>Ga0209023_10001384_pt1 | contig 32671 bp, 32 predicted proteins | sample LakOneMetagenome_FD_187468 | JGI IMG/M metagenome (GOLD analysis project Ga0209023, IMG submission 187468) | Freshwater and sediment microbial communities from Lake Erie, Canada (SPAdes) (version 2) | ecosystem: Environmental > Aquatic > Freshwater > Lentic | place: Lake Erie, Canada...
GTGAAGCGCGTTGTTGATTACAACGTCAAAATTCGCGTCAAAAGCGACGGGTCGGGCGTCGAACTCGCCAACGTCAAAATGTCGATGAACCCGTTCGACGAAATCGCTGTTGAGGAAGCCCTGCGCCTGAAAGAGGCCGGCAAGGCAACCGAGGTCGTGGTGGTGTCCATCGGACCCGCGCAAGCATCGGAAACCATCCGCACCGGCCTCGCCATGGGTGCCGACCGCGGCATTCTCGTTAAGACCGATGCGAGCGTCGAGCCGCTCGGTGTAGCCAAGATTTTGAAAGCCGTCGTGGACGAAGAAAAGCCGGGCCTTGTCATTCTCGGCAAGCAGGCCATCGACGACGACTCTAACCAGACCGGCCAAATGCTGGCCGCGCTGCTCGGCTGGTCGCAGGCCACTTTTGCCTCCAAGCTAGAAGTCGATGGATCGGACTTCAACGTCACCCGTGAAGTCGATGGCGGTCTGCAAACGGTGAAGGTCAAGGGACCGGCCATCGTCACCACCGATCTTCGATTGAACGAGCCGCGCTATGCGAGCCTTCCGAACATCATGAAGGCGAAGAAGAAGCCGATCGACGAAAAAGCCGCCGACAGCTTCGGCGTTGACCTCTCGCCGCGTCTTGAAGTTCTCAAGACCACGGAGCCGCCAGGCCGCAAGGCTGGCGTCAAGGTCAAGGACGTTGCTGAACTGGTGTCGAAACTCAAGGAAGTCGGGGCGATCTGATGGCTACATTGCTCATTGCCGAACACGATCACGCAAACCTCAAGGACTCCACCAACAAGGCGCTGACCGCCGCCGAAGCTCTTGGCGCAGAGGTCCACGTTCTTGTTGCCGGTGGCGGTGAGGGCACCAAGGGTGCTGCCGAGGCGGCTGCGAAGCTCAAGGGCGTCACCAAGGTTCTTCTCGCTGAAAACGCGATCTACGAACACGATCTGGCAGAGCCGTTGGCCGCGCTGATCGTCTCGCTAGCAGGCTCCTATGACGCGATTGTTGCGCCAGCCACGACGCGCTTCAAAAACACCCTGCCGCGCGTCGCAGCTTTGCTCGACGTGATGCAGATTTCCGAAATCATCAAGGTGGTTTCGCCCGACACGTTCGAGCGTCCGATCTATGCCGGCAACGCGATCCAGACCGTAAAGTCGAAGGACGCGAAGAAGGTCATCACCGTCCGCACCTCGACATTCGGTGCCGTGGGTGACGGTGGCAGCGCATCCGTCGAGGCCGCTGCAGCCGCCGCTGATCCAGCGCTGTCGAGCTTTGTCGGCGAGGAAGTTGCCAAGAGCGACCGCCCCGAACTGACCTCGGCGAAGATCATCGTCTCCGGTGGCCGCGCCATGCAGAGCCGCGAGAACTTCACCAAATATATCGAGCCGTTGGCAGACAAGCTCGGTGCTGGCGTCGGTGCATCGCGCGCTGCGGTGGACGCAGGCTACGCGCCGAACGACTGGCAGGTCGGCCAGACCGGCAAGGTGGTCGCGCCCGAACTGTACATCGCCATCGGCATCTCTGGCGCGATCCAGCATCTGGCCGGCATGAAGGACTCCAAGGTGATCGTCGCGATCAACAAGGACGAAGACGCGCCGATTTTCCAGGTCGCCGATTTCGGTCTGGTGGCCGACCTCTATCAGGCCGTTCCTGAACTGACCGCAGCGCTTTAAGCGGTTTGCCGTTGAAAGTGAAAAGCGGCACGGCATCAGCCGTGTCGGGGTTGTTAACAAGAGACCGATCAAGAGACTGACAATGGCAGCGATCAAGACTATTGGCGTGATTGGATCGGGCCAGATGGGTAACGGCATCGCGCATGTGGCGGCGCTCGCTGGTTTTAACGTCGTCCTCAACGACATGTCTCCGGACCGTCTGAAGTCGGCGATGGCGACCATCAACGGCAACCTCACGCGTCAGGTCGCCAAAAAGACCATCACAGAGGATGCCCACAAGCAGGCGCTCGCGCGGATCATGTCGTCCGATACGTTCGACGGTCTTTCCCACTGCGATCTCGTAATCGAGAGCGCGGTCGAGAAAGAAGAGATCAAGCGCAAGATTTTTCACGATGTCTGCGCTGTGCTTGGGCCGGATGCGATTGTCGCTTCGAACACCTCGTCGATTTCGATCACGCGTCTTGCGGCATCGACCGGTCGGCCGGAGAAGTTCATCGGCATTCACTTCATGAATCCCGTGCCGGTGATGGAACTGGTCGAGTTGATCCGTGGCATCGCCACCGATGATGCGACCTTTGAAGCCGCGCGTGAATTCGTGACCAAGCTGGGCAAGAAGATTGCCGTTTCGGAAGATTTCCCGGCCTTCATCGTCAACCGTATCCTGCTGCCGATGATCAACGAGGCGATCTACACGTTGTATGAAGGCGTGGGCAATGTCGAAGCTATCGATGCCGCGATGAAACTCGGCGCGCACCATCCGATGGGTCCGCTCGAACTGGCCGATTTCATCGGCCTCGATACCTGCCTGTCGATCATGCAAGTGCTGCACGAAGGTCTGGCGGATTCGAAATACCGCCCGTGTCCGCTGCTGGTGAAGTATGTCGAGGCCGGATGGCTGGGCCGCAAGACGCAGCGCGGTTTCTATGACTATCGCGGCGACAAGCCGATGCCGACGCGCTGACGCGCTTGGCTCAAATTCATTAACCGTTATCCGCTAGGTTCCGCAAAATCAGCGGTGACGGGTGCGTTTATGGATGTGATGAGCATTGTGAGCAGCATGATGGCCATGCAAGCGGCCAACACGCAGCAGCAGATCGCCACCAGCGTCATGAAGCAGAACATCAATTCAGAGAAGTCGGTTCTGCAACTGCTTCAGCCAGCGGCTAATAACGCGCCCGGCATCGGCGGCAATCTCGATATTTCAGTCTAAGGCTAATCCTCGACCGGCGTGATCCATCCGATCCCAGCGCCGCCAGGCTCGGTGAGGATCGCAATCCGCCCCACATTCGGCACATCGAAAATCGGCCGCATCAGTTGCGCGCCTGCCGCGATGGCCTTTTTCACCCGCGCATCGACATCGTCCACGGCGAGATAAGACATCCAGCCTTCGGGAACGCCTTCGAATGCGGCGCGGTTGGTCGGAAAGATTCCGGCGGCCATTTCGCCGGCTGCAAAGGCAACCCAGTAGATCGCGCCATCCTCCATCGGCACCGGATCGTAGGTCCAACCGATGGTCTTGTTGTAAAACTGCTTCGCGCGCTCCACATCCGGTGTCATCAACTCGTTCCAGTGGAAGTGGCCGTGTGTGGTCATCGTGGTCTCCGGGATCGCGGCAATGTGCGTTGCATAATGCCACGCGACGCGAAGCGTGTGCGCATAAATGTTGCCGGATTTTGCGGGCGCGGAAGCAGCGTTTTTGCTCTCATGCGCGCCAAGATTGCGGCAAACACCGCTAGGCCTGTTCATAGGCCTGTTTCATGGCCGCGATATCGAGCTTTGTCATTTGCATGACGGCCTGCATCACCTTCTGCGATTGCGCTGCGGACGCACCTGACATCAAATGAGGCATCATGCTGGGGACGATCTGCCATGACACGCCGAACTTGTCTTTCAGCCAGCCGCATTGCTGCGTCTCGCCGCCTTCGGAGAGTTTCTCCCAATAGTTATCGATGTCCTGCTGCGTATCGCAATTCACCATGAAAGAGATGGCAGGCGAGAACGAGAACACCGGCGGCCCGTTCAGCGCCAGAAACTTCTGGCCTTCGATCTCAAGCTCTGCCGTCATCACCGAGCCTTTCGGCATCGGCATGTTATCACCGTAGCGGGAGATGTGGCCGACCTTGGCGTTCTTGAATACGGACTTGTAGAAGTTGACGGCGTCTTCGGCCTTGCCGTCGAAAAACAGGCACGGTGTGATCTTCTGCATGATGGTGACCTCAATCTACGGTGCGGAAGCGGCTACGCGGTGACGACGGTGTCGAAGCCGCCGAAAAACATCCGCTTGGCATCGAAGGGCAGCTTTGTTGGGTCCATCATTTTTGCGATGCGCGGATCCTTCATCACTTTTTCCATGACCTTGTCGCGATGTTTGCGCGACTTGTAGGTGATCCACGAGAACACAACGGTCTCGCCGGTTTTCAGTTTCACGCTTTGCGGAAACGAGGTCAGCTTGCCCGGCTTGACGTCCTCCGCGACGCATTCGCGATAATCCAGGGCGCCGTGATCGAGCCAGACCTTGCAGGCTATTTTCGCCATGGCGATGTAGGCTTTCATTTTCTTCTTCGGTACGGGCAGCACAAATCCGTCGACATACTGCATGGCGATCTCCTTTGACTTTTGTTACGCGAACAACTTTTCGAGCTTGTCGAGCGTTCCGGTCCAGCCGCGCTTGTGACCTTCACGGGCTTCTTCGTTGAAGAACTTGTCATGAGTCAGCGTTAGCAACGTGACGTTGCCTTCGTCACGCAGCACGACCGTGACCTGCGACACGCGCTCCGGCGTCGAATGCCATGCCCAACTAAATACGAGCCGCTGCGGCGGCGTTACTTCGAGATATTTGCCGCCGACCTCATGACGCTCGCCGTCGTCGGTCGAGAAGTTGATACGGAAGTGCCCGCCCACGCGAACGTCCATATCCGCCTTGACGCTGGCGCCTACCGTGTGTCCGGGTCCGAACCACTGGATGATTTTTTCCGGGTCCGTCCACGCTGCGAAGACTTTTTCGGCGGGCGCGTTGAGCCGCCGGGCGAGGGTAAGGCTTGGTTGGGTGAGCATGAGTCCTTCTCCACAAAAGCTGCGAGCCGGTCGAGTTGCGCGGTCCAGAACCGCTGGTAGCGGCTGAGCCATTCCATGGCCTGCTCCATCGGGGCCGCGGTCAGGCGGCACGTGACTGTGCGGCCTGTCTTGGTCTTGGTGATCAATCCGGCATCCGACAGCACATCGAGATGCTTCATCACGGCGGGCAGAGACATGGCGAATGGTTTTGCCAGTTCGCTGATGCTGACGTCTCCGCGTCCTTCCAGTTCCGCCAACAATGCGCGCCGCGTTGGGTCTGCGACAGCGGCAAATGTCCGTGTTAGAGCGTCGGTAGAATAGTAAACCATTTAGTTAAGTATAGGAATGCGCGGCGTCCCGTCAAGAGACGATGGCTATGAAATTCGAGATTGCGGCTTATTGCCCCGTCGCGGCCTTGATGAGCTTCACCGCGTCATCGCTAGCCCATTCGGCAGGACCGGCAATGGTGGCGATCTCGCAGCCAGCGCCATCGACCAGCACCGAGGTCGGCATGCCGAGCGCCCGGCCAGCACTTTTCAAATCCTGAAACACCTTGGCCTTCTGGTCGTGAAAGTAAGCGAGCTTTGAAAGCCCGCCGTCTTTCAGGAATGTCTTCGGCTTTTCGGGATCGCGTGTGTCGATGTTGATGGCGACGACCTCGAAGTCTTTGCTGCCGAGCGTGTCCTGCAGCTTGTCGAGCGCTGGCATTTCCTTTCGGCACGGCACGCACCATGTCGCCCACAGATTCACGAGAACCGTACGGCCCTTCCATTCGGACAGTTTCCGCGTTTTTCCGTCGGAATCTTCAAATGCGAGATCGGGCAATTGCAGCGGAGAGGTGGCCATGGTTAATGCCGCGACCTCGCCCTTCGCCAAAGGTGCGATTTTCTTGGCCAAATCGACTGCCGGTGCACAGGGCGACTGGGCTGCCGCATTGCGCATTAACCCACCGATCCCGTATATCCCTCCAAACGCCGTCGCTGAGGCTATAATAGCGGCTGCGGAGAGCGTTCGAACGCGAGACTTGCGGGATTTTAGCTGATCGTTAGCGGGCATGAGTCTCGCTTTGTGAGGTTCGGGCGACAATGCCGGAACATTGCAGATAACGGCGGGTGCCGCGTGAAAGTTTCGAGTTGGCTGCAGATTATAGATAAAGGCGCGTGGTTGAGAACATGAGCAACAAGATGTGGGGCGGGCGCTTCGGTGAAAGCCCCGACGCCATCATGGAAGAGATCAACGTCTCCATCGACGTCGATCGGCATTTGTACGCGCAGGACATCGCCGCGTCGAAGGCCCATGCAGCCATGCTTGCGGCTCAAGGCATCATTACGGCGAACGATGCAAAAAACATCACCGGCGGTCTAGACACGATTTTGTCAGAGATCGGCAAGGGTTCGTTCTCGTTCAAGCGCGCGCTTGAAGACATCCACATGAATGTCGAAAGCCGTCTCGGCGAGTTGATCGGACCGGCGGCGGGCCGCCTGCACACCGCGCGCTCGCGTAACGATCAGGTCGCGACAGATTTTCGGCTTTACGTGCGCGATGTCATCGATGACATCGACCGCGCTCTGGCCGCATTTCAGCGTGCGCTGGTGGACCGCGCGCTCGAGCATGCCGATACGGTGATGCCGGGCTTCACGCATTTGCAGACCGCGCAGCCGGTGACCTTCGGTCATCATCTCCTAGCCTATACGGAAATGGCGGCACGCGACCGCGGCCGGTTTGCCGATGCACGTAAGCGATTGAATGAAAGCCCGCTCGGTGCAGCAGCGCTTGCTGGCACATCGTTTCCGATCGACCGTCATGCGACAGCGAATGCGCTCGGCTTCGACCGGCCGATGGCGAATTCGCTCGATGCGGTATCCGACCGCGACTTCGTGCTGGAGACATTGTCCGCCGCGGCGATTGCGGCCGTGCATCTGTCGCGTTTCGCCGAAGAGATCGTGATCTGGACCTCGCCGCTGGTCGGCCTCGTGAGTCTGTCGGATAAATTCACAACCGGCTCGTCGATCATGCCGCAAAAGAGAAATCCGGATGCTGCAGAACTGGTGCGCGCCAAGACCGGCCGTGTCATCGGATCGCTGACAGCGTTGCTAATCGTGATGAAAGGCCTTCCGCTCGCCTATCAAAAGGACATGCAGGAGGACAAGCAGGGGGCGATGGAAGCCTTCGCCGCGCTGTCGCTGGCGGTGCGCGCGATGACCGGCATGACGCTCGACATCGTGCCGGAAGAGGCGCGCATGAAGGTCGCGGCTGGTGAGGGTTACGCCACGGCGACAGACCTTGCCGACTGGCTGGTGCGGACATTGAAGATGCCGTTCCGCGACGCGCATCATGTGACAGGCCGCATCGTTGCCAAGGCGGCGGAGCAGGGTCTCGCGCTGCATAAAGTGCCGCTGGCGGAGATGCAGGCAGTCGAGCCGAGAATCACCGCTGCGGTGCTGGACGTGCTGTCGGTGCAGGCGTCTGTGGAAAGCCGCACCAGCTATGGCGGTACCGCGCCGGTCAATGTCCGCGCGCAGGCCAAGGAATGGCTCAAGCGGCTGGAAAAAGAGCAAAATTCGGGCTGATGACCGTAAAATTTGATTAGGCGCGGGCCTCGCCAGCGCGGCTCCTTCTGGGTATGGTGGCGCGCAATTCTAGGGACTGACCGACACGTGACTTCTCGTTCGCACCGCTCTCATTCGAAACTGACCGTTGTCGCGCTGATCGCATTGGCCTGCGCGCTTGGCGGCTGCGGCCGCAAGGCCGGTCTCGATCTCCCACCGGGTGCGCAGGGTGCTTCCGGGGCGTCACAGGAACCGGGCTCTGAATATGCTCCGGCGGCGAATTCCAATTCCGGCGGAATGACAGGCCAAGCAGCCGAAGTTTATCGCCCACCCGGCAGCAGTACGATTGCCATCGCTCCGCGCGGCGAGAAAAAGCGCATCCCGATCGACGCGATTCTGGACTGAGATCATGAATCATTTCCAGTATCGCAACGGCGTGCTGCACGCCGAAGACGTGAGCTTGGCCCGTCTCGCCGACGAGGTCGGGACGCCGCTCTATTGCTATTCCACAGCAACTCTCGAGCGTCATTACCGCGTATTCGCGGAAGCCTTTGCGGGCATTCCGACGCTCGTCTGTTACGCGATGAAGGCGAATTCCAATCAGTCGGTGCTGCGCACGCTCGCGAAGCTCGGAGCCGGCGCCGATGTGGTGTCCGGCGGTGAGTTGAAGCGCGCACGCGCTGCAGGCATCCCGCCGGAAAAGATCGTGTTCTCCGGCGTCGGCAAGACCGAAGCCGAACTGCGCCATGCGCTGGCCGAGAACATCCTGTGCATCAATGTTGAATCCGAGCCCGAACTCGCATTGCTGTCGTCGATTGCGAACGAGACCGGCCGCACCGCGCGCATTTCTGTGCGTATCAATCCGGACGTCGATGCCAAAACGCATGCGAAGATTTCGACCGGCAAGTCCGAGAACAAGTTCGGTATCCCGCTGAGCCGCGCCCGCGAGGTTTACGCGCGTGCCGCGAAGCTGCCGGGCATCAAGGTCACCGGCGTCGATATGCACATCGGCAGCCAGATCACCGATCTCGCTCCCATGGAAGATGCGTTCAAGCTGCTTGTCGAATTCGTCGGCGTGCTGCGCGCCGACGGCCACACCATCGATCATGTGGATTTCGGCGGCGGCCTCGGCATTCCATACGAACACGACCTGCCGAACCCGCCAGGACCCGCCGCCTATGCGGCAATGGTGAAGCGTGTGGCAAAGGGTCTCGATGCGACGCTGATGTTCGAGCCGGGCCGCATGATTGTCGGCAATGCGGGCATTCTCGTCAGTCGCGTGATCTATGTGAAGCATGGCGACGCAAAGAACTTCGTCATCATCGATGCAGCGATGAACGATCTCATTCGTCCGACGCTCTACGAAGCGCATCACGATATTCTGCCGGTTCGTGAAAACGCGACTAGCGATTTCGTCGCCGACGTGGTCGGTCCCGTGTGTGAAACCGGCGACTATCTGGCGCTCGACCGCAAGATGCCGGAGCCGAAGCCGGGCGATCTGGTGGCGATTATGACGGCAGGTGCCTACGGCGCCGTGCAGTCCGGCAGCTACAACACCCGCGCGCTAGTGCCCGAAGTTCTGGTCAAGGACGGGCAATACGCGGTGGTGCGGCCGCGGATCGATGCCGACGCGCTGATCGCGATGGATCGCAAGGCTCCCTGGCTCTGAGACTTTTGGCTCTAAGCGGCCCGTTGTTCCGATGTGGGCAGAGTAGCGCTGAGGCCATGCCTCATTGCCGCCGCTGTGCTACGCTGCACTCACCTGAATCTGGAGAGCCTGTTGAGCGGTCCGACCCCAGAGCCATCCGAGCGTCCGCAGGTATCGGAAGATGCCCGGCAGCTTCAGCTTGCGCAGGCTTTGCGGCGTGCGCGGTGGGCGCTGGCGTGGGAACGAGGCTGGCCGCATCTCGCGCGGTTGCTCACGGTCGCAGGATTGTTTCTTGCGGCGTCCTGGGCGGGTCTGTGGGTGACGTTCCCGTTTGCGGCCCGCATTGTCGCTTTTGCCGCTTTCGTTGTCCTCGCCATCGCCGCGCTGGTTCCGGCGCTTGCCTTTCGCTGGCCGACCCGCGCGGACGCTTTGCGTCGTCTCGATCTTGGAACCGGCATTCGTCATCGTCCCGCGACAGCGCTGACCGACACGCTGAAATCGCAAGACCCGCTCACCAAGGCGCTATGGCTAGAGCAGCACGCGCGGACTTTAGCTTCGATCACAGGCATTCGCGCCGGTCTGCCGTCGCCACGGCTCGCGCTGCATGATCCTTGGGCGCTGCGCGCGCTGGTGATCGTGATGATGGTCGCGACGTTCTTTGCAGCGGGCGAGGATCGCCTCGCGCGGGTGGCCGCGGCGTTCGACTGGGATGGTGCTTTTTCGGCAGCGAATGTGCGTGTCGATGCCTGGGTGACGCCGCCGCCCTACACAAGTCGTCCGCCGGTGATCCTGTCCGCCTCAAACAACAAGGATACGCCGCCTCCTGACAACAATGCCGTGCCGGTGCCTGCGGGAAGCACACTGATCGTGCGTTCCAGCGGCGGCCGTCTCGACGTCAGCACTGGCGGCGGCGTGACGGAAATTCCGGCTACCGAGAACGCGCCGCAAGGGACCAGCGAGCGGCGCTATACGATTACTGGTGACGGCACGGCACACGTGCGTTCGCCATCCGGTCAGCCACAATGGACTTTCAAGGCGCTGCCGGATCGCGCGCCGACGATTGCGCTTGCCAAGGATCCCGAGCGGCAAGCCAAAGGTGCATTGTTGCTGTCTTACAAGCTCGAAGACGATTACGGGGTGACGGAGGCGACGGCTCGGTTCGTGCCCCGCGCGGGTGAAGACAGCGCTGCCAAGCAGCCGTTGTACGATCCGCCGCAGATCACGCTCGGATTGCCGAATGCGCGCACGCGCAACGGGGTCGGCCAAACAGTGAAAGATCTCAGCGAGAATCCCTATGCAGGCGCGGATGTCACTTTGACGCTCGCTGCAAAAGACGAAGCCGGCAACGAGGGCCGCAGCGAGCCGTTCGACATGCGCCTGCCCGAACGGTTGTTCGTGAAGCCGCTGGCGCGAGCGCTGATCGAACAGCGCCGCGATCTGGCGCTCGATGCCAACCGGAAACCGTTGGTGCTGATCGCGCTCGATGCACTGATGATCGCTCCCGAAGCGTTCACGCCGGAGCTTGGGCACTATCTCGGGCTGCGCAGCGTTGCCGCACAACTCGGTCACGCCAATACGCGCGATGCCATGCGCGAGACCGTCGACAGTATGTGGGCGCTCGCGGTCCTGATTGAGGACGGCAACATTACCGATGTCGAAAAGGCGCTTCGCGCCGCGCAGGACGCTTTGAAGCAGGCGCTCGAACGCGGCGCAAGCGATGAGGAAATCAAGAAGCTGACGGAAAATCTGCGCGCCGCGCTGGATAAATTCATCCGTCAACTGGCCGAACAGCAGCGTAATAATCCGCAGCAACTGGCGCGGCCGCTCGATCCCAACGCAAAGGTTTTGAGCCAGCAAGATCTGAAAAACATGATCGACCGCATGGAGCGCCTGTCGCGCTCCGGCGACAAGGACGCCGCGCGGGCGTTGCTCGATCAGATGCAGCAAATGCTGGAAAACCTGCAGATGGCGCAGCCGGGGCAGGGCAACGGCGACATGGAGCAGGCGCTGAACGAGCTTGGCGACATGATCCGCAAACAGCAGCAGTTGCGCGACAAGACGTTCAAGCAGGGTCAGGACTCGCGGCGTGACCGCAATCGAGGCGAGCAGAACGATCAGAACGCCATGAATGGCTTGCAGCAGGATCAGCAGGCGCTGCGCGATCGACTGAGCAAGTTGCTCGACGACATGAAGAAGAACGGCATGATGCCGGGCCAGCGCGGCGAGAAAGGCCAGCCGGGCCAAGGACAGGACGGGCAGGACAGCGGCGATGGCAACTCGCTTGGCGACGCCGACTCCGCTATGGGCGACGCCGGTAGCGAGCTCGGGCAGGGCAATCCCGACAGCGCCGTTGATTCACAGGGTCGCGCAGTCGATGCCTTGCGCAAGGGCGCGCAAAATCTTGCTCAGTCGATGCAGCCGGGCGAAGGGCAGGACAATAGCCCCGGCAATCGCGCGGGCCGTCAGCAGAACAGCGGCAACACTACTGATCCGCTTGGCCGTCCGCTGAATGGCCGCGAGTGGAGCGACGATCTCACTGTGAAGATTCCGGGCGAAATCGATGTTCAGCGCGTGCGCCGGATTCTGGAAGAGCTGCGCCGCCGTCTCGCCGATCCGCAGCGGCCGCAGATCGAACTCGATTACATCGAGCGTCTCCTCAAGGATTATTGAAACAGACCGATCTTCTCGCCGCTTGACAGTTTTCGAAGGCGGTTGTACTTAACCAATAGGTTATTTAACCGTATGGTTATATGAATATGCAGATCGATCCGCTCAGCACCAAGTTTGCAGCGCTTGCTGACCCGACCCGGCGGGCCATTCTGGCGCGGCTGGTGAAAGGCGAGAGATCGGTCACGGAGCTGGCCGAGCCGTTTGCCATGAGCCTTCCTGCCGTGTCCAAGCATCTCAAGGTGCTGGAACATGCAGGGCTTGTGACGCGAGGCCGCGCGGCGCAGTGGCGGCCCTGCAAGATCGAACCGACGGCTCTCAGGGACGTGGATGACTGGCTGGAAACCTATCGCCGCTTCTGGAGTCTTCGGCTCGACAGGCTCGAGGAATTTCTCTCAAAGGATGCGCTTCCTGCGAAACAACGAATGGCAGCCAAAGCGAAGCGGCGGCCGACGCCTAAAAAATAGCTTCGCGATACAATTTAATCCGTCCCGCCGCGTTCACTAAAGGAGTCACACATGGCCGACCAACCCGCCGCCCTTCCGCCGCTCGTCCCGCACATCGTCGTCGACGGTGCCGTGAATGCCCTTGAGTTTTACAAGAAAGCGTTCGGCGCGACCGAAACTCTACGTATGCCGGCGGAAGACGGCAAACGCCTGATGCATGCGCAGATGACCGTCAATGGCGCGGATGTTTATCTGACAGACTTCTTCCCCGAACATTGCGAACACGACGATGGCAAGACCAAACCGCCTACCAATCTCGGCGGGTCGACGTTCCTGATCCATCTTCAAGTGCCGAACTGTGACGAAGCCTACAAGCGCGCCATCGATGCGGGTGCATCGTCGATCCTTGCACCTTGGGATGCATTCTGGGGCGCGCGCTATGCACAGGTTCGCGATCCATTCGGCCATGGCTGGAGCCTTGCGCATCCGCAGCCGCCGAAACCGTGATAGACACGGTCAACGGAGCAAGAGCATGACAACTTTGGTTTACATTCTGATCGCTGTCGCAATTTTGATCGCGGGGATTCTCGGTCTGGCCGCGATGCGGCCGGATACTTTCCGCGTCGAGCGATCCATCGATATCAACGCTCCGGCAGAGACGATCTTTCCTCTAATCAACGATTACAAGAACTGGCCGCAGTGGTCGCCTTACGAGAATATCGACCCGGCGATGCAGCGCACGTTCAGCGGCACGCCGAGTGGCAAGGGCTCGATTTATGAATGGTCCGGCAACAAGAATATCGGTCATGGGCGCATGGAGATCATCGACACAACACCGCCGTCGAAGATCGTGATTAAGCTGGATTTCTTCAGCCCGTTCGAGGCGCACAACATCGCCGAATTCGCCATGAGGCCGCAAGGCAATGCGACGAACTTGGCGACGAACGTCACATGGTCGATGCACGGGCCGCAGCCGTTCATGGCGAAGGTCATGCATATGTTCTTCAATATGGACAAAATGGTCGGAGGCCAGTTCGAGCAGGGCCTTGCCGGAATGAAGGCGGTCGCGGAAAAACGCTAAGCGTAGCTATCCGTTGCGGCCTTCGCCGCGCAGAGTCGGCAAGCCGATGCCGGTGGCTTCGAAGCCGCCATCGACCGACAGCATCTGGCCGGTGATATAGCTGGCGCGATCGCTGCACAGGAAGAAGATCGCCTCGGCGAGCTCTTCCTCAAGGCCGTAACGATTGAGCGGAATGGTGTCGTGATAGTCGGCGCGGATCGCTGGCGTATGCACAGCCTTCGCCATCGCGGTATCGACCGGCCCTGGTGCTACCGCATTGACGCGAATGCCCAGTGTCGCGAGTTCGACCGCGAACTGCTTGGTGAGATGCGCAAGCCCCGCCTTGCTGGTGCCGTAGGCAGTGCGGAGCGTTGAGGCGCGGAGCGCCGAAATCGATGTGATGTTGACGATAGCACCGCCGCCGGTTTCGCGCATCAGTGGTGCCGCCACCTGTGTGCAGAGAAACGGCCCTGTCAGGTTTACTGCCAGCACGCGGTCCCAGTCTTCCTGTGTGGTGTCCAGCAGCGGCTTGAAGATCGCGATCCCGGCATTGTTTACCAGCGCATCGAGCCGTCCGAAATGTTTTACGGCTTGCGCGAATGCTGAAGCCACCGCAGCTGCATCCGACACGTCGCAATGAAGCGCCAATGTCGTATCAGGAGCGGCGAGCGCCTTGAAAGTCTGATTGAGAAGATCGCTTTCGATGTCGAGCAGGACGACGCGCCATCCCTCCGACAGAAACCGTTTTGCGGCGGCAAGACCTATGCCGCGCGCAGCACCTGTCACCAGCGCGACCTTTTGTTGTCCCTTGGTCATGTCCCGTTCCGTTTCTTGGTGCGCGGAATTTGTAAGAAAAGACTTCGCAACGAGCGGAGTATCTCAAACCTTGCTGCGCGAGGCCAGCGCATCCGCCACCGCAGTGCGGATATCGGCCACAGCGAAGGGTTTGGTGATGACGTCGTGCACGATGGCATCAAGCCCGGAAGCACGTTCGCGCTGGTCGGCATAGCCCGTCATTAGCAAAATCGTCACATGCGGGAAATCACGGGCGGCGGCCAGCGCCAGCGCGATGCCGTCCATCACCGGCATCTTGATGTCGGTCAACAGAAGGTCGAACGCGCCTTCGTCACGGGTGAGAATTTCGAGCGCCTCGGCGCCGTCTTCGGCGGTGACGATCTCGTGGCCGTCCATTGCGATGGCGCGCGCCACCAGCAGGCGCATCGACTCTTCGTCGTCTGCGATCAGGACGCGCGACATTCAGGTGCCTCCGGCTGCCACATCCAGTTTGTGGAAGAACCTGACGGCAATTTCGCGGCCTTCGGCAGGCGGCGCGGCGAGTCGTGTTTTGAACCATGCCTTCTCACCGGGATTGATCACCGGCTGTTCCAGCACCGCGTTCCAGGCGTAAATGTCCGCACCATTAGCATCGCGTACGATGAAGCGCAGTCGCGGAATTTCGACCGACTTGCGCGCGACATCGATGATCGCGCCCTCGATCAGCAGCACCGGCTTGTTGTTGACCATCTCGGTGCTGATCTTCACATCTTCGAACACGAGCCCGCGCAGGTTCACGCCCATGCCGATCATTTTATAGAATGCCGCTGTTTGCGGCATCATTCGCACCACATCGGCGCGCCAGCCGAGCAGCACGAACACCAGCGCGCTGAGGGCCAGGCAAGCCGTCGGAAGATTGGCCGCGACGGTCCACTTCGAGGATTTCAACCGTCCGACAGGATTTTCAAAACCTTTGAAACGGGAGCCAGGTTTTTGAGATGAGATAGCTTCCGCGCCATCATTCTGTTGCGCGAGTGCCGACCAGCTTCGGTCCGCTATGTCGCTGTCGGGCCGATCGGCGGAAATGGACGGGCTGTCGATATGCGGCGTTTCGCCCGTCTGCCAGTCATCCGTGATGCGATCCGGCGTGTAATCGCTTCCCATGTCACCGGCTTCAGCCGTGGCCATCTCCTGCGGGACCGCCAGCCAAATCTCATGGCAGCGGACGCAACGGACCCGCCGTCCGGCTGCGGCGAAATTCGCCGGATCGACCGCGTAGGATGTCGTACAATGGGGGCAGACGATATTCATGGGACGAATCGTTCGAGTTGTGTCTTCGCGCACGCTATCCGGCGTCCGTTAACGAATCGGAAACCATAACGGTCGCACAAGCGTTTGACGGTTATCGTCTCGCCAGCCGCCCTCGGTTCCCCTGGAACCGGCGCTGAAACTGGCGGTGCCTCCATCGGTCCCGTCGAACGGAGCTGAGCTTGGTCCGGTTCGAAAATGTCGGTTTGCGCTACGGGCTTGGCCCGGAGATTCTGCGCGACCTGACCTTCCAGATTCCCGCCAAATCCTTCCAGTTCCTCACCGGCCCGTCCGGCGCCGGAAAGACCTCGCTGTTGCGGATGCTGTTTCTGTCGCTTCGTCCGACGCGCGGTCTGGTCAACCTGTTCGATCAGGACGTCTCGCTGCTCAATAAAGACGCTCGCGCCACGCTGCGGTCGCGGATCGGCATCGTGCTGCAGGATTTCCGGTTGCTCGATCACATGACGACTTATGAAAACGTCGCGCTGCCGTTCCGAGTGATGGGCCGCGACGAATCCAGCTACCGCAAGGAAGTCATCGATCTCCTCAAGTGGGTTGGTCTCGGCAAGCGGATGGACGCGTTGCCACCGATCCTGTCGGGCGGCGAGAAGCAGCGCGCTGCGATTGCGCGCGCGGTGATCGCGCGGCCGCAACTGCTGCTGGCCGACGAGCCAACCGGCAACGTCGATCCGACGCTGGCGCGGCGGCTGCTTAGTCTTTTCATTCAATTGAACAAATCCGGCACCGCCGTCATCATCGCGACCCACGATATCGCGTTGATGGATCAATACGAGGCGCGGCGCATGGTGCTGCATGAATCGCGGCTGCACATCTATGAGTGAGTCCTTGAGCGCACCATCATGATGGATCTGGGCAACGATACGTCGGAAGTTGCAGCGACCGCGCGTATTACATCGCCGATCGTTCCGCGTGGATCGATTGCCGGACGCGCGTTGATTGCCGTCGTCGCCATCATGACATTTCTTGCTTCCATGACGACCGGAGCGGTGCTGCTGGTCCGCGCATCGGCGTCGCAATGGCAATCGGATGTGTCGAGCGAACTGACCATCCAGTTGCGACCGACGCCCGGACGCGACATCGAGCGCGATGTGCGCTCCGCATTGGACGCGGTGAAGACTCAGCCGGGCATTCTCGAAGCGCGGGCCTTCACCAAGGATGAATCGGCAAAGCTGTTGGAGCCATGGCTCGGCAGCGGCCTCGCGCTCGATGATCTGCCTGTGCCCCGCGTGATCGTGGCGCGGATCGCGCCGGGTGCGGTTGTGGATGTGGCGACGTTGCGTCGCGTCACCGTCGCTGCGGCGCCTTCGGCGACGATTGACGATCATCGTGCCTGGATCGAGCGCATGCGTTCGATGACCGGCGCCATCGTGCTGGCGGGCACCGGCATTCTCATCCTCGTGATCGTGGCAACCGTGATCTCGGTGTCGTTCGCGACGCGCGGCGCGATGGCCGCCAACCGTCCCATCGTCGAAGTGCTCCACTTCGTCGGCGCGCAAGATCGCTATATCGCCAACCGCTTTTTTCGCCATTTCCTCAGGCTCGGTCTGGAAGGCGGGATCATCGGCGGGATTGCAGCCATGCTGACCTTCGGATTCTCCGAATCCATCGCCAACTGGTTTTCGGGCACGCCCGTCGGCGACCAGTTCGCAGCATTGCTGGGCACGTTTGCGCTGCCCGCGTCGGGATATGTGGTGCTGGCGGCGCAGGCGGTGATGATAGCGGCGGTGACGGCGCTGGCCTCGCGGCGCACACTCTTTGCGACGCTGGAAGAGATCGACTAAAGAGTGGCCGAGCCTGTCTGCGGCGGGACGGCCCCATCAAACATGGGGTCGATGACATTTTCAGGCCACAGCCGCGCCGGGTTTTGAGGTAGACTGCGTTGCCGAACCGGCGCAATCCGAGAAGCGCCAGAACGAGTTGAGATTGTCCGAAACGTCACGAAGCCGCGAGAATAGTCCGACGCACGGCCGCTTGCGCCGCCGCGTGGCGATGCTTGTCGCGTTTGCCGTGGTGCTGTTCGCAGGTCTCGGCTTTGTCGATTTCCTGTCGCAGGTCTTGCCGACCGAGGAAAAGCCGTCGCGCAACGCCGACGGAATTGTGGTTTTGACCGGCGGATCGTCGCGCGTGTCCGATGCGCTGGATTTGCTGTCGGCAGGCTACGGCCGGCGCTTGCTGATTTCCGGCGTGCATCCCACCAACGGTTACAGCGACATCCAGCGCACGCTGCCGGATAGCCCCCGCCTGCTTGCCTGTTGCGTCGATCTCGATCATTCGGCAGTCAATACGCGCAGCAACGCGACCGAAACGCGGCGCTGGGCGGCGGAGCGCGGTTTCCGTTCGCTGATCGTCGTGACCTCGAATTATCACATGCCGCGCGCGATCCTCGAACTATCTCATGCGATGCCGGACACCAAGCTGGTGCCCTTCGCTGTTGTCGGCGAAAAGTGGCGCGAGGAGCCCTGGTGGACAAGTGGCGGCGCATTGCGGCTCCTGCTATCGGAATACGCCAAGTATGTTTTCGCGGAAACGCGGGTTGCCTTCCGCGGCCTCGGGCAGGGTGGGATGCCGGAAGCAGGCGGACCGTCTCCCGCGCCGTTCAAGCCGGCGACCGTATCCGCCAATTAAATCGGGTTGCTCATGGTCTCGGTCTTCCTGCGCTCGCTGCTCTACAACATCGTGTTCTATCTGAACCTCGCATTCTGGGTGCTGCTCGGGATTCCGACCTATGCGATGCCGCGCTGGGGGGTGGTCTGGATTGCGACCAACTGGGGCAGGACCAGCATCTGGTGGATGCGCATCATCTGCAACACCAAGGTGGAGCGCCGCGGTGTTGAGAAGATTCCGAAAGGCCCGTTGATCGTCGCAGCGAAACACCAGTCCGCATGGGAGACGTTTGCGCTGTTGCAGTTCTTCGACGAGCCGCTCTACATCCTCAAGAAGGAGCTCACGCGGCTTCCGTTCTTCGGCTGGTATCTGCTGAAGGCCGGAATGATCGGTGTAGATCGCAAGGCTGGCGGACGCTCGCTGATCGCGATGGTCAAACGCGCGAGTGCGGAAATCAAACGCGGTCGCCAGCTTTTGATCTATCCCGAAGCCACGCGGCGCGCGGTTGGTGCGCCGCCGGATTACAAGAATGGCGTGGGGTTGATCTATGGCGACGCCGGTGTGCCCTGCGTTCCGGTCGCACTCAATTCGGGATTGTTCTGGCCGCGCCGGACGTTCCTGCGTTATCCTGGTACGATCGTGATCGAGTTTCTCGATCCGATTCCGCCAGGTCTTAAGCGCAATGACTTTAACGCGCTGATCGAAACCACGATCGAGGACGCGACCAACCGGCTGGTGAAGGAAGGTCGTGAAGAGCAGGAGAGGCTGATGGGTTTTTCCGCGCCGGTGGTTTCGCAGGAATCCTGAAAGTTAGTCTGGTCACTGCGTTAGGGATGACGGTGCAGCGCCGCCTCTCCATGAAGTAACGCCGCAAGACGATGCAGCGGTGTGTCGCGAATGCCCTGCGCCTCCAGCGCTGTGACGGTCGCAATGACGTATTCGTCGTTCGGTCCGGATGCGCCGTGGCCCTGACGCACCAGCCGCAACTGCTCATCGATGCCAAGGCGTCCGGCATATTGAGCGTGGCTGCGATCGACGACATAAGCCAGCGCGCTGACGCGCGCATCGCCCTTGAGCCAAACCGAGCGCATCACCTCGCGATAAACCGCCGTAACCTGCTCGCGTTCGCGCAAGTAAGCGACGGTCGCCTTGCGCCGATCTGCCGCCACACGGAACGCGACGCCCTGACACGCGCCACCGCGATCGAGCCCGAGCACCAGTCCGGGTTTTTCTGAAGTGCCGCGATGGACCATCGAATAGATGCAGAGTGAACGATGCTCGCCGATCAGCCGCGCGGGCTTCTGTTCGAGGAATTCAAATCCCGGTTTCCAGATCAGCGATCCATAACCGAACACCCAGAGATCGCCCTCTGGAAAGTCCGATTCGGAAAGGGTTTTTGCAGCCATGACGTCTGGTCGCCTGTCGCGGTATCTGAACGCCTATCAGCCCGGTTCTGCAGGCGCAAGCGCGTGCCTTTGATAAGGATTGACTGGGCTTCAAGCACCTTTCAATTGCCCAATTCCGGTGCTCTAGGGTGCGCATGCAAGCATCACCGCTGATTCCCCGCCGCCGCCGTTGGCCCGTCTTTGTCATGCCGGGTCTTGTCGTTCTCGCAGCTTTAGCGTGGAGCGGATTTTGGTTTTATGCCGCGTCTCATGTCGACGAGAAATTCGACGAATGGCGATCGCGCGAGGCGAAGTCCGGCCGGGTCTATGACTGCGCCAACCGGTCTGTCGCGGGCTTTCCCTTCCGCATGGAGGTCAGCTGCCAGAGTCCGGTCGTGACTCTCACCTCGCAGACCGCCGAACAGACGCAGCTTACCGCTCGGCTGAAGGATATTCTGGTCATCGCGCAGGTGTACGATCCGACGAAGATCATCGCCGAGTTTACCGGGCCTGCGACGGTCGCCAATCGCGGCGAGACGCCATCGTTCGTTGCGAACTGGACCACGGGACGCGCGAGCGCCGCTGGCCTGCCTGCAGCACCGCAACGTGTCTCGCTCGTGTTCGACGATCCGGCCGTCGATCGCATCAGCGCTGGCACACAGACGCCGTTCGTGCGCGCGAAACATCTCGAATTGCACACGCGCCTTTTGGAAGGGTCGTTATCGGCCAATCCGGTTGTGGAGACGGCGCTGCAATTCGAATCCGGCAGCCTGCAGGGATTGCATCCTGTTCTGGCCGCACCGTTCGATGCGGACATTCGCGCCATGCTGCGGGGCTTGAAAGATTTTGCGCCGAAGCCGTGGCCCGTGCGTTTCCGCGAGATACAGGCCGCCAATGGCCGTCTGGATTTCACCCAGTCGCGTGTCCAGCAGGGTGAGACTATCGCAGTCGCTGCGGGATCACTGGGACTCACAGCAAACGGCTATCTCGACGGCGAACTCACCATGACCGTCGTGGGCCTCGACAAAATCGTGGCGCAGCTTGGGATCGACAAATTGCTGTCAGACGGCGTGCCGCAATCCACTGTGGATCGCGTCGCGCCGGGCGTCAGCGCGCAGGACGTCAACAAGGTGATCGGTGCGCTCGACCGGATGATTCCGGGATTGGGCAATGTCGCGCGGAAGAATGCCAATGCGGGCGTTGTCGCAGGAATCAATATGCTCGGTCAGGCCTCGACGCTTGAAGGCAAGCCCGCGCGCGCATTTCCGCTCAAATTTTCCGAGGGCGTGATTTCCATCGGTCCGCTGAAGATCGCGCAGACGCCGCCGCTGTTCTGAAAGCTTTCAGTCAGCCTTCTTCGGCAGGTTCGCATGCTTGCGGCCGAAGTCGGGATCTGCGGTTTCCTGACCGAGATTGACAATGCCGCGCCGGATCGCGCGCGTGCGCGTGAAATGCTCGAACAAAGCCTCGCCATCGCCGCGCCGGATCGCGCGGGTGAGCTTCGACAAGTCTTCCTGAAACGCGCCGAGCATTTCCAGCACCGCGTCCTTGTTGGCAAGAAACACATCGCGCCACATGGTCGGGTCAGAAGCGGCGATGCGGGTGAAATCGCGGAAACCGCCGGCGGAGAATTTCAGCACTTCGGCCTGCGTCACGTCTTCAAGTTCATCGGCGGTGCCGACGATGGTGTAGGCAATCAGATGCGGCAGATGGCTGGTGACGGCGAGCACCAAGTCATGATGATCGGCGGTCATCGTTTCGACATTGGCGCCGATGGCGCGCCAGAACGCCGCGAGCTTCTCGACAGCCGCAGCATCGGCACCATCCGGCGGCGTCAGAATGCACCAGCGGTTGATGAACAGTTCCGCAAAGCCTGAGTCGGGACCGGAATGTTCGGTGCCCGCGACCGGATGCGCCGGAATGAAATGCACAGTCGTCGGCAGATGCGCGGCCATATCCCGCTGCACCATGCCCTTGACGGAGCCGACATCGGAGATGATTGCGCCCGGCTTCAGATGCGGTGCTATTTCTTCCGCGACTGGTCCGCACGCGCCGACCGGGATGGACAGGATCACAAGGTCCGCGTCTTTCACCGCTTCCGCGTTGGTTTCCACCACGCGATCTGCGATACCGAGTTCCTGTACGCGCGCGCGGGTTGCTGGCGAGCGTGCAGTCGCCACGATGTCTCCCGCCAATCCCTGCGCGCGTGCGGCACGCGCAATCGAGCCGCCGATCAGGCCGAAGCCGATCAACGCGATCCGCGGAAACATCGGAGCGGCGTTCACGTCTGCCTCATGAAGTCGGTAAGTGCCGCAATCACAAGGCGATTGGCCTCCTCGGTGCCGACGGTCAGGCGCAGCGCATGGGGCAACTTGTAGTTCTTCAGGGCACGCAAGATCAGTCCGCGTTGGGTCATGAACGCATCGGCGTCTTCTGCCGTCTTTCCCTTCGCCTGCGGGAAGTGAATTAGAATGAAGTTCGCCGCACTCGGCGTCACCTCAAGCCCGAGCTTGCTCACCTCATCTGTCAGCCATGCGCGCCAAGTTTCGTTATGCGCGCGGGATTTGTCCTGATGCGCCGTGTCTTCCAGCGCCGCGATGGCCGCTTCTGACGCAGGCGTCGAAACGTTGAACGGTCCGCGAATGCGGTTGACGGCATCGATGATGTTGGCCGGGCCATACATCCAGCCGATGCGCAGCGCTGCCAGTCCGTGAATCTTAGAGAACGTCCGAGTCATCACCGTGTTGTCGGTGGTGGCGACCATCTCGATGCCGGCTTCGTAGTCATTGCGCGAGACGTATTCCGAATAAGCCGCGTCGATCACCAGCAGCACATGCGGCGGCAATCCGGCGCGCAGCCGCTTGACCTCGTTGAACGGGACATAGGTGCCGGTCGGGTTGTTCGGGTTCGCGAGCCACACAAGTTTGGTGCGCGGCGTCACGGCACTTAGAATGGCGTCGATGTCGGCGGTGAAGTTTTTCTCCGGCGCGATCACATTGGTCGCGCCATTCGCCATGGTCGCAATCGGATACACCAGAAAGCCGTGTGTAGTGTGGATCGCCTCGTCGCCGGGCGCGAGATAGGTGTTGGCGAGATAGTTCAGAATCTCGTCTGAGCCCGCGCCGCAGATGATGCGGTCCGGATCGAGACCATAGGTGCGTCCGATGGTTTCGCGCAGCGCGCGCGAGGTGCCTTCCGGATAATCCTCAAGATGATCCGCAGCAGCCTTGTAGGCCGCAATCGCTTTCGGCGATGGGCCAAGCGGCGTTTCGTTTGCCGAGAGCTTGAACACGCGCCCGGTCAGCCCTGCGCCGCTCTTGCCCGGCGTGTAGGGCGCGATATCGAGAATGCCTGGCTTCGGCACGGGACGGGACATCAAACTCAAGCTCCAGAAAGACGATGCGCTTCGAACGGGATCAGGTTGGTGCGGGGACCGTATAGCGCGTTGCATGGCTGCCGACGAGGGCCGATGAGCGCACCGAGGCCCTCGCGGCCACCAGTGCTGCGGTGATTTTATCCAGCCCGGCCGATCCCGGAACCGAGATCAGCAGCGCCGCGCCGTCGGAGGCCGTGTCCGGCACAGCGATGATCTCCGAAAACGGCGACAGTGCACGCGCCACGTCCGCATTCCAGCCGGAGACGCGCACGCTCCACATTTCTACTTCCGTCACCATCGCGTCCGCCGCAACGCGCGAGACCACGAATACCGGCAACGCGGCGGGGTGATCCGCGCGCTCTACGAACGGCAGCCGCGCGATGATCTTCGGCACGCCGTCTGCCTCAAGCGCGGTCCACCATGGCGTGCGACTGCTCGCCGCCGAAATCAGCGCAAGATCGCCCTTCGATTTCGCCACTGCGCTCACCGCAGCCTCGGCGCTGAAGTGCGCGAGAAACGGCACCGTGAAACCGAAATGAAACCGCGCGGAATCCCGCATCGCGGATTCGCCGACTGATAGATCCGCGTGCACCGCAAAGGGAGCCTGCACGTAAGTGAATGTGGAGATGATGACGCGCCAGATGCTCTCGACCGTGTCGAGTGGCAAAATCCCGCCATGACGCTGCACAAGGCGGCGCATCATGTCGGCCTCGCGCGCGGGACGAAACGCGGAGCCGACTTCCTGCGTCTTCTTCACCGAAATCAGACGATCGATGATGTCGCCACGCCGCATCAACAAGCCATGCACCTGCTCATCGATGGAATCGATTTCGAGGCGAAGATCCTGCAGGGAAGGCGCGGGCGCTTTGGTCATGGCGTCGTGACTTTAGAAGGGATTGAACCGGCCGCATTGATAGGAGCCAGACCCTCTGAAAGCAAAGAAAACATTCATCTTCCGCCGCTCCCATCGCGGTTAACGGCGCTCTCATCCCGAAGGCGATCTTGACAAAATCCCAGCCGCTATTAGTGTTTTAGCACTTCCGTGGTCATTTGAGCCGGCCGGCTTGCAGCCACGTTAAACAACTCGCTAAACAGGCCGGGGACAGAAATGATCCCGGCCGAACTTCGTTCAGGCCGGTTTTTTATGGTCTGAATTCCTGTGTAGGTCGCAGAGACCTCCGAGGGGTCAGGTTCAAGATGGTAAATTTTCAGCCCTGGAAAAGCACGATGGTCCGCGCCGATGACCGCGCTCACGAGGCCGATCATCCGACATCGCAGATTGCGCAGTTCGATGCGGACAATCCGCTGCGGCTGGATTGCGGCGTCGATCTCGCGCCGTTCCAGATCGCTTATCAGTCGTATGGCCAACTCAACGCCGATCGCTCCAACGCAATTCTGATTTGCCATGCGCTGACCGGGGATCAGCATGTCGCCAACGTGCATCCTGTCACCGGCAAAAGTGGATGGTGGGAAACGCTCGTTGGCTCCGGCCTGCCGATCGATACCGATCGCTATTTCATTGTCTGCGCCAACGTGATCGGCGGATGCATGGGCTCGACCGGTCCGGCTTCGACCAATCCTGCGACCGGAAAATTGTGGGGGCTGGATTTTCCGGTCATCACGATTCCGGACATGGTGCGCGCGCAAGCGATGCTGCTCGATCGTCTCGGCATCGACAAGTTGGTCGCTGTAGTCGGCGGATCGATGGGCGGCATGCAAGCGCTGCAATGGGCGGCGGCTTATCCAACGCGCGTGTTCTCCGCGCTGGCGGTGGCGTGCAGCACGCGGCACTCCGCACAGAACATCGCGTTTCATGAATTGGGCCGACAGGCGGTGATGGCCGATCCGGATTGGCGAAACGGTCGCTATTTCGAGGAGGGCACCCATCCGCGTCGCGGCCTCGGTGTCGCACGCATGGCCGCGCACATCACGTATTTGTCGGACGCGGCCTTGCATCGCAAGTTTGGCCGCAAGCTGCAGGATCGCGTAGTGCCGACATTCTCTTTCGATGCGGATTTCGAGGTGGAGAGCTACCTGCGGCATCAGGGTTCGTCGTTCGTCGAGCGCTTCGATGCCAACAGCTATCTCTATCTCACGCGCGCGATGGATTACTTCGATGTCGCTGCCGATCATAACGGTGTGCTGGCGGAGGCCTATCGCGGCACACGCACGCGGTTCTGTATCGTGTCCTTCACCAGCGACTGGCTGTTTCCGACATCCGAATCGCGCGCGGTGGTTCACGCGCTCAATGCCTCTGGCGCACGAGTCTCGTTCGCGGAGATCGAGACCGACAGGGGCCACGATGCGTTCCTGCTCGATGTGCCGGAGTTCATCGATATCGCCCGCGCATTCCTGGAATCGGCCGCGTCCGCGCACGGCCTGACGGCGAGCACATAAGATGACAGTTCAGGATCAGGCCTTCCGTTTGACCGCGCATCTTCCCGTCACCGAGGAAGGGTATCGCGCCGATCATCTTCTGGTTGCGCAGATGGTCGAACCCGGATCGAAGGTGCTCGATGTCGGTTGCGGCGAGGGCGACCTGTTGCGTCTGCTGGAGCGGCGCGGCGTCGATGGCCGCGGCATCGAACTGTCGCGCGAGGGCGTGAACCGCTGCGTGTCAAAAGGTCTTGCGGTGGTGCAGGGCGATGCCGACACCGATCTCGTCAACTATCCGGACGACTCGTTCGACTACGTGATCCTGTCGCAGACGTTGCAGGCAACGCGGCAGCCGCGCGTGGTGCTGGAAAATCTATTGCGCATTGGGCGCGGTGCCATCGTGTCGTTCCCGAATTTCGGCCACTGGAAAATGCGGGTGCAGCTTCTGGTCAAGGGCCAGATGCCCCGTACCGATAATCTTCCGGCGACATGGTACGACACGCCGAACATCCACTTCTGCACCATTAAGGATTTCGTGCAGCTCTGCGACGAAATCAACGTCAAGATGGAGCGAGCGGTCGCGCTCAACATCTATGGCAAGCCGCTGCGGCTGAATGCGCCGTGGTGGTTCTGGAATATGTTCGGCGAACAGGGGGTTTTCCTGCTCAGCCGACGCGACTGACGCGTTCATCATCAAGGCAATATTGCGGCAATACGCGCCTCATTGTTGCTGTAAAGTCGTCCAGATTTCGCCACGAAATGACACCCTGACCGCCTCAACAGGTCATTCTCTCGCCACACCGCCCCGTTTTACGGCACTCCTCGCTGCATGTTGCAATGCAGCAAAGTGAGTTAGCGTAAAACGAGGACTATCGGATGACTGTATCGAATGCGTTTCGCCGTCCACTCCGCATCGCCGCTTTGGCGCTGTGCTCCGTGGCGATTGTCACTGTGGCCACGCCTGCTTCGGCAAGGCCGCATCATGGCGCAAGCCGCCACGCCCATGTTCATCACGTGAAAAAGCATCATCACGTGAGGAAGCATTACGGCTACCGCCATCATGCCCGCCGTGCACACCGGGTTGCGCGCGTTCCGGTTGAGAGCGCGACGTCACAAGGATTCGGCGGCGGCTTTGGCGGTTCGAGCGTGGTCGCTGAAGCGCGGCGCTATATCGGCGGCAATCCGACCGGGCGTGCGCGTCTCTGGTGCGCGCGTTTCATGAACATGGTTCTTGAACGCTCGGGCCATAAGGGCACCGGGTCTGACATGGCGCGCTCGTTCGCAGGCTATGGCCAGCGTCTCTCGGGGCCGCAGGTCGGCGCCATCGCCGTGATGTCGCGTGGTCGCCGTGGCGGTCACGTCGGTATCGTCAGCGGTATCGATGCCAACGGCAATCCGATTGTGATCTCCGGCAATCATGGTCACCGCGTCGCGGAAGCAACCTATTCGCGCGGGCGCGTCTATGCCTACGTGATGCCGTCTAGCTAAGAACCGACACTTGATCGCCGGTGGCAATCTCGCCATCGGCGATTACCTTTGCGTAGACTCCGCAGTCTTCGTGCCCGGCCCATCGCGCCAGCACGTGCGGAATGTTCATATCCCGCTCTGCCGTCACCGGATCGACGTTGACCGCCGCGCAGCGCACGATGCGTTTCACGATTTTCAGGCGAGTCTTGCCGATCGCAATGGTCTGGTTCATGAGGTCGAACTCGTGCCAGGCTGGCCAGCCGCGCACGTAGAGATTGCCGCGAAACCGCAATGGATCGATGGCCAATCCGGAAAAATCCTCGATAGCGGTGACGCTGGCGAGGTTGATGATCGAAACGACTTTCGCCGCCACATCGGAGAAACTGTGTCCGGGCGCGGACAACACCTTCGGCGGCCCGCGCAGTTCGCGCACAAAATTCTCGGTGAAGAATTTTTCGATTTCAGCGCGGCCGTCCGCCGTCTCAAGGTTGCCGCACGCGGCATCGGTATTGTTTTGGCGAATGGTCAGGACGTTGCTGCGGTCGTCGAAACAGGTCTGCAATCCCGCCAGCCGCTCATTGCGCATCAGCATCAGGAAGCGGATCTTCGGGAAGTATTTCGGATGCGCCGGATCGAAGCCGCAGGGGCCGTTCTCGATGGCGTAGCGGCGATCGGCGGGCAGCGTCTGGTCCGCGCGCAAGCCGACGCGTTTCAGCGCTTCGGCAGACAGCCCTTTGACGGGATAACGGTAGATACCGTTAATTTTAGCGGCTTCGGACATCGGGCGTTTCTAGATGCTCAAAAACCGCAGCGCCAGCCGAGGATTTCGGCATGGAGCCTCTTTTCGGACGCGGACTAAGTTCCCATATCAGGTTCAAGCCGGCGCAATGCCGGTCACCATCTTGGGTTAATCTGAGCACTAAACCCCATTGAAGATGCTAATTCCGTGCTTTCGGGGCGGAATGGCAGGCCGAGGGACACCGAATGAACGTTGAAAAATATTCCGACCGCGTGAAGGGATTCATCCAGTCGGCACAAACGCTGGCCGTACGTGAAGGCCATCAGCAATTCACGCCCCTGCACATTCTCAAAGTCCTGCTGGACGACAGCGAAGGTCTCGCCGGAGGTCTGATCGACCGCTCGGGCGGAAACTCCCGCGCGATTCTGAACGCCACCGAGGACGCGCTGAAGAAAATGCCGAAAGTCTCCGGCGCCGGAGCGGGGCAGGTCTATCTTGCACCCGCCACGGCGCGTGCGCTGGATGCTGCCGAGCAGGCCGCCGAAAAAGCCGGCGACAGTTTCGTCACTGTGGAGCGACTTCTGCTCTCGCTTGCGCTGGACAAGGACAGCGAGGCGGGAGCCTTGCTCGCGAAGGGTGGCGTCACACCGCAGAACCTCAATGCTGCGATTAACGCGCTGCGCAAGGGCCGCACCGCCGACAGCGCGTCGGCGGAAAACGCATATGACGCGCTAAAGAAATATGCCCGCGATCTCACGCAGGCCGCGCGCGACGGCAAGCTCGATCCGGTGATCGGTCGCGACGAGGAAATCCGTCGCACGATTCAGGTTCTGTCACGCCGCACCAAGAACAATCCGGTGCTGATCGGCGAGCCCGGTGTCGGCAAGACCGCGATTGTCGAAGGCCTTGCACTGCGCATCGTCAACGGCGACGTGCCGGAGAGTCTGAAAGAAAAATCGGTGCTGTCGCTCGATCTCGGCGCGCTCATCGCGGGCGCAAAATATCGCGGCGAGTTCGAGGAGCGGCTGAAAGCCGTGCTCAACGAAGTCACAGGCGCAGACGGCCAGATCATCTTGTTTATCGATGAAATGCACACGCTGGTAGGAGCGGGCAAAGCCGATGGCGCGATGGATGCGTCCAACCTGCTAAAGCCTGCGCTGGCGCGCGGCGAATTGCATTGCATCGGCGCGACCACGCTCGACGAGTATCGCAAGCATGTGGAGAAGGACGCGGCACTCGCGCGCCGGTTCCAGCCAGTGTTCGTGAGCGAGCCGACTGTCGAGGACGCTGTGTCGATCCTGCGCGGTCTGAAGGAAAAATATGAATTGCATCACGGTGTCCGCATCACAGATTCCGCGATTGTGTCCGCCGCCACGCTGTCAAACCGTTACATCACGGATCGCTTCCTGCCTGACAAAGCCATCGACCTGATCGACGAGGCGGCTGCGCGCTTGAAGATGCAGATCGATTCCAAGCCGGAAGAGCTCGACAATATCGACCGCGAGATCGTGCGGCTGAAGATCGAGCAGGAGGCGCTGAAGAAGGAAACCGATTCCGCATCGCGCGACCGTCTGCACCGGCTGGAAAAAGAACTCGCGGACCTTGAGGAAAAGGGCGGCGCGCTGACGGCCAAGTGGCAGTCGGAGCGCGACAAGCTGTCGAATGCGCAAAAAGTCAAAAGTGAGCTGGAGCAGGCCCGTCAGGAGCTTGCCGATGCGCAACGCCGTGGTGAATTCCAGAAGGCGGGCGAACTGGCTTACGGCCGCATCCCCGATCTCGAAAAGCGTCTAAAGGCGCTCGAGGAAAGCGAGAAGGCAGGCAATCTCGTGCTTGAGGAAGCCGTGACTGCAAGCCACGTCGCGCAGGTCGTGTCGCGCTGGACCGGCATTCCGGTGGACAAGATGCTGGAAGGCGAGCGTGAGAAGCTGCTCAAGATGGAGCAGCAACTGGCGCAGCGCGTGATTGGTCAGGCCGAAGCGGTCGGCGCGGTCTCGACCGCCGTGCGCCGTTCGCGCGCGGGCCTGCAAGACCCGAACCGCCCCATCGGCTCTTTCATGTTCTTAGGCCCAACTGGCGTCGGCAAAACCGAACTGACCAAGGCGCTGGCGGAATATCTGTTCGACGACGAGACCGCGCTCGTCCGGATGGACATGTCCGAATACATGGAGAAGCATTCGGTCGCGCGGCTGATCGGTGCGCCTCCGGGCTATGTCGGTTACGACGAAGGCGGCGCGCTGACTGAAGCCGTGCGGCGGCGTCCATATCAAGTCGTGCTGTTCGATGAGATCGAGAAGGCGCATCCCGATGTGTTCAACGTGCTGCTGCAGGTGCTCGATGATGGCCGTCTGACCGACGGTCAGGGCCGTACCGTGGACTTCCGCAACACGCTGATCATCATGACCTCGAATCTCGGTTCCGAGTTTCTGGTCGGGCAGGCTGAGGGTGAGGACACTTCAGCTGTGCGCGATCAGGTCATGGCCATCGTGCGCGCGAGCTTCCGTCCTGAATTCCTCAACCGCGTGGACGAGATTATTCTTTTCCACCGGCTGCAGCGAACCGAGATGGGGCGCATTGTCGACATACAGATGAAGCGGCTGCTCAAGCTGCTTGAGGATCGCAAGATCACGCTCACGTTGGATGACAAGGCACGGGAATGGCTGGCCGCGAAGGGATGGGACCCCGCTTACGGGGCGCGTCCGTTGAAGCGTGCGATCCAGCGCGCGGTGCAGGACCCGCTCGCGGAGATGATTCTCGGCGGTCGCATCCACGATGGCGAGACTGTGAAAGTTTCGGCGACGGACGCGGGCCTGACCTTCAACGGTCAGGTTGCGAAGATCGATGTCGAGACGTCCCCGGTGCCGAAGAGCAAGCTGAACTAGGGCACTCTGGCATCTTGTCATCACCGGGCATAGCTGTCCGAAGGACGGCGTCGCTTCGCTCGCCTATGTCCCGGTGATCTCGATATGTTGGGCACCGTGGTTTGCTTATTGGGATGGCCGGGACTAGCCCGGCCATGACAGCTTAGAGATCACACGTTCAAAGGCTCAGCGATCCGCGGCTTGCGCGGTCTTCTGGCTCTTGCCGGCCTGCGGCGCAGGGCGCGTTCCGCCGGGGCGGTTGTTCATGATGCCGTCGAGGCGATCACGTTCGGCTTCGAAGCTCGCCATCAGCGGCCCATCGAGCGAGCGTCCACGCGGCAGCTTGATGCGCATCGGATCGACAAAGCGGCCGTTGACCAAAATTTCGTAATGGACGTGTGCGCCGGTCGATAGACCCGTTGAGCCGACGAAGCCGATGACCTGACCCTGACGCACGCGCTTGCCGGGCTCCATGCCCTTGGCGTAGGCGCTCATGTGGCCGTAAGCCGTTTCATATCCGTTCGGATGTTTGACGCGAATATATTTGCCGTAGCCGCCGGACCATTCTGCTTTTTCGATGGTGCCGTTGCCGGATGCGAAGATCGGCGTGCCGTATGGGGCTGCCCAGTCCACACCGGTATGCATCTTGGTGTAACCGAGGATGGGGTGGCGGCGGCCGCCGAAGCCGGAGCGCATGATCGCGTTGCTGACGGGTTTGCGCACCAGGAATTTCTTCGCGCTCTTGCCGGTCTCGTCATAGTAGTCGACGACTGAATCGTCTGGCGCCTGGAAACGATAGTACTTCTTGGTTTCGCCGCCGACTGTGAGGGCTGCGTAAAGCACCTCGGTCTTTTCGTTGTTGACCGGTGTTTCGTCTTCGCCGGCGAAGAACACTTCAAACGAGTCTCCGGCCTGCACCTTGCGTTGGAAATCCACGTCGTAAGAGTAAATCTTGATCATGTCTTCGATAACAGTCGCGGGGACCTTGTTGCGCAGCGCGGTTTCGTAAATGCTCTGATAGAGCCGCACGCCGGTGCCGTCATCATCGTCATCGTCGTCACTGTTGTTGGCGGTTTCCGTCACGCTATTGAAGCTCTGCACATCAACGGCGACATATTTTCCAAGGTCAGACAGCGCAGCGACGGCTTCGATGGTGGTTTCGTTGGCGACGATGACGCGGACCGGCTGTTGGCGCAGCATGCCCGGACCTGTGCCTGCCATCATGATTCGAAGTTTCTGGCCTTCCTTCAGGCCGCCGTCGCGTCCGCGCGCGCCGAGGTTGTTGGCAATCGCCAGTGCTTCGCCGGGCGTCGCGCCCAGATCGCGCAAAATGCTCTGAACGTTGTCGCCCTTCTTGACGACGTGGATGCGCTCGCTCGACGGATTGCCGCCGGTCGCCTGATCCTTGGTCTTGGGAAGCAGCGTGACGTTTTCAGGCACCACGCGCGTCTCGAAGCCTGCGTAAGGATCCGGCGTGCCTTCGGCGGCGTAAGCCATCTTCAGATCGGTCGGCGTGTTCGACGCATAGCGCACGGCGCTGTTGCCGCGCCAGTTCGAAGCGTCGCGCACGCGTAGCAACACTTCGTCGATGGCGACATTGGCTGCGATCTTCGCGCGCGGCAAAACAGACGCGAGATCGCGCGTAACGAACGAGACTTCGGCGTCCGGCTCCGCTGTCTGATCATCGCCGGCAGCTGGTGCGGTGCCGACATCGGTTAGCATGCGTTGTGCATTGAACGGCGGGACTTTCGCAGACAAATCGCTGGTGGTCAGTGACAGGTTTCCGGCAATCCGAACGAACGGGCGCACCCGCATCACATCACGTCCGCCGGAGCGAACTGCGGTGGAGACGCGAATAACCTGGCGCGCGGCTGTCGCATCGCTCGGTGGCGGAAGGCGGTCGCTCTTGCGCGCGGCTGCGGTTTTGTCGTTGGCACCGAAGGCCCCGCGCAATGCGCTCTCGACGCGCTCCGGCACTTTGGCGAATGTCATTTCGCCATCCAGCGATGCAAAAACGGCGCCGCCGATCAAAGCCGCGCCGCACAGACCTGTCAGAATCGTTCCGCTAAACCATTGTACCGAGACGCGGCGGCGATCGATGACCGCGGCTTCCGAACCATCGACTGACAGCGGCGGCTCATGACCGAGATCAATGATCCCGGCACGCCCGTAATGTCCCCCGCGTGACGTCCCGTGGTTCAAACTGCCGTCCCCAATTCTCAACTTATCAACGAGTGGTTTTCTTACGCACCGTTTTCAAAGGTCTCGCTGCGCGGCAGCTAGGCCTTCAGTACTCGTTATGACCTTGTCACTGACATTCGCCCCGCAGCACAGTGCTGGCGACACTTGTTGAACGTCAATGAAGCGCAACTCGTCGATATTTTTGATCCGAACAGCGCGGAGAACCCCAAAACTCTCCGAATCCTCGAACCGGCAGCCGTGGTGTTATACTTGGTTCGCCCGGCAACGGCATGTTTGATGAGCAGGACGTCGCAGGAATGTGGCTCAAGTGCGGCGAGAAGCCCTGATAAATCAGGGCTTATTAGCCCTGTGAATTTCTTTTGTGCGATGCGACGATTTCTTGACAAGGGCGTTGACAAGCTTCGATGGGCGGGCTTATAAACCGGCCACTGAGCGCGGCGCGGCCCTGACCTTGGTCAAGGCACGTCGGCGCT
>Ga0209023_10001385_pt1 | contig 32670 bp, 32 predicted proteins | sample LakOneMetagenome_FD_187468 | JGI IMG/M metagenome (GOLD analysis project Ga0209023, IMG submission 187468) | Freshwater and sediment microbial communities from Lake Erie, Canada (SPAdes) (version 2) | ecosystem: Environmental > Aquatic > Freshwater > Lentic | place: Lake Erie, Canada...
ACGATTCCTCCTGAACGGTCGCCGGTCAGGAGCGACAGGTCGCGACGCGTCCTCATCGCCCTACTGCTTGACCAGTTCGACGCGCCGATTGTGGGCGCGCCCTTCCTCCGAATCGTTGCTCGCAACCGGTGCCAGAGGACCAACGCCCCGCGCTATCAGCCGTGCGGAAGTGATGCCGTGCTGCGCGGTCAACGCCTGGACGACCGCATCAGCGCGCGCCTGCGATAACTTGGTATTCAAATCAAGTGCGGCAACGTTGTCGGTGTGTCCGACGACGAAGACCCGCAGCGTCGGTTCACCCTTGAGGAGCGCGGCGATTTCAGAAAGCGCGGCGTTCGACTCGGGCTTCAACTCCGACTTGCCCGTGTCGAAGAAGATGCCTGGTACTTCGACGTGTCCGCTGGTCTTGAGCCCGGTCTTGAACATCTCTGCGCTCGCGACCACTTCCTGCACCATGGCCTTCTTCTCGACGATGGTGAGCATGTAGCCGCCGCCCCAGGCGGTATCGACCTGCACCCAGACTTCCTTGCCCTCGCTGGTCACGACGAGCGTGGAGTAACGGCGGTCTTCGAAACGACCCGTTCCGCCGATGTGAGTCACCGCATCCTGATGATTGCGAATGATGGCCAGCGGACTGGGAGCGGTGCCACCTGCCTTGATGGTGTAACGAATCTCGACCCGCTTGCCTTCGACGGTCTGCGAACCGGCGGCCGTCTTGAAGGCGAACTGATCGAACTCGGTCGTCTTGCAGGACACGATGCGCATGTTCTGCATGCGTGTCAGCAGCGGGTGATCTTTACAGTCTTTCGCGTCTGCATCGTTCGCCTGCGAGATGAGCAATGCCGGCGCTGCCCACGTCCCCAGAAGGGTGGTTGCAAGCAACAGCGTGGAGAGCCGAAAACGAGTCATGAGAGTCCCCCGCAGTAGGGAGGCAAGTCGGATGCCGCAGAAAGCGCGGCGCACGCATGGGCTTCGCGTGAGTCGAACGACGGAAATTCGTGGGCGTGGCTGGCGGCAGTGGCGGGAATCTATCAGGTGCGCGGCTTGTGTCGATCGCGCAGTGACGATGGACCCGGCGGCTATAGGGCCCGCCGGGTCATCGTCCTTTCGTCTAGTGACTGAGCGCTCGTCGGCGCTGCGAGGCTAGAGCGATCAGGCCCGTTCCGAGAAGCACGAGCGAGACCGGCTCGGGAACTGGCGATGTGGAGATCGTCACCGTCAGGTCCTGAAAGTCGTGATCAGTGTCCGGATACGGCCGGTCGGACAATCCGAGATAGGCCACATCGCATGGTCCGGCGTTGGCGCTAACCGTGCTGAGCGGACTGCAGGTTGCCAGGTAGGCGCCGAGGCTGGTGTCGGCCGTGCCATTGGTCATCACGCTGCCGGCCGTCGGTCCGAAGGAGAAGCCGAAGAGCAGATTTCCGCCGCTCGCGGCCAGCGCGATTGGCACAGTGAAGTTGTCTCCAGGTGTCGACGCCGCTCCGCTGCACGAACTATCGGCCTGGGCGCAGAACACCCAACCCGCGGCTTCAGCGGCGGCTTCACTGGCACCCACCCAGAATTCATTGAGATACGTGGTGTTGCCGTTACCGGTTCCTCCGTAGAGCAGATTCGTGCCGAAGGTGAACGTCACGGAGTCAACGCCGGTCACCGACACCAGGCCATTGAGAATGCCCAGCGCGCCGGTCGGCATGCTTTGACCAGGTTCTTCATCGAAACTATCGAATGACGATCCCGTAATGGAGATCGCAGACGCCTCTGCGGGACGAACCGAGAGACTCGCGACGACGAGGAGGGCGAGCGACGCGAACGCGACGCGAGAGAAGAGCCGGGACATGAGACGCCTCCTTGGTGGGCCGACTGTCTGGCGAGGCCAGACAATCCTGCTGGTGCCACATTGGGCGGCGAAGAAGCGATCGCCGGACGAGTGCAGGCCTTCGATCAGCTACCTGAGCACTAGCAAAATTGAGCCCATCTCGGCCGGCGAAGCGAAACCGAGCTAAGCGCCGCAATGGTTGAGGTTAGAGGCGCGGGCTCGTATGTCGAAAGGGTGGACGTAGTCGGTAAGCGCGGTGAATTGCGGACATTAGTGATCCGTTGTCGAGATAACTTGATTCGAATCGGTTCGCTTTATGATACGGATTTCGTCGAGTGTCGGCTTCTCGGCATCCGCTGAGGCATCCGCGTAGCTGGTCACCAGCGCCATCGCCGTGACGACGACGATCGGTCCGAGCACGATGCCAAGCAAGCCGAAGGTGTTGAGTCCACCGAGCAAGCTCACGAAGATCACGAGACCATTCATGCGGACGCGGCCGCTGAGGAGGAGCGGCCGGGCGACGTTGTCCACCATGCTGACGACGCCCGCTCCGAGCACCATCAGCACAATCCCCTTGGTCATCGATCCGGATGCCATCAGGATCACCGCAGCGGGTAGCCAGACGACCGCCGCGCCAAGTGGCAGCAGACAGACGAACGCCATAACCACGCCCCAGAACACTGCCGCATCGATCCCCACCAGCGCGAACGCGATACCTCCGAGCAGGCCCTGCAGACCCGACACGACGATCGTCGAGGTGACGCCAGCAGCAATCAGTTCGCCCGTGCGCTCAATGAACGTCTCTCTCGCCCGGGATTCCATCGGCAGGACGCGGCGGATGACGCGCATCACGGCATCGGCTTCGCGAAGTATGAAGAACGTCGCAAGCAGCGACAGCGCCAGGTCGACGAAGAAGATGGCGATGTTGGCGACGATGGATCCGGATTCGGCCATGAGCACCGCTGCGGCGCGGCGCAACGCATCGGAGACGAACGACGTGAGGTCGACACTCGCGGCGAACGGCAGGTGTCGCGCCCACTCCTGCCATCCACGTTGGATGGTGCCAAGTCGATCGCTGGCGAGCAGCTCCTGCAGGCGCACCGCAATGTCCACCATCTCGCGCGCGAACGCACCGGCCAGCAGGAGCGCAGGTACGGTCATGAGCAGCGCAATTGCCGCCGTGCTGAGCGCCGCGGCCCGGCCCGAGCCGTAGCGGCGGGCAAGCCGCACGTGGGCGGGATACACCATCACCGCCAGCACGCACGACCACCCGAGTGGCACGAGAAACGGCTGCAACACCAGATACAGGAGATAGGTGAGCAGAAGGAGTCCGCTCCACATCAACGCGGTGGACACCTGTTGCGAGGTAGATGTGGTGGACATCGACTTATTGTGGCGCCTGCGGACGGTACTCGCCAGGGGCGTCTGCCGCGTGTCGCAAGCCCGTCCAGCCGCGGCGACACTCCGGGCGAAAGAGCCTGGAGATACTGACGCAGTCCGCTCGACCCTCGAGGTTAGCGGCGCCGATTTCGGTCGCGGTCGCGATCCCGATCGCGGTCCCGATCGCGGTCCCGCATGTTCGTCGCGTAGGCTTCGCTGTAGCCCCTCTCGAAGCCGTTTCGGAACGCACTGCGATAGTTGCCACGATCGCCGTCGCGCTTGTTGTAGCCCTTCGTCCCGTCCCGATATTCCTTGTGTCGCTCGTAGTCGAGACGATTGCCCTTGCGTGCATCGCTGCGGCCCTGATCCTGACCGACCTCGTAGCCACGAGCATAGGCGCGGCGCTGACTCTCGACACCGTAGTCGCCACCGACCCCGGCGCGAACGGTGAAGGCGGTGCCGCACGCCGGTGCGGTCACGAGCAACCCGGCGGCAAATGCGTATCCGGCGAGCCGATGAAGCGCTCTCATGATGTTCCTCGTTTCAGGAAGGCTCGGCAGACGAACGCTTCCTTGACGAGCACGATATCGGACCGCTGCGGCGGTGTCTGAGCACTTTTGAACACCACACGACTACGGCTGAAGCGATGCAGCCCACCCGTCTCATCGTCCCGGTCGAGCCGATACCGCGCCTCCAATTGTCGACGCACGCGAACCCCACGACCCGGGTGTGGGCGTCGTGTCCCTTTTCTCCGTCGGATTGCGCTTACTAGCTTCAGAGAGACAAGCGCAGAGCGGACGCGCAGCGCTCGACGTCGGCACACGGTTCGACCGATTCACCGTTGCCGGGCGTTGCGCGCGAGTGACTGGAGCCGCGCGACAGGGTCGGCATTCATCCCGGCGGCAATCGCCGGCAATCGCAGTGTCAGCCAACGGAGAGATTCGTTCCATGCAGATTGCACCGAAGTCCATTCCCGGGCTCTCACTCTGGGTCGCCGCGCTACTGGTCGTTTCCGGGTGCGACCGATTCGGCGTGGGTGGGGCTGGCGGCCAGCCGCCGTTCAACGCGCAGCAGGCTCCCGGAGCTGCTCCGAACAATGGCTTCTATCCAAACGGCGCTGGCGGAGGACCGGGGATGAGCCCTGGCGGCGGCGCGACGGCCGGCAATCTCGACCAGCTCGAAGGCTGGGAACTGCAGGACATGCGGGTTCAACCCACGAACCAGCTGTTCGCAGGTCAGATGCACGGCGCCACACCGACGCAGATTCCCGGTGGGAAGGTGATCTCGACCAAGGGATTGCTGGTCCTGCTGCAGAACGGGAACGGCGTTCCGGTGCTTCTCCTCGACGCGCTCGGTGACCCACAGCGGCAGTTGCCAGGCGCGATACCGGCAGCGTTCGCATCGCAAGCCGGCAACTACACCGACCAGGTGCAGCAGCAGTTGGGTCAGATGCTGATGCAGCTCACGCGCGGCAACAAGCAGGTGCCGATCGTCACCTACTGCCAGGGTCCGCAGTGCTGGATGTCATACAACGCGGCGCTCCGAGCGATCGCGTTGGGCTACAGCAATGTGCTCTGGTATCGCGGCGGCGTCGAAGCCTGGCAGCAGGGGATGGCGCAGATGGCTGGCATGGGAGCGATGGGAGGGCAGTCGCCGGCACCGCCGCCGCAGCCCTATCCGCCGCAACAGTACCAACAGCAACCGTATCCACAGCAGTACCCACAGGGTGGTGGCGCAGGAGGAGTGCGATGAGTGACGTCAATGCGTCGGAGAGCAAGGTCCCAGCCACGCAGGAGCTGCTCGATTCTCTGCTGGCGGACTACAAAGCAGGGAATCTGCCGCAGGATGCGGTCGAGCGGATTGACGCCCTGCGCGAGGACTTCTACGCCAGCGTCAGGGAGCGAGGTCAGGAACTGGGACGGGAATTGACGGATGACGTGGTCCCAGGGATGGAGCAGTTTGCCAAGGACCTGAAGGCCGAGATTCACGATTGGGAAGACGTCAGAGCTCGTTCGGGCGTCACGTCGGAGGAGATCAACTCAGACGAGATCCCCATCGTGCTGAAGGTTGTCGATGACGCGGTGACCGCGCTGGAGCCGATCATCGACCCGGTGTTCGACGCGGTGCAGGACGTCGTCCACTCTGCGCTCGATGTCGCTGGCGCGCTCGTCGACGTCCGCATCGAGAACGATCCCGACGGGATCTACGCCGAGAAGCTGGCCGCGTCGCAGGTCGAGATGTCAGATGCCTACGACGTCGTCGACGAGGGCCTCGAGGCGAGTCGTCAGGCCCTCCACCAACAGGGCGATCACGCACACGAGGCGTTCGAGCAGGCGATCACCGAAGCCAACGAATTTCACGAAACCCACGCGCCGGTTCGCATTCTGATGTCGACCACGGTCGACCCGAATCTGCCCGAGCAGATAGCCGAAGACACGGGTCAGGGCGAGGCCTGAGTGCTGACTCAGGAGACAGCGGTGAACGAGCTGCCAAAGCCACAGGTGTTCACCGCGGTGACCGTTTGCATCGCCCTTCTCAACCTGATCTCGATCGCCCAGTACGCGCTGGCGCCAGAGAGTCCGATGGACATGGTGGCGCCCACCGTGCGGCCGGTTTCCATCGCGCTAGGTGTGCTGTCAATCACGGGGCTCTCGGCGGCGTGGCTTCGCTATTCGTGGGGTGTGTACCTGGTCGCCGGTTCGATGATCGCGGCGGAGTTGGGCATTCTGTCAGCGGGCGTGGCGACTCCCGTGCTCGTGATCGTGCCGGCGCTCGCCGGGTTGTACCTCTGGAGCCTGCACGTCGGTGGCGCGCACAGCATGTGGCGCCAGCTGTCTGGAACTGTCGGCCAGAACGCACCCGGGATGGCCTACGGCATTCAGCCGACCATGCCTCCGCGCCGGCCGGCCACCAAAGGGGCGCCGCCTCCTGCGCCGGCCCCGCCGCCAACGTCGAGACCCACGACCGCAGCGCCGGCTCCGCCGGGCGCCGCGACTCCTGGCATTGCGACGAGCAGCGACCCTCTGGAACGCCTGAAGCGCCTCGCCGCAATCCGCGACGCCGGCGTGATCACGCCGCAGGAATTTGACGCCAAGAAGGCCGAGTTGCTGAAGCAGCTCTGAAGGGAGACGGTATGTCCGCGCAACAATCCAGCGTCATCTGTACAAGCTGTCAGACGCCGAACGCGCACGGCGCCAGGTTCTGTGCGCAGTGCGGTGGTGGTCTCTCAGCCATGCCGCACGCGGCCGCGCCGACTCCACGCGGCGGCTCGTCGCTGCAAATCGCGCATGATGCGCTGGCGCGCGTCAACGCGCAGGTGACCGGCGACAACGGTAGTGAGACCGCCAGCTACCAGCTCGCGTATCGCGATCGCTGGCTGGCCTGGTGGCCGATGCAATTCACCGGCAGCCTGAGTGTGCGGACCGACGCACCTGCCGGGCAAGCCGCCAGTGCAAGCGCCACCATGACGCCGCAATCGCTGGCGATCCAGGTCGGTGCACTCATCGCGGCATCTGTCGCCCTGGGTTTCGTCCCGAATACGATTGTCTCCAACGAGCAATTCTTCGGCAGCGTGGCGGTGGGCCTCGGCGTCACGGCCTGGGTGGTGTTTCTCGAAGGTCCCAAGCGCGTCAAACGACTCCTTGAAGGCGCCGTGGCCGATGCGATGAGCGCGTCGCCGGCGAGTCAGATCGGCGGCGCCGCTCCTCCGGTGCCGCCGGCCGTGCCACTCACGCCGTCACCAGTGCCGAGTGGCGGCGACGTCTTCGCGAGACTCAACAAGGCCGCCGAGATGCACGCGGCGGGACTGCTGAGCGCCGAGGAGTTCGCTGCCAAGAAGGCCGAGTTGTTGGCGCGCATCTAACGCGAAGCCATGGACATCGCAGCGTTCCTCTCATGCCAGTCATGCGCCACGCCGCTCACCCACGGCGTGCGGTTCTGCACGGCGTGCGGTGCGCGGGTTCCTGAGGTCGACGCGGAAACGCCGTCCGCGCCGATGCCGAGTGACTCCGCGAGATACGCGCCTGCGTCCGCCGTTGACTGTCCTGGGTGCGGCGGCGACGGCCAGTTGCTCCCGGACGACAAGGTCTACTGCGAATGCTGTCGCTGGTTGCGTCCGCTCGCGCCCGACTACGTCATGGATAGCGGCGCGTTCCTCTGGCAACTCGATGCACAGGCAATGACCGTGCTCCAGTCGGCGGGGCCTTTCACCGAGGGAGCCCGCCTGCTCTCGGGCAAAGTCGGCCGGCCCTGGTTCGAAGCCACCGTGAACGGCGTGCGGCTCAGCACACGGCAATTCCCCGACATCTTCCTGCTTGCGATGCAGGCAGCCCGAGTCATGGGGCTGCGACAGATGCCTGAGATCTATGTGTCGGGTGAGCTGGGTTGGGATGCCATGACGCTTGGCACCGACGAACACGCATTCATTGCGATCGGCAGCGTGCTGACCTACTTCAAGGGCGATGAGTTGCTCTACCTGCTCGGTCGGGAGATGGGGCACATCCGCGCCGGCCACGTGCTCTGGCGGACAGCCAGCATGTTTCTGACGGGCAGCACCCACATGAAGCGCAGCATCATGGGCTCGGGCCTGCTCAGTGCGCTCAATCCGAAGAAGTTCATCGAGAACGCGATCGACTCGCAGGTGATGGCCTGGTCTCGCCACTCGGAAATCACGGCAGACCGCGCCGGCATGCTGGTAATGGGCAAGGTGGACGTGGCGAGGAAGGTCACGCTGTCCTGTTCGCTCAAGTCCTTTCCACTCTATCCGCGCATCGATCAGGAAGAGTGGCTGGACCAGGAAGAGCACAGCGACGAGCAGATCGCACGCGTGGCCGAGATGACGCTTTCGACGATGCCCTACCTCGCCAGACGCATGAAGTTGCTGCGTGAGTTCGGTGCCAGCGAACATCTGCGTGCGTGGCGCGACTACATTGAATCGTCCTTCCCTGGCCCGTCAGAACCTGCGCCACCTTCCCCTCCGGCCTCGGCCCCGTCGTCAACAGGGAACAGCTCGGTGGTCGCGGGTCACGCGGCATCATCCGGCGCCTCGTCACCTGATGACGATGTCTGGCGATTCATCTGCAAGGTGTGCAAGACGCCCATTCGGGTGTCGCGTGAGGCGACGGCCGGCAAGCCTGTCGTGCGGGTGATCTGTCCCTCACCATCCTGTGGTGCGCAGCTCAATATCAGACCGCCGCGGCCGGCCCCGAAACTGGTGCGCTTTGCCTGCATTCAGTGTCAGACGCCGATGGCCATCCCACGCGACGCGATGGCAGGTCAGGAGAGTGTGAAGGTTCGCTGTCCGAAGCCCGGTTGCCACTGCGTCATGGACGTTGCGGCGCGGAGCACATCATGACGCCCCGAAGGCCGAAGCCACACAGTGAGGCGCCGCCGCGTCAGGCCGACGAGCCGTCGCCGCTGACAGACGACGAGATGCGCGATCAGGTGATTGTGACCGCCGTGGTCCTTCCGCTTGACCACGCGCAGCACCCGATCGTGCCGGAGCGCAATCCCTCCAACTCGCCGCTCGTTACGGATGCGTTGCGACCCCATTTCCTCGTGCGCGATGACGAAGGAGACGCTGATGAGTGATGTAACGCCGGACGTACTGAGTGACGTGGACGTGTCCCTGGCGAACCTGAGTGAAGAGTCCCGTCAGCAGGTCGTCGATGCGGTGGAGTTTGCAGAAGCCACGCATACGACCGACGAACTCGATGTCAGGGAAGTGGTGGAGGACGCGGAAGCGGCCGACTACCACCAGAGCCGCGCGGACGAATACCAGCAACTGCAGGCGAAGGCCGTGAGTGACGGCAACTGGGAACAGGCGCAGGAGTATGCCCAGAAGGCCGCGGGCGAACTGGAAGTCGTCGCGGACCACGGCGGCTCTGATGCACCGCTGGTCGAGGCCGAACGCGACGTCACCAATCTTGACAATGCGCGGTGGGAGCAGCGACAGGCGAACGAGGACGCGCGGTCGGCTGCGAGCTATGCCGAGTCAGGCGATACGAGCAGCGCCCAGATGTACGCAGCCGAGGCAGACAGGCACCAGGGGCTGGCCGATGACTCAGGTCACGAAGGACTCGCAGGCGCCAGAGATTCGCAGGCGGATGAGGGTGGTCTCTCTGCAGATGCGGCAGCAACAGAGGAGCACGCGCCAGATGCGGACGCTGGCGCTGCGAGTGATGCCGCCGCACCGGCCACCGAGGCCTCGCCAGATCACACCTCGGATTGGACGGCAGATGCCTAGCGTTGACCTGGAGTCGACCTATGTTCCGACTTCATCCCACGGGACGAAACGACTCGGCCGGCCGTGACCACGATCGACACACCTCACGTCTATCACGTCAGCGGCTGGCGACTCTACACGGGGCCGGGCATCTGGCTTTCGCTCGTGGTACTGCTGCTCTGGCTCGCCGGCGACGGTGCCACTGCCGATGAACGCGAGGCGTTCTACGTGACGGCCGCGATACTGACCGTCATCATGCTTCCGTTTGCCCTGATCACCTGGCGCTGCAGGTTGGCACTGACTGACCAAGGCGTCACGCAGCATGCGTTCGGCTACACCATTCGCAGTGCGTGGCGCAACATTGAGAGCGTGTCGCTGTCACCGGGGCGCGAAGGTTTGTATCTGACCGAGCCGGGCACTCATAGCGTCTTGCTCAGGTCACTCGGCGGATTCGGGGGTGATGCGGTTGCGGGCGATGCTGCGGCCTTGTCGGAAGGACGCTATATCCAGCTGTCGCCGTTCATGGCGCACTGGCGCAGTGGTCCACTGCGACGCGACATCGAGCGGTGGTGCCCTGCCGCGCAGGCGGATGACGCGAATGCATTCTCCGCCGAGCCGTCGCCCGCTCTGGCTCCGGTGGCTCTACGAACGAGACTCCTCGGTGTGGCCGGTCTCGTCGCGCTGCTCGGCTGGCTCGGATTCCTGATGTACGCGCTCGCATTCGATCAAGAGATGGGCGATCGAGTGGCGGATGCGGTCGTGCCCGTTGGAATCGCCCTGGTGGGTGTCGGCGCAGTTGGGACGGCGCTCGTCACGTGGCGTAGTAACAAAGGCCGGTCGCTGTTCAGTCTCCTGTGGGCACTCTTGATGTTCCTGCTTGCTATGGCCGCCGCAGGTCGCAATCTCTGACGGACAACGCTGCCGTTCGCCTCTCGCGTTCGACTGACGCCGCGAATCGACGCGGGCGCTATCTCCGGGCGGGCCGCCAGACAGGACTGCTTCCGCGCTCGACGAGCATGCGCGGGTTCGTTCCGTCAGCTGCGGCCACGAACACGCCGCCCGCCCCCGTGATGCACGGCTCCTGATACGCGATGCGCGCGCCATCGGGTGACCAGTCCAGGTCACAACCGGAGGCCAGGAACTGTCGATCGTTCGCCCCGTCCACTGCGACGATCCATGTGCCTCTGCCGACCACACCCACCTGGCGCTCGTACGTGATGTGGGCGCTGTCGGGGGACCAGCGGATGCCGCCGGTGGTTGGCAGGCCCGGGGAAAGCACGTGTGCGTCAGAACCATCAGCGTTAGCGAGGCCCACCACGGCACTCGACGCTCCGCTAGGGAGCCGTTCGAATGCCACGTGTCGGCCGTCTGACGACCAGACAGGCGTCATGTCGATGGTCGGCCCTGTCACGATGGCTCGAGCGTGTGTGCCGTCTGCGTCGGCACGCCAGATGTCGCAGTCGATTCCGTTGGCGAGATTGACGCACCGCTCGAACGCCAGACTGCGACCGTCCGGCGACCAGGTCGGATCGACACCGTTGCGAAGCAGCACCGTGCGAATCCCGGTCTCGAGCTCCACGACAAGCGTCTCGGCGTCTGCCTTTGACGCGCTCCCGGTCGGGTGCGCGAAAGCGATCCGCGCACCGTCAGGTGACCAGGCTTTCATGTAGACGATGTCGTCATCGATCAGGCGACGAGTGGAGGAGCCGTCCGCGCGGAAGACCGAGAGTGTCCCACCGCTTCCTGCCACCGCAAGGCTCGAGCCGTCAGGTGACCAGCGGATGCGCTCGATCCTCGCCCGCTCGTACGCGATGGTCCGCTCGCCGTCGCCAGAGGGGCTTGCGAGCGATACGCCGGGTCGGCTTCCTGCAACGATGTAAGCCACGGCGTCCCCGGGCCACGGCGACTGGTTGGCGCACGCCGACGACAGAGCCACCGTTGCGACACACAGGGCCCGCCGCGCGAACGCCGGCCCGGACGAGCCGCGTCGCCAGCCTGGGGACGGAGCCCGAGGCACCGTCGGCGGATTCAGGGTGCCTCGGTACGCCGCACTCACCGGGGAATGGCTGCGATTGACTCCCATCGGCTGCCGGCATCGACCGCCGGGTTGTACGACGGGTCGTTGGTCTGGATGTACTCGCCGTTGCCGTTCGAGAAGGCGTGGTTGTATCCGCCGGATAGCTGCACCGTGTCGCCGTTGGCGTCGCGATAGTTCTGCACATCGAGGATCGTGTCGCTCCAGGCGGCGACCACGTCGTGCCTCGTGCTCTGAGCCTTCGCCGCGTCGGCCTGCTTCGCGGCGTTGTTGCTGGCTTCCCACGATGCCCGCCAGATGTCCGACGTGCGTCGAATCTCGTTGGTGAAGCCCCTGAAGATGTTGGCGCGCTGTGTGGCAATGGTTTCGGTGATTGCCGCGAAGAAACGCAGGTTCGGCTGGATGGATGCGCTCAGGTCGGCGAATTGCTGCTGATGCGCGGCGAACTCGCCACGTGGCACGCGTACGCCGAAGAGCGGCGTGTAACTCGACGAGATCATGTCGCCCTGGCCGTCGCCGCCGACGCCGGCGCTTTCCGCGCGCCAGCCACCGACGATGAAGATGTGCTCTTCAACGGGTTGCCCGTTCACCTCATAGCCAATGACGACGTCGGCTGCTTCGCCACTGGACCGCGCCGTGGGTGATTGCGGAGTGCTGGCAATCTGCCCGCGGACTCTCCGCTCGAGATCGGGCACGGGCTCGACACGCAGCATGCGTGCACCCACGCGGAATCCTGGTATCAACATCTGCTCGACGAACTGCGGCATGGTCATCGGCGGGCGCTCCAGGCAGAAGTCCTGGCCCATTTGTCGCCGTCGTCTGGCGTCTTCCGCGAGGATGGGGTGCCGGAAGTAGAGCGTGGTGAGCGAGGGGTACGCCGCGAATCCGAGGCGACGGTCGGCGCTCTCTGCCTGCAGGCTCGGCATGAACGCGTTTTCAGGGCACCATCGAAAAACTGCGAGGTTGACGGTGTAGCCAGCCTGAAATGTCCAGTCAGCGGGAATCAACAGTCTCAGCACCTCCGTGGGTTGACCGAAGATCTGTTGATCCACCATCTGTGCCTTGCGCAGACGCACGACGCCTCCGCGCCCGGCTGGTCCTGATGTTGCGCCGCTAACACCGGCTTGCGCGGGAGCGGGAGAGACCAGATCGCGTGAGGCGCGAGCGGTTGTCGTCTCGGTTGACGGAGACTCGTGTGCGGCGTCTCCGCTGTTGCCTATCGTGTTGTTGTGCATGGCAGTACCGCGGTCCGTGCAGGCAGCGAACAGCGTGAGTGCGAACGCCAGCGGTCGCCCCACGCGATGAGTCAGGCGCATGGCGTTCTCTTCAGCGACGGAGCCTGGGCGCTTCACCTGGGCGCCAGAGCCACACGCTCGACGTGCCGCGAGGCAGAAGCGTCCACGGGTCCGGATCGACGCCCGACCAGCCGTATGGATCGGTCTGCGGATTTCCAGCGACGCCCGCCCTGATTTGAAAATGCAGATGCGGTGCGGTCGAGCAGCCCTGGTTGCCGGATAGGCCAAGCACCTGGCCGCGCGTTACCCGTTGCCCGCTGACCACGTCGATGCGAGACGCATGGGCGTATTCGACAAACACGACGATGGGAAGCGCCCCTGCATCGGTGCGAATCTCAATCCATCTGTTGGTGGTGTCTCGATTCAACGGCGGACAGAAGCTGGTCGGAGAGTCGAAAATCACAGCCGTGCCGTCGTTGGTCGCCAACAGCGGCGTGCCCGTCGGCATGAGCCAGTCGTACCCTGAATGGCCGTCGACCTGGCCGGTAATCAGATCGCCGCATGCGTTCACGAAGCGCCCGTTCGTATCAACGAACTCTTCGGGCACGTCGTGATCGAAATAGTTGCCGAGTGGATACTCACCCGCGAACGGACGTGACAGGAAAGGGATGACACGATTCCCGGTGTCGGGGGCATCGCCACACGGCACTGCCTTGCCGACTACTCGCTGAACCGCGAAATCGGCCGTGGCGTTGGCGGAGATATCCAGCGGTTTCGACGTCGTCGCATAACCCGCGGCGGACACCGTGACGGTGACTGCCCCGCGCAGGCCGGTCACCGAATAGGTACCCGGAAACGCTGTTGTGGCACTCACTGACGAACCGGTACCCGACACCTGGACTGTCGCGCCCTCCAACAGATTCTGGTTACCTGCATCCCTCACACTCCCAGACAGCGTGTACGTGGTCTGGGCCTGAGTTGGCGTTGGAGTCGGCGCCGTCGTCTGCCCACCTCCGCATCCGGAAATCGAAAGGCAAATGATGGCGACCGCAAACGCGTGTCTGTGTTTCATTGATGGTTGACGTCTCCTCGCGCCAGTAAGCGCAATCTGTCGATGGAATCGGACACTGCAGTGGAGGGACGTTGCTCTGTCGGCGCGCTCGGTTGCTAATCGGGTGCACGTCGGCCGTCGGTGTTTGGCACCGTGGCGGCCTCACGAAGCGCCGCCAGCCAGAGCCTGCCCCTGGCGCGCATGGTTCGAACCTCCCGGAGATTCGCCACCATGTCGCCAGGGCTGCGCCCGTTGCGGGCGGGCGCACCGAAGCTGAATCTGAGCCGGCAACCCAGGTGCTCCACGTTGATACCGCTGCTGAAGTAGTACCAAGGCACCGAGACGCGCAGGTCTGGCACAGACCACTTGAAGGCCTGCGTCAACTCTCCGGCTTCCACTGAAGCGGCCAGGCCCGACACGGCGAGATCGCGCTCCAGTGTGCGCAGTTGCCATGGCCACGCGGACCCTGTGCCAGACACAACGAAGGACAGAAGCTGACCCTGAAGGATCAGTTCTCCCGGAACAGTGCTGATGCCACGGAGCAGCCAGGCGTCGGTTCTGAGGCGGCGCATTGGGAACTCCTATGAGGGCAGCAGAGATGCCGGACTCGTGAGGCGTGAACGGTCACCGACGAAGGGACGGCGCTGTGCCAGGACATATGCAGGAACTGGGAACGTCTTGTGATGCCGCAGCCCGAGAGCACCGGCAACTGGCCGCTGCCCGCAATCGCGTCTCTGTCTCGCATCGAACACCAGTGTCTCCGCGTGCGAACCGAGTTGTTCCAGGCCATCGTCGTCATGTGCTGGCATTGCCCCTCACGATGGAATGCGTAATCGGCGCTCGAAAAGGGACACGACTGCACGGGCGCGTGTGGCGACGATCGAGGCGAGTCGCGTCGATCGGACCCTTGCACGAAGGTGCCCGCTGACACACGCGAAGTGCGAATGGTGGCGCCGGGTTCTTTGCAAGGCGCGGTCGAATGGGCCGGATTCGGGCGTAATCTTATGGCTGAGATTGGCGACGCGCACAATGTCCACCGACCGGCCGACGGACATCACGGCATCCCTGACCGCCTGTAACGCCGCACACTCCAACGCCCTGTCCCTCGTGCTGGCGTTCATCCGTGAGGCGCGCCGGTCCGTCGCTGTTGGAATGGCGCTCGAACCCACCGAACCAGAGACCATCGCGTGACCCAACGACTGGGGCAGATCGAAGAACTGTTTCATCAGGCGTCGGAGTTACCAGACGACGCCGATGCTGAGACGTGGATCGAGGAACGTTGCGCCAGCGCAGAGATCAGGCGTGAGGTGTTGTCGCTTCTGAACGCTCGCGCGATGAGAGTCGACAACGAGGAACGGTTGCGCGAGGAAGGACAGCGCGTACCCACATCACGTTTCGGCGTCTACGCGGCCATCACGCCGATTGGCCAGGGAGGTGTGAGCACGGTCTATCGCGCGTGCCGCGCCGACGGTCAGTTCGAGCATGTGGTGGCGTTGAAGGTTCTCGCCCCGTCCTTCCTCGTGCCGACGTTTCTTCGACGCTTCGACCGGGAACGGCAACTGCTGGCCTCGCTGAGTCATCACAACATCGCGCGACTGCTGGACGGCGGCGTGTCTTCGGACGGCGAGCCGTACCTCGTGACGGAACTCGTCGAAGGCAGCGCGATCGACCAGTACGCTGACGAGCACGCGCTGACCGTGCGTGCGCGCCTCGGGCTCTTCCTGCAAGTCTGTTCCGCAGTGGACTACGCGCATCGACAGCTTGTGGTACACGGCGACCTGAAGCCCGGCAACATTCTGGTCAACCGTGACGGCGTGGTGAAGCTGCTCGATTTTGGAACTGCCGTCCTGACATCGCCAGACGCACACCTGACGGCGAAGAGCGAGCGGATGTTGACGCCTCGCTACGCGAGCCCCGAACAGTTTCGCGGAGAGCGGCTCACAGTGGCGAGCGACACCTACTCGCTCGGAGTTCTGGCCTTCGAGCTGCTGACCGGCGCTTCGCCGTTTGGAGAAGTCGATTCGTTAGCGAGCGGCCTGAATCGAGCGTTGGGTCATGCGGCGATGGTTGCGCCGGCGAACGCCGTGCTACCCGAGGCCGCCTTGTTGCGGTCTACCACCACGGACCATCTGCGTCGCACGCTCGCCGGCGATCTCACAGCCATCCTTCGCAAGGCACTGGAAGATGCGCCCGACGCCCGGTACCCGAGTGTTGCGGCGCTAGCCGAGGACATCACGCGGTACCTGTCGGGCAGGCCGGTTGGGGCACGCGGCAGCAGCCTCACGTACAGGACGAAGCGTTTCATGCAACGCCATCGCCTTCGTCTCGTGCTGGCTGGCGCCGGTGTATTCGCGCTCTCGGTCGTGGGGTTGTACGGCGTCATCGAATACACACGTGCGCAACGCGGCCTCGTGCAGACCCGCGAGCTGAGCGCGGCCTTTCTGACCGACATCTACCGTGAGGTGTCGAGCCTCCCCGGTTCCACCCGGGCACGGCTGATGATTGTGGAACGGGCGCAGCGCAATCTCGACGAAGTGCTCGCTGACAATCCCGGCGACTCGATGCTCCGCACCGCATTGGCGCAGGCCTACATCCAACTCGCGGACACACAGGGCGAACCCTTCGCCATCAGTCTGGGAGACAGTGCCGCGGCACTGGTCAGCTACCAGAAGGCAGAAGCGCTCGCACTGGCAAATCCTGATGGTCTCGATCGGTTGGCGCTGCTCGTTCGCGCGCGTCAGGGCGTTGCCGAGGTCCTCATTCGCGCGGGCACGTACCAGGAGGCTGCGCGGATCGCACAGTCGGCGATCGAACCAGCGCGCCGGTTGTGGGAGGACGCGCCGGCGGGCTTTCAGGTGGCGGGTCGGCCAACCGGACAAGTCTATGTGCGCGTCCACGTCCTCCTGGGCCATGCACTGATGCGCGCCGCCGACGTGACCCGTGACGTGGACGGCGTCAAACAGGCACTGCAGCAGTTCGAGCGGGCGGTGAGCGTCGCCGAAGACGTTCGTCGTCGAGACCCGAGCGTTGGCGATCTCGCCGGACGCTACTCACAGTACGTTGGATACGCGCTCGGATTGCTCGGCGACTTCACAGGGGACGCCGCGTACTACGACCGGGCGTGCGTTGCCCACCAACGTGCCGCTGATTCGACAGCCGACACCTACTCAGTCGAGCCGAGTTCCATCAACATGCGCAATCTGGCTGACAGCCTGATGGAACTTGGCTGGAGTCAGCACCTGTGCGGCAAGGAAACGCTGGCGTTGGCGACGGCCACACGAGCGCTGGCTCTCATTCAAGGCGTGGCGGCCGAGCATCCCGATAGTCGCGAGACGAATCTGGAGGTCGCGACGGCGTATTTCCGACTGGGTGCGATTGACGGTGCAGGCGGCCGTACGGTCGATGCACTGGCACACTTGACGAAGGCGGCGTCTCTCGTCGTGATGCCGGAGCATCTGACAGCGACGGACCGCGAGCTCGTGGTGCTCGCGGCCAACATTCACGAGCATCTGGCCATTGCCCTTCAACAGGCGAATCGTTCGACCGCCGCCGTCACGGCACTTGAAACGGCCGTGCGCGTCGTCAGTGATGGTTCGTTTGTGCCAGCGTGGCGCGTCGAGGAGCTTCGAGCAAAGCTTGCGTCCGCCAGAACCGACGCTTTTCCAGACAGGCACCCACCCCAGTGAGTCGCACGCCTCGTCGCCCACGAAGCCGGGGCGGAGCCAGTCTCGTGGATAGCCAAAAACGAGCCCGACGCATCGTCGATCCCCGTGAACGAGAGCAAATCGAGGCAGTGGCGGGCAGTGGGTTTGGAGAGGAGTGTCGCGGTGACACTCCTCCGGATGAGCTGCCGGTGTATCCTGACTCGGCGACATGGCAGCCGACCGTCAGGACCTGACGATGCTCTTCTCGCGCTGGAAGGACGGCGACGAGACCGCACTTTCTCAGATCGCGTCCATCGCGTATCCCGACCTCCGCTCGTTGGCCGGTTACTACCTGACGCGCGAGCGCAGCGGGCACACGCTGCAGGCGACAGGTCTGGTGAACGAGTTGTACCTGCGTCTGCGACAGATGCAGGGGGTCGACGTCACGAATCGAGAGCATTTCTACTCCCTTGCCGCGCGCGTCATGCGGCGCATCCTGGTCGACTACGCGCGCAACCTCGCCGCTCAGAAGCGACCGAGCGCGAAGGCTCGCGTGCCGCTGCACGACGAGGTTGCGTGGGTCGACGCGCTGAGTGACGACATGATCGACCTGGACGAAGCGCTCGACGCCCTGGCCGTGATAGACGCGCGCAAACTGCGTGCGGTCGAGTACCGCTACATTCTCGGGTGTTCGCAGGCCGAGACCGCGCAGCTTCTGGGGGTGTCGAGCAAGACCGTTGGGCGTGACCTGGAGTTCGCAAAGACCTGGCTCTATCGCCGGCTGCGTTCGACGCCAGCGGATCCAGCGAAACACCCAGAGGACTGACGCAACCGCATCACGACGTCATCTCGGTGGGTTGGATAGAACAACGACCACCTGCACCGATCGCAGCAACGCCGCTCGGTGCGGGACCAGCTAGTTGCTCGATCAGTCCGTCGGCAGACGCTGCGACGCTTGCACTGACAAGGAGGCACCGTGCCACCGCCACTGCTTCATCGACGCAAGACCTTCACACTGCTCGCTCCTTTGCTCGTCGCGTCTGCGCTTGCGTGCGCAGTTGCCGTGCTCGCGGCACAGACGACATCCTCGGCTCTTGGTGAACCACGCTGGATGCCCGTCGACCGCATACAGGGCCGCTCACCCGATGCTGCGGAGATGGAGAAAGGGCTGCTCACGCTGCTCGAGCGGATCAAGGCTGTTCCTCCGCTCAATCCGCTGCCCGATGTGTATCCGCGCGCGACCTTGACGTTCACGCCGACGGCCGCCGGCCAGCCCCATCGCGGCGACATGATGCTCGGATTCTGGCCGCCCAGCATGACGCGCGTGCGCAATGGTCGTCTCGACTCCGCCGGTGAACTGAGCCACCTGATCGTGTACGTGAACTGGGTGCGTACCGAGTCGATGGACCGCACCTTCTGGAAAGACGGTCAGGGCGTCCTGATGCCGCAACCGAAGCAGGTTGGCGACGTTCAGGGCTTTCCGGTGTACGAGGGCTTCGGCGGCGCGGAAGTGTCCGGCATTCTTGTGATTCAGCCCAAGGGGCGCTCGCTGTTCGAGCCCGTGTCACGCGAGCGATTTCACGCCTTCGAAGTCGCGGACTTCGAGCGCCGCGTGGCGGAGGCCATGCCGGTCATCAAGACCGCGCAGGAGAAGTACGCCGCGTTCGTTTCGCCGGAGGGACGGGCGGCGCAGCAGCAGCGTACCGCGACGTCGCTTGCCCAATACGAGAAGGCGCGGCCGCGCACCGCCGAGCAGATGACTTACCGCGCACAGGAGCTGAAGCGACTGGAGGCTGACGAGGAAGCGCGGCTTCAAGCCGATGCGGCACCCGCGACCAACCGCGTGGTTGGCCCCCTCACGACGCAACTCGCAGCGGCGACAGCCGCACGAGCCGCGCTCACCGCGACGCAGCGGACGGAGCAAGCGTGTCACGTTCCCGACTCGCGCATCATGGGGCCGCATCCGGCGGCGCTCGGCACGCCTGGCTGCCAGCCGGTCGTCTCTCTTGCGCGTTGGAACGAGCCGTCGCTGCCACGCACGGCCTGGCGCCTTCTGTCGATCGAGCGGTACTGGACGTCATCTGAAGACGTCAGACGCGGAGTCGACCGAAGCAGGACGCCGTGGGCCTACGTCAACAAAGCCGTCGTCGAATCAGTGGACTGGCAGGCCGTGGCGTCGACGCTGCTGAAATAGAGGGCGCGCCCAGCCAGCAAGAGCGGTTGCGAAGGCGGACCGTTTTGCTGCGGACAGCGCCTACAGCTCGCGAAGAGCGGACGGAATCGGCAGACGCGCAGCGCGCAGCGCGGGCAGAAGACCGCCAACCAGCCCCATCGACAGGGCGTAGATCAGGCCCGTGACGAGCAGGTCCGGCGTGACGCGGAAGGCAAACGCGACCTGACTGAACGTCTGGAAGTTGATGGTCGACGTCTGGTAGCCGTTGAAGCCGATGTACGCGGCGGCGCCGCCAATGACACCGCCAATCGCGCCGAGCACCATCGATTCGGCCAGCACCGACACGACCACCGTACTCGTCTCGAAGCCGAGCGCGCGGAGCGTCGCGATTTCCCGCGCGCGGGTGGCGACAGCCGTGTACATGGTGAGAATGGCGCCGAAGACCGCCCCGATGCCCATCAGCCCGGCGATCACGAAGCCAATGGTCTGGATCAAGCGCGTGAGCGTTTGCGACTGACCGGCGTAGTATTCGTTCTCGCGTCGAATCGACACGTTCAGTTGCGGGTTGGACGTCAGCCAGTCGCGAAAGGTATCGAACGAATCGGGAGTTTCAAGGCTGGCCAGCAACGACTGATACGTGTTCCCGCGACGATACGCGCCTTGCAGCGTCCGGGCATCGCACCAGATCTCGGTTTCGCCGACACCGCCGTTGGCCGCGAATACTCCCACGACCTGCCATCGGTTCTGGCCTGAGACCACCGTATCCCCGACGTTGAGGCTCGTGAACTGTCCGCTCGCACCGCGCCCGGCGATGACTTCATTGGTTCCGAAGGTGAACATCCGCCCCTCGATGATGGTCACCTCTGGACGCACCGCCATACCAAGAGGCTCAATCCCGCGCATCGGCACGTTGGCTGACGAGGTCGGCGCCGACTTCTTCGGCAGATCGATGATGACGTAGAGCTCTGCGGACGCACGCGCGGTCTGCCCGTCGCGCGTCAGCCCGGGTGCCTGCTTGATGATGTCGACCTCGGTGCCCGAGAGTCCGCTGGTCATTTCGCTGTCTGCGCCGCTGCGCATGACCAACGCGCGGTCGCGAGACCCCGAGCCCTGCATCGCCGCTGAAAATCCGGCGGCAATCGATAACACCGACACGAAGACCACGACGACGCCGGCGATGCCCACAATCGCCACGAACGACGCGTTCAGCCGCGACGGAATCGTGCGGATGTTCAACGCCATGACGGCGACGGTTTGTCGGAACCAGAACATGCGCTCAGTTCCTCCGTAAGGCGTCGGTAATCTTCAGGCGCATGGCGGCCACCGCCGGCATCATACCGGCCAGCACGCCCATGGCCACCATCAGGCCGATACCGAGCCAGACATCGGCAGGCGGCAGCACGAATACCGCCAGCAGGCCGCCGGTCGGATCGCCTTGCTTCGCGAGCAGCCACGCGACCCCCAGCCCTAGCCCGCCACCGAGGCAGACGATGAACAGCGACTCGGCGAGGACGAGCGTCAAGATCGCCGGCCCTGTAAAGCCGAGCGTCTTCAGCACCGCCAGCTCGCTTGTGCGTTCACGCACCGATTGCGCCATGGTGCTCGACGCCACGAGCGCGAACATCACGAGAACGACCGACGAGACCGCGATCATGATCGAGCCGATGTCGCCAACCTGCTTGGCGAAGCTCTCGACGAATCCTTTCTCGGTCGTCGTCTTGGTTTCCGCGGACGAGTTCTCGAACATCCCGTCGAATGCCCGGCTCATCTCGACGGCTCTGGTCCCATCGTCAATCTTCACGATGTACCAGCCCACTTCACCGTTGCCAAGCGTGCGGTTCTCCTCGAGGTAGTCGTAGCGGAAGAAGAACTGCGTCTTGTCGACACCATCGGCAGCGTCGTAGATACCCGAGACGTTGAACTCCCATACGTCGCCGGTCTTCGGACGAAAGATGGTTCCCTGCAGCGGCACGCGGTCGCCCAGCTTCCATCCAAACCGCCTGGCCAGGTCTTTCCCGACAATGGCGCCCTGGCGATCGTCGAGCCACGCCTTCATCTGGTCCGCCGGCAGCTTGTACTCCGGATAGATCTTCATGAACGGCTCGGGGTCCACCGCGATGTTCGCGAAGAAGTTCGCCGGGTCCTGATAGATGCCGTTGAACCAGCTGTTGTGGGTGACGAGTTGGACGCCTGGAACCGCCTGCAGCCGCGCCTGATAGGAGAAGGGCAGCGGCATGATCAAACTCACCTTGTTGATCAGCACGAGGCGATCGAGGCCGGCGATTTCCACCCCCAACGCGAACGAGTTCCTGATCGTCATCAGGATCCCGAACAGCAGGAAGGCGATGAAGAGCGAGGCGAGCGTGAAGGAGGTGCGGAACTTCCGCCGCCAGATGTTCTTCCAGACAAGCGGCAGGAACTTCATGCCACTGCGTTCTCCACGAGCACGCCCTTGTCGAGATGCAGCGTCCGCTTCGCGCGTTCGGCGGCGCGCGGGTCGTGCGTCACCATCACGATGGTCTTGCCGTACTCCTGGTTCAGGGTCTGCAGCAGTTCCAGGATTTCATCTCCCGACTTGCGATCGAGATCGCCGGTCGGTTCATCGCAGAGCAGCAGCATCGGATCCGTGACGATGGCGCGCGCGATGCCGACGCGTTGCTCCTGTCCACCTGACAACTGTCGCGGATAGTGGTTTGCTCGCTCCGCCAGCCCCACCACCTTCAACGCGAGGTTGGCGCGCTTGCGGCGTTCACTGCGTCCGAGCTTGGTGAGCAACAAGGGCAGTTCGACGTTGCGCTCCGCGCTCAGCGCCGGAAGCAGGTTATAGAGCTGAAACACGAAACCGATATGCGACGCGCGCCAGCGTGAGAGGGCGCTGCCCGAGAGATCGCCAATCGAGACGCCGGCGACCTCGAGTACTCCGCGCGTCGGCGAGTCGATACCTCCGAGCATGTTCAGCAGCGTGGTCTTGCCGGACCCCGAGGGGCCCATGAGCGCGAGGAAGTCGCCTTCCGGAATGTCGAGGCTGACGCCTTTCAGCACGTCGATGCGCTCGGCACCGCGCGTGTAGTACTTGTGGACGTCGCGAATGCGGACCAGGGGTGTGTCGCTCACGCCGCGCTCTCCTACTTCGTGGCCACAATGGCGCCCGAGACGAGCCCGGCTGGAGGAGACAGGATGATGCGCTCGCCCGATGAGAGTCCCGCAATCACTTCCTGCCGATCGCCGTCGGCACCGCCGACACGCACGGCGCGTCGGTCGACGATCCCCGCGGCGACGACAAAGGCATAGGACTGATTGTTCTCGGTGCGAATCGCCGCCTTCGGCACCAGGAGCACCGGCCTCGCATCAGCGGCGGCGGCAGGGGTCGCCTGCTTCAGGAACGTGACCTTCACACCCATGTCCGGCAGGATGCGCGGGTCGAGCTGCTCGAAACCAATGCGAACGAGCACGGTGGCTTTCTGCCGGTCGGCCTTTGGCACCGTCGTGATGACGTGCGCGGGTATCTGCCAGTCCGGATACGCGTTGAGGACTGCCGTCACAGTCTGCTTGTCTTCTACGCGGTTGATGTAGGTTTCGTTGACGTCGACCTCGATTTCGAGCGAGGTCATGTCGACGAGCGTGCAGATGCCGGTACGCGTGAAGCCGCCGCCGGCCGAGTTCGGCGAGACCATCTCCCCGGGCTGCGCATCCTTGGACACGGCGATGCCGGAGAACGGTGCGCGCACGACGGTGTTGTCCAGGTTCGTGCGTTCCACGTCAATTTGCCGTTCAGCGACGCGGACCTGTTCACGCGACGCGTCGATGCGCGCGACGAGCGAGTCGACGGATGCACGTGCGGTATCGAGGTCTGCGGCGGTGTTCAGGCGGTCGGCCGCGAGGCGCTGCGCACGATCGAGGGCCAGTCTGGCCTCGGCAAGTCGCACTTCGCTTTCACGGACATTGCGGCGAGCCGCTTCCGCCTGCGCCTCCGCGAGCGCCAGGGACGCCTTGAACTGCGCATCGTCGAGTCGCGCGAGCACTTGTCCCTCACGAATCGCCATGCCTTCTTCGACGTTCACCGTCACGACCTTGCCCGTGATCTTCGACGACACGGTGGCGCGCCGTCGCGCCGTGACGTAGCCGGACGCGTTCAGGACCGATGCCTGGACACCTGCCGCGCGCTGCGTCACCACCGCCGTCTCGACCTGCAGGGGCTGGGGCCGATTGACGTAGCGCCATCCTGCAGCGCCCGCGCCGCCAATCAGCACGAGCAGCACGACCCACTTGATCCAGGGACGCGACTGGCGTTCGGGGGGACGCTCGATCTTCAGGGCGGCGAGTTCGTCTTTCAGGGTTGGCACGGGCGGGCTCTCGTGTGTCGATATCAGAAGGACTGTGTGAACGATGGGTAGTGGCTCTCGCGAGTCTGCCTGGATAGGACGTCACGAGTCGGCGTCCCGTTCCATCTTCGCACCGCCGTGCCGCGGAGTGTGTACACCCAATATTTGTGTTGCAAGGCAAGAGACTTGTCACAGGCTGAGGTAGGCGGCCACGAGCGGGTCTCGGCGCGCATGTCACGAGCATCACGGGAACCCGGCATCGTCAGGCGAAGCGCCGGGTATTCGCATAGTTGCGAATCACACGCACGGCGCCACCAGCCGAGCCGCGAGCGCACGAGATTTGCACCGAGTGCGTCCGTTCAGGAGGCACAGGATGACACGCACGCTCCTGCTCATGTGCGGCATCGTCTCGTCGGCGCTGTACGTCGCGATGAACGTGTTCATTCCCATGTGGTGGGAGAGTTACAGCTCCCTGTCGCAGACCGTCAGTGAGTTGTCGGCGATAGGCGCTCCAACCAGACCGATATGGGTTCCCTTTGGCATGGCGTACACCCTGCTCATGGCTGCCTTCGGATGGGGTGTGGTGGTCTCGGCAGGCCGGAGCCGAGCCCTGCGCGTCGCCGGACTCGCAATGGTGGCGCACGGAGTCATCGGTCTCGCCTGGCCGCCGATGCACATGCGCGAGACGCTGGCAGCAGGCGGGGCAACGCTCACAGACACCCTGCACCTCGTGTTCACGATGGTGACCGTGCTGCTCATGCTGCTTGCGATGGGATTCGGAGCCGCCGCGCTGGGCAAACCTTTCAAGCGCTATTCGATCGCGACCATGGTGATTCTGTTCGTGTGTGGCCTGATGACCGTTCCGGACGCTGCGAGAGTGCAGGCGAATCTGCCGACGCCGTGGGTGGGCGTCTGGGAACGCATGAACATTGGCGTGTTCCTGTTGTGGGTGGTGGTGCTGGCGATTGTCCTCCTTCGCGCTCGTGTCACAGCCGATGGGCGCCTCACGCGAGCAACGCGTGCCGCAGGTGCACGGTAACCAGTGGACGCATAAGTTGCCTGTGGCGCACGCCTGCTGAACTGGAGGCTGCCGCCCTGCTAAGGTAGTTTCAGTATGCGCAACGCACTCGCCCTTGCACTCCTGTGTGTGCTCGGCTTCTCAATCGTTGGTTGCTCCTCTATCGATGCCGCCGGAGCACCCAAAACGTGCGACGACCCAGCCACTCGTTCAGCAAAGGACACGACGATCGCGCCGCGAGTTGCTGCGGCGCCCGGCGACGGCTCTCAGCAAGCACGAAAGCGCTTGAGGGGGTTCTTTCTCCAGGTGCCGGGAGAGCAGGACTCGTCGCTCTGGAAAAGCTCCATCGACGAAATCGCTGCCCTTGGTGCTGACACCGTCATCATCCAGACCGAGAGCTACGTGAACACAGCGGGCAAGCGTAACTGCGTGGAGCGCCTCACTCTGAAGGCGGCGCTGGAAGAGGCACAGCTCAAGAATCTCAAGGTCCACATCGGCCTCGCACTTCTGGAAGAGGGAAACGGCAATCGCGAAGCTGCAAAAAAGTCCGAGTGGATAGAAGCGCTGATCGCCGCTTCCACTGATTCATTCAACCGCTTGTGGGATGAGTACCAGCCTTATGCCCAGTCAGGAACATGGGCTGGCGTGTATCTGCCGGAAGAGCTCTGGACTCCAGCGGACCCAGACGATCTGGGACAGCTGCCGATGTACGTGAAGCAGCTTTCACGCCTGGTGAAGACACAGTCGAATCTCAAAGTGTCGATGTCGCCATTCATCAATAGCCAGGCGAACAATGACGCGAACGCCACTCGCACTGCCTTTACCAAGCTGTTCCAGCCGCCAACCCAGAGCGAGAGGGCAGAGGTTGATGTGGTGATGCTTCAGGACGGTATCGGCGCACGCGGTCTGGGCAGCGCAGACGTGGCAGCACAAGTGCCGTTCTACCAGGCGATGAAGGATGCGTGCGGCACACGTTGCGACGTGTGGGCGAACGTCGAGTCCTTTGCAGACGTGTCCGGACAGCGCGTGTCGGCCCCCTGGGAGAGAGTTCGCACCCAGATTGAAACGCTGTTGCCGATCGCGCCCAACCAGGTCAGCTTCGAGTACAGCCAGCACTGGAACGCGAAAGGTCCCGCCCGGGCCGGAGGAAAACTGCTCTACGACGGCTTTGACGCATGGCGGGACCGTCGATGACGGACCAGCCCCGTCGTCACGCCCGCTTGTAACCGTCGCCTCTTCGTGAGGTATTCCCTCCACGAGGAGGAGCGATGGCTTCACGTCGACAATTCCTGTTCGGCACGTTCGCCGCTACCGCTGGCGCTGTGATCAATGCCGGGGCCGAGACCAGGGCATCGATCAACCCGCCACCTGACTGGTTCGTTGCGCGCCTGCCGCAGATGATGGACGTCGCCGGCACACCCGGCTTCGCCGCCATCGTCGTGCAACGAGGACGTGTGGTGTGGGAACACCATGTCGGCGTGCTGAAGGCCGGTGATGCGAAGGCCGTCACTCCGGAGACGATGTGGCCCGCTGCGTCACTGGGAAAGCCCCTGTTCGCGGCAACGGTTCTCGGTCTTGTCCGTGAGCGCCAGCTCGATCTCGATCGCCCGCTTCGCGACTATGTGCCCGACCACGCATCTTCCGATGAGCGGACACAGCGAGTGACCGCGCGTCACGTGCTGAGTCATACCGCTGGATTCCCCAACTGGCGGAATCAGGCTGGCCAGTCGCTGACGGCGAGATTCGAGCCGGGATCATCCTTCTCGTATTCGGGCGAGGGCTACTACTACCTGCAGCGAGCCGTCGAACACGTGACCGGAAAGGGCGTCCAGCAGGTTGCCGCTGCGCGTCTCTTCGAACGACTCGGGATGACCTCGTCTACCTATTGCTGGCGCGCGGACGTGCCTGAGCGCCTGACCGTAGGCCATGACCGAGGCGTGGCCGGGCCCTACGCGCAGTACGAGCTTCGTCCGCAGCTGTGGTCCTATGCCGAGGCGCACGGCCGCAAGTTCGACAGCTTCACGTTCGAGGACGTGCGCAGTGCGATGACGGAGATACCGAATGCGCCGCCGGCCCTGCCTAACATGATGGCGCCCAACGTGGCGGGGAGCCTCCTGACCACCGCGCGCGACTACGCCGCATTCCTGATCGCGCTCCTGGACTCCACAGGCGCCGCACTTGGGTTGAGCCGCACGGAGCGTACAGCCTTGACCACATCCCAGATCGCGCTCAATCGATCGATGGGATGGGGACTCGGGCTCGGTCTGGAAACGCCGCGCGGTTCCCTCTGGCACTGGGGAGACAACGGCGGATGGAAGAACTTCGCACTCGTCGAGCCGGGCGAGGGCGCTGCGCTGGTGGTGTTTACCAACGGCTCGCACGGGATGAACGTCGCAGAGCGATTTGTCTCCGCCGCAACCGGTCAGGATCACGTCGCGTTTCAGTGGCTCTGAGCAGGGCGCTGCCTCGCGCGTTCCGTGTCGTCAGTCGTCGTGCGGTCGGGCTCGACGAACGTCAACGGACCGCGCGCCACGCCGACGCGCGGTCCTGCTACGGAGTCACCGGTGGCTTACCGCGAGGTCATCTTCATGTTGCGCGGATCGTCGGACGCCTTGACGTACTTGAACTCGACTGGCCCCTGTCCGTAGAGCACGATCGTCGACTCCTGCGTCGTGTAGGCGAAGTGGTTCATACCAGTCGACGCGAGGAAGTATCCACCGACCGACACGGTCTTGTTGGTGGCTGCGTTCTTCACCAGCGTGTCACCCATCCCGAACGTGACGGCCCCCGACACCACGACGACGTTCTCGTCCGTTGGATGTGAGTGCGCCGGGATGGTGTAGTTCGCGGGAAACTTCAGTCGTACCGAGTACGGTCCCGCCTTGGTCGGATCGCCCGACAGCACCGCAAGCTGAGCGCCGGCAGGAATGAACGGCGGCGCCGGCCCCCACTGCGCTTCGTTGACGGACTGAATGACGTGGGCGTGCTGCGCGTTAGCAGGTTCTGAGAGTCCCACCAGGGCCAGAACGGCCCCGGCCACGATCGTGGATGCAATGATCTTCATGTGCTCCTCCTGGCGCCGCTACATGCGCGCGCCACTAAGAGCGACTCTAGTGAGCGGAAAGTCTCGCGGCATCCCTTGAACGGGTCATTTGTGCTCGACCGTCAGAAATGGCCGGGACGGGCCATGCGATCGGTTTCGCGCGAGCGTGCCGTTGACCTACGATCGGCACATGCACGGGACTCCAGCAGCGTCCGCGATTGTTCGTGAGACCTTCGGCGACATCGACATCTACCTGTTCGATCAACTGGCGCGTGGCCGCTTCGATCGACGGCTCCGCATTCTCGACGCCGGTTGCGGCGGTGGACGGAATCTGCCGTTCTTCCTCATGAACGGCTTCGATGTGTGGGCCGTGGACAGCGACGCGCAGGCCGTGCTCGAGGTCAGGCACCTCGCTGCCGTGCTCAATCCCGACCTGCCGTCCAATCGGATTCAGTGCGCGTCACTCGACGCCCTGCCGCTGGCCGATGAATCCGTCGATGCGGTGATCTGCAGTGCGGTCCTGCACTTCGCGCGAGACCTGTCTGACTTCACGGCCATGGTGACGGACATGTGGCGCACGCTCGCGCCCGGGGGCCTGTTCTTCGCCCGTCTCGCGACCAGCATCGGCATAGAGAGTCGTGTGGATGTGCCGGTGGGTGTGGTGCGTCTGCCCGATGGCTCGGACCGCTTCGTTGTTGACGAACCGACGCTGCTGCATCTGACCGCGCAACTCGGCGGCACGTTGATGGATCCAATCAAAACAACCAACGTCCAGCATCAGCGGTGCATGACGACCTGGGTCCTCGAGAAGCACCACTAGCACCGATGCCGAGCGCCGGCGTCACGACACGCTGCTGGACGATGGTGAGGTGAGCGGCGGGGCTTAGATGCCGATGAGTCGTGCGTAGACATCGCCTGAACCGCGCTGCGCAGCTCGCGTCCGCAGCGCAGCTACCAGGTTGGCCGCGGTCGTCCAACGCGGTGAGGCAAGGACGAACGTCTCTCCTGCCGACCAGTTGAATTCGTAGGCGCCGAGTGCCGTGAGCGCCGCGGCGCACTCCTCGACCTGCTCGAGTGCACCGGGCAGGTATTCGAACGAGACCGTGCGAACAGGACGTGTCAGTCCCGACAGCACGGTGGGCTCGTAACCTTCCACGTCAATCTTGATGAACGCAGGTTCGCCGAATCGCTCGATGGTGGCATCGAGCGTCGTCGAGTCGACCTGAATGGCTGTGTCCCACGTGACCGCTGCGAACCCGGGTTCAGCCGCGCGGGCCTCGCGCCAGTCGGTCGCGGCCGTCGCCAGCGTGGGATGCCGTTCGCTTACCCACAGTGTCTGCGTCCCGACATGCGATGACATGAGTGCCTGAAGCACCGTCACCGTGGTCGAACGCGCAAAGAAGCGTCGAAGCATGGCGGCCAGGTCGGCCTGCGGCTCGACGGCCACCACGCGACAGCCGAGTGCTGCAAGCGCGCGTGTGCGGTTGCCGGCATGTGCGCCGATATCGAACGCGAGGTCGCCTGCACCAACGAACTGTGCATAGAGGTTGCGCAATCGACGCTGTCTCAGGGGTATGCCGTGATAGATGACCAGCGAGCGCACGATTCCCACCGTGCGGCCGAGTGTGCCCATTCGCTCGATTCCTTCGCTATGCCCTGATTCCGCGCGCCGCTGACGTCCACGCACGCCAATGACCCGTTGATTGTTCCCGCAGTGTCGGCTACATGCAACCTGCGCGGCACTCAGGTTGGCTGTCGTTACATAGCGTTGACATGCATAGAGGTGCAATGTATAACGCTGCCTGGTATGGACATGAACAAGGATCTGGTCGCTGCATCGGCCACACCGCTCGTGCTCGCCATCCTGGCCGAAGGCGACAGCTACGGATACGCGATCATCAAGCGCGTCGCCGAGCTGTCGGGCGGACACCTGCAGTGGACCGACGGCATGCTCTATCCCGTGCTCCATCGGCTCGAGCGCCAGGGGCTCGTGGCTGCCAGGTGGGCGGCTGCCGACACGGGGCGACGACGCAAGTACTACCGCATCACGAAGGAAGGGAAGGCGCACCTCGCCGCACAGCGCCAGCAGTGGCAGGTGGTCGACGGCGCCTTGCGCGGCATCTGGATGAAGGTGAGGACCGCATGACCGGCTTTGCCGACGCGCCACTCGAGGAACAGATCACCCAGTGGCGCACCTACGTCCGTCGTCGTCATACCCTCGACCGCGGCGATGTCGAGGAACTCGAGGAGCACCTGCGCGATGAGCTGTCGACGCTGATTGGCAGCGGGCTGCAGGGCGACGAGGCATTTCTGGTGGCGGTCAAGCGCATGGGCAGCCTCGATGCGATCTCGCGCGAGTTTGCGCGCACGCATTCGGAGCGGCTGTGGAAGCAGCTCGTGGTCACGACTGACGACAGCGACGAGTCCGGAAAGGCCGCGACCACCGACACACTGATCGTCCTCGGGCTCGCGGTCGCCGCCGCACTTGCCGTCAAGGTGCCGGTGCTGTTCGGTCACACCATCAACCCGGATGCCGAGGCTCCGTCGTTCTACCTTCGCAACGCCAGCCTGTTCACGTTTCCCGTGCTCACGTTGTATTTCCTGTGGAAACGCGGCTGGAGCGCTCTGCACAGCGCCTGGTTCGTGCTGCCCTTCGTTGCTGCGGCTGTATTGGCCAACATCTTTCCGTGGAGCGCTGCGATCGTCGACGGCGTATCCAGGATTCGTGACACCGAGGTGCTCACCATCCTCCATCTGCCGATTGCCCTGTGGCTGGTGATCGGCGTCGCGTACATGAGCGACCGTTGGTGTTCAGACACCGGACGCATGGACTTTGTACGGTTCTCGGGCGAACTGGCGATCTACTACGTGCTCATTGCACTGGGAGGGTTCGTCTTCATCCTGTTCACGTTCATGATGTTTCGCGCCATCGAGATGGATGCCGGTTGGTTCGTCGGCGGGTGGGTGATTCCGTGCGGCGCGGCCGGCGCCCTCATCGTCGGCTCATGGCTCGTCGAGGCGAAGCAACGCGTCATCGAGAGCATGGCACCTGTGCTCACCAGGCTGTTCACGCCGCTCTTCACCATTCTGCTGCTGGCGTTTCTGGCGACCATGGCGTGGACGGGCCGTCCGATCGACGTGAAGCGCGAGGTTCTCATCGGCTTCGATCTGCTGCTGGCCGTCGTGATGGGGCTCGCGCTCTATGCCGCGTCAGCACGGACGCCGCACGCGGAACCAGACTTCTTCGACCGTCTTCAGCTGCTGCTCGTGACGAGCGCGCTGGTAGTCGATGTGGTGGCGCTGGCGGCCATCGCGATGCGCATCTCCGAGTTCGGCTTCACGCCGAACCGCGTGGCTGCGCTCGGCGAAAACCTCCTGCTGCTCGTCAATCTCGCCGGCACGGCGTGGTTCTACGTGCGCTTCATTTTCAGCGGCGGTTCGTTCGCGCGATTGGAGCGATGGCAGACAGCGTACTTGCCGGTGTACGCGCTGTGGGCCGCGCTGGTGGTGACGGTGTTTCCTCCAGCGTTCGGCTTCCGCTGACCTCGTTGCGCGCACGTTGCGGGCTCGCTCGATCGCGCGATTCAACCCCTGGCGACCACATCAACTGCGACGTTGCCAGAGAGTTCCTCGTGCGCCCGGGCGCGTTCGCGTTCGATCTGTTCCGGCGTGGCGCCCAGACCGTCGAGAATGTCCTCGATGAACGCCAGCGCAATCTCTCCCTCACCGGAGTAGACGCTGTTTGCCCCCGCCTGTTTCAGCGATGGCACGTCACGCAGATACGACGCACGCGCCAGGACTCTCACGTGTGGATTCATCGCCCTCGCGACGCGGATCACGTCGGCACTGTTCGCCATTCCGGCGGACCCAAGGATGAGTGTGTGGGCCCTCTCGACACCCGCGGCCTCGAGCGTGTCCGGCCGCGTCGCATCGCCGTAGATCGCGTCAACTCCGTCTTCCTGAAGCGAGCGAACGGCGTCGACGTTCAACTCGATCACCGTCGGTGCAATGCCGTTGTCACGGAGCAGCCGAATGACCGTTCGACCGGTCGGACCAAAACCAATGACGACGGCGCGATGCGCGGGATCGTCAGGGCGGGACCTCGCTGAGACCGCCATGCTGGCGGGAATAGCCGTTTTGCGGTGCACGATCGCGCTGAGACGCGGGTGCTGGCTCAGATAGCGTTCGATAGGTCGAATCGCCCGATACGCAGCGGGACTGCAGACGATCGAGGCAATCGATGTGGCGACCAGGATGTTCGTCGCCTCGCTGCTGAGCACGCCAAGTTCTCGACCAATCGTCGCCAGGATGAACGAGAACTCACCGATTTGTGCCAGTGCCACAGCCACGGTCAACGCCGCCTTGAAGGGATACCGCATGGCGTAGACCAGGACGAACGCCACCAGTGGCTTGCCAATCAGCACCACGGCGAGCGCGCCGATCACAAGGCCGGGCGACGCGAGCAGCGCACCGGGGTCGAGCAGCATGCCGACCGAGACGAAGAACAAGACGGCGAAGGCATCCCGCATCGGCAATGCCTCGGACGCGGCCCGCAGACTGTATTCCGAGCGCCCGACCACCATGCCAGCGAGAAAGGCACCGAGCGCCATCGAGACGTTGAAGACGAGGGCCGAACCCACCGCAATACCGAGGGCGATGACCAGCACGGTCAATGTGAACAGCTCCCGTGACCGGGTGTCTGCCACGTAGTCGAGAACGCGGGGAATCAC
>Ga0209023_10001386_pt1 | contig 32653 bp, 26 predicted proteins | sample LakOneMetagenome_FD_187468 | JGI IMG/M metagenome (GOLD analysis project Ga0209023, IMG submission 187468) | Freshwater and sediment microbial communities from Lake Erie, Canada (SPAdes) (version 2) | ecosystem: Environmental > Aquatic > Freshwater > Lentic | place: Lake Erie, Canada...
TCTACCACAAGGATGGTGGCCGTTTTCTCTGGAACGGCAATCGGCTTCAAACTCGTTTCGATCTCGTCAGCGGGACGCTTTGAAACGGGCAGCCACAATTCAGCAGTTGTGCCTTGTCCGAGAGAGCTTTTGATTTCGAGCCGACCGCCGAGCTGAACAGCGAGACCATGAACCATCGACAGCCCTAATCCAGTTCCTTTACCCAGAGGTTTGGTCGAGAAAAAAGGCTCGGTCGATTTCTGCAGAGTCTCTTGACTCATTCCCGTCCCCGTGTCGGCAACACTGATAACAACAAACTCCTGCTCATCTGATGTGGCGGACAGAGCGGCTTCAATGGTGATTGAGCCACCGTCCGGCATTGCATCGCGTGCGTTGATTGCCAGATTCAACACAGCCAATTCGACTTGCACCGCGTCAATCTGGATCGGCGGCGGATTGCCTATCGTTCTCACGGTCAAAACAAAATTAGATCCCAGCGATCGCTCTATCAAATCCTTGAAGCCAATAAGCAGCAGAGCAACATCCACAGAGGTCGTTTTCAAATCTTGCTGACGTGCAAATGCTAGCAGTCGCTGTGTCAATGACGCTCCACGTTGAGCGCCCTGCATCGCGCCGTCAACGAGCCGATGAAGTCGCGGGTCTTCTGGGACGCGCCGTTTCAAGAGATCGAGATTACCAATGACTGCCGCAAGCAAATTGTTAAAGTCGTGAGCGACGCCGCCAGTCAGCTGGCCGATGCTTTCAAGCTTCTGAGATTGGAATAATTGCTGTTGTGCTTTTTCTCGACGCGCCGTTTCGGAGACCAATTGATTAGTGCGCTCGCGCACCCGGTCTTCCAACTCTGCCGTCATTTCTGAAAGCGCTGCTTGCTCTTGTGCAAGCCGATCAAGAAGCTTTTCTCGTTCAATCTCGGCGGTTTTTCTTTCTGTAATATCTGACGAGACGCCGACGAGTTGCCAAACCTCACCGAAAGCGTTCTGCACAGCGCGAGCTCTGACGTCGACCCAGTGGACAGAGCCGTCAGGCCACACGTTCTGATATTCGATGACGTAGTCGTCGCCTGTCGTCAGAGTATGCGCGACCGCATTCTGCATCCGCGGCGCATCGTCAGGATGAACGGACTGGTGTAAATCCTCGTAGGAAAAGTCCTGCTCGGGGCCGCGTCCGAAATGACTTTTGCATTTCGGGGATGCGAACAGCTGTTTGTGAGGCACATCAAGTCGCCAAGACCCCATGCCGCCCGCGATCATTGCAGTTTGAAGACGCTGTTCACTTTCTACCAGATCGTGTTGGCGTGTTCTTGCTTCGTATTGCCGAGACCGGCTGCGGATTGCGGTTCTGATCACGCTGAGAAACGTCGTGGGGTGAAAGGGGCGTTCCAAGAATGTCACGTTCCCTAAAACATCTGCGAGCCGCGCAGCGAGCGGATTTCGTTCGGGTCCGCCACCGCCCCCGGTGAGAATGATGAATGGAAAGTCCGACCATGCGGGCTGCTTTTCGAGATACGCTGATAAACCTCGCAGATCGGTTGTCTGGAGTACTTCGCTCGCGATCAAAGCAAGGCTTGCCTCGTCGCCCAACTCTTGTTGCAGTTCACCAAGGTTTTTCACAACCACGGGCGAAAGTTTGACTTCGCGCAAAATGCTGGATGCGATTTCTGCATCCCGTCCTTGAGGAGTCAGGATCAGGCATTTTTGGGAAAAGCCTGCTGAGCTCACTGTTTTGTCTCAGGCAAAAGCGCGGCATCATTTTTCCCCGAGTAGTCAGGAACTCCCCTCAGGACGCCGCGAAACTCTGTGAGGGGCTCGCCAATTTTGAGACCGCTGTCAGAAATCTCGTATTCCCGAATAGTTTTCTCATGAGCGCCGGTTCTTTTCTTGATAACCGATATAGCCCTTCTCACGCTGCCCAATGCTTCAAAGTATCGGAGCAGGATCACAGAATCTGCAAGATAGGTCATATCAACCGGAGACTTCATGTCGCCTACCAGACCGTGCTGAGCAACGGTCATGAAAGTATTTGCGCCTTGCCTGTTCAAATATTGAAGCAACTCGTGCATGTGTAAAATGAGGGAGTTTTCTTCAGGCATCGAAGCCTGGTAGCCATTGAGGCTGTCGATCAGCACAGTTTTTATTTGAGCTTGATCGACAACCGCGCGCACGCGATGGGCGAATTCACCTGGAGATAGTTCGGCAGCATCGATCTGCTGCACCATTAAAGAGCCTGCCTTCTCATGTTTTTCTAGATCGATGCCCATCTTATTCATGCGGTCGTAAAGAAGTCCCAGTTCCTCGTCGAAAGCGAACAATGCTGCTTTCTCACCGCGCGCAATCGCCGCCATCGCAAACTTCAACGCTATAAGTGACTTGCCTGTTCCAGCCGGTCCCAGGATTAACGTGCTTGATCCAGCCTCCAGGCCGCCGCCTAACAGTGCATCGAACTCGCGGATGTCCGTTGAGAGCAACCGCCGTTCAAAGGAGGTGCGATGTTCGGACGAGACAAGCCGGGGAAATACATTCACACCGCCAGTCGTGATCGTAAAATCGTGATAACCGCCGCGATACTTCTGCCCTCGATACTTCAACACACGAATCCGGCGGCGTTCTGCGCCGTAGTTCTGAGCTAACTGTTCGAGCTTGATCACCGCGTGAGCGACGCTGTGGACGGTTTTATCGCCAGCCTCAGCTGTCAAATCGTCCAGCATGACGACTGTTGCGCCGTGCTTCGCGAAGTAATGCTTGATGGCCAGAATTTGCCGACGATATCGCAACGAACTCTGAGCGAGGAGGCGAATTTCTGAAAGGCTGTCCAGAACGATCAGTTGAGGTCGATGTTTTTCGAAAGCCTGGAAAATCGCTCGTGTCGTCTCACCCAGTTCCAAGTCTGACGAGTACAAGAGGCTTTGTTGCTGGTCGGGGTCCAGCAATGCCTCAGGCGGCACGAGTTCAAATATTTTGATTTTGTCCGGAATCTCCCATCCGTGGGAGGCGGCCCCTAATCGTAACTCGTGCTCGGTCTCAGCGAGCGTAATGTAAAGGCAGTCCAAACCTGCCTTTGCACCTTCAAGCAGGAATTGCAGGGCCAGCGTTGTCTTTCCTGCGCCGGGCTCGCCCTCGACGAGGTACATATGACCCGGCGCAAAACCACCTGCCAAGATTTCATCAAGTCCCCAAATCCCAGAACCGGCCTTCGACAAAGTCACCTCCATTGAGCGATTATCGCAGTCTAAAGGAGTTAACTGGCTCTCCGAATAGAGAATTTTCGATTAGGGGAACTTTGCGAGGGAACTTGGAGCGGATGTGTACGCTGCCGCTCTCTCCGCCAGCTGCAGCAGCATCGTTATGATTGAGCTGCAGGCCTGATCCAGACCCGATTGTCATGAAACGCCGCGCCGCCGTAGGGCGCAATCGAATCTGCGCCGGTCAGCGTGTTGATGCCGCGTCCGTCTTCATAAGATTCATTTGGCCAGATCGACTCGGCGATCAACACGCCACGCCGTACGCCGTCGAACAGTTTGGCATGGAGGCGAACCTCGCCGCGTGTATTGCCAAGCGTCACCTTGCCGCCATCGACGATCAATAGTGCGGCCGCATCCTCGGGATGAATCATCACCGTCGGCCGCTGCTCGCGGCTCAGCGATGTCGGCGTTTCGTTGAAGGACGAATTGAGGAAGTTGCGCGCGGGCGATGTCGCCAGCCGAAAGCGATGCTCGTCATCGACTTCTTCAATAACGCTCCAGTGGTCAGGCAGCATCGGCAAACCTTCGATCGGCCCTGCATGCCAAGGGCTACGAAACGGCACCGCGGGCCAGTCCGGCTTGAAGCGGAATTTCCCTCCGGGCCACGCAAACCCTTTGGTGTAATGCGCGGTCTCGAAATCCGGCTGGCAGTCGATCCAGCGTTCACGTTCGAGATTCTCCAACGAACCCCAACCGGATTTCTGAAGTGTCCATTCGATGATGTCGCGCGAGGTCATGTCGAAACCGCGATGCTTCACACCAAGACGCTTCGCTAGACTGACGATCACGTCGTGATTGGAGCGGCATTCGCCGGGTGGCTCGATCAGCTTCGGCCCCGCAAGAATGTATTGGTGGCCGCCGCCTTGATAGACGTCGTCATGCTCCATGAACATGGTCGCGGGCAGCACGAGATCGGCGATCTTTGCAGTTTCAGTCATGAACTGCTCATGCACGCAGACGAAAAGATCCTCGCGCGCAAAGCCCTGCTTCACGCGTGTCTGGTCCGGCGCGACAGACATCGGATTGGTGTTTTGGATCAGCATGGCCGTCACTAGCGGGCCGCCGTTGAGTGCGTACACGTCGCCGCACAGGATCGCGCCGATGCGCGATTGATCGAGGGTGCGAACAGACTCATCCGCGACATCGAGACCCTCGATCAGCGTGCGGTCCCAGTGATAGATCGCGCCGTTATTATGAAACGCGCCGCCGCCTTCGTGACGCCACGCGCCGCTCACCGCTGCGATGCAGCTTGCCGCGTGCATGTTGGCAGCGCCGTTGCGCGAGCGCGAGAAGCCATAACCGAGTCGGAAATATGTGCGCGGCGTCGCGCCGACCAATGCTGCGAATTCCTCGATGGTCTCTACCGGACATCCTGTGATGGCCGAGGCCCATTCGGGGCCGCGCGTGCGTAGATGCTGTTCAAGCTCGCGCGGCGCATCGGTGTGCTGATCGAGAAAGTCCCAGTCGGCTTTGCCGTCGCGAAACAGGCAATGCATCACGGCGCAAGCGAGTGCGCCATCGGTGCCGGGCTTCAGCAGCACGGCGAGATCGGCCTGCTCCATCGTGCCGTTCATGTAGACGTCCACGGCAACGATCTTAGCGCCGCGTTCTTTACGTGCGCGCGTCGCGTGGGTCATGACGTTGACCTGCGTGCTGACCGCGTTGGTGCCCCAGATCACGACGCAATCGGATTTCGCCATCTCGCGTGGATCGGGTCCGGCGAGCTTGCCGGTGCCCGCGATGAAGCCGGTCCATGCCGGATTGACGCAAATGGTGGAATGGAAACCGGAATACTTTTTGGCATGGCGCAGGCGGTTGATGCCGTCGCGCATCACCAGGCCCATGGTCCCGGCATATTGATAGGGCCAGACGGCTTCCGTTCCGTAACGCTGTTCGGCTTCGAGAAATTTTTGTGCTACGAGATCGAGCGCGTCATCCCATCCAATACGCTCGAATGTGCCGGAGCCTTTGGCGCCGGTGCGGATCAAGGGCTGCGTCAGGCGATCCGGATGATGAATGCGCTCGGCGTAACGCGCGACCTTGGCGCAGATCACGCCCGCGGTGTAGTCGTTGTCCCGCGCGCCCCGCACGCGACCGATGGTGCGCTCGTCGATCACGTCCACTTCCAGCGCGCAAGTTGACGGGCAATCGTGCGGACACACTGTGGCCGCGACCCGCTGAGGTGCGGATTTCGGCGACAGGGATTTGGGACGGATGAGTTCGTTCATCGACGACGACCTTAATCCCAACGGCCGTACATGCAAGATGGGCAGAGTTCAGCGCGAGCCTTCGCCCGCCGCGCGCAGCGCCGTCAGCCCTTCACGGTATGTCGGATAGGCCAGCGTGACGCCGAGTTCGTCGCGCAGCAGGTTATTACGCACCCGCTTGCTCTCGGCGTAGAACGAACGTCCCATCTCGGTCAGACCGGCGTCTTCCAGACGGATTTCAGGCGGCGGCGCAACACCGCAAAGCTTGGCCGCGAATGTCACCACATCCTGCGGTGGGGCGGGCTCATTGTCAGTGACGTTATAGATCGCGCCCGCGCGGGGCTTTGCCAGCGACGCATCGACCGTGCGGGCGATGTCTTCCACATGAATACGATTGAACACCTGGCCCGGCTTAACGATGCGCCGCGCGGTCCCGCGCGCGAGTTGCACAAGCTGGCTTTGGCCGGGGCCGTAAATTCCGGCAAGCCGGAAAATATGAACGGCAATCTTGTTCGCTGCTCCAAACGCGAGCCACGCATTCTCAGCCACAGCGCGTTCGCGCGATCGGGGTTGCGTAGGCGTCGCAGGCGTCTGCTCGTCCACCCATGCGCCGCCATGATCGCCGTAGACACCGATGGTGGAGAGATAGCCGATCCAGCGCAACTTCGGCGCTTCGGCCATCTGCTTTGTGTAATGTGCTAGCACCGGATCGCCGCCCGTTCCGGGCGGCACCGAGATCAGTAGCGCATCGCTGTCTACAAGATCGGCCGCAATCGCGCTGTCGCGGCCATCCGGACCGAACACGCGCGCGCTGATGCCTGACCCCAAGAACGTCTTCGCCTTGTCGTTCGTCCGCACGGTGCCTGTGACCGCGTCGCCGCGCGCGATCCGCCGCTCGGCAATCGTACGTCCGCTGAAGCCGAGGCCGAAGACAAACAGTTTCACGAATAGCCCTGTTCAAAATTGCCGATGCGACGTACCTATCGGCTCATAGTTTGGTTTTCAACACAATGGAGCGCCGGGTTGGGCGACTACGATCCGCTTCGCGAACATCTTTCGCATCAGACTTTGCCTGAACTCATTCTGAGTTTCGAGGAGATCGAGGAGATTCTCGGTTTCGCTTTGCCGCGCGCGTCGCAGCGGGCGTCATGGTGGGAGAAAGAGCGCAATCCCGAAAACGCGCGGCCGCAGCGCGATGCGATCCGCGACGGCGGCTATGAAGCCACCCGCCTCGCGGACGGCAAGGGCGTTCGCTTCCGCCGGATATCCGCAGGCCGATACCGGCGCTGATCCCGTCTGCCATCGTCGCGTCTTGTGCGCCGCAAGATTTTTGCGCGTTTCGCATATTGCCGATGCGAAAGTTCAATGCCCCGTCCAAAGACGTTGCGGCTATAAAGGACTACCAAACCAATAATAATCGGGAGAAACATATGACATCGAAATTTCTGGCCGCCGCTGTTGCGGCGCTCAGCCTGACGACTGCGCTTCCCGCTTTCGCACAAGGCGTCAAGATCGGAATTCTCAACGATCAATCCGGCGTCTACGCAGACTACGGCGGGAAATGGTCGGTCGAAGCCGCCAACATGGCGATCGAAGATTTCGGCGGCACGGCGCTCGGTCAGAAAATCGAGATCGTATCAGCGGATCACCAGAACAAGCCGGACCTTGCCGTCAGCATCGCGCGCCGCTGGTATGAGGTCGAAAACGTCGACATGATCACCGAGCTGACCACGTCATCCGTGGCGCTGGCGGTTCAGGATCTTTCCAAGCAGATGAAGAAAATCGACATCGTAGTTGGTGCTGCGTCTTCGCGCATCACCGGCGATGCCTGCACGCCTTACGGCTTCCACTGGGCGTTCGATACGCGCGGTCTCGCGGTCGGCACCGGCGGCGCGCTTGCGAAGGCGGGCGGCGATACGTGGTTCTTCATGACTGCCGACTACGCCTTCGGGTACGCGCTCGAGAAGGACACCGGCGATATCGTGAAGGAAAACGGCGGCAAGGTGCTGGGCTCCGTGCGCATTCCGTTGAACTCATCGGACTTCTCCTCGTTCCTGCTGCAGGCACAAAGCTCGAAAGCGAAGATCATCGGCCTCGCCAATGCCGGCCTCGACACCACGAATTCGGTCAAGCAGGCGGCGGAGTTCGGCATCGTCAAGGGCGGCCAGAAACTCGCGGGCCTGCTGTTAACGCTGGCGGAGGTGCATGGTCTCGGGCTTGAGGCAGCGCAGGGCCTGGTGCTGACCGAAGGCTATTACTGGGATCGCGATGACAAGTCGCGCAATTTCGGCGAACGCTTTTTCAAGCGCACCGGCCGGATGCCTAATATGATTCAGGCGGGCACTTATTCGGCGACGCTGTCGTACTTGAAAGCCGTGAAGGCTGCAGGCACCAAGGACTCGGACGCGGTCGTCAAGAAGCTGAAAGAGCTTCCGGTCAATGACGACTTTGCACAGGGCGGCAAGGTTCTGGAAAACGGCCGCATGGTGCATGACCTGTATCTGTTCGAGGTCAAGAAGCCGTCGGAATCCAAGAAGCCCTGGGATTATTACAAGCAGCTTGCAGTCGTCCCCGGCGACAAAGCTTTCCCGAGCGCAAAAGATTCGGGCTGCCCGCTGACCAAATAACGCAACACCGGCTCGGCGGCAGGTGCTGCCGGGCCGGATTTCGGTTTCTGTTTTCAAAGCATGATTGTCCGTCTGCGGTCATGTGTCGGGCACGATGGAATTGCCTCGCTGCTGTTCCGGCAGTTATGATGATTTGATCCGACGCGCCGGAGATATTTCAGATGGCCCGCACTGTTGTCTTAGCCGCTTTTGCTTCGTTTCTTTTCATCACAGTGCTGCCCGCGGCGGCGCAATCTCCATCCGACAAACCGGCCTCGGACAAGGCTCCGCTCTGTATCTACAGCAGCAAGACCTACAGCGACGGTGCCTATGTTTGCGCGCAGAAGTCGCTGATGCTCAAATGCGGTGTCGATGGCACCAAGGCGACATGGGCCGTTGTGAGCGACAAAGAACTCAGTGACCGATGTCAGGCACCAGCGGTACGCGGAAGCGTTGATCAGCAGCGTGCACGCTGGTATCGCCGGAATATCCGCCGTGAGATCACGCCTCCTACCGACACGTCGGCGAAATGCTTCAATTTCAACGGCAAGCGTTATTGCGAATAGTATTGGTGTCGTTTGGCAGGCGCGCGACGCGCAAATAACGTATCGATAAATCCGATTTCAACCTGCAGAATTACTCGTTTGCCAAAATGATTGGCGCGCCTAGACTCAAGCGCGTGCCGATCCCTGAGCCGGCTGTTCGTTCAGGTTGAGCAAGGAGTAAATCCATGCAGACCCAGAAACAGACGCATGAACCTTTCCTGCCAGCATTGCTGGCATGGGTTGCGTATACGCTCTCGCACGCTCTTGCTGCCATCAAGCCGCAGCAAAGCGCGACGACGGTCGCAGCCATTGTTGCGCGCAGCGGCAATCCTTCAGGAACCTAATACTGGATTCAAAGTCGTCTGGGAGTGTTCGGCCCTTGTTCAGGTCGGGCATTCCTCCTCAAACTGATGGTTGTCTTTTCAGGCAACCATCTTTTTTGCGATACTGAAGCTGCGCGTTGCGCGCGGATGCGCAAACGGCAAAGATGTAAGAATAAATTCTATACGGGACGGAATATCGGGTGTTCGGGAATGTGGCGGTATCGCCACATCCAGCGGCAATCGGTCCGCCAGCTTCCGTCGGGTCCGTGCAAGCGCTGTTCCCGGCTTCGGTAACACCTTACTCTCGTGTTTTCAGATATTGAATCGCGAGAACCTTCATGAACAGAATCCTCCCGGCCACAGCGATCGTCTTTGCATCTTTGTCCGCCCCGGCTTTCGCGGAGGCACCGGAAGATCTTCAGGCGCAGGTCGCGACGTTGAAGCGGGAAAAGGCTGGGCAGCAGGCAGAAATAGCTGCGCTGCGCGAAAAGGTCAGAGCGCTGCAAGGCTCGCCGAGCATGGCGAAAGCTCAGACGCCGGGTGGCGCGTCTGCGAAGGTTCGTTCTGCGATGGCGGCCGATCTGCCGGTCTATAAGGCGGTACCTGCGGCTCCGGTGCCGGTCAAAGGCTTCTTCTCGGCGGATCCATCGATGGCGTCTACACCAGCAGAAACAGCGCAGGCGGCACGCTTGTCCGGCCAACCGCAGGTCCGGGCACGATCGTCAATGCAAATGACTTTCCCTTCAGAGACAAGACCGGTCTCGATGCGCGCTTGCAGGTTGGATACGCCGACTGGTCGGTCGAAGGCCGTTACCTGACCAATCTTCACTGGAAGGAGACCATCCCTGCGGTGAATGCGCCCGGGAATGTTCAGATCGGCTCTTTTTCGAATTTCGGGGCCACCAGCCTGATCGGTGGGGCCGAAAGCAAGTTCGACAGCTGGGAAGCCAACCTGCGCTGGCAGCCTTTGACCTGGCTAACCGCGTTTGTCGGTTACCGCGAGATCAAAGTGTCGGACAGCACGCAAGTCACCATTCAGTTTCCTGCATTCTCAGCGCTGTACACCTTCTCGACGCCGTGGAAGGCGAGGGGCGGCCAGATTGGTGCCGAGGTGAGATTGTTTGGCCCCGGGACGTCTTGGCAGCCGGGTGGATTTTTCGGCGATATTGATGCGCGCGTGGGATATTACAACGTCAAGGGAGACAGCATCTTTTCGCTGCTCCCAAGCACCGGCGGTAGCTTCAATGGCGGGGCGACTTATTCCGCCAATGCCTTGGGCTACGAACTCGGTGCCACATTCGGCTATCGCATCTCGCCGAACATAGAACTGCGCGCAGGCTATCGGTATCTCTCCATCGAGAATGTCCTATTTGCCAACGACTACTTCGCGCAGGCGACGGCCAACGCCACTCAGAACGCAAATCCCTCGCCGCGAAATCTGACCATGCAGATGGCGACGTTCGGCACGCGCATCATGTTCCCGTGAATGGAGGCCGCCGTCAGCGACGGTCTTTGTCTTCCAAAAGCCGCGCAGGGTCGCCTTGCGCGGCTTTTCTGTTCTCGGGGCGTTACGAGTTGACGTGGATGAAGTCGCGCAGCAGCGGATAAATCTCGGTATTCCATTTTCGTCCGCTGAAGACGCCGTAGTGTCCGACACCAGCCTGCATGTGATGGACCTTGCGATATGCGCGCACGCCGGTGCAGATGTCCTGCGCGGCGAGCGTTTGTCCGACCGAGCAGATGTCGTCCTTCTCGCCTTCCACCGTCATCAGGCCCATCTTCTTCACGGTGCCGGGATTTACGATGCGGCCTTTGTAGGTGAGCTTGCCCTGCGGCAGCAGATGCTCTTGAAACACGTCGCGGATGGTTTCGATGTAGAAATCCGCGGGCAGGTCCATCACCGCGAAATACTCATCGTAAAAAGTTTTAATCGTATCGGCCTTCTCGGTCTCGCCCTTGGCCAGATGTTCGAGCAGATCCTTATGCGATTTGACGTGGCGGTCGAGATTCATCGACATGAACGCGGTCAACTGAATGAAGCCGGGATAGACCTTGCGCAGCGCGCCTTTGCACTGCACCGGCACGTAATTGATAAGATTGTCCTCGAACCATTTCAGCGGCTTCGAGGTTGCAAACTCGTTGACCTTGGTCGGCTGAATGCGAGTGTCGATAGGTCCGGCCATCAGCGTCAGGCTTGACGGTCGCGCGCGATGATTGTCCTCGCACATGATGGCGCACGCGGCGAGCGCCGACACCGATGGCTGGCAGATCGCGACCATATGCGACTTCGGCCCGAGCTGATCCATGAAAGTAATCAAGTGCTCGGTATAATCATCGAGACCGAACTTGCCGTGCTTGACGGGGATGTCGCGCGGATTGTGCCAGTCGGTGATGTAAACGTCGTGATCCTGCAGCAGTGTCTGGACCGTGCCGCGCAACAGCGTGGCGAAGTGACCTGACATCGGCGCGACCAGCAGCACTTTCGGTTGCTCCGGCGCACCGTCCTTCTTGAAATGCAGCAGCGAGCCGAACGGCGTCGCGAACGGAATTTCCTCGATGACCGGATATTCGCGATTGCCGACCAGCACCGGCTTAATGTCGTAAGGCGGACGGTGATAAGTGAGCGAACCGCGCGAGATCAGTTCAAGCGTCGCCGCCAGCCGCGCGAACATTTTGCCGGAACGGCCGCCGGGTATCAGCTTCAGATAGGACAGTGCCGCAGACGCTCCGCTGCGCCAAGGCGCGGAGAAATCCATCGTGTTCTGATAGGTCTGGTACATCATTGGCGACATTCCGGCGCGTCTCCCGTTTTGCTTATGCAAACTTGAAGCCACAGCGCGGTCAATCCGCCATTCGGACTGGCATGTCGTTTGCTGTGTGTAAAAGGAGCAAGCGCTCAAAGAACGGGCAGATTCGGTGACGACCGAGGGACAAATGCGTCCGCCCGCCGCGATGTTTGCGTGAGGGAGGCGTTCATGGCCAAGGCTACATTGACCATCAGCAGCAAGAACTATTCGTCGTGGTCCTTGCGCGGTTGGCTGTTGACCAAATTCTCGGGACTCGAATTCGACGAGATCGTCACTGCCACAGATGACGCGTCGGCGCGCGCCGAGATATTGCTGCTGTCGTCATCGATCCTGGTGCCGTGTCTGCGCCACGATGGAGCGACCGTGTGGGATACGCTCGCCATCGGCGAATATCTCAATGATATAATGCCGGAAGCGGGTTTATTGCCGTCAGAGCGCATTCCACGGGCGCATTGCCGCTCGATTTGCGGTGAGATTCATTCGGGCTTTGCCACGCTGCGCTCGTCGCTGCCGGTCAACATCAAGGGGCATTTTCCAGGCTTCAAAATCTGGTCTCGGGCGCAGGCTGATATCGACCGCATCTGCGCGATCTGGAGCGATTGTCTGGAAAAATCCGGCGGGCCGTTCCTGTTCGGGCATCGCTCGATGGCGGATGCCATGTACGCGCCGGTTGTGACCCGCTTCATGACGTACGATGTGCAGATCGGCTCTTCGCTCTCGACCTATGCAAAACGGATTATCAGCCTTCCCGAAATGCAGGAGTGGATCGCTGCCGCGCGGCTCGAGCCAACGGACATTGAAGAGCTTGAGGTGGAATATTAGGCAGCGTTCGCGCGCAATTGCCTGATCGCTAGGCCGCTTTCTGAAAACCGAGGCGCACGACCCTGTACGTTGTTGCGCCATCCACTCATCGAGCGGTGCCGACGAACCGTCGCGAGGCGTAGCCGTCTCGGTCGCTATCGCAAATCACCCACGGACTCAGCCACATCTTCCGCTGCGTAAAACTTCGTCATGCGATGGACGCAGACGATGCAGGCGCTGGCGTAGATTTCGCTTGGTGAAATGCAGATGCAGCCGGGCAGGTTTCCGCCCGGATTGGAGGATGCCATGAATGTGCATGCTGCGGTCAATTCAAAATCGTCTGGTCTCACGCGCCCGAATGGAGATCCCATTCGCCTGAACACGCAGAGTTTCATCGCGATCGATCGCCACAAGGATACGACATACGAGGCCACCTATCGCCCGCAGGCGCTCTACAGCAGGGCGAACGAAGGCTTCCACGCGAACAACGAAGCGCTGCTGCTGCATGAGGTCGCGACCAATCTGCCGATCTATCGCGAGGACACCGGACCCACCGATTTCCATCTTCATCTTCCGCCCGGCGGCTTTCAGCTTGTGCTGGTGACCTCCGGCACATTCACGTTCGATTATGACGGCCGGTTTTATTACGTCGGTCCCGGTTCGGTGATGCTGCAAAGCGCGATCGTGCATCGGCAGTTGTTTTACACATGGTCCGGATTATCGACCGAAGAAAATCTTCGGACACCGCAGACCGTGGTGCCGGATCCGATGTCCATGGGATATTCCGGAAAATTTCTGGAAGCCTTCATCACCGATCCGACGACGTTTCCGAATCCGACAGTTGTCGGTCCGGATCAGATCGATGAAGCCGAAACGCCGCGCGTGGCATGGAGCCACTCCCTGCATGACCGTCCGGCCGATGCAGGCTTCTGGTTGCAGGACCCGCTGACGCTCGATGCGCTATTCAGGCCGTTGTCTGACAGTCCGATCAAATCGTCCATGCCGGTTCATGTGCGCGATATCGGCATCGAGATTCCGAGCGGCCATCTTGTCACGGGCCACATCATCGCAACCGATCCGCGCGGGCAGTCGCTGCTGCCGAAAAGCACCACGGCAACATCGGACAATGCAGCGTTCGGCAAAGGCGAGGTCGTGATCTATCGCGTGATACGCGGCACGGCCGAGTTCAAGGACGATACGGGAAAGACCATTGAACTTGGGACCGGCGATGTGGTGACCGCGAGCAAGAACACGATTGAACTCGTTGGCATTGGCGAAAACACGCAAGTCCTTCGGCTCGGCCTTCTGAAGGGGATGAATGATCTTCGGAAGTGGACCCCGACGCAACGCGACGAGATTGACGGTCTGGCCGGTCAGATCATCACGCAAAAGGACGTTCGTCCTCTCCGGACCGAAGGCAAGCCTGTCGGCTATCTGTATCGATAAGCGTCAGGCCAAAACCCTGCACGTGTTCCGCCATGACAAGGCGTCATGCGGAGGATGACTGCGTATCGCTTGACGCCGCGATCCGTGTCCTGACAATGCCCCTGTGATTTCAGAACGAGAAGAGCCTCAGCTCTCGCAAGGGCATACCGGGACATGACGATGCCTGACGCTGGGTCCGGCGCGAACGACACGTCCATCGACGAGTCATCGATCCGCTATCAGGGCTGGCCGGTCGTCGGTGTCTGCTTCCTGATTGCGACATTTGCCTGGGCTGCGGGCTTTTACGGGCAGGGCGTCTATCTCGCCGAACTGCACCGGCTGCACGGCTGGCCAGCGTCGCTGATCTCCACCGCGACCACGTGCTATTATCTGTTCAGCGCCGTCGTGGTCGCCTTCGTCAGTGAAGCGATCCGCGTACTTGGGCCGCGCCGTCTTTTGATCACCGGTATTCTCAGCATGGCCGCAGGCACGGCGCTGGTCGGACAGATCACCGCGCCATGGCAGCTTTACATCGTCTATCTGTTGATCGCGTTCGGCTGGGCCGGCACCAGTCTTGCCGCGATCAACAACACGCTCGGCCTGTGGTTCGACAAGAAACGCGGCATGGCCATCAGCCTTGCGTTAAACGGCGCAAGCTGCGGTGGTGTGTTCGGCGTGCCGCTGCTGGTTGGAGCGATCGGCAAGTTCGGCTTTCCGGCGACGTCCATCGGTGCGGCCATCGTGATGATCGTTGTTGCGATCCCGGTCATATTGATCTGGGTCGGTCAGCCGCCGAAGCGCGTGTCGGCTGTAGCGTCTGCGAATGCGGTGCCGGTGCAATCCGCCGCGCAAATGCGTCATGCGGCGTTCCGCAGCCTGCCGTTCTGGACCATCACGCTGCCGTTTTCACTGATCTTGATCGCGCAGGTTGGGTTCATCGTGCATCTGATTTCGTTTCTCGATCCGCTGATGGGGCGCGAGCGAGCCAGCATCGCGGTAGCGTTGATGACGGCGATGGCGGTTGTGGGGCGCGTGTTGTTCGGCCTCGTGGTCGACCGGATGGATCAGCGCATTGCGGCCTGCGTGTCGGCGGTCAGCCAGGCGGTCGCGTTGATCGTTCTCATCAATACACACAACGAAGCCGCGCTGTTTGCCGCCAGCGCCGTGTTCGGCTTCTCGGTCGGAAACATGATCACGCTGCCGTCGATGATCGTACAGCGCGAATTCAGCCCGGCGGCATTCGGCCTGGTCGTCAGTCTGGTAACGGCGATCTGCCAGTTTTCTTATGCATTCGGCCCCGGCATTGTCGGATTGATGCGCGATGCGTTCGGCAATTACAGCGTGCCGTTCTACCTCTGCGCAGCGCTTGATATAGCCGCGGCCGCTATCGTGCTGGTGCGCGCGAGGAAGCCGCAGACGCTTTGACTAACCTTGGCGCTCTTTCAGCAATGCATCCACGTCGAGCCGCCGCGTAAACATCGCAAGCGTTCCGTCCGGATGACGCGGCCATTCGGCTTCGGTGCGATCCCGATAAAGTTCGACGCCGTTTTCGTCCGGATCGCGCAGGTAAAGCGCTTCACTGACGCCGTGGTCGCTCGCGCCGTCGAGCGCGATTCCGGCGGACAGCACGCGATGCAGCGCGTCGGCTAACGCGGCGCGCGTGGGATAGAGAATTGCAGTGTGAAAAAGCCCCGTCGTCCCGTCCGGCGGCGGCTTGCCGCCCTTGCTGTGCCATGTGTTCAGGCCGATGTGGTGATGATAACCGCCAGCGGAAATGAAGGCGGCCTGATCGCCATAACGCTGCATCAGCTCAAAACCGAGCACGCCTTGGTAAAACCCGAGCGCACGATCGAGGTCCGCGACCTTGAGATGCACGTGGCCGATGCGCGTCCCTGCAGCGACAGGTTTGAATTGCGCCGCGCTTGTGCTGGTTTCGCCAGACATACTTGGTTTCTCCAATGACACCGATGTGTTGCTCTCAATGATGTATGAGCGCGTCACTCATGGCACAAGGTCGGAGGTTTCTCCCTCGGGCAGCCCCACCTCGAATGTATTGAGCGTCATCGACACCAGCGAATAATAGCCGAGCAGACCGACAAGCTCGGCCACACCTCGTTCACCGAGCAGCTCGATGGCCTTGTCGTAAAGCAGCGGTGGCACGTTGTGATTTTCGTGTAGCGACTCGCTCAATTCGTAAACCAGCTGCGCCTTTGGATCGTCGAAGTCCGGCACGTGACGATGGTTGATCGCGTCGATGATCTTTGGATCGAGCCCGGCGTCGAGCGCCATCTTCTTGTGCGCATACCATTCGAACTGCGCGCTCCAGTAGCGCGCGGTCACGAGGATGGCGAGTTCTGACAGTCGCGGCCCGAGCGAGGTGTCGTAACGCAGATAAGCGCCGAGCCTGCTCGCATGCCGCGCCATATCGGGCGCATGGATCCATGCGCGCAGCGGCGGCACCACGGTGCCGCGTTTACCCGCGATAGACTCGGCGTAAATGCTCTTCTGATCGTCGCTCATTTCGCTAGGCGAAAGATCGCGTATCCGCATTGATGCTCTCCGTAAATTTGTCGCAGCCGCGCCGATGAATTTGGCTCATATCCGAGAGGCATCATAGCGCATAAGAGATGTGCTGCCGCAGACGGATGTTGAAATCCGCAGTCTGGCCGGTACAGTTCCGCCCAATCATGAACGTCGGCGCGTCGAACGCTGCCAAGTGGACCCGAGGAACATCAGCATGGCCGATCTTGAAAAATTCCGCAGCGATACGCGCGCGTGGCTGGAGGCAAATTGCCCGCCCGAAATGCGCAAGCCGGTGGCAGAGGAAAGCGATGTGTTCTGGGGCGGACGCAACGCGACATTCACGTCGGAGCCGCAGCGCGTCTGGTTCGAGCGCATGCGCGACAAGGGCTGGACCGTGCCGGATTGGCCCAAGGAATATGGCGGCGGCGGTCTGAACGGCGAAGAGGCGAAGATCGTCCGTCAGGAAATGGCGGCGATCCGCGCGCGGCTGCCGCTGTCGAGCTTCGGCATCTGGATGCTCGGACCGGCGCTGCTGAAGTACGGCACCGACGCGCAGAAGAAGGAGTATCTGCCGAAGATCACGGCGGGTCTCATTCGCTGGTGCCAGGGCTATTCCGAACCGAATGCAGGTTCCGATCTCGCATCTCTGCAAACGCGTGCGGAGAGTGACGGCGACGATTACATCATCAACGGCCAGAAGATCTGGACGTCTTATGCGAATTATGCCGACTGGATTTTCTGTCTGGTGCGCACCGATGCGAGCGGCAAGAAGCACGACGGCATCAGCTTCATCCTGTTCGACATGACCTCGAAGGGCGTCTCGACCAAGCCGATCCTGCTGATCTCCGGCAAGTCGCCGTTCTGCGAAACCTTCTTCGACAATGTGCGTGTGCCGAAGTCGCATGTTGTCGGCACGGTCAATCGCGGCTGGGATGTCGCGAAATATCTGCTGCAGCACGAGCGTGCGATGATTTCCGGGATGGGCGAGCGCGGAGGCGGTCGTCCGCTGGGTCAGGTTGCAGCCAACTCGGTTGGAACCGATGCGCAGGGTCAACTCGACGATGCGATGTTGCGCGGTCAGATCGCGGCTTTCGACATTGACGAAGCGGCAATGGCCTGCGCGTCCGAGCGCGCCGTCGATATGGCGAAGGCGGGGCAGGGCCATCCGGCCTATTCGTCGGCGCTGAAATATTACGGCACCGAGTTGAACAAGCGCCGTCATGAACTGCTGATGTCGGCGGGCGGCCTCGATGCGCTGGAGTGGGACAGCAAGCGGTCGAATGAGGGTGCGGCGGCGCGCTCATGGTTGCGCACGAAGGCGAATTCGATCGAAGGCGGCACCAGCGAGGTGATGCTCGGCATCGTCGCCAAGCGCATTCTCGATCTGCCCGGCGCGTAAATATTCGCGCCGCAGTCTTTCACAGCTTGTAAGTGGATATTCAAATGGCTCTCGTCCTCAACGAAGAACAATCCATGCTGCGCGATAGCGCGCGCGGCCTCATCAGCGACAAGGCGCCGGTGGCGCATTTACGCAAGCTGCGCGACGCCAAGGATGCCGACGGCTTTTCGCGCGAGCTTTGGAAAACATTCGCCGAGATGGGCTTCGCGGGCCTGCTGGTGCCGGAGGACTTCGGCGGCAGCGGGTTGGGCGCGGTTGAAGCCGGTGTGGTGATGGAAGAAATCGGCCGCACGCTAATGCCGTCGCCGTTTCTGTCGACGGCTGTGCTGGCCGCAACGGCCCTGACGCGCGGCGGCAGCGCTGCTCAGAAATCGGAGTATCTCTCAAAGATCGCCAAGGGCGATCTGATTGCGGCACTCGCGGTGGATGAAGGCGCGAAGCATCGTCCTGCCAAGATCGCGATGCAGGCCGTGCGCTCCGGCAATGGTTTCAAGCTGAAGGGTGCGAAGGCCATGGTCGTTGATGGCCATGTTGCGAACCTGCTGATCGTCGCGGCGCGCACCTCGGGCGAAGCCGGGGACATAAACGGTTTGACGCTGTTTCTGGTCGATCCTAAAACCAGAGGCATCGAGATCGAACGCACCGCAATGGTCGATGCGCATAACGCCGCGCGCATCGTGTTCAACGATGTGGACGTGACGGCGGATGGCGTGCTCGGCGAGGTCGATAAAGGCGGTGCACTGCTCGAAGGCATTCTCAATGTCGGCCGTGCGGTGGTCGCGGCCGAAATGGTCGGCCTCAGTGAGGAAGCCTTCGCGCGCACGGTGACGTATCTGAAAGAACGCAAGCAGTTCGGCAAGTTGATCGGCGAATTTCAGGCGCTGCAGCATCGCGCCGCGCATCTCTACACCGAGATCGAACTTGCGCGCGCTGCGACGATGAAGGCGCTGCAGGTGCTGGATAGCCATTCGGACAAGGCCGGTGCGGCTGTGGCCGTTGCGAAAGCGAAGGCAGGCTCTAGCGCGACGCTCGCGGTGCAGGAAGCTGTGCAGATGCATGGTGGCGTCGGGATGACCGACGAATTCGAGATCGGCTTCTTCATGAAGCGCGCGCGGGTGTGTCAGGAATTGTTCGGCGACACCGCGTTCCATGCCGACCAACTGGCGCGATTGAAGAAGTATTGAGGATTTCAAAAGACGGATATGAAAAAGGCCGGGCAATGCCCGGCCTTTTTTGTTTTGCTTGCGCTGATTACCTGATCGGAGGCGCGTACTGGATGCCGCCGGCGCTCCATAGCTGGTTCAGTCCGCGCGGAATCTTCAGCTTCGATCCTTCGCCGACATTGCGGTCATAGACTTCGCCGTAATTGCCGACATGGCGGATGATGCGCGCAGCCCAGTCCTTTGTCAGGTCGATTTCCTCGCCGTAAGCGCCCTCGGTGCCGACCAGACGCATCACGTCCGGCTTCTTGGACTTGAGTGCTTCGTCGATGTTCTTCGAGGTCACGCCGAGTTCTTCTGCATTGATCATGGCGTAAATCGCCCACTTCACGATCAAGAGCCATTCGTCGTCTCGCTGCCGCACCACTGGCGCGAGCGGTTCCTTCGAAATCACATCCGGCAGAATGACATGTTCGCCCGGCTTGGTCAGCCGCAGCCGCAGCGCGTAAAGCTGCGACACATCGGTGGTGAGCACATCGCACTGGCCGGAGTCGTAAGCCTTGAGCGTGTCATCGAGGCTCGGGAAATTCATTTCCTGATACTTGATGTTATTGGTGCGGAAGTAGTCCGCCAGGTTGAGCTGCGTCGTGGTGTTTGCCTGAACGCAAACCTTGCTGCCGTCGAGTTCGAGGCCCGACGTGAGGTTGCGCGACTGGGGCACCATGAAACCTTCGCCGTCGTAATAGGCGACGGCCGCGAAGTTCAACCCGTACTCGGTTTCGCGCGACATGCTCCAGGTGGAATTGCGCGACAGGATGTCGACCTTGCGGTTACGCAAGTCCTTGAATCGTTCGCTCGCCTCGAGCGGCACGAACTTCACCTTGTTCGGATCGTTGAAGATTGCAGCTGCGACTGCGCGGCAGATGTCCACATCGAAGCCGGACCAGTTGCCCTTGTCGTCGGGAATCGAGAAGCCCGGAAGGCCTGTATTGACGCCGCACAGCACGGCGTCGCGCTTGACGGTTCGCTTCAGCGTGCGTGTGTCATAACGCTCATAAACGATAGCACCGGCTGCGACTGCAACAGCGATTATCGCTCCGAGCGTGAGACCGGAGGCAAAGGTACGCGGAAAAAGAGCCATGAATGAATCTCGCTTGTGGTGATGCGTGCGAAGAAAAAATTATGGAGCCGGAAATCTAGATTTCAGGCCGCTGCCGGATGATGACCTTGGTGCCGACCGGAATGCGTTCGTAGAGGTCGGTCACGTCGGCGTTGACGAGACGGAAACATCCCGATGACACGGCGCTGCCGATGGTCTGCGGCTGATTGGTGCCGTGAATGCGATACACGGTGGCACCGAGATAAAGCGCGCGCGCACCCATCGGATTGCCGGGTCCACCTGCCATGAAGCGTGGCAGGTAAGGCTGTCGCGCGATCATTTCTGGCGGTGGAGTCCAGTCCGGCCATTCCTGCTTGCGGGTGATCTTCTGCAGGCCCTGCCACTGGAAGCCTTCGCGGCCGACGCCGATGCCATAGCGCAGCGCGCGTCCATTGCCCTGGATGACGTACAGGAAACGCTCGGAGGTGCTGATGATGATGGTGCCGGGTGCTTCCGTAGTGCGGAAGAAGACCGCGGTTCGTTTGAACTCGGGCGACACTTCTTCATCGTCGGGAATGTATCCCGGCTGGTCGCCGATATTCATTTCGCGCCCCTGCGCGAAGGCTGCAGGTGTTGCGCCCGCTAGACCGACAGAAACGACTGCCGCCAGAGCCAAAAACCGGATGATGTTCATGTCGAGAATCCCGCGTTGATCCGTGCCCCGCGCGCATCAAACCCGAGCCGCGAACGGCTGGCAAGGGAAAGCCGTATAAGGGCGGCGACCATGCGTCGCAAATTCTTAAAATATCTATGAAATTCGCGACGGTGCACGGTCAGTGTGACTTGACCAAGAACCGCCAAAGAAGGCCCACGGCGGCGATGCTGCAGACGCCAAGAAGCCAGAACGCAACAAACCACATCAGTTTGCGTGTCAGGCCCGGAGGCGGTTCGGTCGGTTGGGTCATGTTCGCGCCTTATCCATGGATGCCGCTGACATCGGCGTTGCCGCGAAATATCCAACAGGCTTACGCAGTATAGACGAGAATGGCTGGCACCAGAACGGCCAGGTCCGAAATCAAGACGGATCGCGCGATAGCCCGCGTTGAATATCAGTTCAGGGAATATTTCATTGGAAATGAGTAATTAGCCGAGCTTTCGGTCATGTCCGGCGGGAACGATGGCAAGGGCTGCGCGCGGCGGATCATCGCCATGGTTTCGTTGTCCAGCACCGCTGAACCGGATGATTTCGCCACCCGCGCACCTGTTACCTGGCCACTGCGGGTGACCGTAAAGTTCAGCATCGTGACACCTTGTTGGCCCGCAGCTCTCGCGCCTGGCGGATATTGCTTGTAGCGCTGCAAATGCGCTGACAGCAGCCCTTTGTAGTTCACGCGCGCGGCCTGCGCCGCCTGCGGCGTCGCTGTGGTGCGTGGCGCGGGAGCCTCCGTCGGTTTTCTCGGCTTCTCGACAACCTTCGGCTTGAGTACCGGCTTGGGTTCTAGTTTTTTCTCCGGAGGTGCGACGACTTCTGCTTTTTCCACCTGCGGTGCCGGAGGAACTTGTTCCTCGACCTTCTCCTGCTTTTCAGGTTCCGGCGGAGGCGGCTCCATCTCCGTCATCTGCGGGCCGGGCGCGAGATCTTGCGCCGGGTCCGGTGTCGCGGGCGCCGATTCCAGATCGAGCATGATCGAATCGGATGCGGTGCCCACAACGTCGGGCGGCGTGTACCAGGTCATCCCTGCCACGATCACGGCGAGATGCACACCCACGACCAGCACCGCCGACATTCCCCAACGGCGAACATCGGTTTGATCGGGCGGACCGTGCAGGACCAGGGTGTTCATTGCAGCCGATTTCTTTGCCGTCGGTCGCGCGCTTCAGATTCAGTTTCGCGCGTCCAGACCGACAAGCGCAATCTTGAGGTAGCCCGCATTGCGCATCAGGTTCATGACTTCCATGAGGTCGCCATAGGGCACGCTCTTGTCTGCGCGCAGATAGACCGGATCGGTTTTCTTGCCGCTGGTGGCGGCTTCGAGTGCGCTCGACAGCGTCGTGCGCGGAATGATGGTCTCGCCGATCGCAAGCGACAGATCCGGCTTCACCGTGAGGAAGACAGGCTTGTCGGGACGCGGCGGCGGTGTCGCCGTGCTTGCGGGCAACTCGACGCCGAGATCGACGGTCGCCAGAGGTGCGGCCACCATGAAGATAATGAGAAGCACCAGCATCACGTCGATGAACGGCGTGACGTTGATCTCGTGAGCTTCGGTCAGATCGTCGTCCGCGCCCGCAACTTTTCCACCCAATCGTGCGCCCATGACCTTACTCCGCAGCGCGTGCGATGCGCAGCGACCGGCGGCCTTGATCGCGGCTGATGAGCAGCATGACCTGCGCACTCGCATCGCCCAGCAGCGCACGATAGCCGCTGATCATGCGGACGAGATGATTGTAGATTACGACGGCGGGGATCGCGGCGATCAGGCCCATTGCGGTTGCGAGCAGTGCTTCGGCGATACCCGGCGCGACGACCGCAAGATTGGTGGTGTGTGCTTCCGAAATGCCGATGAACGAATTCATGATGCCCCACACCGTGCCGAACAGGCCGACGAATGGTGCAGTTGCGCCGATGGTCGCGAGCATGCCGGTGCCGCGCGCGATCCGGCGCGACATCGCAGCCTCGACGCGGTTGAGCCGCAGTTCCACGCGCTCCTTGAAGCCTTCGTCGTTCACGGTGTCGGAAAGAGCAGCTTCCGTTGCCGCCGATTGAACGAGCAATGAGACCGCGTCATTGCCGCCGCGTGTGTCGCGTTCAGCATCCGCCAGCGTGATGTCGTTGCCGAGCACTTCGATGCGTTTGATCGCTTTCTCTGTTTCACTACGCAGTTCGAGCAGCTTCGCGACGCAGATGGTCCATGTCAGCAATGATGCGAAGGCAAGGCCGATCATGACCGCCTTCACCACGATGTCCGCGCTCATGAACATGCCCCATGGGGACAGGTTTTGCGGGAGCGTCGAAGGTTTCGCGGTGGTTGCCTGAACGGAAGGCGCTGCAACGGGTGTCTGTTCAATCTGCGCTGGAGCAGGCGCTTGCACGGACTGAGCCTGAGCGGCAGGCGCTTGAGGTGCGGGCGCCTTCGCACTTGGGGTTTGTGCAGTGACCTGCGTGATCAGGACAGTCGCGGCGGCGAGCAAGACCAGAAATCCGGCAGCCTTGTTAAGTCGGGTCATATGCTCTCCGCTTTCTCAAATCGTTTTCTGCACGACAACAGTGCGAAAGCCTTGCAGGCGACGCCATATTGTCGGTTATCGTTTCAGGGCTTTCGGCACAGAGTCCGCAGCGAGATGCGGCCATACTTTTCATCGCGCCGAAAAGCCAGACAGTTTTAATGCACTGCAGTGTCGTTGTCGCCATCGGGACGTCAGATTCGCCCGAAACTGGAACGATTCCAGATTGGTTCATCGTCAAAATCTCACATTCGTGAACAGCCTTACGCCTAAACCGGGCTGCAGCACCTCGGCCTTCTTGAACGAGATGTGATTGCGGATGTTTTCGTTGAGAAGATTGTCGCCCGCGAGACCGACGCTGATCTCGCGCGGCCCGCTATCGCTCTGGTTAAAGACGTGTGTGTAGCTCACCTCGGCCTTCAGCAGATTGTAACCATCGGTAGGCGTCTCATTCAGGCCCACATCGGTCTGAGCGAATGCGTGCAGCAATCCCACGCGCGCAAACCATTCTGCGTTTCGCCACCAGACTCCGCCGCCGAGCCGCATCGGCGCGATGCGCGGCACGTTGGTTCCATCGGTGAAGGTCGCGCGGACGATGTCATACTGACCGTCCACCCCGAACACGCCGTCGCCGAGCGGTGTCACGTTGAGTTGAGCCGCAAATTCCGCGCCCCGGAAAATGGCGTCGCGCTGACCGTAGACCACTTGAATCAGCGGGCCGGCCGCGCCGCATGTCGCAAACGTGTCAGTGCAAAAATTGCCCGTCACCTGCTTGAAGATGAAATCCTGATATCGCGTGTAATAGAGACTGGTCTCGAAGCGGAATTCGCCCTTGGCGCGCTTGAGTCCAATCTCTGCGGTTTGCGCAGTTTCGATTCTCAGATTCGGATTGCCGATGACGAATGTGCCGGATGCGCCGTCGGAGCCGCGCGAATAAAGTTCGGGTGCTGCAGGCGCGCGCTGCACGCGCTGCGCCGTCAGCGTCGCCACCATGTCCCACGGTAGATTCTTCAACACACCGACGCTGACGCTTTTCGGCGCGAACGTCCGCCGTCCCGGTTCTTCGCTGAATGTATCCGGCGGCGGCAGGAAGTTTGCCGGGAATGTCGGCGCGAGACCCTTCACAAGATGGTTCTCGATGCGTCCCGCCGCCTGTAGCTTGAGCGTCTCGGAGAACTGAATCTGCTCGAAGCCAAAGATCGCGCCGGTATCGGTCTTTGTCGGAGCCAACAAGCCGCCCAAAATTCCGGTGGTGCCGAGTTCGCGGTGTCCAACTTGCGCGCCCCATGTTCCGGTCAGCGCGCCCATGGGAGTTGCGAGCGCGGCGTGATCCAGTTCGAATCGTGCTTCAAGCTCGCGGTTCTTGATGGTGTTTTGCACACCGTCGATGCCGGTTGCCGCGCCGATGCCGATTTCGTCATGCTTGTAATCGCTGGCACCGAAAGTGAAGCGCACGGCTGCGATGGCGTCGGTCGGCGCGCGCCATTCGCCCTTGCTGGTCCATTTGGTCTGCTCGAGATCGATGCGTGTTTTCGCAAGCGAGTCGGCATTGCCGGGGATGTGATAGAGGCTGGTGATGTGCTGGATCGCGGTGCCGATATAACCGCCGTCGAAAATGTAAGAGCCGCCGACGGCCTGTCCTTCGGATTGCAGCCGCGTATTGGCCTGTACGCCGCCGGGAATACGATAGTCGCCCGCGCGACGCGCGTAAGCGTCGGCATGAATCGCAAAGTTGCCGCCGCTGGCATCGAGACTCGTGGCACCATCGAGTCCGTTGTCCACCGATGAAGCACCGCCCTTAAACCGTGCACTAAAACCGTTCGGCACCAGTGCTTCGGGAATGCGATTGTTGGTCGCGCTGACCACGCCGCCGATGGCCTGTGAGCCGTAGCGCAAGGTCGCCGGTCCGCGGATCACCTCGACCTTGTCGGCGGCAAGCGGATCGACCGGCACCTGATGGTCCTGGCTGAAGTCGGAGGCGTCCTGCGTGCCGATGCCGTTTTCCTGCACCCGCACGCGATAGTCGTCGAGGCCGCGGATGTTCGGACGGCTCGCGCCCGGCGCAAAGGTGGATGACGACACGCCCGGCAATCCGGAGATGAGATCGGCGAGAGAGGATGCGTTGCTGCGCTGAATTTCGCGGCCTGTAATGCCGGTCGTCGACTGGAACGTGCTGTCGGTGATGTTGATGGGGCCGCGCTGCATGCCATCGCCAGTGGCCAAGTCTGCAGGCGCAGAAACGGAAATTTCCGGGAGCATGTCCTGGGCGTGAACCCCAATGCTGGCAATTCCGGCGGACAGACAGGCCATGCCGCTCGCGGAAACCCATGATTTAAAACGCAATTTCGCCCCCAACACCACTTCACGGAGCTGTTGATAATGCAAATGCGAACTATTCGCAATAACGATTAGGGCACGGCTCCGGCGTTGTAAGGTCGCGGTTCAACGAGATGCTTCTACGCGGCGTTATTCCGCGGGCGCGGTTTCGCCCAATCGCGCGGAAGTTTTGACCAATCCAGCCCTCATCATCGCGCGCTGACGGCGTTGCCGCAGCCAGACAAGAATGCCGGTGACGCCAAGCAGTGTCGGCATGATGCCAGCTACGAAAACGACGAAGCGCCAGACTTCGCCGACACGGCTGCCTTCATGCAGCCAGCGAATCCATTGCGCGATGCGATCGCCTGCAGGGAGTTCGAGTGTTGTGAGAGTTCTGCTTTGATCGTCCATCAACAGCGTGAGCGGCTCCAGCCGGCCTTTTTCATCCAGCCGGATGCGCCACGCGCGCTGCTGCGCGTTGGGATAGAAAATTGTCGTGATGGTCGCGTTGGGCCGTGCAGCCGCTGTCTTGTAAACATCCGCAATCGAGAGAGACGGCGCGCCCGCCGGCTGCGGAGGCCCGCCGCCGCGTTGTGGTTGCGGCGTCATTTCCGCCATCGATGACAAGACCGAACGGCCCTGCTGAGGCCATGCGAGATAAACTCCCGTAAATGAGATGAGAGCGAGCGGGAAGCAAATCCAAAAGCCCGCGAGATAGTGCAGGTTCGATGATGTCGCTGGGCTGCGCCGCCACGCCAATGCACGCGACCATTGTCCACGGCGCGGCCACCACAAATAAAGTCCTGTGAGCGCGAGAATCAGCATCGCAACGCCGCCCCAGCCGACGATGTCGCGGCCACTATACTGCGGCAATGTCAGGTTCTCGTGAAACACGTGCATGAAGCCGAACAACGACGCGCGGAAATCGACGAGATTCAAAAGATGTCCGTCGCGCTGGTCCAGATAGGCAGTCAGAGTTGCGCCTCGTTGCTGGCCGGGTGGCGGAGGGCCGCGCATCGACACGGAGATAGGAGAGTGTTCGTCGTCTGGAAAATTCACTGACGTCGGGCGAAATCCCTTGCCCGCGGATTTCATCGCTTCATTCACAGCGGACGTCAGATCGAGCGGCCCCGTGGCCTTCGCTGTATCCTGTGGGCGATACATCCGGTCGTTGATGTCGTCGTGATAGACGAGGGTTGCGCCCGACAGCCCAATAGGCACCAGAAGAATAAAAAGCCCAATGCCGAGCCAGAGATGGACGTTACGCCAAAATCGTTTTAGCGGGCCGCGGTTGGATAGCTTCGCAGATTTAACGGCGGGTTTTGTATCGTGTGTCATGAGCCCGAGCGCACGTTGAATTTGATCGGAACAATCAACACCACTTCTTCTCCGATCACGATCGCTGGCGGTGGCGCAGCGAAAGGCTCTGCGCGCTTGACGAGTTCGAGCGTTTCCCGGTCCAGCACGTCAGATCCAGAACTGCGGACAATGCGGCTGGACCTCAGATGACCTTGCCGGTCTATGCTGAATTCAAGCTGTGCCACGCCCTTTTCGTCGCGCGCTTGTGCGGCGGCCGGATATCGTTTGTTGCGTTCAAGCTGACGTACCACCTGACGCTTCCATGTCGGCACGGCATTGGACTCGATAAGATTGAGCTGCGTCTGTGAGGGAGCAGTAGGGACAGCTGCCGTATCCGTTTTTGGCAGTTGAGGTGCGGTCGTCACAGGAGCTGCAAGCTGTGCCTGCGACGGAGTGGGCTTCTCCGGTTGAGGTTCTGGAGACTTCTTCTGAAGTGCGATCTCCGGATTTTCCTGAGGCTCTATATCCTGCTCTTCCTGCTTGACCTTGTCAGGCTCGACAACCTTCTCAACGATTTTTTCATTCAGCTCGGCAACCCGTTCGGGTGTTGCTTCTGCCTGCACCTGATCGGGGCCGGGTGGCGCATCTGTCGCCATGTCCGTCGGCGCTGCCATCGTGGGGGAAAGCTCGAGAACGATTGCGCCGACCTGATCACCCGAGTCGTCAACGTCACCCCAGCTGATTACTGCTGCAACAATCGAAATGTGAGCGAGCATCACAATAGCTCCGCTCGCAACCCAGCGTAAAATCTCCTGGCGGCTGCTTTGGACGAACGGTGTCATGCAACTTTACACATCGATGAATTCAGGCAGGACGCTTCGCCTCGAGACGAAGTATCGCTGCATCCCGCCAATTCCGAATTGTCAGTGGCGAGGCGTGCCAGCGAGCACTTCATTCTGCCAAAATGATCGCAGCGTCACCTCGGAAATCACCCTTTCGCTGCCGAGCAATTTAGAATTATTCAAATCGTTACTAGGGCAGCCGATTGGATCGTGAGATGGCGGATGACCTCGGCCGACGAGATTTCAAGTTCAAGCCGTTTTAAAAGCTCTTTTTCAATCATCGTATCGATTAGATGTATTCTAAAAATCAGAGAGATTTTTACGCCGAGTGTGACACTAGAGGGCTTCTACCAAGCGGCATCTGGACGCATCCGCACAAATTAAACAATAGATCGCCATCAAGTCGCCTCGGGTGAGGCGGGGTTACGGGTGGGGTGTCTAAGGTGTCGTACAATCAGTCGCGTGTGGAATCGGGTCAGCTTCGTCGGTCGGCTTTTCTGACGGTCAGTTATCTGGCGTTGGGAATGGGTCTCACTCTCTGCGCGACCGATGCGCGCGCTCAGTCGACGACACCAGAAGCGCGTCCGGGCGTGACAAGTCTTCCGCCGGTCTCCGTCGATCCGGTGCGCAGGAAACCCCGCCGCGTTCGCGCTGTGACAACTCGCAGCCAGCGAGCGCCTGTCGCCGTCGCCCAGCCACAGGCAAAACCTCTCGACACTCATGACGCGCGCACCGGAACCGTGGGCTATTACGCCAACAGCACGGCGGTCGCGACCAAAACAAACACACCGCTGCTCTACGTTCCGCAGTCGGTCAACGTCATTACGAAGGACTTCATCAAGGATTCCGGCGCGCAGCAGTTGACGGATATCACGCGCTACGTTCCGGGCGTGGCAATCCATCAGGGCGAGGGCAATCGCGACGAACTCGTCATTCGTGGCGTCGATTCCAGCGCGAACTTCTTCGTCAACGGCTTCCGCGACGACGTGCAGTATTTCCGCGATCTCTACAATACGCAAAGCGTTGAAGTCGTGAAGGGACCGAGCGCGCTGACCTTTGGTCGCGGCGCAGGCGGTGGTCTCGTCAACCGCACGCTCAAGGAAGCGGATGGCCAGCGCATCTATGAGGCGACTGCGCAAACCGGATCATACAGCGATCGCCGCATCTCGCTCGATGCCGGTCAGGCGGTCAGTCAGGACTTCGCGGTCCGCATGAACGCCTTCTACGAAGGCTCAGATACGTTCCGTCAATACGGCCATCTTGAGCGTTACGGCATCAATCCAACGGTTGGATGGACACCGACCGATACCACGAAGATCAAATTGAGCTACGAATACTACCACGACGAACGTACCAACGATCGTGGCAATCCCTCGCAGGCGATCTTCAATGGCCCTCCGGCGTTGACGTCGACCCGTTTTAATCCCGCAGCGCCATTCGCGCCGAACGGTGACTTGACGGCATTTTTTGGCAGCCCGAACTATAATGGCACGTACGCCAATGTTCAGACGACAATGGCCAAGATCGAGCACGATTTCGAGAACGGTCTGACCGTCAAGAGCCAGTCGATCTATGCCGATTACAACCGAGCCTACACCAACATCTATCCGGGCGGCACGGGCGCGCCGAACGGCGCCGGCAACGGCGCGGTGACGCCAAACCAGTCGACCGTTTCGCTCAACGCATACCGGAACACGACCAACCGCGAGAATGCGATCAATCAAACGGACTTCACCTACAAGACCGTCGCGTTCGGAATGGGTCATACGCTCGGCTTTGGAGCCGAGTTCGGCCGCCAAACCGGTCTGTCCTATCGCGAGTCCGGCTTCTTCCCGGGCAACGTGCGTTATGTTCTCGTCAACCCGTTCAATCCGACTTACTTCGGTCCGGTCACTTTCAATCACATCGCTTCTGATGCATCCAGCAAGTATCAGCTAAACACCCAGTCCGGCTACGTTCGCGATACGATCGACGTCACGCGGTGGCTGCAACTGATCGGCGGCGTCCGCTTCGATCGGTTCGATCTGACAGCGTTTGACCAGAACACGAATATCAATCGCAATCGCGTCGATGATAAGTTGTCCGTGCAGGGCGCGGTGATCGTCAAGCCGGCCGAGAATGTTTCTGTCTACGGCATGTACAGCACCTCGTATCTGCCGTCGTCAGGCGATCAGTTCAGCGCGCTGAACGTGGGAACGGTCATTTTGACACCGCAGAAATTCGAAACGGAAGAAGTCGGAGTAAAATGGAATATCTTCCCGCGCCTGCAATACACTGCCGCCATCTACAACATTGATCGTACCAATGTGCCGATTGCGAATCCGAACGGCGACGGCACATTCTTCCCGGATGCGAAGCAGCGAATCCGCGGATTTGAAACTGGCCTGAACGGGTACATTACCAACGCGTGGCAGGCATCGCTCGGTTATGCTTACACCGATGCACGGATTGCCATCGGTACGACCTCGACGATCGTGGCGGGTAACCGCATCCAGTTGGTGCCTTTCAACCAGTTCTCACTCTGGAACAAGTATCAGATCGATGATCGGTGGGGTGCTGCACTCGGCATCATCTACTTCTCGGATTCTTTTGCTTCGTCCGACGACTCTGTGCGCCTTCCGGGCTTTGTGCGGGTCGACACAGCCCTCTATTTGAAGATCAACGAGATGTGGAAGGGTCAGCTCAATATCGAGAATATCTTCAACAAAGGCTATTGGGCGTCCGCAGACGGCAACAACAATATCTCGCCAGGCCAGCCACGAACCTTCCGTGTGTCGGCGACCGCTAAGTTCTGATCAGGCTCGATTGTCTCGTATCTAAAGAAGGGGAGGCGGGTCACCGCTTCCCCTTCTCATTTTTAGTGTGCTCCGCCGTCCCAAACCTGCGCCAGCCGCCGTTCGATGATGCCTCGGGTGGCCCGAACCGCTGCGCTTCCCCATAACGATTGACAGCCATCCCTCAATCTGCATTATATTGCATTAATCACCGGAGAGTGATCTGACAATCTGCACTATTATTCTAGTAGCTGCAGCTGCTGAGGGGAGAGAGCGTCAATGCCCGCGTTCGCCGCGCCCGCGACGAATCCGATTACGTGGCCTCTGCCAGTGGTCTTTATCCGGGCATGGCTATGAGTCCCACAGCCAAACCTCGCCGCTCCGATCCGCAGGCGTTGTTTGCAGATCCGGCTATCGTTGCTGATCGTAAAGCTGACGGCAGCATCTGGCTCAGATCGACAACACCGTTGCAGGCTTACGCGCGTTGCGTGGGCGACTGGTTGGAGCAGTGGGCGCGCGAGACACCCGAAACGATTTTCCTCGCCGAACGCGCGCGTGCGGACGGGCCGTGGACGAAAGTCACCTATCACGAAACGCTGCAGCGGGTACGCGCGGTCGCTTCGTGGATTCTCGCGCAGGGCATGAATGCGCAACATCCGCTCGCGATCCTCTCCGATAATTCCATCGATCATGCCATCTTTATGCTTGGGGCGATGCATGCCGGTGTCCCGGCGGCGTCGATTTCTCCAGCCTATTCGCTGGTCTCGAAGGATTTCGACAAGCTGAAAAGCATGATCGCGCTGTTGGAGCCCGGCGCGATCTATATCTCGAACGCGACAACATTCGCGCCCGCGCTGAATGCCATCGCGCCGCTACACAAGGCAGTTGTGGTCGCGGGCGATCCGGACGGCTTCGAGAGTGCCATTGCATTTTCATCGCTGACGAACACAGCGGAAACTGAAGACGTCGCGCGCGCTTTCGCGAACATCACGCCGGACACCATCGCGAAATTCCTTTTCACATCGGGTTCGACCGGCACGCCGAAGGCCGTCGTCAACACCCAGCGTATGCTGACATCGAACCAAGCGGCCAAGGCGCAAGTCTGGCCGTTTCTCGACGAGGGCGGGCTCACCATTCTTGACTGGCTGCCCTGGAGCCACACATTCGGCGCCAACCACAACTTTAATTGCGTGCTGCGCAATGGCGGCACGCTCTATATCGACGGCGGTAAGCCCGCGCCGGGCCTGTTCGATCTGTCGCTTGCCAATCTGCGCGACGTGATCCCCACCGTTTATTTCAACGTGCCGCGCGGTTTCGACATGCTGATCGCGGCACTTCGCGCGGATGACGATCTGCGGCGGCTTTTCTTCGGGAATGTGAAATTCATGTTCTACGCAGGCGCTGCACTCCCGCAGAATCTGTGGGATGCGCTCGAGGCGCTTTCCATCGCAACCGTTGGCTACGCCGTGCCAATGGTGTCGGCCTGGGGCTCCACCGAGACTGCGCCGTTGGCGACGGATTGCCATTTTCAGGCGCAGCGTTCCGGCAATATCGGCGTGCCGATTCCCGGCACCGACATCAAGCTCCTGCCGTGCGGTGACAAGTTGGAAGTGCGTGTGCGCGGACCCAATGTGACGCCGGGTTACTGGAAAGCGCCGGAGCAGACCGCAAAAGCCTTCGACAGCGACGGCTTTTATCTGATGGGCGATGCGATGACGTTCGCGGATAGCGCGCGCCCCGAACTCGGATTGTTTTTCGATGGCCGCGTCGCCGAAGATTTTAAGCTCACATCCGGCACATGGGTCAGCGTCGGCACGCTGCGTGTCGCGGGCATCGCCGCACTTGCGCCGGTTGCACAGGACATTGTCGTTGCGGGACACAGCAAGGACGAGGTGCGGTTTCTGGTGTTTCCAAATATTCCGGCCTGCCGCGTCCTTGCGCGATTGCCCGATGCGGATGTGTCGGATGTGCTGAAAGCGCCATCGGTTCGCGATGCGGTGACCATGGGCCTTTCGCGCCTGAAGGCGGCTGGCGGCGGCTCGTCGCATCACGCAACGCGCGCGAAAG
>Ga0209023_10001387_pt1 | contig 32633 bp, 25 predicted proteins | sample LakOneMetagenome_FD_187468 | JGI IMG/M metagenome (GOLD analysis project Ga0209023, IMG submission 187468) | Freshwater and sediment microbial communities from Lake Erie, Canada (SPAdes) (version 2) | ecosystem: Environmental > Aquatic > Freshwater > Lentic | place: Lake Erie, Canada...
TCTAGGACAGTTCTGATAGATTGGGCCGCATGGCTTTCTCTTCCGACAGCGTGCAGGTGTTTCTGGCGGCCCTCGACCACGGCTCGTTTTCGGCCGCCGCGCGGGCGCTGGCGCGGGTGCCCTCGGCCGTGAGCATGACCATCGCCCACCTGGAGGCCGAACTGGACGTGCAGCTGTTCGACCGCAGCGGCCGCGAGCCGCGCCCGACCGCCGCTGCGCGGGCGCTGGAGCCCCAGGCGCGGCTGCTGGCGGGGCAGCTGCAGCAGCTCAACGCCCAGGCGCTGGCGCTCACCCAGGGGCTGGAAGAGCGCCTGACCCTGGCCATCGCCCCTGAGCTGCTGGCCGCGCGCTGGACGGGGCCGCTGGCCGCGCTGGCGCAGGAGTACCCGCTGCTGCAGGTGGAGGTGCTGGCCGCGCCGCAGGTGGATGCGCTGGCACTGGTGCACGCCGGCCGGGCGCAGCTAGCGCTGGTGTTCGAGCGCCCCAGTATCGACGGGCGCGAGGGCTTCCAGGAGGTGGGCACCGAAACGCTGGTCGCCGTGATGGCGCCCGACCACCCGGTGCTGGCCGCAGCCCGCGCCGCCGCCGTGGCCCGGGGCGAGCCGCCGGCCAGCGCCATGCTGCGCGAAGAGCACCTGACCACCACGCGCCAGATCGTGGTGGCCAGCCGCGACCTGGCGCAGACCGACCCGCGCTTCGTCTTTGCGCGCCACCACTGGCGCACCGACAACCACCTGGCCGCCCTCGGGCTCATCGAAGCCGGCCTGGGCTGGGGCTGGCAGCCGCGCGCCCTGGTGCAGCCGCGCATCGCTGCGGGCACGCTGGTGGAGATGCCGTTCGAGAACCTGAGCAACGGCACTGCCCTGTGGGTGGACGTGGTGTGGTCCAAAGAGCGGCCCCAGGGCCTGGGCGCCGCGCGCTTCGTGGCGCTGATGAAGACTGCGGCGGCGCCCAGCCAGCGCTGACTGCAGCCTGCTGGCCCTGGGGGTTTGCACCTGCCCCGGACCCGGCCCCGGCGCCCTGCCTTGCTGTCTTGCTGACTGCCGCAGTGCCGCGGAGGCGTGCCGACCCTGCCCAGTTCCCAGCACAGTTAACCCAAGCGGGCCGCCCTCACCGGCAGAGGCAAATTCAGCACAAGAGAATGAGAATTAGTTGCATTCAAGGCTATGATGGCGCCCGTTCTTCCGCCCGCCCGCCACGCTCTCCACCACTGCCTTGTGCCCACACTGCGCTCGCACGGGGGCTGACGGGCTGCCCCACCAGCGCAGCAGCGGCCTTGGCCCCTCCCCCTTCTTCCTTGTGACCATGCATTCCTTGATTCATCAGCCCGTGCGGCCCACTGCCGTGGCACGCGCCGCCCTGGCGCTGTGCGCCCTGTCTGCGGCCGCTGCCGCGCTGGCCCAGACCACGCCCACCCCCGCCCCTGACACCACCACCAGCCCCGCGTTGTCGGAAGTGCAGGTGCGTGACAGCAGCGCCGCCACCGGCTACCAGGGCGCCCAGCGCAACACCGGCGCGACGCGCACCGACACCCCGCTGATCGAAACCCCGCAGTCCGTGCGCGTGGTGTCCCAGCAGCTGATGGAAGACCTGGGCGCGACGCGCCTGGCCGACACGGTGGACTTCGTGAGCGGCATCACCCGGCTGAACGACTTTGGCGGCACGTGGGACAACTTTGCCATCCGCGGCTTCAGCAACACCGACGGCGGCCAGCTGCTCAACGGCTTTGCGTCCAACCGGGGCTACGGCCCGCAGCGCGACGTGAGCTCGGTGGAGCGCATCGAATTCCTGAAGGGCCCGGCGGCCGCGCTGTACGGCAGCAGCGAGCCCGGCGGCACGCTCAACATCGTCACCAAGAAGCCGCAGTTCACCGCCGCCCACAAGGCCGGCCTGCAGGTGGGCGGCCAGGGCTACCGGCGTGCCACGCTCGACACCACCGGCCCGCTAGGCAAGGACGTGGCCTACCGCCTGAACGTGGCGGCCGAGGACGGCGCCAGCCGCACCTCGCTGGTGGACAACCGCAAGCTGGTGGTGGCCCCGTCCATCACCTGGAACCTGGGCCCCAACACGGTGCTGAACTACGAAGCGGAGTTCATCCGCATCCGCACCCCGCTGGACCGCGGCATCGTGCAGGTGCGCGGCAACGTGGGCGCGCTGCCGTCCGACCGCTACCTGGGCGACCCCAGCCGCCCCAACCTGCATGTGAACGGCGACACCCACCAGGTGACACTGGACCACGACCTGGGCCAGGGCTGGCGCACGCGCGTGGGTGCCTCGTACCGCGAGACGGACCTGTATGGCGCGGCCGTGGACCTGAACGGCGCGCTGGCCGCCGACGGCCGCACCCTGACGCGCCGCGACAGCTGGCGCAGCCTGCCCGCACGCGATGCGTCGCTGCAGGCCGAGGTCGAAGGCAAGCTGCGCACCGGGGGCCTCGCCCACACCGTGCTGGCCGGCGTGGAAACCTGGCGCCTGACCGCGGCGCAGGACATCCGCTACTCCAGCCTGGCCAGCCAGCCGTTCGCCATCGACATCTTCAACCCCGTATACAACCAGCCGGTGGGCAACCTGACCCCAGGCTTCGACCAGGTGGACCGCACCCGCGCCACGGGCCTGTTCGTGCAGGACCAGATCGACCTGACCGAAAAATGGAAGTTGCTGGCCGGTGTGCGCTTTGACCGCTTTCACCAGGACAGCGAAAACCGCCTGGCCGCCACGCGCCAGGTGCAGGACCATTCGTCCGCCACGCCGCGCATCGGCGTCACGTACCTGATCGATCCGAACACGTCCGTCTACGCCTCGGCCGGGCGCTCGTTCCGCCCCAACGCAGGCACCGACGAAGGCGGCCGCGCGTTCGACCCGCAAAAGGGCCAGGCGCTGGAGCTGGGCGCCAAGTGGCAGTCGGCCGACCAGCGGCTGAACGCGAGCGTGGCGCTGTTCGACATCCGCAAGACCAACGTGCTCACGCGCAGCCCCACCAACGCCAACTTCAGCATCGCCGCGGGCGAAGTGCAAAGCCGCGGGCTGGAGCTGGACGTGGCCGGGCAGATCGACACCCACTGGCGCATGACGGCCAACATGGCCTACACCGACACCGAGGTGACCCGCGACAACAACGCCGCCCTGCTGGGCAAGCGCCTGCTGAACGTGCCGCGTGTGAGCGCCGGCCTGTTCGCCATCCGCGAAGACCAGGCCCCCTGGGGCGGCCGCTACGGCGTGGGGGGCGGCCTGGTGCATGTGGGCGAGCGCACCGGCACTGCCACCGACACCTACCGCCTGCCGGCCTACACCACGGCACGCCTCACGGGCTACTGGCAGATCGACAAGCGCACGCGCCTGACGCTGGACGTGCACAACCTGTTCAACAAGACCTACTACACCGCGTCGTGGGGCGCGGTCACCGTCATCCCGGGCCAGCAGCGGCAGGTGGTGGCAGGTGTGCAGGTGGCTTTTTGATATAAAAATGGCCTCTACCGCTTGATAGGCAAGCGCTAGCAGCTATTAAATCAATAGCATTCCTGAGTAGCTTGCTGCGCAGCGTGCTGGGTAACGTGCCGGGCGGGCTGCGCAAAGGCTCTGCGCTCGCCGTCCTCGGGCACCCACACCCGGTGCGCCCAGCCGCCCTGCTGTGCCAGCGCCCGCACCGCGTCGCGGGTGGTGGGGCAGTGGTCCAGCGCCTGCAGGTGGTTGACCACCAGCGTGCCGGGGGTCAGCGCGGCAGCCTCGGCCATGTCGGCGGCGTCCATGAGGATTTCCGCGCCCACGTCAAAGCGCGCGCCGCCTGCAGGCAGCACGGCCACGTCCGGCCGCAGGCGCGCCAGGCAGTCGCGCACGGCGGGGGTCAGCAGCGTATCGCCCGCCAGGTACACGCTGGGCTGGCCGGGCAGCTCCAGCAGGTAACCATGGCCGTGCTCCATGAAGCGTGCGATCCAGCCCCGCCCGTGCACGCAGGCCACCGGCGTGATGTGGCCGCCCAGCGCAAACGGCTGGCGCTCCGGGCCTGACAGCGGCAACACCACCAGGCCCCGCTGCGCCAGGTAGCCCGCATCGCGCGGCATGCAGATCACCGGAATCTGCCGCTCGCGCAGAAAGCGCTTGCCCACGCTGTCCAGGTGGTCGAAGTGGCCGCGCTGGCAGTGGGTGATGAGGGCGTGCGTCACGCGCTCCAGCGCTTCGTCCGTGCCCGGCGGCAGGTCGACGATGGGATTGCGCTCACGCCCCTTGCCCAGGTAGCGCAGCGCCGGCAGCGTGCCGCGCGGCGCGAGCATCGGGTCCACCAACAGGCCCACGGGGCGGCCTTGGGATGGGAACTCCAACAGGATGGTGGCATTGCGCAGATGGGTGATGTGCATGGTGGCGGTCTCCAACGGGCGGGTAGTTGGGGAGATGGATGGATAGGTCGATGACCGATTGTTCGATGCCGCTGCCTGCGCGAGAATGGCCTGATCTGACAATTTCTTACCATTTCCGGCCAAGCATTTATTTCAACCGATTCGCCCCCCCCAAGCCCATGACCTCGCCCGTTGCGCCATCTGCCCCACGGCGTTCATTGCCGCCGCCCACCGCCCCGTTGCGCCTGGGCCTGCTGCTGTACCCCGGCTGCATGCCGGCAGGCCTGTTCGCCGCCGCCGACATGGCCCGCGCGGCCGGCCTGCGGGCACAGCGGCCCGTGGTGCAGACACAGTGGGTGGGCACCGACCTGCAGCCCGTGCCGACGTGGCAGGGGCCCTCACTCACGCCCAATGCCGCACTGCCCGGTGCCGACGTGGACGCGGTGCTGGTCCCCGGCCTGTGGCTTTCTTCCACCGACGGCATCACCGCGCAGCTGCAGCAACTGGCCCCGGTGGTGCAGGCCCTGGCCGCCCTGCCCCGCCGCACGCAGGTGTGGAGCTACTGCGCCGGCGTGCTGCTGGCTGCCGCCAGCGGCCGCCTGCGCGGGCGCGGCGCCACAGCCACCTGGTGGCTGCGCGCTGCGCTGGAGCAGCAGTTCAGCGCCGTGCACTGGCGCTTTGACGAGCCCCTGGTCCAGGACGGCACCGCCACCACGGCGGCCGGCGCCAATGGCTACCTGCCGCTGATGCTGCAGGCCCTGGGCGAGCGCCTGGCGCCCGAGGCCCTGGCCGACCTGCAGGCGCTGCTGATGCTGCCGCGCCCGCGCACCACCCACCCGGCGTTCGCGGGGCACGACCTGATGGCCACGGCAGACGCCGACCTGCGCCGCGCCATGCTCTGGGTGCAGCGCAGCCCCGCCACCGAGCTGCGGCTGCCCGCGCTGGCAGACGCGTTGGGCCTGTCGCCCCGCACGCTGGCGCGCCGGGTGCAGGCGCACACGGGGCTGTCGGCCGCGCACTGGATGCGCCGCATCAAGCTGCGCCAAGTGAGCGAGGCGCTGTGCGACACGCCCCAGCCCTTGAAGCGCATCGCCGAAGACCTGGGCTTTGCCAGCGAAGCCGGCCTGCACCGCGCCTTCCGCCAGGCCACCGGGCAGACGCCGCTGGCCTACCGCATGGCGCAGCGGTGACGCCTCTGCCAGCCTGGACCGGGGACAGCCCGCTCGCCGCTGCAGCCACGGCGCCTGGTGCCGCACGCGGCTGTGGCCTGCTTGCCACCTGCCGGGCGTGCGATGGTGCGCCTGGACGGCCGGCACAGCCCGTGGCAACAGGTACCCGCGCACGCAGACCATTTGTGAAACGCGCACTGTTGCCCTAACCTGTGCCCCATCAACGCACCCCCCTCAAATCCATGCCCTCACCCCTGATCCCCAAATCCCGCAGCAAGACCGCCGAGCTCTGGTCGCAATGGCAGCCCGGCAAACCCACCGCCGATGACAGCAAGGACGGCAGCCGCGGCAAGCCGCAGCGTGGCGTGTCGCTGGGCGACTACGACCCGGGCGCCAAGCCGTTTTCGCTGGGCGGCAAGGCGCAGGACAAGGCTGCGGTGGAGGCGCTGGCGGCCGAGCTCGACACGCTGCAGGATCTGTTCTACGCCGACAAGCGCTACAAGCTGCTGGTGGTGCTGCAGGGCACCGACACCTCGGGCAAGGACGGCACCATCCGCGGCGTGTTCGGCCGCATGAGCGCGCTGGGCGTGCACGCCGTGGGCTGGAAGGCGCCCAGCGAGGCAGAGCGCGCCCGCGACTACCTGTGGCGCATCCACCAGCAGGTGCCTCAGGCGGGCGACATCACGGTCTTCAACCGCAGCCAGTACGAAGACGTGCTGGTGCCCGTGGTCAACGGCTGGATCACGCCCGAGCAGCACCAGCAGCGGCTGGCCCACATCAACGACTTCGAGCGCATGCTCAGCGAGACGGGCACGGTGGTGCTCAAGTTCTTGCTGCACATCAGCGCCGACGAGCAGAAGGAGCGGCTGCAGGAGCGCCTGGACGACCCGGCCAAGCACTGGAAGTTCAGCCAGGGCGACATCGAGGTGCGCAAGCAGTGGGCCGAGTACCAGCGCGCCTACGACACGCTGCTGTCTGCCACGCACACCCCCTGGGCGCCCTGGACCATCGTGCCCGCCAACTCCAAGACCCACCGCAACCTGATGATCGCCACCGTGCTGCGCGAGGTGCTGCAGAACCTGGACCTGCGCTACCCCGAGGGCGACCCTGCGCTGGCGCAGTTGAAGGTGGAATGAGCCCCGGGGGCTGCCTTGGCAGGCGGCCCGTTTTGCTGCAGTGCCGCATGAACAGGCGCTTTCGGCAGGTTATGCACCAAATGCATAACCCGCAAACACTCCGGCCTTAGACAGCACGAGGGCGCAGGCATAAGCTTCACAGCCTGAACTGATCGATCCCACAAGGAACTCCACCATGTCTTCATCTTCCGGCGCCCCTGGCACCACCGCTGCGGGCGCCGTTGCCCACAGCGTGCCTTCGTACCTGCAAGCCGACCACCTCGGCCCCTGGGGCAACTACCTGCAGCAGGTCGACCGCGTCACTCCTTACCTGGGCAACCTGGCGCGCTGGGTGGAAACGCTCAAGCGCCCCAAGCGCATCCTGATCGTGGACGTGCCGATCGAGCTCGATAACGGCACCATCGCCCACTACGAAGGCTACCGCGTGCAGCACAACCTGAGCCGCGGCCCCGGCAAGGGCGGCGTGCGTTTTCACCAGGACGTGACGCTGTCCGAGGTGATGGCCCTGTCGGCCTGGATGTCGGTCAAGAACGCCGCGGTGAACGTGCCCTACGGCGGTGCCAAGGGTGGCATCCGCGTGGACCCCAAGAAGCTGTCGATGGGTGAGCTGGAGCGCCTGACGCGCCGCTACACCAGCGAGATCGGCCTGCTGATCGGCCCCTCCAAGGACATCCCGGCACCCGACGTGAACACCAACGGCCAGATCATGGCCTGGATGATGGACACGTATTCGATGAACACCGGCGCCACCGCCACCGGCGTGGTCACCGGCAAGCCCGTGGACCTGGGCGGCTCGCTGGGCCGCGTCGAGGCCACCGGCCGCGGCGTGTACACCGTGGGCGTGGAAGCGGCCAAGCTGACCGGCCTGGCGCTCAGCGGCGCCCGCGTGGCGGTGCAGGGCTTTGGCAACGTGGGCGGCATTGCGGCCAAGCTGTTTGCCGAAGCCGGCGCCAAGGTGGTGGCCGTGCAGGACCACACCGGCACCATCTTCAACGGCAACGGCCTGGACGTGCCCGCCCTGCTGGCCCACGTGAAGACCCGTGGCGGCGTGGGCGGCTTTGCCGGCGCCGACGTGATGAAGCCCGAAGAGTTCTGGGGCGTGGATTGCGAGATCCTGATCCCTGCAGCGCTGGAAGGCCAGATCACCAAAGACAACGCGGGCCAGATCAAGGCCAAGCTCGTGATCGAAGGCGCCAACGGCCCCACGACCACCGAGGCCGACGACATCCTGCACGACAAGGGCGTGCTGGTGCTGCCCGACGTGATCGCCAACGCCGGTGGCGTGACGGTGAGCTACTTCGAATGGGTGCAGGACTTCTCCAGCTTCTTCTGGAGCGAGGACGAAATCAACGCCCGCCTGGTGCGCATCATGCAAGAGGCCTTTGCGGGCATCTGGCAGGTGTCGCAAGAGCACAAGGTCAGCCTGCGCACCGCCACCTTCATCGTGGCCTGCCAGCGCATCCTGCATGCTCGCGAGATGCGTGGACTTTACCCTTGACCCCCCTGAGCGGCTGCGCCGCTTCCCCCCGAGGGGGACGCACCCAGTGGACTGGCAAAGCCAGATCCACGGGTACGCTGGTAGGGGGAGCGCCCTGTAGTGGCGCGGTGTGAGTTGAAAATTGCCTGGTCCCTTATTCGGGGGCTGGTCTTGAGAAAACCGCCAGTGCCGTGATCCGGTGCTGGCGGTTTTTTTTCGTGTTTTGCTTGGCGGGCGGAACCGCAAACCACGGCGCAGCTGCGGCTGCGGACTGAAGGTCATCGGTATGCGTTTGCAGTGGCGTATTTGTAACGTTGCTGGTCTTCGATGCTGAGTGCGATGCATCTAAAGGACTGACCGCGGAGTGCTTTGAAACAGCGTTTATTGCTGGCTTTGATGGACCCCGAACAAGCGCTCAGTGCCCTGCTGTTGCGCGGTGGCGACGGTGTGGAGGGCCGCTGGAAGCCGTTCAACAAGGCAAATGCACCGCACAGGCGAATCCGAAACCAATGGATACGTGCACATACAAATGGTCATCTCTTGAAACGACGAGGCATGAAAAACTTCCTTGCTTATTTCGGTCGTTTTTCGGGAGATTCTGGTGGCCTTATCTTCATTGCGCAGTTATGTGGCGCGCTTTCTCCTCAGCCGCTTGCGCACTGCGCGCGCCGTGGCCCGCCTGGCTTATTTTCGGCATCCGGACAAGCCTGCACTCATCGACCGGCGCGGCACGCTGACGTACAAGCAGCTGCAAGACCGCGTGCACCGGCTGCAAGCCTGGATGCAGGCGCAGGGCGTGAAAAAGGGCGACGTGGTGTTCACCCTGCTGCCCGAGACCGGCGAGCAGTACGAGGTGCGGCTGGCCACGTTCGAGAACGGCACCATCTTTGCCAGCTTTCACAAGCACCTGCCGTCCGATGCGGCGCTGACCACCATGGGCCGCGTCAAGCCCACGGTGTTCATCCACGACCCGCTGCTGAGCGCCCCCATACTGCAGGCCGTGCGCGAAAAGCTGCCGGGCCTGCGCACGCTGGCCATCGGCGAAGACTACGAAAAGGCCCTGGCGCAGCATGCGCCCGCCCGGGGCACGGCCGACGTGCACGAGGACGACATCTTTGCGCTGCACATGACCTCGGGCACCACGGGGCTGCCCAAGTCCATCGGCTACAGCAACCGCAAGTACCTGGACAGCGTGCGCTTCATTGCGCGCTCGATCAATTTCGAGCCGCCTGCCGGGCGGCCCGACGTGAACATGCTGGGCCTGCCGCTCACCGGCCCGGGGTCGGGCCTGGTGCTGCCCACGCTGCTGTCGGGCGCGGCGCTGGTGATGCCCGAGGACTTCAGCGCCACCACGCTGGCCGGGCTGATTCAGAAGCACCGCGTGTCGCGTGCGTTCCTGTCGCCCTCGGCCATCATCGACCTGCTGGACGAGCCTACGCTGGACCAGTACGACCTGTCGTCACTGACCCATGTGCCCTACGGCTCCGAGATGACGCCCGCGCCCAAGATCGCCGAGGCCATCCGCCGCTTCGGGCCGATCTTTCAGCAGGGCTACGGCTGCCTGGAGGCGCTGCCGCCCATCACCTGGCTGCTGCCGCACCAGCATGTGGATGGAGAGGGCAACCCGCTGGGGCTGGAGGTGCTCTCCACCGTGGGCCGCGTCATGCCGGGCGTGCAGGTGGTCATTCGCAGCGACGACTTCAAGCCGCTGCCGCTGGGCGAGATGGGCCTGATCACCGTGCTGACACCGGTGCGCTTCGACGGCTACTGGCTCGACCCCGAGAAGACGCAGGAGACCCTGCGCGACGGCTGGGTGGTGATGGGCGACCTGGGATATTTCGACAAGGCGGGTTACCTGCACGTGCTGGGCCGCAGTGCCGACCGCGTGTCGCGCAACGGCCAGTTGCTGAACCCGCGCGAGGTCGAAGAGGTGGCGCACACCCACCCCTCGGTCAAGGAGGCCTGCCTGGTGCAGCACGGCGCACTGGCCGTGCTGGTGCTGAGCCTGCGCCAGAGCTGGCGCAAGTCGCACGACTGGCCCACGCTGGAAGGCGAGATCGCGCAGTATCTTGCGCAGCAGCTGCCCGCCCACCTGCAGCCTGACGACGTGCGCATCGTCGAGGAGATTCCGCGCAGCTTTCTGAACAAGATGCTGCGCCGCGAAGTGCGGCTGATGCTCGAAGCCGCGCCGCCGCGGGCCGCAGCTGCCCCTGCAACCACGTCCGCCGCCGTACCCGCGTCCATCTCGGCGGTGGCGCCATGATGCACAACAGCCACTTGCCCGGCACCCCCACGCCATCGCCCCTGACGCTGGGCACCAAGCTCAGCTACGCGGTCGGCAACGTCGGCCTGCAGATGCTGGTCGCGGCGATGAATTTCATGCTCATGATCTTCTACACCGACGTGGCCCTGGTCGCGCCTGCCGTGGCAGGCGCGGCGCTGCTGGTGGGCAAGGTGTGGGACACCATCAACGACCCGCTGTTCGGCTGGGTGACCGACCGCACGCGCTCGCGCTGGGGCCGCCACCGCGTCTACTTGATCTACGGTGCGATCCCGCTGGGCATTGCAGCCGCTGCGGTGTGGATGGTGCCGCCGGGGCTGTCGCCCGTGGCCGCGTTTTTGTGGATCGCCATCACGTACACGGTGTTCGACACGCTGATGACGCTGGTGCAGCTGCCCTACCAGGCCATGGCCGCGAACATGACCACCGACTACGACGAGCGCACCAGCCTCACGGCCTATGCATCGATGGGCGCGTTGATCGGCTTTTTTGCCGGCAGCGTGTTCATGCCGATCCTGGTGCGGGCCGCACCCGACGCGCGCACGGGCTATGCGCTGGCGGGCTCATGCTTCGGCCTGGTGGCCGGTGTGGCCGTGGCCGTGGTGGCCTGGCGCGTGCGCGAGCCCCAGGGCGCCGCCGAGCCCGCCGCAGACGCCCACGACCGCCAGCCCATGTGGGACAGCGTGCGCGAGACCCTGCGCACCACGCTGCGCAACCGCCCTTTTCTGCTGCTGATGAGCGCCGCGACGCTGGTGCGCCTGGGCCTCACGCTGGTGCAAGCCTCGCTCGCATACTTCGTGATCTACCAGCTGCAGGGCGACAAGGGCGACCTGCCGCGCTACATGGGCACGCTGCTCGGGGTGGTGGGCCTGTCGCTGTTTGGGTGGAAGTACGTGGTGGACCGTTGGGAGAAGAACTGGGCCTACGTGCTGGGCCTGGTGCTGTGCGCGGGCGGGCTGCTGGCGCTGTACTGGGTGGGGCCGGGCGACCAGCGCATGGTGACCGCCATCCTGGTCGTCATCGGCATCGGCATGGGCGCGCACTGGATCGTGCCGTTTGCCATGGTGCCCGACACCATCGACCACGGCCACATGCAGGCCGGCGAACGCCAGACCGGCATGTACTACGGCCTGTACGGCCTGATGGACAAACTGGCGCGCACGCTGGCCACGGTGATGGTGGCGGGCATGCTGGACGTGACGGGCTATGTGCCCAACGTGGCGCAGTCGGCCAGCGCGCTGCAGGGCATCACCCTGATGACGGGCGTGCTGCCGGCGGTGTGCCTGGTGCTGGCGGTGCCGCTGCTGGTGGCCTACCCGATCACCCGGGCGCGGCATGCGGGCATCCTGTCGCGCATGGGCGCGGCCTGAGCCGCTGCGCAGCCGCAGCTGATGCTTCTGCTGCGGCGGCCGGACAATCACCCGGCCTGCAGCAGTGCACCAGCGGCGGCCGGGTCAGTGGCCCGGCGTGTCGAACGCTGACGCGCTCAACACCGCCAGCGCCCCGAAAGCCGGCTTGGCAAACAGATAGCCCTGCATCAGGCGGATGCCCGCGTCGGCCAGAAAGTCGCGCTCGCCGTGGGTTTCGATGCCTTCTGCGATCACCTGGATGTCCATCTCCTCGCACAGGCGCACCATGCTGCGCACGATGGCCTGGCGGGCGCGGTTGGTGTCCACGTTGCGGATCAGGTCCATGTCGATCTTGATGATGTCGGGCTGAAAGTCCGACAGCAGCTTCATGCCCGCGTAGCCCGCCCCGAAGTCGTCGATGGCGGTGCGAAACCCGCAGCGCTTGTACTCGCGCAGGATGCTTGCGAACCACGGGCCGTCTTCGACACGCTCACCCTCGGTCACCTCGAAGATGATCTGCTCAAGCGGGAAGCCGTGCGCCCGCGCTGCCTCCAGCGTGGTGCGGATGCAGACCTCAGGCCGGTAGATGGCGTTGGGCAGAAAATTGATGGACACCGGCTGCGCCATGCCCAGCAGCGCCGCGCCCTTGATCGCCTTGACCCGGCAGGCCTGGTCGAACCGGTAGCGGTTGCGGTCGTTCACCTGCGACAGCACGGTCATCGCGCCCTCGCCGCCCGGGCCCCTGACCAGCGCCTCGTGGGCATAGACCGCGCGGTGGTGCACGTCTACGATGGGCTGGTACGCAAACTCGAACTGGAAGCCCAGCCCTTCGCCCCTGCTGCAATCCTCGCAATCCTGCGGCGTGCCCGCCAGCGGAACGACATCGACGGGGAACGCGGCGTTGACGGTGTGGGAGGGAGGAATTGCGTGCATTGCTCAATGGTCCGTTCGATCTGCAAAATTATGCAGCGATACACCGAGAGGGTGCGCGCTGTGGGGCCGCGCTGCCGTAGGACAGCCTACACAGCCGAGGCAGCCGCTGCAAGCACGTGCAGCTGCCCCCCCCCGCAGCCTGCTGGCGACACACCAGCAGCAACGGCCTGTGCGGTTCGCACGCAGGTGCCCTATGCCGTCGGCGCCTGCCCGACCGGGTCGGCCGGCAGCACGCCCCGCATCGCCAGGCAAAACGGCTGCACGCATTCGGACCGGGCGGCATAGGGGCAGCCCGCCGTCTCGCACAGGCCCGACGCACCATTGCGCGCACGGTCTTCCTCGCGCGGTATCTGGCCGCTGGCCTGCAGCACGGCCATCTGCGTCCATGGGTCCAGGCGGCCGGCCTGTTGCTGCGCCAGCATGTCGCGGCCATACACCGTGGCGGCCAGCTGCGGTTGAAAGTCCAGCACCAGCAGCGCGCTGGTGCGGGGTGATGCGGCGTCGGCGCCCTGCAGCACCAGCGCCAGCACGCCCGACTGCAGCGTAGACGCACCGCCTGCAAATGGCACCTGCACCCCCGCCGTCGGCACCGCGCCACCCGGGGGCGCAGCAGGCGCCGCCGCCTGGGCGGCCAGCCAAGGCACCGGCACGCGCAGGGTGAGCGCAAAGCCGCGCGGCCCCTCGGGCGTTTGCGCCGTGCCCTGGCGCACCAGCCAGGTCTGCAGCGGAGGCTGCTCCGGGTCAATGGAACCGTTCTCCAGCGCCTGCGCCAGACCCACGGGCCAGGGCTGCGCGGACACCACGCGCTGCGGCGCACCGCTGCCGGCCGTGACCTGCTGCACCAATGCGCTGACCATGCGCATCAGCGGCGCACCGAGGCCGGTGGCGGGCCAGGCAGCGCTGGAGGTGGCCGACGCCGCCCCAGCCCCGGGTGGCGCCACCGCGGGCGCCCCAGTGGGCAATGGTGGAGGCACAGGCATGCGCAGCGGCACGCCACCGGGTCTGGTACCGCCCTGCGCAGCATCAGCCCCACCGCGCCGGGGGTCGAAGCCCGCCCCCAGTTGCTCGCGCGCCTGCGCAGAAATGCTGGCCTTGTCGGCCGGCAGGGGCAGTGGGCTGGTGGGCGACGGGGGCGAGCCCACAGTCGGAGGTGGCGCCGCCGGGTCGGCCATAGTCGGGGCGCGCACCGCGGGCGCCTTGTCCAGCCCCAGCAACGACGTCTGCCGCTGCAGCGCCGCCTCGGCCAGAAACTGGGCCACGGGCGGTAGCGCGCTGCGGGAGGGGTCGATGGGGAGGGCCATGCCAAGGATGCGGGGGGATGGTGGATTCTGTAGTGATTCCTGCCGCCTGACCAGGGTGGGCGGCGGACCACGGGTGCCACGCAACCCGCCACCACCGCATCCGACCGGCCGGCGTCCACACTCCCGGGGCATTCAGCTATTGAATTTATAGCGCCTGGCGCTCAACCAGAGCGCGGTACGGCACATTTTTGCTTCAGAATCCGCTGTGCCTGCTCCGCACCACACGGTGTCGGTGGCAGCCCTCGCATCCAACGGCCATGTCTTCACACCCCACCGCGCCACACACCCCTCAGGCCTTCAGCCCCGCGCCCCACCCGTGGGTTGCGCCTGCGCTGCTGGGCGCGGTGCTGGCATTCCTGCTGCTCAGCGCCTGGGTCTTTGCACCCGGCTGGGAGCGAGCCTTCCGCTCCGACAACTCACCCGCATCGTGGCTGTCGAGCGCACTGCTGCTCACGCTGTGCATCACCGCACTGCGCCTGACGGCCGAGCGCTGCCTGCCTTGGCGGCTGGGTGTGTGGCTCACGCTGGCCTTTGGCGCGCTGGCGCTGGACGAGCAGTTCATGCTGCACGAGCTGTGGAAGTTTCGCTGCCACGAGTGGCTGGATGCGTGCCGGTGGAGTGTGGTGCGCGAGGCGCCGATGCTCGCGGTGGCCGTGGTGGGCCTGGCCACGATGGTGTGGCTGCACGGGGCGTTGTCGCATCGCGGTACCCGTGGCTGGCTGTGGGCCGGTTTCGCGGTGGGGCTGTTGGCGATTGGGGTGGACCAGTGGCCGAATGTGCAGCCGCAGGGGGCGTGGCTGCCGGAGTTGCCGGAGTTGCTGGCTACTTTGGAAGAGGCGCTTGAGGTGGTGGCGGAGGCGCTGGTGCTGGCGGCGTTGTTGCGGCAGCCGCGATACGGTGGGAACGAAGTACGGTGACAACCCGCTTGCAGACGGCTTTGGGCACCAAGCGGACTATTCGCAGGATGTCATTTTCCTCAGAAGCTCCTGAAACGTAGTGAAGGCCTGCTTTGCATCTGCCTGCGTGGCGGTGATAGCAACAGCCCAGCCATCTGGACAACTAAGCCCTTGAGAAGCACGCAGATAGTCTGTGAATGCAAAGTTGAAATACTCATGCCCGCCCATGACTCCTGCATCTCGAAGCGCCATCTCGTAACCGTACAGCTGCTGCTCTAAAGCTCTCAGGTCAAAGTCGCGCATAAACATTCCCGGTCGAGCAGCCACAGTTCCGAGAAAGGCAAGCGTCAATGGGTGAGCATTCATTTGCTTGATCGTATCAATGACTGGTTGAATCCGCCGTCGAGAGCTAGCTCCCTCACGTGCACTCCTGATCCACCCAGTACCCCGCCCTGAACCACTGCCCGTTGATGTTCAGGTACCACCGCCATTCAAAGACAGGCTCATAGCTCATGCTGCCCGGCGCGGGCACGTCGATGCGCAGGATGTCCGCCACACCGTCGCGGTCCAGGTCGATCTCGTGCACCGTCACCGCGGTTTTCTTGCGCTGGGGCTTGTCGCGGATGGGCGGGTCGGCGGGCATCGTCCAGCTGGTGGCGTAGCGCGTGGAGCGCACCTTCACGGCGTCGGGCGGCAGCTTGCCGGGGACGACCAGGCGGGCCAGCACGTCGGCGGTGTCGGACAGTTTGGCGTAGCCGCGCACGGGCTGGGCCTCTTCGACGGGGTCGTTGAAAGCGCGGCCGGGGTAGTGGCCGCCGCAGTAGTGGGCGTCGTTGCTGATGTCCCAGGCGCGCTGGCGCAGCGTGTGCGCGCCCACCAGGCCCTGCTGGGCGATGGCGTACACGGTGAGCGGCGGGGCGAATGCCTGGTCTGCGGTGCCCACGTCCCAGAAGCCAGTGACGTACTCGATCTCGGGCCCGCTGTGGCGGGCAAAACGGCCCATGGGTGTGCCGGTGGGGATGACGCTGATGCGGGTGCCGGCCACGGCGGCCAGGCCGTCGGCATCGGTCTCATGCAGCAGGGCCACGCTGTCGTGGCGGCGAAAGTACGACGGGACGATGGCGGGCAGTACCGGCCGTGTGGCCAGGGGCGCCACGGCCGGCAGGTTGTCCACCGCGCGGGTGGCGAGCTGGACATCGGCGAGCGGGTTGACGGGTGCGTCCCGGTCGATTTCCTGCTCGGGCCGCAGCAGCACGCCCGTGCGCATCAGCTTCTTGGCCGCGTCCCATTCGGGGCGCTGGGGGTACACCACCGCTGTGTCCAGCGCATGGGTCTTGGCCAGCGCCGCGATCTGCAGCGATGCCGAACGGGGCAAGGCGTTGCCGTAGGCACGCAAACGGTTGGGCGACGGCGCCACCCAGAAGGCGCGGGCTGCGTCTTTGCCCGCCTGGGCCAGGGTCAAGGGCTGGTCAGCGAGCAGATTGCAGGACACATGGGCTTGCACGGGTGTCGGCAAGGCGGGGCCCAGGCGCGGGTCGCCGCGATACAGCACGGCGCACCAGCCGTCGCGCTCGGTCAGTTGCTCCAGCGCCGTGTTGGCGGGCACCTGGGCCACCACGCGGGCCTGGGGCTGGGCGGCGTCGCGCAGGTTGACCCAAGAGCCTTGCACGTAGCGTGCTTTGGCAGGCGCAACGGTGGGGGTCTGCGCCCCTGCGCTGCCACCAGCCAACATGATCGCCGCCGCCGCGGCGGCCCAGCGAAGGCGGTGCAGGCCATCAGAAATCGTCTTCATGTGTCCGCGCCCTCGTGACTGGCTGATCCAATTGACCGATCCAACTGACTGGTCAACATTGCTGCACTTGAAACATCCGTTCGGGCTGAGCTTGTGGAAGCCTCGCGCGGCGCTTCGACAGGCTCAGCGTGAACGGTGGATGGGGTCATGCCCGGTGCATGGCGATGCAACCGATGCACGCCCACCTCACACCGTCACACCGCCAAGGCAGGCTCGGGCGTCGCCGCTGGCGGCTGCGCCTCGACCACCCGCGCCAGCAGCGCGCCTTCGTAGCGCGCAGGCAGCGGTATCCACACGCGCACCGGGTTGCCCTGCGCCACGGCGATGCTCTGGCCGTCCACGTTGCGCATCTGCTCCAGCCGCAGCGTGAGGTTGCCGCTCGGGTGCACCACCTCCAGCAGGTCGCCCACGGCGAAATGGTTCTTGGTTTCGACCTGCACCCAGTCACCGCTCAGGCCCGCTGCAGCCAGGCCCTCGGCGCCCAGCACTTCGCCCACGAACTGGCTGCGCTGCGTGGCCGAGTGGCCGTTGATGTAGTTCTGGTAGTCGTTGCTGGGGCGGCGCTCCAGCAGGCCGCCGGTGTAGCCGCGGTTGGACAGACCTTCCAGCTCGATGAGCAGCTCTGGGTTGAACGGCCGGCCGGCCACGGCGTCGTCGATGGCGCGGCGGTAGACCTGGGCGGTGCGGGCCACGTAGTACAGGCTCTTGGTACGGCCCTCGATCTTGAGCGAGTCGACGCCGATCTGCGCCAGGCGCGCCACGTGCTCCACCGCGCGCAGGTCCTTGCTGTTCATGATGTACGTGCCGTGCTCGTCTTCCATGATGGGCATCATCTGCCCGGGGCGGCCTGCTTCTTCGATGAGGTAGACCTTGTCGGCCTTGGGGTGGCGCTCGCCGTTGCCGGTGGTCGATGCAAAGGACTGTTCGGCCTTCTGCTGCGCGGCTTCGAAGTTGAAGTCGCCGTCCATCTTCTGGGCAATGGCTTCGCCGGTGGTGGGGTCGATGTCGGCGTCGTGCGTGGCGTAGTTCCAGCGGCAGGCGTTGGTGCAGGTGCCCTGGTTGGGGTCGCGGTGGTTGAAGTAGCCGCTGAGCAAACACCTGCCTGAATAAGCGATACACAGCGCGCCGTGCACGAAGACTTCCAGCTCCATGTCGGGGCATTCTTGGCGGATTTTCTCGATCTCGTCGAGGCTCAGTTCGCGCGAGAGGATGACGCGCTCCACGCCCATCTTTTGCCAGAACTTCACGGCCGCCCAGTTGGTAGTGTTGGCCTGCACGGAGAGGTGAATCACCTGCTCGGGCCACTTCTCCTTGACCATCATGATCAGGCCGGCGTCGGCCATGATGAGGGCGTCGGGCTTGCAGTCGATGACGGGTTCGATGTCGCGCAGGTAGGTGCGGATCTTGTCGTTGTGCGCAATGAGGTTGCTGGTGACAAAGAACTTCTTGCCGCGTGCGTGGGCCTCGCTGATGCCTTGGCGGATCTGCTCGAGCTTGAACTCGTTGTTGCGCGCGCGCAGGGAGTAGCGCGGCTGGCCGGCGTACACCGCGTCGGCGCCAAAGTCGTAGGCGGCGCGCATCTTGTCGAGCGAGCCAGCGGGCAGCAGGAGTTCGGGGGCTTTGAGGAGGGTGGTCATGAGGTGCCTCTGGATGCGTGGTGAGGGCGGATGAGGACGGGCGAGTGCGGATCTGCCAGTTCACACCCCACCCGTTCGGCCTGAGCCTGTCGAAGGCTGGGCCCCGGCTTCGACAAGCTCAGCCCGAACGGTGTGGTGAGGAACGACAGCGAGGCCTTGAAGGCACCGGGCGACCACAGCACCCCCGCCCGTTCGGCCTGAGCCTGTCGAAGGCTCGCACCCGGCTTCGACAGGCTTAGCTCGAACGGTCCGGGGGGTGCAAACGCAGTCAGTAAAACCATGGCGACTAAGTGCATCGGAAAGCGGTCAACGCGGCATCACCGACAGGCCCGCCAGCGTGCCCACGGCCTGCGCCGGAAACGCTGGCGGGTCGAACGCCTTGTCGCCATCGGCATCCTGCACGCCATTGGGCACCATGCCCGCAAAATCGAACTGGCGCGGGTCCATGAAGTGCGAGGGCACGAGGTTGCGCAGGGCCACGGCCATGTTCTCGATGCGGCCGGGGTACAGCTGCTGCCAGTCGCGCAGCATCTGGCCGATCTGCTTGCGCTGCAGGTTCTCTTGGCTGCCGCACAGCGTGCACGGGATGATGGGGAAGGCGCGGATGTCCGCCCAGCGGCTGAGGTCGTCTTCGGCCACGTAGGCCAGCGGGCGGATGATGAGGTGGTCGCCCCGGTCGCTCTGCACCTTGGGCGGCATACCCTTGAGCTTGCCGCCGAAGAACATGTTCAAGAAGAACGTCTGCAGCATGTCGTCGCGGTGGTGGCCGAGCGCTATTTTTGTACAGCCCAGCTCGTCGGCCACGCGGTACAGGATGCCCCGGCGCAGTCGGCTGCACAGGCTGCACATGGTCTTGCCTTCGGGGATGTGCTCCTTGACGACGCTGTAGGTGTCCTGCGTTTCGATGTGAAAGGGCACGCCGGCCTTCGCCAGGTAGTCGGGCAGCACGTGGGCCGGAAAGCCGGGCTGCTTCTGGTCGAGGTTGACGGCGATCAGTTCGAACCTGTTTCCGTTGCGCTGCTGCAGCATGCGCAGCACGTCGAGCATCGCGTAGCTGTCCTTGCCGCCCGACACGCACACCATGACCTTGTCGCCGTCTTCGATCAGGCCGAAGTCGCCAATGGCCTGGGCGACCTGGCGGACCAGGCGCTTTTCGAGCTTGAGCGCGGCGTGGGCGGCGGCTTTCTCTGCGGCGGCGGCACTGTCTTCTGCGCTGGGGACCGCAGGCGTTTCAATGAGGGTGGCGGGTTCGGACATGGAAAAGCAGGCCGGGGTGTGGGGCAAGGGAAAAGACAAAGTTCAGCCGAAGGCGTCAGAGCCTGTTGAATGTGCCGCAGAGTCGGTCGCCCGGCAATGCGCTACCGCACGGCAGCACTTATCAGTTGCTACTGTTTTTATAGCTGCTACCGCTGGATGAACAAGCGGTAGCAGCCTATTTCATCCAAAAATCAGGCTTCCGCGGGGTAGAACATCTTGCGCGTGGGCAATGCCTCCACCGCCTTGGCAATGGCGCCGATGTGGTCTGGCGTGGTGCCGCAGCAGCCGCCCAGGATGTTGACCAGCCCCTCGGCCGCGAACTCGTGCACCAGGCGGCTGGTGATCTCGGGGGTTTCATCAAAGCCGGTGTCGCTCATCGGGTTGGGCAGGCCGGCGTTGGGGTAGCAGCTGATGAACGTGTCCTCAGCCACGCGGTTGAGCTCCTGGATGTAGGGGCGCATCAGCGTGGCGCCCAGCGCGCAGTTCAGGCCAATGGCCAGCGGTCGCGAGTGGCGCACGCTGTGCCAGAAGGCGGTGACGGTCTGGCCGCTCAGGATGCGGCCCGAGGCGTCGGTGACGGTGCCGCTGATGATGAGCGGCAAGCGCTGGCCGCTGTTCTCGAAGTACTCGTCGATGGCGAACAGTGCGGCCTTGGCATTCAGCGTGTCGAAGATCGTCTCGACCAGCAGCACGTCGGAGCCGCCCTCGACCAGCGCCTCGGTCTGCTCGTAGTACGCGGCGCGCAACTGCTCGAAGTCGACGTTGCGTGCGCCCGGGTCGTTCACGTCGGGGCTGATGCTGGCCGTCTTGGGCGTGGGGCCCAGGGCGCCCGCCACGAAGCGGGGCTTGTCGGGCGTGCTGTACTTGTCGCAGGCGGCGCGGGCGAGCTGGGCCGAGCGCAGGTTCATCTCGCGCGCCAGGTCGGCCATGTGGTAGTCGTCCTGCGCGATGGTGGTGGCGCCGAAGGTGTTGGTCTCGATGAGGTCGGCGCCCGCCGCCAGGTAGCGCTCGTGGATGTCGCTGATCACATCAGGCCGGGTGAGCGAGAGCAGCTCGTTGTTGCCCTTCACGTCGTACGCGAAGTCTGTGAACCGGCTGCCTGCGTGGCCGGGGCCGCTGTAGCCCTCGCCCCGGTACTGCGCCTCGCCCAGCTTGAAGCGCTGGATCATGGTGCCCATGGCGCCGTCGAGGATGACGATGCGTTGGGCGAGGATGTCGGGCAGCTGCGCGGCGCGGGTGTACTGTAGGGCTTGCATAGGCCTGTATTGTAGGAAACCGATCTCCAGGCCGCGTGCAGACGCCGGGTCGACCGTGTCTGAGCGAGGCCATCTCTGAGGCAAGGGCGGCTGCGGCTTGCACCGTGGTCACGGTGCGAAGAGCGTCGGGAAGGCCGGGGGTTTTAAAACCCCCAAGAATATTGATCGACTTTTAAATGCGATAGGGATATAATTTGCTTCGTTACAGTCACGGCGCCCCAGTGCGCAGTCACGGTAACGCCTGCTCAGAGGCCTCGAGTCTCTGCCGCGCAGGTTGCCTTTGGCGACGTAAGGTCGCCCAGTGGGTCTGTAGAGCTGCAGCCCACCGAGCCCGTTGATGCTCACGCAGGTCGTATCCAAGCCTGCGATATTGAATGAACCAGATTTCACAGACCGCCATTTCCATGGGCAAGTACGTCGTATCGCCCACGACACACCCGACCGACTGCGGCCGCTTCCGCGCCTCCTTCTCGGTCCATCGTTCAGAGGGCAACGGCAGCTACTGCCGCGTGTTCCGTTTTGACAAAGTCTTTGCGTCACGCGAAGCCGCCCGGCTGTTTGCAGTCACCCAGGGCTGGCTGCAATCGTGCATGCCGCATCCTCCGATGTGCTGATGGTCTGCACGCTGCAGATTCCATCCGCCTTTCCAGTGGTTGCGGGCTCCCGATCCGCACACGCATCCCAACGGTACGCCCTTTGTTGCGCGCCATTATTTAGAAAGACTCTCCCATGAGCACCAAGATCTATGTGGGCAACCTGCCCTACTCCGTGACCGATTCCAGCCTGGAAAGCAACTTCGCCGAATTCGGTGGCGTGTCTTCCGCCAAGGTCATGATGGACCGCGAAACCGGCCGCTCCAAGGGCTTCGGCTTTGTTGAAATGGCCAACGCTGAAGTGGCCCAGGCCGCCATCACCGCGCTGCACGGCATGTCGGTCGATGGCCGCTCCATCGTCGTGAACCTGGCCCGCCCCCGCGAAGACAACCGCAGCTCGGGCGGCTACAGCGACGCAGGCTACAACGCCGGCAAGCGCTCGGACGTGGGCTACGGCAACGGCGGCTTCGGCGGCGGCCGCTACTGACCGGGTCTTCCCGTGTCCTGAAAAACCGGCTCTCTGGAGCCGGTTTTTTTTCGCCTGGACCACGGCGCCCCGCAAGCGGCTGCGCAGCGGTCGGGGCCCGCGGGGGGCCTGGCAGCGGTGGTCTTGGTGCCAGCCGTGGGGACGTGCGCAGTGCCCGGCGCACAATAGCCCCTTCGCCTGCGGGCGCGCCTGCCGCGAAATATTGATCCAATTTGCCTCTACCGCTTGCCAGGCAAGCGCTGGCAGCTATCAAATTCAGAGTATCCGTTGTCGTCCTCTCGCCTGTCCTCCGACCCCTCCGCATCCCCCGCCCACACCGTCCTGCAGGACGTCTTTGGCTACGAGCAGTTCCGCGGCCCACAGCAAGCCATCGTCGAGCATGTGATCGGCGGGGGCGACGCGCTGGTGCTGATGCCCACCGGGGGCGGCAAGAGCCTGTGCTACCAGGTGCCGGCCATCGTGCGCCAGCAGCAGGGGCGCGGGGTGACCATCGTGATCTCGCCGCTGATCGCGCTGATGCACGACCAGGTGGGCGCGCTGCACGAGGCGGGTGTGGAGGCGGCATTCCTGAACTCCACGCTGAGCTACGACGAAGCGCAGGATGTGGAGTTTCGCCTGCAGACGGGCGCCATCACGCTGCTGTACGCCGCGCCCGAGCGGCTGAACACGCCGCGCTTTCTGGGCCTGCTGGACGATTTGTACCAACAGGGCGTGCTGAGCCTCTTTGCCATCGACGAGGCGCACTGCGTGAGCCAGTGGGGCCACGACTTCCGCCCCGAGTACCGGGCGCTGACGGTGCTGCACGAGCGCTATGCGGGCGTGCCGCGCATCGCGCTCACGGCCACGGCCGACGACCTCACGCGCGCCGACATCATCGAGCGGCTGCAGCTGGAAGACGCGCGGCTGTTCATCAGTAGCTTCGACCGGCCCAACATCCGCTACCGCATCGAGGAAAAAAAGGACGTCACCACGCAGTTGCTGCGCTTCATCGAGCGCGAGCATGCGGGCGAGGCCGGCGTGGTGTACTGCCAGTCCAGAAAGCGCGTGGAAGAGCTGGCATCAACGCTGAGCGACGCGGGCGTCAACGCCCTGCCCTACCACGCGGGGCTGGACACCAAGGTGCGCCAGAAGAACCAGGACCGATTCCTGCGCGAAGAAGGCATCGTGATGGTCGCCACCATCGCTTTCGGCATGGGCATCGACAAGCCCGACGTGCGCTTCGTGGCGCACGTGGACATGCCCAAGAACATCGAGGGCTACTACCAGGAGACCGGCCGCGCGGGCCGCGACGGCCTGAACGCCGATGCCTGGATGGCCTACGGCCTGAACGACGTGGTCAACCAGCGCCGCATGATCGACGAGAGCCCCGCGGGCGAAGAATTCAAGCAGGCGCTGCGCGGCAAGCTCGATGCGCTGCTGGCACTGGCCGAGGCCACCGACTGCCGCCGCGTGCGGCTGCTGGCCTACTTCGGCGAAGCCTCCACGCCGTGCGGCAACTGCGACAACTGCATCAGCCCGCCGGCCGTGTGGGATGCCACCGATGCCGCGCGCAAGCTGCTGTCCACCATCTACCGCGTGAACCAGGCCAGCGGCATCAGCTTTGGCACCGGGCACATCATGGACATCCTGCGCGGCAAGAAGACCGAGAAGGTCGCGCAGTTCGGGCACGAGAAGATCTCCACCTTCGGCATCGGCGCGGACCTGACCGAGCCCCAGCTGCGCGGCGTGCTGCGCCAGCTGATCGCCACGGGCGCCCTGGGCCTGCAGAAGGTCATGCTGGACAGCGGCCACAGCTTTGACACCCTGTGCCTCACCGAGGGCTCGCGCGCCGTGCTCAAGGGCGAGGTGCCGGTGCAGCTGCGCGAATCGGTGTCGTCCGCACCCGCCAAGCGCACCCGCAAGGGCAGCGCCCCACCCGCCGCCGCGGCCAACCTGGGCCCGGATGCGCAGGTGCGGTTCATCAACCTCAAGTCCTGGCGCGCCGAAGTGGCGCGCGAGCACAACCTGCCCGCGTACGTGATCTTTCACGACGCCACGCTGGCGGCGATTGCCGAGCGCAACCCGACCACGCTGGACGACCTGCAGGGCATCAGCGGCATGGGCGCGAAGAAGCTCGATGCCTACGGGGCCGAGGTGCTGCGGGTGTGCACGAACGCCTGAGGCCGGCAAGGCGCCCGGTGTCCACACTGAGCCTTCGCATCCAGTGTTGGCGCCCCGCAGGGTCAGTGCTGCCAGGCGCCCGTGCCATAGGCTCTAACGTGTCGCAGAGCTTGGCGGATGCGCGAGGGCGCGGTTCTGAACATCGGCTATAACCTCTGTCGCCTCAAAGGGAGGTTCAACCAATGAGAAAGACGCGGATGTTCAAGAAAATTCTGGCAGTGGCCGCACTGATGGGCGCAGGCCTGGTGCATGCTTTTTCTCCCCAAGCCGGCACATGGATCGTGACGTCGGAGATGGACGGCAAGCCCGGCCGAGGCTTCGGGATCGACGTGCAGAACACCACTTTGGTGATGCAGATGTACGCGTATGAGAGCAATGGCCAGCCCACGTTCTACTTGGCAGTGGGCGATGTGGTCGACAACAAGGTGACAGCACCTTTGAACAAATACAACGGCGGCCGCTTCTTTGGCAGTGGCGCGCGCTCCGGCACGGCTGCGGGCAGCGCGGGCAACGTGTCCGTCCGCTTCACCACCGGCACCACCGGGTTCATCACCTTCCCGAACGAGCCCGAAGTGGCGATTTCCCGCTTCAACTTTGGCTACGGCGCGGTGGCGGAAAGCCTGCGCGGCTTCTGGACGCTGAACTCGATCGGCAACGAAGGCCTGCAGTCGGACCTGGTGGAGTTCAACACCAACCTTGGCCCGACCGCCAACGGCAACGGCCTCATGTCCAACACCGCCCAGACTTTTGGCTGTGAGCAGCAGGTGCGTGGCGCGCTGAGTGGCAACGTACTGTGCGTCAAGATCAATTCCAGTAACCAGGTCGTGCGCTCCTATGTCTTCATCTACAGCGTGAATGAAGGCGAAGGCTACTCGGTGGCGTCTGCCGGCAGCAGCCAGCAGTCGCTGTACATCCGCCGCCTGACCACGCCCAAGGGTGTGGGTACCGGCCTGCTCTACAAGGACGCGGAACTGCGCACGGGCGATGGTTCTGCCCTGCTGCAGCACATCGAACACCTCTCCCTGTTCGGCGCACCCCAGTAAACACGCAGCGTCTCTGGTGTGGCGGGAGCCTCTCAGGCAACCCGCCAGCAAAGCCCCGCGCAGCACCATCAGGGCCACAGCGCGGAAAGGCGTCGTTGCCGGTGCCGATGTATCGGCATCGGCATGCCCAGGGCGCTTCCATCGCCACACCCACCGCCAGACACCGTGCTCAATTTCTTCAAGAACCTCTTCAACCGTCCCCTCAGCGCAGACAAGTTCGCCGACATCGCGCTGGATGCCCTGCGGCGCACCTGGCCAGAACACACCTTCGCGCTGGAGCGGGAAAAATTCCAGATCCGGCAGTCCGATGGGCTGTTGATCAACCTGCACAACATCTTCACGGACTATCGCCGTGCCGACCCGGCGATGAGAAAGCAGCAGCTGGACCGCTTCGTGCGGGGCATAGTGTCCACAGGCAGCTCGGAAGATGTCTACGAAGAGGTCAAGAACCGGCTGCTGCCCGTGCTGCGAAACCTCTCGGGCGTGGACCTCATGCGCATCGAGGCCGCCGATGAGAAAACCCTGTCGGACATCATGTGCTTTCGCCCCTTGTCGGACGACCTGGGCATTGCCTTGGCCATCGACAGCGAGCTGAACATCAAGCAGATTGGCGACGATGTGTTGAAGCGTTGGAACAAGACCTTCGACGAAGTGCTGCAGGTCGCCGTCGACAACCTTCGCCACCAGGCCGCTCCCGCGTTCCATGAGGTCAGCCGCAGGCTGTTCGCTTCGCACTATGGCGACTACTACGATGCCGCGCGCATCCTGGTGCACGAGCTGATCTGGCAGCTGCCCGTCGGTGCGCAGCCGGTGGCCATGGTGCCCAACCGCAGTTGCCTGCTGGTCTGCGGCGCAGACAACGAAGCCGCCCTGAGCGAGATGGTCGGCCAAGCACGCCGCATCCTCTTCGAGGAATCCCGGCCCTTGTCCGCCGACATGTTCATCCTGACCGACAAGACCTGGACCCCCTGGACGCCACCCGGCGAGGCGGGCCGGGCGCTGAGGCGTTTGCAGCGCGAGCTTCTGGCCAGCGGCTACGCAGAGCAGAAGCAGGCGATCGACATTGCGCACGAGAAGTCGGGCACGGATGTGTTCGTCGCCACGCAAACGCTGTTGGAAAGGTCTGCGGACGGTCAGTTCATCAGCTACGCCGTCCTGTCCCGGGATGTCCACACCTGGCTGCCCACGGCGGATGTGCTGCTGCTCCATGATGAGGAGGGTGCCGACCCGCTCATCGTGACGATGGCGGACTTTCTGGAGATCGCGGGCCCCTTTGCCCGGCGGCTGACGCATGTGCTGCCGCGGTATGAGGTGGTGGAGTTCCCGGATGCGGCGTGCATGGCGAGGCTGCGGGCCACGGCCACCAGCCTGGATGCGGTCAGCGCGTGACCGCGCCCGTGCCGTATGGCCGCACCGCTCGCCGCTGCGCCACAATGGCGCCATGCTGACCCTCCAAGACATCCGCGACGCCGCCACCCGCCTGCAGGGCCATGTGCTCGACACCCCCTGCGTCGAATCCAAGACGCTCTCGCAGATCGTGGGGGCACAGGTGTTCCTCAAGTTCGAGAACCTGCAGTTCACGGCGTCCTTCAAGGAGCGCGGCGCGTGCAACCGGCTCACGCTGCTGTCCGACGAAGAGCGGACCCGCGGCGTGGTGGCCATGAGCGCCGGCAACCACGCGCAGGGTGTGGCCTACCACGCGCAGCGCCTGGGGCTGCGCGCCGTGATCGTGATGCCGCGCTTCACGCCCGGCGTGAAGGTGGAGCGCACCCGCGGCTTCGGCGCCGAGGTGGTGTTGCATGGCGACACGCTGGAAGAAGCCCGCGCCCATGCCTACGCGCTGGCCGATGCGCAGCAGCTGACCTTCGTGCACCCGTACGACGATGAAGGCGTGGCGGCCGGCCAGGGCACGCTGGGCCTGGAGATGCTGCAGGCCGTGCCCGACCTGGACACCCTGGTGATCGCGGTGGGCGGCGGCGGGCTGATCTCGGGCGTGGCCACGGCGGCCAAGGCGATCAAGCCGGGCATCGAGATCGTCGGTGTGCAGACCACGCGCTTTCCGGCCATGGTGAACGCGGTCAAGGGCACCAGCCACCCGCAGGGCACCTCGACCATCGCCGAAGGCATTGCCGTGGGCACGCCCGGCAAAATCACGCAGGAGATCGTCAAGCGCCTGGTGGACGACCTGGTGCTGGTGGATGAAGGCGACATTGAGCAGGCCGTGCTGATGCTGCTGGAGATTGAAAAGACGCTGGTCGAAGGCGCAGGCGCCGCGGGCCTGGCCGCACTGTTGCGCTACCCCGAGCGTTTCAAGGGCAAGCGCGTGGGCCTGGTGCTGTGCGGCGGCAACATCGACCCGCTGCTGCTGGCCGCCATCATCGAGCGCGGCATGGTGCGGTCCGGTCGCCTGGCCCGCATCAAGGTGAGCGCGCGCGACGTCCCCGGCGTGCTGGCGCGCATCACGGCCACCGTGGCCGACGCGGGCGCCAACATCGAAGAAGTGCACCACCAGCGCGCCTTCACCATGCTGGCGGCGCAGAACGTGGAGATCGAGCTGGTGCTGCAGACCCGGGGCAAGACGCACATCGACGATGTGCTGGGCCGCCTGCGCGAGGCGGGCATGGAGGCGGCGCTGATCTGAGAACCGGCCAGCGATGGGCAGGTGTTTGCGCAGGCGTGATCCTCTGCGGCACGGCGAACCGGTCCCGCCGTTTGGAGAGTGCGCCGCTCGCGGCTAGAATTGCGCAAGTTTTAAGCATCTGGAGCCGCCCCATGTCCGAACACAACACCGCACACGCCCCCGCCGAATCGCACCCCCACGACCCCGTGGAGGCCGTGGTCCACGTGGCTCCGGTTGTGCTGCCCGTGGTGGGCGGCGTGCTGATCTTCCTGTTGGCCTTCATCGCCGTGTACATGGCCTGAGCCACCGGGCACCACAAAAAGCCCCGCGCTGCGGGGCTTTTTTTTGCCCACGCCAAGCCCTCCCCCTCCCCTCATCGCCACACCCCACGCCAGGAGCCCGCCATGCGACCCGGACACGCCCTCGTTCTTTTCTCCGGTGGCCAGGACTCCACCACCTGCCTGGCCTGGGCGCTCACGCACTTCGCCCATGTGGAGACCATCGGCTTTGACTACGGCCAGCGCCACCATGTGGAGCTGCAGGCGCGCCAGACGGTGCTGGCGCAGATGCGCGCGCACTTTCCGCAGTGGCGCGAGCGGTTGGGCGAGGACCACATGCTCGACCTGGCGGTGCTGGGCCGCATCAGCGACACGGCGCTGACCAGTGATGCCGAGATTCAGATGACCGCCGCCGGCCTGCCCAACACCTTCGTGCCCGGCCGCAACCTGCTGTTCTTCAACCTGGCCGCTGCGGTGGGCTACCGGCGCGGCCTGCACACCCTGGTGGGCGGCATGTGCGAGACCGATTTTTCGGGCTACCCCGACTGCCGCGACGACACGCTCAAGGCCCTGCAGGTGGCCGTGTCGCTGGGCATGGGGCAACGCTTCACGTTCGACACGCCGCTCATGTGGCTGGACAAGGCCGACACCTGGGAGCTGGCCCGCACCCTGGGCGGCGACGCACTGGTGGACCTGATCATCACCGAGTCGCACACCTGCTACCACGGCGTGCGCGGCACGCTGCATGCCTGGGGCCATGGCTGCGGCACCTGCCCCGCCTGCGAATTGCGCAAGGCCGGGTACGAGCGCTGGAAGGGCCGGAAGGCCCCCTGAGTCGCCTGAGGCGCCTGCGGCGCCTCGATAGCGCGCGCTGGAGGCGCGGCCTCTTTTGCCTGCCCAAGCCCGTGCAGGCAGGCTTGGCGCCGCAGGCCTCAGCCCCTGAACGGGGATGCACGCGGGGCCTGGCGAAGCCAATTCCGCGGGTCCACTGGTCTTGGGGCGCGCCGGTGTCCAAGGCTGCGCCGCTCTCACAAGACCACCGATACAGTCTCTCCACCAACATAACCCCATGCATCTTTTGCATAATTTTGGGGCGAGTCTGACAGACAAGTTGGCGGCAGATTCATAAAATTGACATCCCAGCCGACCCGCGGAATCCGTGGAAGTAGCCGCCACACCGTGGGGCTGACCCTGCGCCCCGCCCGCCGACTGAGCACGCAAGCCGTTTTTTCAAAGGCAGCGCTCAGCATCGCAACTGCGCCAGGTCCTTTCGCGTACCCCTCGGTTCGCTTCCTTTGAAAAAACTGTTTTTTAACTTAGGAAGCTCCCGATGAACGCACCCACCATGCAGGGCCTGAATCTCAACGCCCCCACTTACGTCAAGAACGCCCGGCTGCTCGCCTGGGTGGCCGACATGGCCGCCCTGTGCAAGCCCGAGACCATCTACTGGTGCGACGGCACGAAGGAAGAGTACGACCGCCTGTGTCAGCAGCTGGTCGACGCCGGCACCTTCAAGAAGCTCAACCCTGCCAAGCGCCCCGGCAGCTTCCTGGCCTGGTCCGACCCGTCGGACGTGGCCCGAGTGGAAGACCGCACCTACATCTGCTCGGCCGCCAAGGAAGACGCCGGCCCCACCAACAACTGGATGGCCCCGGCTGAAATGCGCGCCACGCTGCAGCCCCTGTTCGACGGCTGCATGAAGGGCCGCACCATGTACGTGGTGCCCTTCAGCATGGGCCCGCTGGGTAGCCACATCGCCCACATCGGCGTGGAGCTGACCGACAGCGCCTATGTGGCCGTGAACCAGCGCCTGATGACCCGCATGGGCAAGGCCGTGTACGACGTGCTGGGCGTGGAAGGCGAGTTCGTGCCCTGCATGCATACCGTGGGCGCCCCCCTGGCCGACGGCGAGAAGGACACCACCAGCTGGCCCTGCAACCCCAAGGTCAAGTACATCGTCCACTACCCCGAGACGCGCGAGATCTGGTCGTACGGCTCGGGCTACGGCGGCAATGCGCTGCTGGGCAAGAAGTGCCTGGCCCTGCGCATCGCATCGACCATGGGCCGCGACCAGGGCTGGCTGGCCGAGCACATGCTCATCCTGGGCGTGACCAACCCCGCCGGCAAGAAGTACCACGTGGCAGCGGCCTTCCCCAGCGCCTGCGGCAAGACCAACTTCTCGATGCTGGTGCCGCCCGAGGCAGGTTTTGCCGGCTGGAAGATCACCACCATCGGTGACGACATCGCCTGGATCAAGCCCAACGCCGACGGCAAGATGGTCGCCATCAACCCCGAAGCGGGCTACTTCGGCGTGGCCCCCGGCACCAACATGCACACCAACCCCAACTGCATGCTGTCGCTGGGCCGGGACGTGATCTTCACCAACGTGGCCCTGACCGACGACGGCGACGTGTGGTGGGAAGGCATGGAAAAGGACACCGGCAAGCTGCCGGACCACCTGATCGACTGGCAAGGCAAGGACTGGACGCCGCAAATCGCCAAGGAAACCGGCGCCAAGGCCGCCCATCCCAACTCGCGCTTCACCGTGGCTGCTGCCAACAACCCCGCGCTCGATGCGCAGTGGGACGACGCCAACGGCGTGGCGATCGACGCATTCATCTTCGGTGGCCGCCGCTCGACCACCGTGCCCCTGGTGACGGAAGCCCGCACCTGGACGGAAGGCGTGTACATGGCCGCGACCATGGGCTCGGAAACCACCGCCGCCGCCTTCGGCGCCCAGGGCGTGGTGCGCCGCGACCCGTTCGCCATGCTGCCGTTCTGCGGCTACAACATGAGCGACTACTTCCAGCACTGGCTCGACATGGAAGGCAAGATCGCCGCCACCGGCGAGGCGCTGCCCAAGGTCTTCTGCGTGAACTGGTTCCGCAAGGACGAGGCCGGCAAGTTCGTCTGGCCCGGCTACGGCGACAACATGCGCGTGCTCAAGTGGATGATCGACCGCCTGGAAGGCACCGCCCAGGGAACGGAGACGATGTTCGGCGTGGCCCCTCAGTACGCAGAGATCAACTGGACGGGCATCGACTTCAACGCCCAGCAGTTCGAGGCCGTGACCCGCATCGACAAGGCCGCGTGGGCCGAAGAGTTCAAGCTGCACGACGCGCACTTCGAACAACTGGCATACCACCTGCCCAAGGCGCTGCTAGATACCAAGGCAGCACTGGAAAAGCGCCTGGCTGCCTAAAGCCTGATCGCCCACCCGGCCCAGCAGGCCGGGGCCTCCCCCTGAAACCGCCCCGTCTGCTGACCGGGCGGTTTTTTTAATGCCCGTCCCCTCAGCCCCAGACCGGCGCCGAGCCAAGCCTCAGGAAACAAAAAAAGCCGTGGCGAGAACGCCACGGCTTTCAAAGATCAAGGGGCTGTGCGGCCAGGCCGCACCGTCCATCTCAGTAGTACTTGCGGATGTCGCTCACCGTGGCGATGCCCATCGCGTGGTTCAGTTCAGCCATGATGCGGGGGTCCTTCATGGCGACTTGCCAGGTGCGGTCGTCTTCGGCAGCGCGGCGACGGCTTTCGGCAAACGACTGGCTGGCGATGCGCAGAGCGGCACTGGCGCGGCGGGCTGGCGAAGTCAACAGGGCCAGGGCGGCGAAGGCCACCAGCCACAGCACCATCCAGGCAGCCAACAGGTGGCCTTCGGTCCAGGTGTCGACCACTTGGTGGGCGACCACCAGCAGTGCGGACACCACGGCTGCCAGCAGCAGGGTGGCAGCGCCACGGGCGCTGTCGAATTGGGTGGCGGCGCGCTTCAGGGCAGCGGCGGCGTTTTCGGCGCGTACAACGCCAAGGTGTTCGGTGGGGTAGTCAACGTGTGCGAAGCTGGTCATTTCGGTTTCCCTTTTCTAACGCTTGTGGCGTGATTGCCGGGCGATGGGGTGATATTAGGGTTTACCCTTTGCGCATTCAAGTTTATATTTTGAATCATGGATATTCACATTGGTGATAATTGCTTGCAGGCAAAGCCATGACACCTTTGAACTTCCGCTCCCTGGACCTCAACTTGTTGCGTGTTTTCGACGAGGTGATGGCTGAGCGCAGCCTGACGCGCGCGGCCCACAAGCTCTCCATCACCCAGCCCGCCGTGAGCAACGCGATGCGCCGCCTGCGGGATGTGGTGGGCGACGAGCTGGTGGTGCGCAGCGGCCAGGGCGTGGAGCCCACCGCCCGCGCGCTGGCCCTGTGGCCGCCGGTGCGCGAGGCGCTGGCGCAGTTGCAGGAGTCCTTCTCGCCCGGGCGGTTCGACCCTGCCACGGCCGAATCCACCTTTGTGCTGGCCATGGCTGACGCCACCGCGGCCACGCTGGTGCCGGCGCTGGTCGAGATCATCGAGCGCGAGGCGCCCGGCATTGCCATCCGCGTGCTGCCGCTGACCACCCGCGACCCCCGGCGCTTGTTGGACGACGAGGCCGCCGACATGGCCGTGGGCTACTTCCCCGCTGTGCTGGCCGACCTGACGGCGCGCGCCCAGTCGGGCGATGCGGTGGCTTTCGAGAGCCGGCGTCTGTACGACGGCGAATACGTGTGCGTGATGCGACAGGGCCACCCGCTGGCCACCGCGCCGTTGACGCTGGACGTGTATTGCGAGGCCCGCCACATGCTGGTGAGCTTCTCGGGCCGGC
>Ga0209023_10001388_pt1 | contig 32632 bp, 27 predicted proteins | sample LakOneMetagenome_FD_187468 | JGI IMG/M metagenome (GOLD analysis project Ga0209023, IMG submission 187468) | Freshwater and sediment microbial communities from Lake Erie, Canada (SPAdes) (version 2) | ecosystem: Environmental > Aquatic > Freshwater > Lentic | place: Lake Erie, Canada...
TCTCAATTGGCAACCAAAACAAGATAAAATGGATTTATGAATTTTCCAGATGTTTCCAATTACTATAACATATTATTTTAATTGGTCGGGACGGAAGGATTCGAACCTTCGACCTCTTACACCCCATATAAGTTTTTTAGCATCCAACCGTGTCCTACGATGTTCTACCCCGTATTCACCAATTACAACAAGTAACTGTTAAATATCATTTATATTAACTTTAGTTGTCCAAATACGTCCAATAGAATACTATCTTAGCCAATCTCAATTGGCAACCAATTGGCAACCAGACTTTTTTAAGTTGTAACTGGAAGGAAATTTTGTGGCAAATATCACTGACAAACAGATGACAGCTAAACCTGGGGACTCTGATCGATGGCTCAGTGAAGTTGCTATTTGGGGGCATGGCAGTTTAGTTGCTCGCATTACACCACAAGGAGAAAGACTCTTCTACTTCCGCTATCTAAACAGTTCTGGAAGTCGTGTTACCTACCCTATTGGTACTTATAGTAGGTCTGGCGAAGATGGCACCATGTCTTTAGCTGATGCGAGTACGAAGGCAAAGCAATTAGCAGGACTACATAAATCAGGTATTAAGGACATCAAAGAACACTTTGAAGCCGAGGAAGCTTCTCGAATTGCATTTAGAGATGCTGAGCTTGCTCGCCTTGCTCAAGAAAAAGCTAGTTCAGAAGCAGAGCTTAAACGACTTACTGGTCGTATGACTGTTAACCAATTATTTGAACGTTGGATGCAGCTTGAAATTTCAGCAAGAAAAGATGGCGGTGCTGAAGTTCGTCGGTCCTTTGAGAAAGACGTACTTCCAATCATTGGGCAGTTATACGTTGATGAAGTTATCAAACGACAAATAACAGAAGTCACAGACGTTTTGCTCGCGCGCGGAGTAAAGAACATGGGCAAGGTCGTTTTCTCTCTTATTCGCCAAATGTTTAACTTTGCCGTTGAGCGTGATTTCGTGTCAAACAACCCGACCACGTCAATCAACAAAGGCAGGGTGTTTGGTAAAGATGAAGAATCGGATCGTGTTTTAGCTGAAGATGAAATTCAAATATTAGTGATTAAACTACCTGAATCACAATTGATTATTAGTTCAGAACTTTCTGTCTGGATCTGTTTATCTACAATCTGTCGAATTGGCGAATTGCTTTCTGCTCGCTGGGAACATATCGATTTCGTAAAAAAGATATGGACTATCCCAGCTAGTAAAAGTAAGAACGGCAAACCGCATAAAATTTATCTTTCTGATTTTGCCATTAGCTACTTTAGAAAACTTCAACAAGTTAGCGGCTATTCTGAATGGTGTTACCCCAATGAAGACAATGACAATCATGTAGGCCCTAAAACTGTTACCAAACAACTTGTTGACCGTCAAAGAACTGAAGCTACGGCAATAATTCGAGGTCGAACTAAAATGTCTACTGCGCTCATTTTACCTGGCGGTCATTGGACACCGCATGATTTACGTCGGACTGGCGCATCGATGATGACTCAGCTTAAGGTTTTACCTGATGTCGCTGACCTTTGTCTTAATCACGTTCAGCCAAATAAACTTAAACGAACTTATTTGCGCTATGACTATGATGTTGAAATGAAAGAAGCTTGGATCGTTTTAGGTAAACACTTGGAATTAATTACTAGCAAACATGTAAGAGTAGAAACAACTTAACTTTTATTTTTTATAATTTTTGGTCATTGTTTGAATTTGCATATTGTCATAATTGTAAATTTTGTAAAGGTATCGTAACTAATTGATCAAAGAGACAAATATTAAAAAAAGGTAATTCAAAAAAAATTTCAGATATATATCATCTCAATGAAGTAGTAGTTCATAACCTCCTCACCCTATTTAGTAGCTTGCTTCGGCAAGCTTTTTTTATGCCGAATATTTATCACATAACTCTATTGCATTCATCTAGGAGTCATTACTCATGATTACATGTCCACGATGTCATTCGCATCACATTCAAGTTTACAACTATGGTCAGAAAGTAGCTGGAGCTATTGGTATTGCTGCGGGTGCTGCTAGTGGTGCAGCAGGAGCCTTAAGCGGTGCGGAAATTGGTGCAACCTTTGGTTTTATGGCTGGCCCACTCGGTAGTGTCGGTGGCGCATTGCTAGGCGGTCTCGTGGGTGGAGTCGCAGGTTGCATGACAGGTGTAGCACTAGGTCAAGTCATTGACGAGAATCTCCTTGATAACTTTCATTGTCTCGCCTGTGGCTATAACTTCAATAGCGATCATCACTAATACGATATTACTGTTCGTAACGCTTTTTCTCTGCTGTAAAACTGCTCCACTTTAAAACTCTCTCGCATCGGTCTAAATCCCTGCTACTCATAAGCAGCGATAAGTCCTGTGCGTCATTTACGCAATTTCAATAAAGGAAATATATCATGGCACACTTAATCGAATCGATGGCTTATGCCAACGCCACACCTTGGCATGGCATCGGTAATCATTTAACCGAAAATCAACCCATCGAAGTATGGGCTAAACAAGCTGGTATGGACTGGGACATTCGTGAAGCTTCTGTTCGCTTTGTTGCTGAACACGATGAGAAAATTAGTTCAATTCATACCTTCCCTGAAAACAAGGTGTTATTCCGTTCTGATACCAATGCACCATTATCGGTTGTCAGTCAGCGTTATCAAGTCGTTCAACCGCGTGAGATTTTAGAGTTCTATCGTGACCTGACTGAAATCTCTGGTTTTGAATTGGAAACGGCTGGCGTACTCAAGGGTGGCCGTAAGATCTGGGCTTTGGCGAAGACAGGTCAATCCAATACGCTACGCGGTAACGATGTCACCAATGGCTACGTGCTTCTGGCGACAGCTTGCGATGGCACTCTGGCAACGACTGCCCAATTCACCAGTATCCGCGTCGTCTGCAATAACACGCTGGCAGTAGCATTGGCTGGTGGAACAGGAGCAGTCAAAGTGCCTCACAGCACTAGCTTTGATCCTGAAGCCGTTAAGAAACAGTTAGGCATTTCAGTTTCTTCATGGGATGAGTTTATGTATCGCATGAAAATATTGAGTGAGCGTAAGGTGAAATCTGTGGAAGCCGAGCGTTACTTTCTGCGTGTGTTCACAGATCACAATACCAAAGCAGTTGGACAAACCAATGAACGTGCGATGGCTAAAGCTTTGACCTTATTTGACGGTCAAGGCAAAGGGTCTGATCTTGATTCAGCTAAAGGTACGGCGTTTGGTTTACTGAATGCAGTGACTGAGTTTGTCGATCACGAACGTCGCGCACGTAGTACGGATCATCGCCTTGAGTCTGCTTGGTTTGGTCAGGGTGCATCGATCAAACAGAAGGCGCTTGAGCAAGCGTTATTGATGGCTGCTTAACGACAGCTTTTTTCGATACGGCATAAAAGCCCAACCAAGCATTGCGCTTGGTTGGGCTTTTTTATGTCCATTCGATTTACACACCTTTTCAATTCTATCTATCCCATGAGGATCACATCATGAATACAGCAATCGCAACTACAGCACAGCCTGTTGTTATTAACCCTAATCGTTTAGCAAAAACTGCATTACGCCTAGTCTCAACTAAAGGACTATCGCGTGATGCATGGCTCGATGTTCGTAAGCAAGGTATTGGTAGCAGTGACGCTGCTGCTGCTGTTGGCTTAAACCCTTATCAATCTCAACTTGAGTTGTGGATGATCAAAACAGGTCGTGACGGTAATTTACCCAAAATCGATCCCAACGACGAAAGCTCCCCCATGTACTGGGGAACGATACTTGAACCGATTGTCGCAGTGCATTACACCAAGCGCACTGGCCATAAGGTTCGAAGGATCAATGCGGTTTTACAACATCCAGAAGCGGACAAATCTTGGATGCTCGCCAATATCGATTACTCGGTCGTGGGCTGTGATGAAGTACAGATATTGGAATGTAAAACAGCGGGTGAGTTTGGTTCTCGGCTCTGGCGTGATGGCGTACCTGAATATATTCAATGTCAGGTGCAGCATCAAATGGCGGTAACGGGTAAAGCTGTTGTAGATGTCTGCGTATTGATCTGTGGTCAAGAAATTCGTATTTATCGGATTGAACGTGATGATGAATTGATTGATCGACTGATTGAGCTAGAGCGTAAGTTCTGGCACTACGTTGAACATGACATTGAGCCTCCTGCGGATGGTTCTGATTCAGCAGGCCAAGCGTTGCGTGCGCTTTATCCGCAAGACTCTGGCAATACGCTGGATCTGACCGATGACCTTGCGATGTCTACTGCATTCCTAGGCATGGTGACTATGCGTGCTGAAATCGAATCGCGTACCGAAGTTGCAGAACAACTCAAGCAACAGATTCAACAGCGTATGGCTGAAGCCAGTAAAGCTATTTTTAGATCTGGCAGCGTTTCATGGAAACGTAGTAAGTCTGGTAGTCGTCGTTTTCTCGTTAATGTGTCATCAAACCCTACAACCGAAATGAAATCCATCGAAGGAGTCACGTCATGATTAAGGGTCTAGCAATCACACCTCCCATTTTAGGTCGGATCAGCATTGGTCGAATGGTCGAGAAAAATGGTAAAAGGCTACCTGAAAAGGATGACCAATTTACCATTACCTCGCAAGTGCAAACCAAAGATGGTTGGGTGAATCATCCATTAGATGAGGAACTGCGTAAGCAATCCACCAATGGAAAGATTCGATCTATTCCAGTTCGGATGCTATTCAACGATCCTGACCTAAATCTGCGTGCAGAGTACAGCATGTTTGATCGTACCAATGGCAGACCGCTCTGTGTTGGTAATGGCGATACTTGCCGTCGTTCAACGGAGAGTGGAGTTGAAACACTACCCTGTCCTTCGCCAGATCATTGTTCGCTTGCCAAGGGTGGACTCTGTAAACCCTATGGTCGGTTGAACGTGAAAATTGGTGATGACGATGAGCTGGGTACATTCATATTCAGAACTACTGGTTTTAATAGTATCCGTAGTCTGGCTGCGCGGCTTAGTTATTACCATGCGGTGTCAGGAAACTTGCTGTCATGTTTGCCGTTGCAATTGCGCATTCGTGGCAAGAGCACCACTCAAAGTCATCGGTCAGCGATTTATTACGTAGATTTGACTGTGCGTGAGGGTGCAACGCTTGAGCAGTCGATTATTGAGGCGAAGGGGCTGGATGATCAACGCAAGTTGAGTGGCTATGATCAAGAAGCTTTAGATCAAGCTGCAAGTCTGGGTTTTGGCAATGCTGCGTTTGAGTTTAGTGAGGATGAGATTCCCGAAGTATTGGAGGAGTTTTATTCGACTGAAGAATCAAATGACAATCATAGTGATGTCGTAATTAAGCCTGCTCAGACAATCTCAAATAAACCAAGTTTACGAGATAAACTTGCACAAAAGGCAGGCTCACCGAGTCAGGCGGCATAAGAGTAGTGATCCGCCCTGCCAAGGTGCGGATCACTTATTTTTTTTATTTCAATGTGATCAACTGATCTAATTAATTGCAATTATGATAATCGAATAACAGCTTTAGCTCTTCGTAAAAGCCCCAGTATGCCTCGTCGATTAGATACATCGTCAACTGTACATCCAAGTGTTACAGCTTGTTCTTCAAGTGGCACATCTTGGTTTTCCATCAAATAAATATCCTCCTTCGTCGTCCATACCTTCGCATTTGGATCAACAAAAATGGGTCTGCGTCGTGTTGCTCTAGCCATATTAATTTACCCTTGGTATCTCATTCCAGTCAGTCAAATAGTTCGGAGAACGGTTGTTTTGCCGCATTCGTGTGGGTGAAGCGGGTCTTGCAACAATCCCGACTCCAACCGCTGATTTTCCAAACTTTTCACAGACGGCTTCCATCGATTCTATTAGTTTCGTCTTGCGCTGATCTTCTTCAATGAAGCTGAATAAGTCCTGCGTCACTTGGGTCGCTGGACTTATGTCTGATAAGCATATCCCTGTTTTCTTGTAATTAAACCCGTCTTTATAAATATCATTGAGTAGTTGAATTGCGAGCTTTGTAATCACCAGCACGTCATCGGTAGGCAAACTTAAACGGACAGAGGCTGAGCGGTAGTATTGTGGATCTTGCTCACGAAAATGGTTTGTACGTATAAACACTGAAACCAAGCCACAAACAGAATTATCCTTACGCAGTTTTTGCACTGCAATACGCACGAACGTTCGTAGTTCGGTTTCGATGGGTTCTATCGCAGTCACTAGATCTGAGAATGATCGAGATGAAACAATTTGCTTGCGCGTGTCCTGTATCGTTTCAACGTCATAACAGCTAACGCCGTTAAGCTCTTTAACCACGCGAGACAAAACCTTTGACCCAAGGCGTTCCATTTCCTGCAAGTTTGCCGCTGCTAACTGTGCAACGTTGGTGATGCCCAGATTTGCCAGCTTCTTGGTGGTTTGTCTGCCGACATTCCAAATCTCACTCACATTAGTTCTAGCCATACGTCTGCGGATAGTCTGTTCATCCATGTCATTGATATTACAAACGCCATTGAATTGAGGATGCTTCTTCGCCCAGTGATTCGCCAATTTTGATAACGTTTTTGTTTGACCAATCCCAACACACACAGGCAATCCAATGCCTTTAAGCACATGCTTACGGATGGTTTGTGCATATTCGGTCAACACAAAAAGCTGCTGATATTCAGTCAAGTCAAGGAATGACTCATCAATTGAATAGACTTCTTGCTCGTCAGGCGTGACGTAACTTGCCAGTATCGACATAAATCTAGAACTCATCTCAGCATAAAGCGTGTAATTGCTAGATAGCGCGATGATGCCATGCTTCTTTGCAAGGTCTTTAAATTGAAACCATGGTGCAGCCATTCCAACGCCTAGTGCTTTAACTTCTGCACTACGCGCTACAGCACAGCCATCATTATTCGAGAGGACAACGACAGGCTTACCAATGAGAGAAGGATTGAAGACGCGCTCACAACTCACATAGCAGTTGTTGACATCAACAAGCGCGATTGCACGTTTTAATTTTGCGGGTGTCATATACAAAGACGTTGGCGTCGATAGAGTTTTTTGAGATTCCATGTCACCACACCCCAAACCACAATCTCTTCACCGTCGTTCGGGTAGATTGATTGAAAGTCAGGGTTCTCGGCACGTAGCCAAACTTTACGACCAGAATCACCTTGTTCAATAACGAGTGTTTTAACTGTAAATTCATTGTTAATAACAGCGACTACAACATCCTCATTCTCAGCTTCTAGAAGACGATCTACAACCAGCTCATCATTGACCCCTATACCCACATCACGCATGGATAATGAGTTTGCACGGACAATGAACGTTTCATTCTTATTCTTAATGATGTGCTTATTGAGATCCACACACGACTCAATGTAGTCAGCAGCAGGTGATGGAAAGCCCGCATTCACGCGCTCTAATATCACGGGAATTTTAAATTCAGGTGTGAATTCTTTTATGCGGTGGAGCACCGTAATTTCAGGTATTTTGGAGGTCATGGCCGTATGCAAATATCATCGTTAGATATAGCTTACGAAAACGTCAGATTAAATTCTAGTAGGCGGTGGCTGGTAATGCCTAAAACAAATCCCGATTCATTGATTTATCATCGATTATTTTTTTTGTAATTTTTGGCATTGTAGGCTTAGGGTCAGGCAAACCATGAAATTGTTCTGCGACGATCTCATGCAGTAACTCTTTAGCGGTACGATGATCGGCATTCAACCAGTCATGACGTAAGTCAGGCGGTATAACCACGATTGATCGCTTTTCATCATCTATTGGATTATGAAACTTACTCATCAGTGGATGGTTGTCTGCATTGATCGTCAGCATTGAGAACGAACGCAAGGCCTGCGGTGATTCTTCCATTTCTTTCGGTGTCCATAAATCCCATATCGCTGCGGCAGTAAATGGTTCGAGATCATCACGCTCGATTCGCCAGCGCACAGGCTTACCTGTTTCATAGCAAGGTTCGTAAAACGAGATCATGGGTATAAGAGCAAACTGATTTAATCGCCAGGCCTTACGATAACTTGGTTTAGTACTGACTGTTTCAGACTTTGCATTGTATGTTTTGGCAGCAAATTTTGTGTTCTCAGCCCAGTCAGGAACTAAACCAAACATTGCTTCACGCAACTCCATTTCGGAGTCTTGCCCTTTGACAATCATTGGACTGAGGTAGCGTGGATAAGTTTCGGACTTAAAGTCAAACGACGGTTGGTGCAAGCCCAGTATTTCAAATTGTTCGGGGCGAGGTGGTATATAGGTTGCACACATGTCTCATCTCACTGATTCAGGTAGCAGAATTATCATTTGCAAATGTGGCATTTAATGCTTTTTCTACAGCGTCAATCCGAGCTTTACAGACTTTATAAGCAGCAGTCGATTGGTCAATGATCTCCATGAGGTGATCAATGTCTGGTTCATCTTGGTCTTCAAGCTTTTGAGCATTTTCTTTTAAAATTGTAAAAGCAATACAAGTACATGCGCTCATTAAGTACGAGGATCATTTCTAATATAAGTGACCTCAAACGCTTTACACTGACGATACTGCTGAAGACGATTAGCAAAACTGAAAGCATCATTCATATCATAAGGCTGGAAGATATCAATACCGCGATCTAAAAGAATTTTCCAACCATGGCTCGTAACTAAGTGTCTGGCATGTATGCCTCCAGACTCATCGTACTCCCAAGAAAATGCAATACCAATAGGGGCACAAGACTCTTTGATTTTGTCTAAATACTCCGTCTGCTGAATGCCCTTAAATTCATCTTGCTTTGTTATTAAGTGAAAAGCTACATCCTCATCTTTCGCTTTATTTTTCGCGATTGACTCCAGTAACTCCATCAAGTTTCTAACTTGGAAAAACAAACGAATGTAAGGGTCTGTAAGAACCATATACTTAGCATTTACGAGATACTTACCAAATAGAGCATCGTAAGTTATTCCCCGTTGATTCTCTTTAATAATTAAGTGATGTTCTCTAGGTTCTTCAATTGATTTAACGAGCTTTGCAGCATTTGTCGATTTAATTGATGTTTCAGGCGTAGTTTCAGCAGGAACCGAGTCATTAGGATAATAAAAAGTGGGATATTCATCCTCTTCAAGAGTTGTAACCGTGGCGACCTTTCCAGCCATATCAGTATAAGTGAAGCTCACCTTGGCATAGGTCGCATCGATACGCATCAATTGATCTTTGACTCGCTTGCGCCCCTCAATCGCATAACGCAGAAGCTCTTCAATTTCATCCTTACTTGCTTCACCTTTTGGATAAAGTAGCTTCATAAAACCTGAAAATGTTTTATTGATGCCATCACGATCTCGTGTTGAAATTTCTGAGGACAAAGTGAAGTGTTGTTTGTATCTATCAGAGAAATCCAGATTACGCAAAGAACGCAAAATTTCAGCAATGTAATCTACAACAAATCCATATCCGTCAGAGAACATCTCTCCCCGAATGATATCCACTTCCCAACCGGGAATGTAATAGTGGATCCGATCTAAAAAAGCAGAGTCGTGAAACTTCTCAGGTAGTGGATCAAATAAGTCACTGTGCTTTAGCATATGTGGAACGGTGTGATCCGTATTACCCACAAAGGTCATGGATGCTTCGGCACCCAATGTCTCCACACCACGCGAGAAAGACTTATTGGCCATGTAGTTCTTCATGATGTCAACCAACGCTTTATCGACACGTTTTTGCTTGCCCGCAAACTCGTCGAATGCGACAACATCCCAATAACCCACTAGACCAATTTTACCAGTTCCATTATGCACAAACAGCTTGGGTACAGTGACTTCACCGCCAGAAATAAGCATTCCATGAGGTGAGAATTCTGAATAGATATGAGATTTACCTGTCCCCTTCGGGCCAAGTTCAATCAGGTTGTAATTCCGTTCACAAAATGGAATTAGCCGAACCAGCTGAGCTATTTTATTGCGTTTTCCAAACATTGTAGGGTTAAAGCCTATGCTCTGAATAAGTAGGTCAATCCACTCATCAGTTGTAAAGCTTTCGCGTGCCTTTAGGAATTCATCCATATCAAAATTAGACATCTGGATTGGTTTCAATGAACCTAGTATCCAAGGAGACGCCCCGCCCTCATCGGAGAATGAGTATTCAACATCGGCTAAACACCATACTCCGCTTACAAGCAACTTGGGATGCTTCTTTACAGTCGCCGAGTCAACGATAACTTTTTTAATTCCGAGATTAGCGAACTCAGCCTCGTATACATCATCATTATCGTTTAAGGAGACACTGACTCGATCTATAACTTTGTGTCGTCTTTTTTCTTTGATGATTGAACGGATTAGACCAGACTCATTACGATGCACATAGTGCTTCGATAGAATTTCTTTAACCGTTTCAATACCTGACTGTATCGTTGCCTCATCATTCGTTGCACAGTATTGACCCAGCAAATATTCAAGAACGTATGAAGGAACAATCGCGTTGCCTTTTACCGTCTTCACAAGATCTTTTCTAACAACCAAACCAGCAAAATGCTGATTAATTTTATCGTCTAGTGTGGTCACTGAAATCTTGTCCTTTTAAAAATCAAAGTCGCTGGTGAATGATCGACGCACTGTATAGCGCAAGGACTTGTATTCTTTAATATGGTTGGTACCTGCCACCTTTTCATCCAGCCTTAATACGACCTCTTGCCCATTAGCTGCATCAGCCTTACGGGTCAAAATAAAACTGACATGTAGTTCACGATCACGTGGACTCTCTGAAGTTAGATCAAAATTGTAGTCTTGGCTATTTGAAATTAACTCCCCAGACTGCGTATAAATACCGACAGTTAAATGCCGAGCTTGTAGCTTCTCGGTGACAGCTTGACCTTGATATAGAACGACTGCTAGTTGACCAGAACTAATGATTGAGCTCGTGCCTCTAATGATTTCAACATCCACAATCGACAAATCACTTTGACGCTTTTTATTAATTCTGATAACAGGAATCACCACTTCTTGTAAGGTCGCGCCACCATGTACGAAACGACTTGCTGCGCCTTGAAGTCTCAAGCGATTAATCGATTTTGGAATTTGGATGTCAATATCGCCGACTAAACCTAATGCTGGCGATGCGAATGATTTGAACCCTGCACTTTCTTTCAATCCTCTCCCGAGTACGAAACGTCTGTCTCGATAAAGTATCTCATCCCCATCTACATTAGTGCTTAAGTAATCGCTTTCCGTAATAGGTCGATACTGATAAATGAAGCCATGATCTGATGTAATAATCATATTACTTGCATTGGCACTAGCAAGTTTCTTGATTAGCCGCATTAATATCTCAAGAGTTTCATCAACTGCACTAAAAACGCGCTCTTCAGTGGCGAGCTTACCGGTGATATCAATTAAGTTATGATAGATATAGACCACGTCATTTTCACGCAGGACTGCCCGTGACTCATCTTGATTCATTTTAATCAGATCATCTGCTCTGATGGCTGTGGCCTTTTTACTCACCCCTATATCTAAAATTTTCTGACGGTTAGGTGTGCCTTTTGAATTAATGCCATCTACTTCCGTAGTCGCATTAACATCACCCGTGAGCTTCAACTCTTTATTTGGTAGAAGTGCCGCCATTCCCAATTGAGTGTAACTTGGGAGCATCGACATAACAGGCTCTATGCTTGCTTCAAATCGATCTTCATGCCGAATCATACTCAATAGCTCTTCACCAATTTCATAGCGGAAAGCATCAGAAATGATGACGTAAACCTTCTTGTCCTTCTCAAGGAATGGACGGACATAAGTGTTGAAAAAATTACGCTGTAAGGGAATTGGCGCTGCATCCCATACGTGTGCATCATCGACTAGCACTTGCCAACGATTATTCAATTTTGTTAAGAAATTATTGGTATACAGGTTTTCAATTTGATCATTCAACTCACCCAACAGTGACGCTTGGCCAGCATTCCTGTAGTGGGAAATAAATTTTCGATAGAGTTGATCCAATTTAAACCAATGCTTACTGTACTGCTGGATTCCATCAGCAAGCGTGCTCATATTGAAACTAACGTCATCAAGAACACGAATAAACTCTGCAGCTGCTTCTATTGCTCTATAAGGATCTTCAAACTCACTATACCAATGTCCCTGCCTACGCTGACGTACCCAGAGTGCTATCTCGCCAGCAGAGACAAGTCGATTTGATACTTGGTGTACCAAATCGACAATAATCTTCTGATCAATCATGCGGAAATAATCCACTTCGATCAACTCACGAAAATCTGTTGATCCAAGTATTTTCTCCATGGACAAACTTTCAGCACACTCCGCCGAAAGAATCCCAAAGCTTCCTTCAAATTGTCGGCTATCCTTCCATCGCTTCAAGAACACGAGGGCATCATTATTCAGCTTAACTGCACCGTTAGTCGCCATAGCAAAGCAGGACTTGAACAGTTCCATCACAAAATCACGAATAGTTGGCGAGTTTGAAGCATAGCCAAACTCTCGGTTCATCTTCTCCCATAAGGGCTTATCCAAGCCACAGCGCTGGATCAGTTTGATTTTTTCATCTTTTCCATTTGCTAACTCTTGTAGTAAATGCTCCAAGATTGCATCAAAACGAACATCACTCCCAGCGCAGACAGCGATCATTTTCATGCGTAAAATATTTTGGGTGTCATCAGATTTGATTAGCTTTTTAAGCGCATCTTTACGTTTGGTTGCACCAAAGAAATCAGCATGTTCTTGAATGGTTTCTACGAAATCTATGCCTAACTCAAGATCAGCAAGCCATAAAGCCGTTTGGTCTGTGCGAAATTCGCCATGTGCTAGTTGAACGTCAAGCAACCAGTTATCGAGGTCTGCAGGTTGACGATCAGCTTTATAAAGCAAGAATTTTTGTGTTGGCTGTTCTCGGAGAATTCGGTGTTTAAGACCTAATTCATTATTCAGAATTTTAACTTTCTCGACACCATCTAACACTAACGAATCGAATGCGTCCTGAAGCTCTTGGTTATTGTCATACCAAAAGATAATACGATGTTTTTCAAACTGTTTGGTTAAAGCACTAAGGATTCGAGAACTCATGCTGTCATATCCTCTACAACTTCTTCATCAAAGATATTGAGCGTTGGTTCTTGTACTAATGAGCTAGTCATATACACTCGACTCTTCAGTCTATGTTTCAGCATTACTCGACGAGTTTCAAAAAAAGACTTAAAGTAAGTAAAATCCAATTGTTGCTCTTCAGCGAGTATATCTTGCGCTGTTAAATGAATATTTGGATCAGCCATCCACTCTGCCAGCGGCTTTTTACCCTTAGATAGATTTTGTGAATCATTCAGTAAGTGCAAGTTTGAAATCGTGTTCCAATGTTTGGAGCTTTCATAAAACTTGGCTAGTAGCGGGTCTTCTAATAAAAATTCATGCTTTTTAAGATTCTTTTTCTCAAAAGCATCCTTTGGATGTAGGTGATCGATATGAAAGATCTCTGTCGGATTCATCTCTGGAAATAGAAGATGTAATAGTGCACGACATCGTCCTTCCCCATATTCAACATTCAATAGGTTTTCTAAGTACTCATCATCAAAGCGCAGGTCTTTGTTAGTAGCTTTATAACGATCAACAATCTGATCTAAGGGAAAGGCAGGCTCGTCCATGTGCTTTCGAAGTACATCACGCATACTACTGATGATGCTATCAGCCTGCCCACCAAACACACCCTTAAGCAACACCATATAGAGCCATTGGCTAATCTTAGCGCGTTGCTCATGATGCTTGGCTAGATTATTGATGTTCCGAAATAGCGCCTCACCATTCACACGCTTATTGAAAAGATAGTAGCAAATTGGAATGACCGCATTTTTGGAAGTCAATGACTGGGGATTAATCCCTAATCGACGCACTAAGATAAAGGTCTGGCGAATGCACTCACTAATCGCCTCCCAATTCTCTTGAACTTTAGCGACTTGATCCGCTTTAAAGTTTTTGACCTTAAAACGCACATCGACATCAATAAGCGTCAAACAAGTTTTAAGAACCCAGTCACGACCTAAATAAAATCCCATCTCGTTGCTTTGGTGGATCTGATGAATTAGGCCATCAAGCGTTAGTCGGAAATCGCCATCCCAGTTCGCGACTGCTATCGACATCAATAAATCTGAGAAATCTAACTTTGTGCCACCACTATTAGTCCGAATGAATACATCCAGCACATGATCAATTTCTTGACTAGACTCATTAAAATAGTGAATGATTTTCTGCGAGCGAATGACATCGTAAAGCTGGCCAAGCGTTTCGGCGGAGAAAGTATTGTCTTGAAGTTGGTTATCCATCACGTAGGGCATTACGATCTTATTAGAAACCTGAAACCCGCCGTTAACCTCAGGCATCTGCAAAATCTTATGCAGACAAAACCAATGGTGTGATTGTGGTTGTACTCGCACGGAGTCTTGATATTGCCTGTCAGTCAAAAATTTGAAGTTGTAATACATCAAAGACTCATCGTCTTCGGTCTTTACTGGTGCCAGCAGATCCAGATAAAGTTTTCGTGGCGGCAGGACATGAGCATCATAAGTGTTAGGCCACCATATACGTGGTTGCTTGTAGGCATAGGTACTATTTAAGCCAATATACAAAGAGGTTAGGCGCTGCTGTCCGTCAATGACCGCTTTAAAATTTTTAAAGCTCGCATTCGTTTCAATATGAGGGTTTTCTTCATTAAATCGCTGACAGTAGGATTTAATGAACTCATAAAACTTATAGCTGTTTTTGATGTGGTCGTCTTTGACTTCCCACATCATAAAACTGTTAATCGGGTATCCACGCATGATCGAATCAAAAAGCACGCAAATCTGATGACTGCTCCATATAAACTTGCGTTGAATCGCAGGCAACAGAAAGTCACGATTGTTAATTTGATCAATTGCATCTTTGATGCTAATCGCTTTTTCGTAATCACCAGCCATGAAAATTCATTCCTAAATCAATCATCTTGAGCATCCAAGCCCACAATTTTCTTCAACGCTGCGCCAAACATGCCATAGTTCTTTTTGACACCGTCATCCAGATCAATTTCCAATTGGCGAGTAGCTAGTGGATACATCACGTCACGCTCATAATCTTCCAGCTCAACCAACACTTTTTTAAGATTTTCAATTTCTTTGATGGCTTTAGCCTTTTCGCCTGCTGAGGCATTCCCGCTAATACTGACTTGCTCTAAATGACTCTTGCGAGCATTTAGTTTTGTTCGGAACTCACGAAGATAGTCGCTTAAAACAACACTTACTGTATCAGGACGATAACGGTGCATGTAAATCAGAGCATTGAAGCTACCCTTAGGACTACTAAACATCCAGTAGATTGGGCGTTTCTTATAGCGTTTGACATGGTCGTTATAAAAATCCTTAAGGAAGTACTCACGTATCGACAAAGGTTTACCTTTCTCCCCTAAAGCGGTTTCGATAAAATCTAGATTTTCTTCATATTTTTCTTCACCAAATGTAACTTTCAGGAACAACCTAAAACGCTCTGTAATGTCATCATTAAACCAGTCACCGTCTAGCATAGGAATGACGTTATCTTCATCTGGCATAAAACTCGCTTTGGGTATTTGCTCTTTATAATCTTGCAAAGATTGATCTTGATTGGCAAGTATAAGTCCTTCTTTATCGAGACTATATCGACCAAACATGCAGCCTACGGCATAGGAAATAAACTCTCGGATGGTATCTGACAATAGCCTAGATTCACGATCCACATCATTTTTAGCACTTGGATAACGGCTATATGGGTTACAAAAAAGTGTTATCTCTTTCAGATTTACACCTTCGTCAAGTTCATCTTGCAATCCGTACACGTCTATAAAAGCTTTGTTGTTTGCTTGTTCAAGTTTCAACATGTCATCTGTGTTATTTTGCCAATGTTTACGTATTGAGCTGTATGTCAGACTAAGCGAAGCTTGTCGGAAAATTGGTTGTAATAAAGGTAGGCTTGTAAAATCCCAAGAAGTTTCGTATGAATCCCAATCCACTTTAGACAACTCAACCAACTGCATAACTACAGATTGAGCATCAACTTTTTTAAATGGAATCCTCGAAATATCGCCGACTTGGAATGTTACTGTAGGATTGAGAACACTCATATACGTTGCAGTTAGCTTACTGGACAGCAAGCCTAGAACAGATAGTCTTATATCCTCATCTGGAAAACCAGAAGAACCTTTTACGTCAAAAACAAATCCTTTAGGGCTTAATCTAGCTCCAAAGCCCCCAGCCGTAATATCTGACCAAGTTATGCATGGCTTAAAATAATATTCACGGTTTATGACCCTACCATTTGAACCAACCTTAGCTCCTACAGTATTGTCAATATAACTACAAATCTCCTCTCCCCGATTCTCGAAATTTACAACAAAGAAAAAATTTCCATACCATTTCCGGAAAGATCCACCTTTATTATATGGAAACCACTTATAACCACTTTTAGCAGCTTCATCCTCTGAAGCAGCATCAAACTTTATTTTTGATTGCTGTACCTCACTCCAAAGCCTTAAAAACAAGTCATTATTAGTCGTTGCCATTCCTTGCCGAGGTTTAGCAATTTTTCCAATGTTTTCGTTAACCACAAATGAATTTCTTAGATTGACGCCTGCCCAATAAGCGATAGGACTACAAGGTATTTTTCCAAAATCACCAGAAGATGCCGTATGGTAGTTATGACCAGATCTATCTTTAAGCAATTTTAAAAATAAATTCTCTTTCTCAGCTTCTGACTGACCCTCAATTAATCTAAAAAAATCGCCTCTTAACCCAGGATAATAATTGTTCTTCAACACAAATGCTGTAGTTGAAACCACTTCCCCCCCAATACTATCAAAGGCACGAGTCCCTAGATGTGCCATAGACAAGATTGTTTCTTGGGTTAAAATTTTTGCGCGCAGTTTTTCGTATGAAGACAAAAACATCCAACTCTGCATAGTAATCATGCCAACATTGCCAAATTTAACTGCCAGATCTAAATTTCGTTCCACAAACATTGCAAATAGATCCGACTTACTATCAGGGTAATGCTCCTTAACCCAAGCACTTAAACGAACATTCATACCTTTGGCGCCCATATAAGGCGGATTCGCAACCACCACCTCATACCGCTGGCTCAAATACTCTGCCTGTTCTAATGTTCTAAGTACTTCATTATGAATATGTTCCAGCAATAGTTGCCCACCGATACCTTTCGCCTCTAACAGCTGCCGTACCTTCGCATAGTTCATAGTGACAGGACGAATCAATGATCCGAAATTGTCAGCTTCTTCGAATTGTGCAAGGAGTTTGCGTAGGTTAGTCGTGAATAAATCCTTACCAACAACAGACTCGTACTCATTCAAATCATTACAATCAAATGTGACCTTCTGCAGTACGCAAATGTTGGGCTTCACGTTTTTGTTAAAGAATCTTCGTTGTTTACTTCTTGCTTTCATCGTTAGCGCAACAGCCGCTAATTCGCCCGCACGCGGATCGATTTCAATTCCAAACAAATTATAATTTAGAATTTTCTCTGGAATCTCACTAGGATCAGTCCCAAACTCTTCGTAAATTACATAAAGTAAATCAAAAGCATAGGTCAACATGTGCCCAGAACCACATGCGGGATCACAAATCTTAAGTTCTTCAGGATTTTTAATGATTAAGAAGTCAGTTTCTGGCTGCTCAGGCTTAATGTAGAAATCCATATACTTAGCCAAATTAGAATTAGGATGATTCAACATCCATAATCGACCAAGCGAATTTTCCACCAAATAGCGAACAATCCAGTGAGGCGTAAACAACTGGGTTGCTGCTGGAATATTTTCAGGCTCAACTTTCTTATTTTTCTTTAGGGCATCAAATACCTGATCTTTCTTTTCAGAGATATAAAACTGATATAACCAACCAATCACTTCAACATCTTTGCATACATCAGGAGTCATTGCTTCACGGGTGAAAGCTAAAATGCTGTTTCCTGAAAGAAGGTCGCTAGGAATCAATAGCTCTGTAAAGTCTTCTATCTTTTCAAACATGAAACTCATCGACTTATGCCAATAGTTACAAGCAGATACTATGAGAATTCGATAAGCTTCTTGTTGTGGATCACTACTCGATGAAGTAGCAGATAATAAATTACTGATCTGTTGGCGGTGCGACTCTTGAATCATCTCATCATCTAAATGACCAGCTTTGGCTTCTGCCAAAATCTCAGGTTGAAATTGGCTCTCATCTGCAGGAGAAATAACCCTAATGCGGTTGTAGCCATTCAAATCCATAAACCGTAATGCACAGAATCGATTGAACCAAGTGTAGGCAACCTTCTCGATGACTTGCTCTCTTCCAGAGAGAGCAACCTGCTTTTCTAAATCAGCAACTGCTTTTGGAAACTCACGTCTAGCTGAACTGTCTTCTGCCAACACAAATTCGAGTTTGGCCGAAGTCTGCTCAATCAGACTACGACGAGCATACTGGGCAAAACGGCGAAGTTTGGTGGTTTCCATTAAGAGGCCGCTCCTGCAGATACTTGAGACTGGGCTGAAAGACGAGCAACAGGCCATTGAGGGTAGCGCATTTTCCAAGTTTCAAGATTATGAACTTCACAAACGACTAAAGGGTCTCGTGACCACCTTGTAGATTTTTGTGAAAAATGCTTCATACTTTTATTTAAAGGATCAACAACTAAATTCAATAATGCACTCTCAATTGTGATTAAAGAAACATAATGAACTGATTTTTCCAAAGAACATTCAGCCCATCTAAAAAAGAAAGTATATAAATATTTTTCAACAAGCGATTTGTTTAGGGTTGCATCTGACACTTTTTGCCAAAACTTTTGGTTCCCGACATCTGCTGCATTTGGAACACTAGTATCTTTGATTTCTATAAAAAATATACTATCAATACACTCAATAATAAAATCTACGCGTGGCATTTTACTAATGTCATGGTATTCCGCATGATTTTTATCGGGTTGATCAAACTTCAAAACTTGCATGGCATTTGTAAAATTTATTTGTAAATCACCTTCGACCAAAATCATTCTTACGCACTCTCTATTTGATTTTTAGCATGTGCAACAAGCAAAGAACTAAATGCCTCACTTATAGGGTTTGGTTCAATATCAAGGTAATTGTCTGTAGATTTCACTCTAACTTGAGAGGTTTCTGAATCTTTATATAAAGTATGAAAACTTACAAGATCACCCTGACCTTTATCCGCAAGTAAGTCGAACCATTTCAATAAAACATAGTCGTGAGTAGCAATAATGATTTGTTGGCCATTGCGAGCAAGTTCAAATAAAACACTAACCAAAAGTTTCATCAACTTCGGATTCATATTGGTTTCTGGCTCATCCCATAACAATGTCCCACCTCGTCCCGGTCTGATTGCACCCGTAGCAAGTAAGCGAGATAGCATTCCAATCTTTCGAAATCCTTCTGCAACCACATTCGCTGAATACTCAACATCGCCAGACTTGAACGTCACATTGCCGCCGCCATTAAAAATAAAGCGACCACCACATACTTTTTCGATTTCTTCAATTGCCCACTTAGATTTTTCAGAAACATTTTCAGATCTCATTTCTGGGAGATCTAAACTCACACATATATCATAATAAGTTTGATCGAAAGAAAGACCATACTTCTCATATAGGCTGGTAAACCCTTTCATAATCGATAGAACTTCTTTGGTTGGAATAAATACAGGCTTATCGCCCACTCCAATACGATAATTCGTATCTCCCAATGCTACAGTCTGTGAGTTAACATTAAAGCGAACACCAAACTTCTCATCATTACCCAGAGTGACCTGAACTTCGGCCTGCTCACTTCCTACGCCAGCCATGCGAAGTTTTCCCAGCTTATTGTCTAAAGGCAAGAAAACACTAAGGAATTTTTTGGTAATAATCTGGCTAAGTTCTCCAGCCTCTTTTACAGCCATTCGCTCTTTATCTTCCAGCGCAGATTCAAGCGCGTAAATTGTCTTGAGCAACTGTGTTTTCCCCGTACCGTTTTCACCAATAATCACATTGATTTTCGGTGAAAAATTAATCGAAAAATCTTCGAACTTTGTAAAGTTCTTAAGTACCAAGCTCTGTATTAATGCGTAATCATTTTTCATAAAAAACCCTTAAATCTGAATTCGTTTACCATCGGCGATTGCTTTTATTAGCGCATCACGCATCGCCTCTAAATACTGATCAACGTCCTTCTCATCTGCCAGCCATGCCTTGCCAAAATCGACTACAAGATTCCGAGTGTGAACATATTCAATCGCGCGCACTGGCGGAGTTACAGCCTTCTCGACTTTAGTGGAATCGATATGACTACCCACCTGATCTGTAGTTGTAGAAGGTAACGTCGTAACTACTGGTCTCGACCAATCAGAAAGAAGTGATAACAAGCGAGGAGACTCTTCCTCTTGAAATCGTCGCTGAGTATCTCTGATAACGGCTATTAACTTTTGTTGCGTAATATTTAAAGAGAACGATGTAAACGGTCGTACCAACTGACTTTGCTGTGCCTCATTTAAAGAAGAAAACTCAGTCATACTCCGCATGCGTGTTTCAAGTTGCAGAACAATAGATTCGGCAGCAACAACTTCAGTTTTAATAAGATCACTTATTTTAACCTGTAAGGACTCCATCTGACCTTTGAGGTGCTGTATACGATTGCCCTTGAAGCATTCGGCATCAGAGAGTAACGCTTCGATTTCCTGAGCTTCATTACCATTGATATAGGCAAAATTTGGTTGCTGCACTTGGACAAACAGGCGCGCTTCATTAAAAATATCTTTTTGTGATCCAGCCATAAACTTACGCACAGGATCAATTACTTTTTCTTTGAGATCCAAAAGCACATCTTCTTGACGTGTTAACTCCGTGAGATGCCAAGTGTAAGGCTTAGCCGCAATCACTTTGAGCGTATCAATAACAGGTTTTAGAACAGTCAAGAATGGGTATTGTGCCGTCTGCACAAACAATTCGTTTAGAGTAACCACTAACTGTTTGAATGCAATCTCAGTCTCTTTGCCAAGAAGCTTCGCTTCTGTTGCACTTGGAGGCGTATCAAAGAAATCAGCATAGAACTCCTTAACGGCACGTACTTGAGATGCAGTGAAGTCAATCTGTGGTTCAAGAATAATATTTCCATGAATTGCCGAATTTCGAAGTGCTTTCTCTAAAGCATCTTCCTCTAGTACATTACCATCAACCCGAACCTCTACTTTTCCACGAGCGCAGATAAGTGCTAACGTACATAGAACAGCAGCAAAGTACCATCCATAAGGTTTACGCTCAAATCTCTCAATCAACCCCTTAACGCTGGTACGCACTCCCGTGCGTGAATTGGCTTGTATGAAAGCCAGCATTTCTTGCTCGGATTCTGCGAGAGAAGTACCCTCATTCCCGAACAAGCCATCTTTAGAGTGTTTAAGATATTTACCTATTTCACTTTCGGTGTAAGTAAATCCTCGTAACATCCGTAAGTTTGGATATGCACGCTGGATAAGTTCATGAAAGCCCTTCGTGATCCGAGACTGAGCATCTTCTGAACCAACATCAACGTCGCCACCTGAGATAATCAGCTTAGATCGACCTAATAGAACCTGTGTAAAAGCTTGTAGGTCTCGATATCGTTCTTGGTTCTGGAAGCCTTTGTCTGTCAAAATACGTTTGATGTTTTCCTTTTGGGTAGTCGTAACATTTAAGCGAATGTATTTCTCGGTACGCTTATACATCAGTAAATCACGCATCAAACGGTCATCATCAGGCATGATTGTGAGCAACTCATCACGCCCCATACTCTGCATGCGAAGCATATCTTCATTGGAGGAGTGTTCGCTGAAAGGACTGATTACATGTATAGCCAGCTCGTACTCACGCCCAAGTAAACGATCATCTAACTTACGAGTGTACGGGTAATCCGAATCATCAAAACGGATCTTACGACCTTTGATCACATAGTCAAAAACTAATTTTTCTAGTTCTGAGGCAATTTCATTCGTTTCAATTTCAGTATTTTTTATCTCTTGCTCAACATCCTTCTCTTCATCAGTGAGATATTCATAGTGCTCACCGTTACGCTGGATATAGGTTTGCTGCTCAAGTAAATTTAAAGCGGCTTCAACGCGCTTGCGGAGTTGAGTCAAATCCTGATCAAACCCATCCATCAAAAGTACGCACATATTGCGTAATGTTGGCTTAAACTCTTTGACATATTTGACCAAGAAGAGTGCTTTCAAAACCTTGATTGCATATGGATCTTCTAGTTGATTCTCTGACTTAATAATCGCTTGTTGGATATGCGATTTGAGAGCCGAACGAATGCCCTCGAACATTAGGTCAAACGTCGCAAGCTGTCCTAGTTGATGGTGTCCAATTTGTATGGCGACTAACTGAAACACACCCAACATGGATCTTTCGCCCACTGAACTATGTTTTCCTTCAAACCCGTTATGTACAGACAAACTTTGAATTGCTGTCTGGAACAAACCAAATTGATAAGGAATAAATGGGTAGCAATGAATGAAATGCTCTTTGTCTTTGAAATTTTTATAAGTTTGAGCCCCGTCCGCAAAATCAAATAACGTTTTAAAATTATTCGCTTGTTGATGGTAGACGTCAGAAAGTAGATTAATGCCCGTATCGTTCTTAAGCAAAAGTCTTTTTTGAATAACCTCTGCGACATCGGCACTCGTCAATTTCATTCGATTTGAAAATCGTGCCTGAATTTTAGAGAAATCGTTTTCATCTTTGGTATTCATTTCCCCAATGATGCTAGACATATCTTCCTGCGCCGTCACGATGACCCAAGCTTGACCTTTACACTTGGTTGCTAAGCTTTCAGCGATAGTTTGTAGGTTAGTCATAAGCTTGGTGTTGCCAGCTATATACTGCCCTACTTCATCAACAAAGAAGTTAAGTCTAAAATTTGAAGCCTGCTGATCAATGTACGATTTAACTTGATTAGCGAAATCTTCGATGGAGATACGATAGTCTGCACGGAACTTATCTAACACCCCAACTACAGTTTTTCCGATTGCTTTTGCATAGGCTTGATCGATAGAGTTTTCTACCCGCGTAGGACGCTGGCGTCCCCAATCCCATCCATTCGACTCCAAACTTGCGAAATGCTGCTTAAATGTTTCGAGCTGCCCCTCTCTATCCAATTCACGCTCAAACTGCGCGATGTAAGGCTGCTTACCGTAGTAACCGCAGGACTCATCGAACACTTTAACAAAGACCGCCAATAAGGCATCAATCTGCGTTTTGCTGATGACATCCGCTTTTTGATCGATATTGAATAAAATACTTCTTGATGGCGTGCTGGCCGCGCGCTTCAAATCAGCACGCAACACTTCATTGTTTTCACACTTCGCAATAAACATGTCTAGCGCGGAAGTTCCATCTATCGCCTTATTTTCAAGAAGCAAAGCTAACATTTTCAATAAATGTGACTTACCCGAACCAAAGAATCCAGAGATCCAGACTCCATTAGCACCCTCATAATTATTATAAGCATCCAAAAAACTCTCTAATCGTTTCTCTACTTCATTGGTGAGAACATACTCCTCCAACTCAATACGCAAGCTAGCGTCGTCATCAGCTTTAATAACGCCTTCGATTGAACGATCAACTGGTTTTTTAAATATTTCCTTTAAATTCATCATCAATCCTTTATCTTCTTATACTGCTGTTTCAAAAATATTGAATGCTCGATAATATTTATCGTCTCGAAGACGACCAAATAACTCAAGTGATGCACCGCCCGCTATGGAGTGTGTATATTCACCCGGAAAGAACATGACCGTAGGCTTACTCTTTGCGATCTTTTGAAGATTGTTAAGAACATTATGCGAACGGATAAATGGGAAAACTTCACCAACGCCTGTGATAAACATGACGTCAAATGATTCTTTCGTCATCTCGTGGGCAATCGCTGGTACAACGATAGTTTCGACGTCCAACATGGATTGTAGCTCTTCAAGCAACTTCACCTTAGTCATGCTGGCTTCATTGCTCAAATACCAATCCCAATCCCCTTCTTTTCGGAGATGCTCAATCGATAGATCATAAAGGTTAACTTCGAGAACCTGAACATTTTCTTGACCTAACCTATTTGCAAGCTGCTTGGTTATACGTTCCATCTCAACCGTCTCATTCGCCTTGAATGGACAGATATAAAAAGGAATTTCATTATTAAGACTCTGCATCTTAAGAAATCGGTCGCTACTAATAACCGCATGCAGATGTTTAAATCGCTCCGGGAATGCCATCTGACTCCAGTCAACCACTATGGCGCCCTCCATTGAGACTCAGTTTGCAGTGTAGGAAAAATAGAAAATGGGTCAAATCCACGAAGTGTTATTAGACTAGCCACTTGAGGAGAGATCGAAGTCGGTTGGATGAAATTTTCTGTGGTAAGGAACTGAGCCTCACGCAACATACGAAACAAGTTCTGTCTGAGCTTATTACGCGTATTTACAGTGATTGTATCGAGCTCACGATTCCATTCAGCTTTGTTACTGAAGAAAATTTCGAAATCCTCTGAAACCAACTCAAAGCGCATTGTTAAAAAACGTTCGTGCAGCACTTCAACAGCAAACTCATGAATAAATGAATACCGCAAACATACTGCAAGCCAGAGTAGATGTAGACGTTCATTACCAATGCTACCGACAAGCAACTCCAACTCGACCTGATTGAGTGTTTTTAAGCGCGAAGAAACTTCACGATAGACTCTTTCAGAGGAGCTCTGCATACGCGTTTGCATAAGCCCAGCAGCGAGAGCTTGTTCACGTACAAGATCCCAATCTTTGAGTGCCAAATACAGCTCAGCGACCTTTACAGACTCATTGTTGAGTAAGCCGCCAGTTGTAAAAGACATTTTATATTTACTTACAACCATACGATCAGAACCAAAAAAAGAAATCGCTAAAAACCATAACCTTATTGAAGTTCTAGGCTCCGCAGTTCGTAAAGAATATCACCTATTGTCTAACCAGCGATAGCGAGGAATTTAAAGATAGTTCCACAAATCCCTAAAAGCAGATCAGATAATTTAACCAAGATCATTGAACATTGAGGGGAACAGGTTGATGTTGAAATTATTTATAGCTGCGCTGTATCCTCACAGCATGAACACAGCAATATGATTTATGTTCATCATCAATCTTCATAATTAATTTACGGTATTGCGATAATTTATCCTTAGCTTTATATTTTAATTATTTACTGAACAATCTAATCCATTGAATGGTAAATCCTCAAGCAACAGTTGTTCTCAAAAAATCAAAAAAAATATTTAACCTACTGTAAATTGGGAAACATTGAGTCAATAGTCAATGATGTAAGCAGAACCGCCTAACCGTCCTTTCTTCGATTTTGAGGAAAGGGCAAATGGGGTGGTTTTGCTGTTTTTTTTATTGGGTCAGGTTAATGCCAGTAAATTCTCCTAAGGTTTATCGCTGTTCATATTGATTGTAATTGGTGGAGTAAAATTGAGCCACTACGTCATACCTCCACTATCTAGTGGGTAATAAAGCTATAAGGATGTATATATGGAACTCAATGCAAAAAGGTCAGACGCTTAGTGCTCATCGACGGCATGCGTCAACGCGAAGCTGCAAGGCATTACGGACAAGCACGCTTTACCCTCAGGTTATCAACGAAAAGGGCCGTCTGATTCTAATTTTAGAGGAATCAAAGGCTCCCTATAAATCAACATGGCTGTCGCCTGAGCTATCGAGAATTTTAATTTCAGACGCTCTGACTCGATATAGCAACCAAAATCTAGCTCTTATAACTACCAAACATTTTTGATAACAATTGACTAACCCCAATTGCCCGATTATCCTTTCCTTGCTGACCCTCATGGTCAGTCGGTTTTAGCAGACCGAGACACTCAGCGCACAGCGGCGCTTTAATGCCGTTTTTTTTGTGCGTTCTTTCGTATCCCCCTCTGCGGTGGAACGGGAGGGGGACGCGCTTGCGCGTGCTGGGTGCTTGAGTGACCAGTCTGCTAACCCCTTTTCGTTCTGCCACCCATCATTTAGCAGTGAATTTGGCAGGACTTCTTAAACACTCAGGAGTCTGTTATGACTATTTACACCAATTCTTTATCGCCTAGCCATCTCCCCACCAAAGCCCTCAGTTCGCTGCATTTGCGAACACATTTAACCTGAATCGTCCCTACTGTTCTTGGGGTTAATTTTCAAATTAAATCAATATCCTGTCAGCCATAAAGCTTGTACGGGAGGGGGCATCTCATGAAAGGTAAAATACTCGATTTTTCCATCCAGACCAGTTCAGGCATTATCACTGGCGATGATAACAAACGATATCAATTTAGTGGCAGCGAATGGAAGGAACAAAGCATTCCACAACGTGGTATAAACGTTGATTTTGATCACACAGAAGATGGCAAGGCCATTGGCATCTATCTGGATTTAGTGAGCCAGACGATAACGCCACAGCCTGTTCAATCTGCAGCTCAGTCGCAACCTGTCAGACAACAAGCATCCAGTCAGGCTAAAACGGAAGAACAATATAATCCGTGGGACTGGTATAAGAAATGTTTCAAGAACTATGTTAATTTTGGCGGACGTGCCAGACGCAAGGAGTTTTGGTTCTTTCAAATGATTGCGTCTATTGCAATCATTGTTATCGCTATGATCTTCCCACCCACTGCGGGCATCTTCCTTCTGATTATTGCACTGCCCTCCATAGCCGTATCCATCCGTCGCTTGCATGATACTGGTCGCTCAGGCTGGTGGTATCTCCTGAGTCTGACAGGGATTGGTTATGTTCCACTGATCATCTGGTGGGCAACAGACAGCGAACCACAGACCAATGCCTTCGGTCACTCACCCAAATAAAGGGAGTCTGGGGAACAGACTCACAAATTTTTAGTCAATCTGTGCATGGCATTGAGCGGTAATCGTTCAGGCGCAATCGGCTGTTAGGGCTTTGATTCTCTGTGTTCGTAAAATAGCATTTAACAATTTTAAGGAAAATTTCATGAAAAAAATAATTTTATCCGTAGCTTTCTCATTGGCATCGACTGTGGCATTCGCCAACGCTCAATACAGTTTAGTCATTGCTGACAAATCAATATTACCGCAGCAGGAAACAGTGCGCACTTTAACTGATAAGTTTGGAACGCCTAGTTCCAAACAAAACCAAACCTATTATTGGAATATCGGCGTAAGTAAGATTCAGGCAAGCTTTAAGGCGAATAAACTGGATAGTATTCAAGCTATCGGCGAATCTGACGCACCATGGAGTTATATTACGGATTACAAGCGCAAATTAGGAAATCGAGATACTTTTATTTGGACACTCACCGAAGATATTGATTACTACTGTACCGATGGCATAACACAAGCTGTGTCTAAAGGACCTGTTAACCTTAAAGTATTTACAGAAGGTGCTGGGGGTTCTATGTTTGTGGGATTCCATGAAAAACAGGCATTACCTTGGATACAACTATCCAAAGATCATCCTAATCTCGTCGGCTGGGAAAATAAGCCCGTTTTTGGTAGTAAATGTGGCTACGGTTCAATTCGCAAATAAAAAATAATGGAACTTAAACTCTATGAAAAAAATCATCATCGCTGCTTTATTAGCTACTTCTTCAACTTATACATTCGCAGAAGATTTCTTCACAATCTCTGGGAAGAAAATTTCTCTACACGAGAAACCAGCTTCCATGGTAGCTAAGTTAGGCAACCCCTCAAAGAGCGATTCTAAAGAGCTTTATTGGGATAACAAAGGTAGTCCAATAACAGCCACGTTCGGTATGTGGGGTTTAGATGGATTAACAATTAGCAAGGGTTCTTTTACTATTGACGGTAAAACTATCATTGCTGGTAAAGATACACCAAACACCATTAAGTCAAAATTACAAAAATACTGTCGTCAGATTGAAGGTGGTCAGGCGTCTAAGTTACTTATGCAGACCACTCGAGTAGGAGCTGAAGGTGAAATCTATATCATCATTACAACAGTCGCAGATGGTGGAGTGTCTGATAAAGCGCTAATGAACCTACCAGTATCTTCCGTAGAGTTGAGTTATGAAGATCCTCTTAGTAACCCAACTTGCAATTATTAATTTAGTACTACCTCCTCTACCCATCATCGCGCCTAGATGCGATGATGGGAGACACACTCATTTCATTGTTACAGTTTCACCCTGATCGCGTATAGCTATTCTGGACTCAATCCAATCGTTGATTTCACTGGCAACCCAAGCAACACGATTAGTCGTTAGATTTACTTTCTTTGGAAATGTTGGTTCATAATACTTTGATTTAGGATTTATCATCTCGTATATTGTTGAACGACTTAGGCCTGTCAGTTCAATGACCATGGTGATATTTAGCATTTGTGTGATGGCAATCATCTTCGAATTTCTCCCGTTGTCTTGAGAGCGGTTTCTCTCGATACAAAAGACAAGGCGGTAATTTTTTGCAAGAACACATTTTCAAAACTAGAACCCAAAACAAGCTGATTTGCATGCTGAACAAAAAAAAAGAGAAGTTAGCATGAACTGCAAACTTCTCTCTTTATTTAGCTGGCTACAGCTAACTAGCAACACCAGTTAGCCAAACACGTGCTGGCATTCATTACACTGAAAAATCACACGAGTTGGTCGGCTGTGTGGTTCAAAAGCCTGCCCCAATATGGATCCAATCAAACCACCTGCAAGTAATCCAAATGGTGTAGGGATCGGTAGATGTCGGGCAATTTCACTTCCAAGCGCCATCATACCCACGTGGTTACTGATACTCGGTGTGGATGGGTGCTGGACGCGGGTGACAGCACTGCTATAACAACGTGGGCAAATATTAGGCATGATATTCTCCAGATGCAGGACTGGTTCGCCAGCCTGCTGGTTGATCGTTGGATAAAGTGGGTTTAGTCGAGACTGATTTAAGATGAATATAAGTAAGTCTCATGTAGATGATGTATGCCCTGAATTATTTGCGATCCACGTTTAACCAAAGCCTCGCTTTCCACGAATCTTTGCTCGCAGGTGTTGATCTTCCTTATCAGCACGCGCCAGATAGCTGATTGCCTTAAATGCCCTACTGACTTCCAACGCATTGCTGCGATGGATCATGCCGATACCCAAAGTATTCTGCTTACGGTATTGATCCTTGTGGGCTTTACTATTGCAGTTAAAATAGCAGCCTTCGCCATCGGTAATGTCCTGCCAGACCTTCCCAAGCTGCATCGCGTAATATTCATCCTTCATGTACTTTGAGCCGTTATAGATGAGTAGAATATGGCAGTGAGAGCCTTTATCGCGTCCCTGCTCAATTGCCCATGAATAATCCAGCACCCCCTTAAAGCAAGTGTCTCTATTTTGAATACGACGACGTAATACCTCCAGATTAGCATCAAAATCACGGATGCTTGTATCTGCATCATAGCGGTAACTGAGATCCACCCTTACCAGTAGCAATTTGCAATGATCTTCCACTAACTTTTCAAAGCGCTTTTCTAATACAGTGGCGTTGCGGTTGCGTTTTCGTTTTTGCCGATTAATAAATTGATCGTGCTGACTCATTAGGTCATCACAGAACCCCATGAAGTCAGTCTTAGATCGAAATAGCGGCTGATTTGATCTTGTTGCTAATCTTGCTCTGACGGGATTGAGCGAATTTATAGACATCAAGTCAAAGTAGCCCTGTAGCATTGGTGAGTATTCAAGCTCAGAATCATAAATATCAAAAGCCAACTTCCGATATTCTTCAAGCTCGGTAATAGCATCTCGCCAATGGTATCTACCTGAACAAATATCAAGCATCAAGTCTTCGATTTTAATCAATTTTTCATTACGGTTCACGTCACTTCTCCTAGTAGTTGGTTAAACCATAAAAGAGAGGACGCTGTAATTATTTACCCTTTAGCATTGTTAATCACTCATAAAAACTCTTAAATCTCAAGCATTAAGTTATCTGATAGTAGAATTTCATAAGTGAATAATTGATGGTTTTAAAATTTTATGATTTATCGATTTATATGCTTTTTAGGAAAGAGGCTTGGTAGATAAATATTTAGTAAACAATTGATTAAGTAAGTAATCTAATAGTAATAATAATCTAATAGTAATTAAATTTATATCCTAGCAATGTTTGCTAGTTATTGGCATGGTGAATGGCTGATGACACAGGTCAGCAAACCTTGATGACTCAAGGCTTTGAACTTAATAGATGATATTACTTAAACATCACAAATGTAGCTGAAATGCAGGCGAGAGTTACGGCTTAAATGGCCCACTTAAAACAGCATATCTAATCCATGCAGTCACCGTTAGTTCTGTCTTATCCTATAAACTCCATTATCCATGAACAACTTAACTCTTTCGTCCTCGGCTAAAACGACTCCTAATGTCATCAGAGTAATCCACATCAAAGATTTCCATATATACAAAGTAAGGTAAAATACGATTCTCAAAAAATGCCCATTTTCCCTTATCACTCGTTTCAATAATCAGTTCTGCTGGCATATCCCACACCTTACCTTGCATAACAGGAGTAGAATGAAACTCTAAATCAGGTTTCTGATCTCCAAATATTTCGGAATTCTCATTTAGTATCGTTTGCATGTATTCAAAGAATTCGGAAGGGATGTCCCGAAGCGTTGCTTTTTGATCATCTTGTACGGGCACGTCTATGAGAGTACTCGCATCCAGAATAATAATCATATCTTGTATAAGGTCTTGTGTAATAAAATTTTCTTTCCAAAAATATAAGAAATCTAAATAACCTTTGAAACCCTGTGGTCTATTTGCTTTTTTATTTACTATGCCAAAAAATTCCTTAAATTGCTCATAAGGTACTTTGTCATTTTCAAGTATTAACTGTAATTGAAAACGATATAGAACAATATTTTGTTGTTTATATCTTCTGAAATAGACAATTGCATCTAGTAATTGTTTTGACCGTTTATTCCAGTCATTAGTCATCGCAATAGAGCTTGGTTTGACAATCTCAGTAACAGACTCAACAAATCCAGCCCTTGGGCGGTTACCCTTTGTACTGGGTTGCAACTTTCCTCTTTGGGCAAAACTAGTAAGCTTAATAAAGAGATTACTTAAATCCTCCAATGATCCAAGCTCTGCATCCGTATTTAATATTTCAAATCCACCTAATTTTTTGATTGAAGGATCTTCGCACCTAAGAAAATCTGCAAGAATCTGTACATTACGAGTAAAATATCTACCGCTCAATTGCTTTATAAAATCCATTTCACTCCAAAGAAATAAAAACTCCCTACCTAGTCGTGTCACTCTTTGTTCGAGCTGTTTTGAACTTTCCGTCCTTATTTGTGGCATTTGTTCTTTAGAGTATAAAAACGCTGGCGTATTCTGCTGACGCAATAAAGACAGCATAAAAACTTCTATCCGCATTAAAAGTTGCAATTCCCAACTATCACCCACTCTAGCCCATTTTAGATACTTATACGCTGTATCATGTTCGACTGGAAAATCTTGATACTCTGCTTCTAGTTCCCTGTATAAAATGTCTACAACCTGCAAATACTCTTTCGCAAATTGGTTCGCCTTGATGCTCAATGCTAGGCTACTATTATCTTGGGCAACTAAATCCTCTAGTAATAAATGTTGTTGTTCCTTATTTTTTTGCCTTCCCAATTTCCGTCGATTTCTTCGTTGGTCATTGTTCTGAGGTTGATTGAACAACTTTTTAAGCCGTTCATCCCCTAATAATTGCTCAATGATTGCCTCGGCAAGATCATCGACAGATTGGCTAATGGACTCAAATGGGGTATTATTTAAATCACTATTTGAATCATCCTTGTCCAGATCAGGCGCATCAATTTCTACTATTTTTTCTTCATCCATTACATTATGCTCGCAAGGGTCATGTCCAACCAGTAAAACCACTATAAGAATTCCCAGTCAGTAAACCATTAATTCCCATCTATTTTCCAGCCAATTCTCGGGTATTTTCATCTCAATTCCAAGCCCGCACTCTTATTTATCAGCAAAATATAGCCTAACCAACATGTGAACTTGGGGGTAGATAACAAAGATTGATTGCCTAGCAGAACTGATTCAATCGACAAACAAGACATAAAAAAACCACACCTGTTAAAGGTGTGGCTCTGTCGATTTTTCGATGTGTTGGTGAGAATTTAGAAGTGATTACTTATTGCTGATTAAGGAGGCTGTGCCTGATGCTTTCAACCCATCCATATAGTCAGCCCAACACTGTAGCCAAATTAAACATTCTTTTTCGTATTTATGTAGATTGTAAGTTCCTTCCATCCCTTTCTTTGAATGCCCAAGTACAGCCTCAGCAACATCACTTGGACACCCTAGATGAGCAGGGAAAAAGAAGTTCAAATGAGGATATTTAAACGAGCGAGAGTTTTTGGTTTAGAAACATAGGTTTTATTTAAGTAAATCTCAATTGGCAACCAATTGGCAACCAAAACATGAAAAAATAGATTTAGGAATTATTGAAGTTTTCAGATTTATTATAACCTATTGATTTATTTGGTCGGGACGGAAGGATTCGAACCTTCGACCTCTTACACCCCATGCAAGCGCGCTACCAAGCTGCGCTACGCCCCGACTTTTTTACAACGACTTGCAACACAAACTCGCCCTTGAGCGAGCCGCT
>Ga0209023_10001389_pt1 | contig 32631 bp, 26 predicted proteins | sample LakOneMetagenome_FD_187468 | JGI IMG/M metagenome (GOLD analysis project Ga0209023, IMG submission 187468) | Freshwater and sediment microbial communities from Lake Erie, Canada (SPAdes) (version 2) | ecosystem: Environmental > Aquatic > Freshwater > Lentic | place: Lake Erie, Canada...
GCGCTGCATTCGGCGCTCAATATTTCGACAACCAGGGATCGTTGTACGCTTCCCGCAACGACGGCACCATCTTCCGCGTGCGCAATGCAGTCGGCGGTGGCGCGCCCAGCGTCGAAGTCCTGACGACTGCAGCTCCATCGACCAATCAGAACGATGGTGCCCGCTGCCCCAACGCAGCGCCACCGGTGGCGAGCATCGACGTGGCCAAAGTGCTGCAGGCCGAATCTGGAACGGTCGCGGGGCATGCCGAACCCGGTGAAACCCTGACCTACCGTTTCACCCTGACCAACAGCGGCCTGGCTGCAAGCGGTGCGACTTATTCATTCTTCGAAGTACTGCCGGTGGGCACGACCCTGCAGTCGATCAGTGGTGGAACGATCGATTGCCCGGTTGGTTCCGCGGGTGCGAGGCTGTGCACCGTCATGGTAAGCGGTGCCATTCCACCCGGCGGCACGGCCACCGCGGACATGCAGGTACAGGTCGATAATCCCGTGCCTACTGGTTTGACCAGTATCCTCAACCTCGTGCTGGACGACGCGAATACGCCACCCCAGGGCTGCGGCGCCAGCAATCAGGCCTGCACCACGCCACCGACCTGTTCGCCAACCAGCGACCCGAACCACTGTGTCGTCACCCCGATATCGTCCCTCGATCTTTCGATCGTGAAAACGGTGACACCAGACACCGTCGTGACCGGCGAGTCGGTCACGTACACCTTGGAAGTGGGCAATGCAGGACCATTGGCCGGTGATGGCGCCATCGTGCACGATCCGGCGGTCGCGGGCCTTGACTGCAGTTCGGCGGTGCTGACTTGCAGCGCCACGGGAGGCGCTCAATGTCCTGCATCGCCGACCATCTCGGGTTTGCAGGGAGCGGGGCTGACGATCCCGGCGCTGCCCGTGGGCGCTACCGTGCACATCGAATTCACTTGCATCGTCACCGCGGCGCCATGAGCTACGGGGTAGGGAAGGCGGCCCCGCCTTCCCACGAAATTCAAGGGTGCGTTCTCGTATCTTTGCTGTTAACAGGACAGGCCGACTTTTAACGACCCTAAGCGGGCATCAAGCTACACGTAAACGCATCTGACGCCTTTCGCGCGCATAACCACTCGGCGACCTGCCGACATAACGCGTAAAGGCGGTACTGAACGTGCTCGCCGACGAATAGCCGACGCGCTCGGCGATTTTTTCGATCACCAGATCCTGACGATCGAGGATGTCTTTCGCGATCGCCATGCGCCAGGCGAGCAGATACTCCATCGGTGGCATGCCGACCGCGCGCGAGAAGCGCTGGAAATAGGCAGACCTCGACAATGCCGCAACTTTGGCCAGTTGCTCGACCGTCCATGCACGTGATGGATCGCGATGCATCTCCCGGATCGACAGAGCCAGGCGCTCATCCGCCAAGCCACGCAGCAGGCCTGTCGGTGCCGTGTCCCTTGGTGTTGCTCGCAAGGCTTCGATGAGCAGGACTTCGACCAATCGAGTCAGGATGAGATCGCGCCCCGACTTCGTTTGCATGGTTTCCTCGCGCACGAGGCGCACCAGCACGCCGAAGCGATCCTCGCCCCGGACGTGGATAACAGGCGGAAGTAAGGCCACCAGCAGTGCGGTGTCCGGTGAATCGAAGACGAAATAACCGCCCAGCATGCGCACATCGGGTTCCGCCTCGAGGGAGCCATGACGCAATTCATGATCTTGGTTCGCGATGGCGATGGGATCGATGTGCTCCAGCTCGACGGGCTCGAATCCAGACAGAACGAATCCCGGCGTGGCGGGTAAGAACACGAAGTCGCCTGCCTCCAGCCGCAGCGGATCCGCGCCATCGACCTGCAATAGGCATGCGCCGTCGGTCACCACGCAGAAGCCCGGGTGCCCGAACGGGGCGTAGCGGACGCCCCAGCGCCCGGCGCCGGAAATGCTCTTCCCCATGACTTTATTGGGTCGAAGCAGGGTGATCAGCTCAGCCAGCGGATCGGTCATGTCAGGACTATGGCCAATGTTTATTGGACTCTACAGCATCGATAGTCCTATGTCGCATGCCTATCGTGGTCGCACCTACCCACCACGGAGTCCCACAATGAAGACCGTTCTGATCACAGGCAGTTCCTCCGGTTACGGGCTCGAAACCGCCCGTTACTTCCACGACCGCGGCTGGAATGTCGTCGCCACGATGCGCCGCCCGAGTCCTGGCCTCCTACCTGCGTCCGACCGAATCAAGTTGATCGCACTGGATGTCACCGACGCCGGCAGCGTCTCCCGCGCTATCGAGAAGGCTGGCCCGATCGATGTTCTCGTCAACAACGCCGGCATCGGTGTCGTCGGCGCCTTCGAAGCCACGCCGATGCAAGCGGTGCGCGAGGTGTTCGACACCAACACGTTCGGCACGATGGCGATGGTGCAGGCCGTGATTCCGCAGATGCGCGAACGCCGGGCGGGCGCAATCGTGAACGTCACCTCAAGCGTCACCTTGGCCAGCATGCCCCTCGCTGCCGCCTACACGGGGAGCAAAACGGCAGTCGAAGGCTTCACTGGTTCGTTGGCGCATGAACTCGGCGCATTCGATATCCGGGTGAAGCTGGTCGAACCCGGCTACGGCCCGACGACGCGCTTTGCCGAGAATGGCGCCGAGCGTATGAACGGTCTCATCCCGGACACCTACGCGGACTTTGCCCGCCCGATCTTCGAAGCCTTCGCCCGTCCGCAGGCGACGACGCAGCCCGAAGATGTGGCCAAGGCGGTCTGGCATGCCGTGCACGACACATCCGACCAGTTCCATTTCCCTGCGGGAGCCGATGCAGTCGCATTGGCAGGGCCGCAATGAACGCGCCGAAATCCGCGTCGCGTTCCGTACGTCCGTCTCGGCAATGGATGTTGGCCGTCGGATTTCTCCTGGCAGCAGCGCTTGTCGCTGCTGCCCAGGGTGCACGGAGTCCTGTGCGCGAGGTCGATCCATCACTTGAACCTCTCACGCTGGGTGAGGCCCGCCAGCACTTCGATTCGATCACGGGCTCTCATCCATCCGTGGCGCTGGTGCTGGGTGGTGGCGGGTTGCGCGGGTTTGCCCATATCGGCGTGCTGCGCGCGCTTGAGGAGCATGGAATCCGACCGGACATCGTGGTTGGCACGTCGGCGGGTGCAGTGGTTGGCGCCGCCTACGCCAGCGGCGAAACAGTCGATCAGCTGGAAGCCGACGCGATGGACATCGATGTCCCGGCCTTGATCGATCTGACGCTGGATGAAGGCGGATTGATGCGCGGCGATGAGATCGCACAGTGGGTCGATCATGCCGCGCGTGGGAAGCACATCGAGGCATTTCCCATCCGCTTCGGAGCCGTGGCAACCGATCTCGCCAATGGCGATGCCGTGCTATTGGCTTCGGGGGTACCGGGCGATGCCGTGCGCGCTTCATCCGCCGTGCCGGGAGCGACGGTTCCGGTCGCATATCGGAGTGGATACCTGATTGATGGTGGCATCACCAGCCTGGTGCCAGTGCGCTTTGCTCGCGCGATGGGTGCACGCACGATCATCGCCGTGGACATCTACTGTGGCGGAAGCGACGAGGTGACCTTATCGGCACCCGCCGTGATCCAGCGCTCCATGCATCTGCAAACGTGTCTCTTGGCGAAACCGGAATTGAACGAAGCAGATATCGTGATAGAAGTGGATGTTCCACTGCCGGAAATGACTGGAACCAGTTCCAGACAGGAAGCGATGAACGCAGGTTACAAGGCTGCCAAAGCGGCACTTGATGTGCACGAAAAAGACTTTTGAGCGGTGTGCATTGTTGCGAGAGGTCTTTCGACCCCAGGCGGACATCGCCGAGTCCAGAAGCAGCAGCGAGTTCCTTTCCCTATTTTGCGCTGGCAAAGTACTTACGTCTCATCCAGCGATCGTGTCCCTGCTTGTAATGATCGGCTTGCCAGCTATCGTTAGGAAGCAAGTAGGCGCGCTTCTCCACGAAATTCTCATTTTTCTCCAGCGAGATCTTCACTGCCTCACGGAAGGCATAGTGGGAGTGCAAACGCATAAATTCGGTTAGGTAGATCTCCGCAACACGCTTGTTGTTACGAATCACCAACATGTTCTCGTCGTTGGATTCGGTCGAGGCCTTGCTGAAGTTGGCCGATCCGGTGATCACGACGGGTTTTGGTCCAAGCGGATCCACCAGCGCGTACTTGGTGTGGATCCATTTGATGTTGTTCTCCTCGCTCAGCGAGCGCCTCTCGGCTACCCAGCGATCGAGAATGTTCAACCTCAGGTTATTCGCCACCGCGACAATGACATTAGCCCGCCTTCGAACGCGCCTGATGTCGATCTTGCCTTGCGCTAGCTGTTTTCCGTTCCCTTCCTTTTCCATGAGGGCGTACTTCAGGATACCGTCGTTCTTTTCGTAATAATCCAAGAACAGCTTGTTCATACCGAACGCGAACGTCATAAACAGCGCCGACTTCGCAGTTCCGACGATCTTGGCGTACCACTCCAGGACGGACAGGTTATTGCGGGGCGAGAACACTGCCACGACATCATCCGTCCACGGTGAGGGCGGATTCGGGGCGTTCTCATCGATCCAGTTACGGTTGGCTTCGGAGGCCTTGTCACCAGACAGCTGCGTCCAGTAACCGAGATACTCGGTCGCGATGGTCGCGTCTTCGAGCACGTGGGCACAGTTGGAGTGGCCAAAGATGCCGTTCTCTGTCCAGTTCGTGGATCCCGTCCACACCGCGACTGACTTGCCCTTGTGGCTGAGCACCAGGAACTTGTTGTGCATGATGGTCCCCTTGGTTTTGGGGATGGACACCTGCTTCAACTTGGCCTTGGTGATGGCCGCCACGTTCTTTTTCTTTGGATGCGTATCGCCAGGGATGGCGTCGTAGACGACCTTGACCTTTGCGCCGCGTCCCCGTGCTTCCCTCAGAGCCTCCAACGCCTCGGGCCATTGGTATTCGTAGATGGCCCCATGGAGTTCGTAGTTCTCGTCCTTCGCGCGCTCGATGAAGCCGACCAGACCCTCAAACAAGCCACGCGAGAGCCATTCGTAGGCGGCTTGGCCTACTTCGCCGGGCGGCTTATTCTTGAACTTCTTGGCGTAGGCCTGCGAGGAGCACGCGCCACGATTGAAGTAGACGCCGTGTGTACCGTCGTTGTTCGGCTCGGTACTGATCTTGACCGACACGGACTTGCCCTCGGTCAGGGCCTTGGGCGTGCCGTATAGGGGAACGACCCGGTAGGTGTAGTCGTATCCAGGCTTGGCGGTGAAGTCGCACCACTGGAAGCCTTGGATGGGTTGCTCCCGGGTGGACGCATCGCCTCCGGCAGCCACGCCACCGTCTGTGGCATCGAAAATCTTCTGCCCGCGCATCCAGGCCTTCTCATCTTCAGTGTGATCGGTGCGCTGGATGGCGAACCCCAGGCACCCTTTGCGGGTGGCATCGTCCATGTCCATCGCGAGCAGCACGGTATTCGTGCCTGCAATCAATTGCACCGTGAGGCCATCGGCCTGCTTCTTGGCGCGCATTGTTTCCTCCTTGCGCTGGTGGATACGAACCTAGGTGATGGCCCCTTGTTTGGCGGCTGGGAGGACGGATCGAATTTGGCGGTTAAGCTGCTTGGCCAGCACCTCAAATCCGTCTTGCGTCGGATGGATCTCGTCGTTCCAGAATGCTCCAGTGGCAGCTTCTGGCGTGCTAGTGAAATCTGCAAAGCTGAAAAGCCCCGCGTTGGCCTGCTGCAGCGGCACCAGTACGTGGTCGCGAAAGCCATCGCGCAACAGCAGATGGGAGAAGGTCTTGGCTTCTTCCTTGGTGCTGAGCACGCGCCTCATGGTCGGCCACAACCAAGGGCCGACGTTATCCTTCACCCAAGCAATCAGCCCAATGTTGCCGACCGTCAGGTCCGCCGGCTGCCCGATGCGTTCAAGCAAAGCATAGGTGTGTCCGATCACTCGGAAGTCCTTGCGCTTCTTGATGACGGGCGCTAGGCCGTCGAGTACAGCGGTATACCGATCCCTTACCCGATCGAGCGTGCGCAAATCCAGCACGCGATCGAACGCTTGTAGCGCGGTCAGTTTGGCTGGGGGCGTCGCCGTTAACCAGGGGGCGAACATGGCTTGTAGCCGTTCAGACAGCTCATCGTTGCCGCCCGCGCTCAGACACAGGACGTCAAAGGGGTTGTTTTTCAGGCGATCGGCGTAATTGCGAATTTGACTCGCCGTGAACAAGCCCGCTGCTGTGGCGCCCGGCTTTCCGACCAGCATCGCCATACCATCTATACGCAGCATGCTTTGCTTGGCCAAGTTCAGGTACAGCGGGGTGCTGAACCAGCTATCGCCCCAGTACATCACGCAGGGGCGCGACTGCAGGAAGGCGTTGACTGCCTTGCGTCGGGGGCTACTGGATGTGCCCATCATTTCGCGTAGGACTTCCCAGCGCGTGGTCCAATTCGCGTTGTCCATGGCTTTGCTCCTTTTGAGTCTTACCGACAAGGGGATGCGGCAAAGTCTCGACCACGTCGACATCGTCTGTGGCGCGGCGAGCTGGCAACACCGCACTACTGCTTGACGTCGGCGCCGGGCTCCGGACACATCTGCAACGCCGTCCATTGATCAAAACGTGGCAGATTACCCCGGGCCCCGAACCATGCTTGGTGCAACGCGTAATTGCATACCAAGCGGACAGGTTTCAGCAGAGGCAAATTCCTTGCCGGCGACGGCCACTTGATCCATCCCGCCCCAGCGCTCGGTGTGTGAAACCTTGCGCGTGTGGAACACTGCGCCTTCGACCTTGCTCACACGGATGCGCATGCCCACCGATCGGCGCTATCTGCTCCTTGCGGCAGATGCCTTGAAGGGGCCTTTTGCTTTCAGATTGCTACGACGCCGATTCGAGTATCGGCTCTTGGGCGTAATTAACCCATGTGGAAAAGTACCGTTTTGGCGTTCAATGTGAATTATTTACTTGTCACGGGATGTTCGTACTTCGACCCGAAGCTGCCTGTGGAAAATCCGAAAGCTGTCGTTCGAGTAGAGTTTGGTTCCGACACTGGCAACAATAAACGGCCATGCCAAGAACCATTCGCCTCGTAACCTCAGGCGTTGCCCGCAGCGCACATAAAGCGAGCCTTGCAGCCATCCGCGCGACCCTCAAGCGCACAACTTCCACCCTAGGCTGTTCGCGGGGACAGAAATGAAATGGACGACTGAGCAGCTCCTCGAAGAGCTGAAACGGCTGTTGAAGCCAGGCCTCATCGGCTTCTTCGAGAGCTTCGAGGTCACAGAGATTATTGGCTTTCAGAAAGACGGCACTGCCACCAACTTCTTCAGCCTCATCGTGGCCGAGCCTGGGTTGCCCCCAGAAGGCCTTGCGAAGCTCGAGTGCCTGACGCAGGAGCGTATCGAGCTTAAGGGCAGTGAGTACAAATTTGGCGTCTTCAGGTTCCGCGTATCCATCCAGTTTCTTGTGGACGTCCTGGAGCGCTTCGCTAAGACCGGCGAGTGGGAGACCGGGCCGAAGCCTCTGAAGGTCGGCAAACTCCAAGCTGTGGTGCCGCAGTTCGTGCACGCTGACTTCAACGACCCGCACCCGTGGAACGGCGTGCTGAAGAACAACTTCTACGAGGGCTCGTACATCCTGGAGCTGTTCGACACCAACAAAGACGCCGCGCGGTTCCTGCTGCGGGATTCGCGCCAGCTGACGGAGCTCTCGCAGAAGGTCCGCTCTGTCGTGCTCATGGACATCGATGGCCTGTCTGACCGGCTTGGAAACATTGCTATTCAACTGCCGGTCACCGTCATCTCGACGGGAGTACGCGGCTCGCCTGTCGGGGACCAGAGTATCCGAGTGGCTTGGCACGAGAAGGCAACGCCGCGGCCACTGCGCGTCTCCTGCGAAATCTATGGCGACTCGACGGTGGACGCCTTCGACTCCAAGACCATCGGAGTGCCTCCTGTGAAGCCGGAAGACTCCACTTTCAAGCTGCGCTCTCCCGGAGGGGGGGCTCGTACCTATATCTGGGATGACGAGAACCAGGTTCTACTCAGTGCCAGCCCCGTTCAGACGTTTCTGCTTATGGCCGGAATATCGATGCACGCTACAAGCATCGATGGCCTTGGCGATCCCAAGAGAGAGTTCTCGATTCCGGTCAAAGGCGCAGCGCCGCGCCCAGAAGAGGTTGAGCTCAAACGCGTAGACAAGCCGCACTTTGTAGGCAGTCCGCCCGAGCGGCCTCGCGAGCCCTGGCGTTCTGAGCGCATCTTCAAGCTGTCCTCCCGTCAGCTTCAGGAGCGCAAGGAGTTTGTCCAGTACGGGCAGTTCACGGAGCGCGGTCGCAAGGAAGCCCTTGCCGACGTTCACTGGCTGCTTGAGAAACACGGCGCTTTGGGTGCGTGGCTGTGGGATCCGTTCCTGAACGCCGAAGACGTGCTGCAAACACTCTTCTTCAGCCCGCACAAAGACGCGGACCTCCGGGCACTTTCGAACGGCAAGACCTTAGAGTCACGGGACGATGACGAAGAGGACGACGGTGGCGGGCAATCAGGTTCTGCCGGCACGCCCTCCCCTGGTGGTGCGCAGGCCGCTACCGCTATCGACGGCTCCATCGTGTGGAAGAAGGAGCAGCGCGAGGTGCTCGACGTCCATTGTGGAAACCGAATGGGGCTGAAGCTCGACTTCCGGCTGCGGCGGAAAGGGGCTGGCTGGAAGTTCCATGACCGCTTCCTCATCTTCCCTCAGGAGAACGGCCGCGCGCTGGCCTGGTCTCTCGGAACCTCGGTGAACAGCCTTGGTACCAGCCACCACATCCTGCAGAAGGTGAGCAACGGCGAGTTGGTGCAGAACGCGTTCCTGGGTCTTTGGGACCGCCTTGAGCCGGAACACTACAAAGTCTGGAAGGCAGGCAAATGAATCCTGATGCACCTCCACTAGCGCGGGACACGTTTTTGCAAGCGATACAGCCGGGCCCGTCACGCGAGCCGGCAGTTGTGGCGGCCGTGCTCGCCAGGCTTGAGGCCCAAGCTGACGGCGGGCAATTAGATGTGGATGAACTTGAGGAAGCGCTGGACGCGGAGTTTCCCTGGCGCAATCAGCTCGTCTTCCAGTCGCGTCAACTGCGGCCTGAAGAACTTGAGGCTTGGATTCAGGTGATTCGTTGGCTAGTGCAATCGCTGCTTGCAGCGGATATGAGCGCGGAAGGGAGCGCCCGACGAGTTCAGGTGCTGCTCACTGCCTTGGGCGCCCTGGACGTCGGGAGTGAAGGACTGAGTGCAGTCTCAGACAGGTTCGCTGGCAGCCACGTTCCGACAAGCATCGTCTCCATGCTGCAGACGCTCGGACAAGTTCCGGAAGGCTTGGACGCTCGGTCGAAAGAGTGGCTGCGAGGACTGCCAGGCGAGGTCAAAGCGGGCAACTTCAAGATGCTGCAGCAGGCGCAGCGCGTTCTCCAGCTTCGGTTCCACTCGGACATCTGGACGTCTGTCTTTCTACTCTGGAAACTCGAACCCACGGAGCTTGCGCGCCTTATCAACTCGCGCGACAGCATCCTCTTGGATATACTGGTCTGTAGTGTGTTGGATGCAAACGCTCCACTGTTTGCCCTACAAGTTGAAAGCATCACGTTCAAGTTCATCAGCCTGCCCTGGCTTGAGCGGATGGAGCGCATTTGCCCAGAAATCGACGCTCTCGGTGTCCTTGAGCAGCTCTTGCTGCAGGTTGCCAAGACGCCGCATTGGAAGGCGTGGCTGCAAGCGACCCATGAGCACCCTACCGCAGGATCCGGACGTTCCAGAGCCTTGGCCGAAGCTCTGACGCAACTCGCCGAGCCGCAGTGGAAAGACTTCATTCTCGCGCTCGCTCTGTCTAAGTCGCGGAGCTCAGCAGGAGCTGTTGCCGACATCCTCATGCACGTCGCACGCAAACTTGGTTCTGCAAAGGCACAACCCATATGGTTGGTGGCGTTCGAGCGCTGGGACGTCTGGGACTACGGCAGTTGTGAGGGGCACTTCTACCTCAGCTCGCCCCAGGCTTGCGCATTCGACTTTCCAGTTGCCATGTACTACGCGCGTATGCCGGCTGCGGAGCGAGACGCATTGGAGCGAGAACTCCAGGACGCGATATTCCACGTCGAGCAGCGCTGGTTCTCCAACGAATCAGAGCTCTGTACGGAGCGCAATCGCTTGGCTTCAAGACTGCGCCTGGTTCGCCATGGCAGCGCCCTTGCCGCCGGCGGTACAGACGCCCTACCGGCCCCAGTGCGGCCAGATAGCGAGTACGCCGAAGTGCGCTATCGCTATCACGACGTCAATCAGGCACTCGCGAGGACGATGCGCCGCTAGGGCATCAGGCTATGCGCCATCCAGACCGCACGACAAGGCCAGCGGGAAAGACATGAAATAGCGCTCGCGGCAGCTCCAAAACGCCACGTACCACCACCGTTTGAGGACAACGTACTGCGTGTCCGCTGATGGACCCATTCTGGCGCGGCAACGAAGGGCCGCTCCTGGCCGTTAGGCGCTAAGCGACCCATAGCGGACGCGACGCTTACGGCCACGCAAGACAATCCGTTCTTCTCTTGCGCTCTCAACGCGAGGCACCGGTCTCCACCTTGCGCACGTATTGGAGAATGGGGACGCCCGAGTATTGGTCGGTGCCAAGGGTCGCATTGGGCGACAGGGTTTTCGCGGCGACGTGTTGCGAGGCGACGTTGTCCGCGCCCACGATCGCTTCGACGTGGAATGCGGGGATGCGGTTTCTGCCCAGCCCGTTCCGCAATTCCGCGATGGCAGCTTCCACCAAGGATTTCGCCCGCCCTTGCTGGCGATAGTTTTGGTGGACTGCGTAGCCGATGCCGTAGCACGGCATGCCCGACTCGATCGGTTCGGCGTTGGTGAAGTTCACCAAAGCGGCAACCTTTTGCCCCTCCAGGCGCACGTAAGTTAGCCGCAACTCCCCGTTTGGCTGGTCCACGTAAACAAGCACAGTGGGGTCCAGATCGCCTGGTCTGGGCGCGACCGCCCGGTTCTGGAGCGCACGCTGAAAGGACAGTAGGGCATTGAGCGGGTCGGTCAGGGCTGGCATCAGGTATTTCCATGGACTGGCTATAAGGCGATGGGTCGCTCAGAACCGTGTGGTGGCGACTCGAAGCGGTCGTTCCGCGCAACTACTTGGCCACCTCCGATGGTCCGCGAGGCCGTGTGGCGCGGATTGCGGTCGGTGATCGCCGGGCATGCGAGGCAATGCTCTCGTAGTCTTGTATCAATGCAGCGAGAACTTGGGCTGACCATTTGTCGCCGCTTCTGCACCACATAGCGTCATTGCGTGCGTCAGGAGCTTCCAGAATTCCTCGTAGTCGGGGTTGTGCATTTCATCATCCCGAACCCAGAAGAACGGAACGGGTCGGTTCGCGTCGCGATAGGTGTTGGCTTGGACGATGTCGTGAATGTGCAGCAACCTGAAACGTAGAAAGTCCGAGTAGAGCACCTTGGTGGTGGCGTCCATGATTTCCGGCGACAGGTAGCTGGCATAGATCTGGAGCGTTGTCGTGATTTCCTCAGATCCCTCTCTTGCCGCGCGTTCCAGCATGCTGAACCATTTGATTTCCTCGAACGAACCATCTGCATAAGGCGACTTGGAGTTCAGATCGAGCGTCGCGAGTACTTTGCGACGCTCGGGATCGAGCAGGTCCAATGGAGACTCCGGCTCCCTACACTGCCGGCGCCAAATCGAGTCGCTGGCGATGGGGTGGACGGCATGCTGAAAAGCCCTCAGCAACTGGTGCTTCCCAATCGATGCGATGCGCTCCTTCGTTTGTCGCTGCCGGACCTGTTCCCGTTTGTTGCGCGACGTCACCGACAGGGAGGTGATGAGTGCCAGCAACCCAATCGCCAGCACGAGCCAGCCGAAAGGCGTGATCTTCGCGAAGCCAGGGGCGGCCGTGTCCCACTTGGGCGAGCCGACGACCGCGGCAATTGCGGCAATGAACGCCACGATGGGCGGCGCATAGTCGAGAAACCGGAAACGGTGATTCTTTTCCTTGATCATGCAGTGCCTACTTCACGGAAGCCAAAGTCGGTCAACCGTTGACGAAGCCCTGGCAGCGCAACCGCGGGAACACCGAGCCACAGCAAGGTCTTGGCCCGCGTAACGGCGACATAGCCGATTCGGCCGACTTCAGTGTTAACGCCATTTAGCATTGCTTCGATGTGTTCTCTCGTAGCCATGTAAAGCACGGCATCGAGGCTTTCGCCTTTCGCCTTGTGCACCGTATCGACCCGAATTCGAGCATTGCGTTGAGTGCCGAGATCCTCCGCGGCTACGAGAGATGCGTGGGGCAAGTCACGTCGCGTCAGTTTGGTTCCCAGATTCGCACTGGAGGCGAGCCCGAATTCGTCCCGGAGCGATGCCAGCAGTCGACGCACACGTTCGATCAGAAGTGGGAGCCACTCGGTATCGGCAAGAAGCGTAGAGAGTGGTAGTCCAACATCAGAATCGCGGACAAACTGCCATAGCAGCCGGCGTACTGGCCGCGTTTCGGGATGTTTGGCTGGGCTCTGGAGAGCTGAAAGCAGGTTCTGGGGAGGGTCATCCAGCAAACCGACGACACACCGTGCCAGCGACTCGAAGGCCTTTTTGTAGTCTCTCCGCTTGTCACGGGATATGGCCGCATGCACCAAATCCTTGACGAGACCATAGCCTACTGGTGTGTCGGCGCCCGACAGCTCGCCGGCCAATCTGGCAGCACGGCAAAGTATGGCGGAGCGGCTAGGGTCAAGGCCAGCTGCAACGACGGTGGCCTCGAAGGCCTCAATGAACTGGTCTCGATCGTTGGGCCGGTACGGCGCGAAGTATACGCCATGTTGTGTCTCTGGCGGTTCTCTGTCGTGCGTGTCGTTGCGGTTCGAGAGTTGGTTGGCCAAAGCAAGAATGGCAGGAACCGAGCGATAGTTCTTGGTGAGCGAAAACGAAGCGATGCCAGGACGATTTCCATACTCGGTAAGGAACGTGCCGTCGGCTCCGGAAAATTCGTAGATGCCTTGATTAGGGTCGCCGATCAGGGAAATCTCCATTCCCGCATTCACAAGCAGATCGAGAATGGCTTGGTGGCAAGGGCCGATGTCCTGTGATTCATCGATCAAGATGTGCGGATAGCGGCGAACCAGTGCACGGAGGACGACCGGCTGCTCCCGCAAGGCGCGATAGCACCAGTACCGCCCGAGGTCATGCGTATATGCACCTGTCCTGCCGAGACGAGCAATGAGATTCAAGGCTGTCGTGCTATTCAGGTCTACGCTTTGGCTGTGGACGTTATAGAAGAAATGAAAGTCACCGTTGCGGAATCCAACACGCATCGTCGTGATGCTCAATGGAAAGCGCTGTGGTGTCATAAAGGTAAAGCCAGCGAGGAATGGCTCGCCCCCGAGAACGAAATACGCCGCTTGCTGCGCGCCCATCGTGCGGTGCGCATGTGGTCTCAGGACATGGGTAGTGATGAATGAGTCCAGCGTATCGATGTCGATTCTGTCACGTCCGGCGGTGATGGGCAGGGTCTGAGCCAAGCGCCTGTAGTTTTCGCGGAAGGTATCGACGGCGATATTGGAGAAGGAAAGCAGTGCTACGCGGCCCCGCTGTTCCCCCAAACGCCTTCTCATCTCAACCAGTCGATGCACAGCCGTTCGCGTCTTACCGCTTCCGGCGCAGGCAATCACGGACAACGGGCTTGTTGGCGCATCGACAATTGCGCGTTGTTCGTCGGACAAAGCGGTCATACAGCGGGCATTTCGCATTGACAGGCGTGCGCCATAGCATCACGGATGAAGTCGGGTACGACACACGGCGTTTCCGGGTCGGCCAGAACTTGTGCGAGCGACTGGCTGAATCGACCCTTCTGCACGTTGTTCTGCGGGCGCTCGAACATGCCAGTGAACAAGGCCTTAGCCTTGGCTGCATCGCCATCGGCCGCGTTAACGGCCGCTTCCACGGCTTCGCCGATCTTGGGGTGTAGTTCTTTCAGCGCCACCAGCATCGCCGTGCGATTGTCAGCGTGCAGGGCGAGGTCGTATTCCAGCGTCTTCAGCCCGTGGAACACCTTGACGTAGGTGTCTTCTCTTTCTTTCATCTTCGCGGTGTTGGCGGACACCGTTACGACATCCCTCAGCGCTGGGTATAGCCCCTGTGGAATCCCGTCGTCGTCCTGCTGCTGGGCGGGGTCTGCGTCGGTGATCAGCGCGACAGGGATCCTCAAGGCGCCTTCACCGAACAATGGCAGGAAGGAATCGAAGTTCAGCCCTTCCACGCTAATCAGGCTCACTGCATGCTTGCGCAGATCGAATCCCGTCCGGGTCGCGAGCACGTTCATCAGCATGAGCTCGGCCGCGCCTTCCACGAAGATCACGCGGCGGGCGAAGAACAGCTCCGCGCGGGTGACGTCCAGGTAGCGCTTGAGCTTCTCCCGTTTGCCGGCGGCGAATTCGACGCCTCTGGGGAAGAACGTCTCGACCGCGATGCCGGTGTCTACTAGGCAGGTCAGGCAGTCCAGGTCAGCGATGCTGGCGAAGTTCGGAGAATGGCTGGTAACGAACAGCTGGACCGGCTTTTCGCCCTCGTGGGTGTGGATGCTTTCAAGGTAGCGCAGCAGGATCGATTGGAGTTGGGGGTGCAGGTGGGCTTCCGGCTCCTCAATCACCAGGCATCGGTAACTGGCTTCAGCGTTCTTGACGAGCTCGCTCAGAACGACGGCCATGAAGATCAGGTTGTTGAAGCCGAGTCCGTTCTGCTCGATCTCGAAGTTGTCGACCAAGAGGGAGAGCCGGGAAGACAGGCGCTGGAAGTCGCTGGCGCTCAGGCCGACTTCCAGTGCCTGTGCCAGTTGCTCGCCTAGCATGGACACGTGGCGGGTGGCGATGGCGGTCTGCGTGCTGACGATCGGCGCATGTGCCCTGAGATTCTGATCAAGCTCGCTAAGCGCTTGGTTGATCCCGTCGCGGCCGGCATCGTCGGCTAGCATTTGCAGAAGCCGTGATAGTTGGCTGGCGCGGCCCGGGCGCAGGCCTTGGGCGGCATCCCGGAGCGGCTGCAGGTAAACGCCCCGCAGGTTTTCGAGCATGTCCGACGTCAGGCCGACGTCTTCGTGCTCACCACACCAGCGTTTAATGCGAAGACGCCCGCTGGCGTCCGCGTCGGAATAGCGAACATGGATGTGCGCTTCCAGGTTGCCGTTGTCGTCGGGCTTCAGTGCCGCCAGAAAATCTGCCTCGTCGTCTAGGCTGAGGCCCCGGAAGACGTAGTGGAACGTGATGTCGCCGGCAGGCTCCCCTTCTTTGGGGCGGTGCAAGTCATCGGTATCCAGTCGCGGTGGTAGTTCGTCATGGCCAGCAAGCAAGGCGCGCAGTGCATCGACGACGGCGGTCTTGCCGACGTTGTTGGCGCCCACGATGATGTTCAGCCCGGGCTGAAACTGGATCTGTACTTCCTTGAGTTTTCGGAAGTTTGCAATACTCAGTGTTGCCAAATACATCCGTCTCCCCCATAGCGGCGTATTCCCGGACGATTACTCCTCCCACTGCGGAGGATACCGCGCGCCCGAGGCAGGATTTCCAGATGCTGTTATCTCAGTGTCCGGTTATGGCCGAAAGCCGCCAATAAAGAATAAGTATCAACGAAACTACTGGCTAGGGTAGAGGCTGGAAGCGATGCGGATTTTTACCAATTCTTTGGTGAGCTTTTCAGGATCACGAGCCCTAATTGCGGATCCTTGGCCACACATCCTTCTTTCGCAAAGTCCTGAAGGACATGGTTCACCATCTCCCGGGTCGCACCGATGCGGTGGGCGATGTCGCGCTGGGTGAAGGATTTCGGCAGATGGCGCACGTCACCTTCGTTGATGGCTTCTTCCTCGATCAACGACAGGACGCGACTGCGGACATCATCGAGGGCGAGGCGTTTCAGCTGCTGCGTCGAGCGACGCAAAAGGCGCATGAGCTTGGTGATCAGGTGGACCGCAAACTCCGGTTCCGACTGGACGAGTTCGCGAAGGGTCCCTGCGGTAAGGATCAGGCAACGGGATTCTTGCAGGGCTTGCACCGAGGCCGAGCGCGGTCCTCCGTCGAAGGCCAGTTCCCCGAAATACTCACCCGGGTGCAGTGTGTTGTAGACCACCTCGCGCCTATTGCCTTGGCTGGCGAAGACCTTGAGCTTGCCCGAGAGCAGGACATAGAGCTGGGATGTGACCTCGCCCTCGCGAAGCAGGATGTCGCCCGCGTTGAACTCCTGTACTTCGCCGAGTGATTCGAGCCGGCCCAGCAAGTGTGCGGGCAAGGAAGGAATCGGATCCTCTTTCCGCAGTTGACCTGGTGCGTCCATGCCAATTCCCCCGATTCGGTGAAGTAAATATTTCACACTTACGATGTTTTGGAAAAAGTAAATATTTCACACACGCGAACCGTTGAATTATTGCCGCGGTCAACCGCGATCGGTTTGGCATTTCGCTTGATGGGGTGTGTTCGTTGAATCAATTATTTGCGCAGATATCTTTCCGCGGGTTCTCTTCGCGCTTGATTTGTCATTCGTTCCGCAGTTACAACGTCAATGGGGATTGGGGGTCCGTGCGCACCAACTAGGGAAGGCGCGCGGTTGTAAGGAATAGATTTGGTTCGCACAGGGGGAACTTGATGAATCTCGCGCTCAGATACTTTCGCATATGCTTACTAATTGCCGTTCCTTGTGCGGCGTTTATGTTTCCAGCTAGTGCCCGAGATTTCGGCGTGCTCGATACGATCCATGTTTCTTTATGTCCTCCCGGCGTGATCGCAGCGCAAGGGGCAAAAAATCCGTGCATGAACGAAGACTGGATACCAAAAGGCCACCCAAAGAATGGAGACGGCGACGGCCACGACAAAGAATCGGGAACGGGAAAAGGCACAACGGTGCCTAACAAGGGAGCGACTGCCTCGACCGTAATTTGCCCGGTGGCAGGCAACCCCATCGTCATTGCGACCGGCAACAAGGTCGAGCCAGAAAACGACTTTGACTCACAAGGGGAAATGCCGCTCTACCTCTCGCGAACTTACAACCATTTCTGGAATGGCATCGGATTGTTTGGACATAACTGGGTAAGCAGCTTCGATTACAAGTTGTCGTGGTCGACAAGCGAACACGATGATTGCTACCCCCGTCCTGGCGGGGATACCTGTCAGCCATCGGCGCTCAGTTCCATTTATGCGTGGCGTCCAGATGGAAGGGTGATCAAGTATGTGAAGTCTGGCACTAAAACTTTTTTAGAAGACAAGCCCGAGGCTGTCTCCAAGATTATCAAGCAAGAAGACGGGAGCTTTGTTCTGTACGGCGAAGATCACTCCGTCGAAATCTACAACGTGTCCGGCTACATCGTTCAAGTCAAAAATGAACATGGCGTGGGCTGGACTTTCACTTACAACGGCACATACCCGACCAAAGTCACGCATACGTCCGGGCGTCACGTGGATTTTGTTTGGACGAATGGTCGATTGACGGCGGTTCGCGATCCGGCCGGTCATTACTACGGCTATTCCTATTTCATCGACAAATTCGGCCCTGGTCATCACCTGTTGTCGGCCATGTCCAGGCCCGGTGAAGAGGAAACGACAGAGGCGTATTACTATGAGGACAGCCGTTTCCCCGAAGCCCTAACGGGAAAGGCAATCAACGGTGTACGTTTTTCGAAGTTCACGTATGACGCTGATGGACGAGCGACCAGTTCAGAACACAACGGTAAAGAGAAATTCTCTTTCGTCTATACGCCCGGCGCGGACGGGCTCATGACCGTCGTCGAAACGAATCCGCTCCTGAAAAAAACCACCTATACCTTCAAGAACGGCAATAGCACCTCAATCGTAGGCGCAGCGAGTGCGCATTGCGCAAGCTCCAACGCTAGTACGACCTACGACACCAACGGCTACCCGCTGCTCGCGACCGATTTCGAAGGCAACAAGACGAAGAGTATCTACAACGCGAAAGGTCAGTTAACGCAACTGATCGAAGCGTACGGAACATCAGATGTACGGACCACGAATTACACGTGGGATTCCGCACGCAACATGGTCAAATCCTACACGCTGGTCGGGCAATACAAGGTGGATTACACCTTCACGGCCGACAATCGCATCCTGACAGCCAGTATTACGACGCTAAACGGAAACGGTGTGCCGAATACCGTACACACCACGACTTATGGATACACGAAGCAATCCAATGGTTTGCTCGCGATGATGACAATCGACGGCCCTCTGCCGGGGACGGGCGACAAGATCACCTACGCGTATTCGGCCACCGGCGATCTCGTCTCGATCAAGAATAGTCTGGGCCAGGAAACCAAATACCAGAACTACAACGCCTTGGGCCAGCCAGGCCGGATCATCAATCCGAATGGAGGCACTACCGATTATTACTACGACGAGCAAGGTCGCCCCGTTGCGCAGGAAGATTACATTGGGTCAGACACGTTCTTGACGTCATGGACCTACGATGGGCGCGGTTTGCTCGTAGCGGTGACGATGCCGGACGAGACTTCGACCTATTTCCACTACGACATCCAGCGTCGCCTCGTCGAAGAATTCCAGCCACTGGCAGGTAGCAAGTACGCCTATCAAGTCTATAAATACGACAACGCCTCCAATGTCATTCAAACAGACAATTGGACGCTAGATAGTGCGCCGGCAGACCCGTATCCGTATGCGAACTACTCCAGTGGCAATGCGCAGTTCCTGAGCCAGACGGTGCCCACGACCTGGTCGCCCGGACAAACGCAGAGCATCACCATCAAGATGCTCAATACTGGACAAACTGCTTGGAGCGCGGCTGAGAATTACAAACTCGGCTCGCAGAATGCACGCGACAACATGACGTGGGGCAAGAGCCGTGTCGCAGTTCCTGCAACCGTATCCCCGGGCGAAACCGGCATCTTCGACTTCACCGTTAAGGCACCCTCAACTGCGGGCTACTACAACTTCCAGTGGCAAATGGTGCAAGACGGGGTAGGTTGGTTCGGTAACTCGACCACAAACCTGTCGCTCAAGGTCGGGAACCCTTCACCGCCGCAAGAACCAAACCCGCCTAACCCGCCGAATTGCAACCCGAGGTGTGAAATCCCGAATGCCATGACGCCGCCAATGGATGTGGACGATGGCGTGACGGAGCCCGCGGATCCGGACTTCATGGCCACCGTGGGCGCTGCGGGCTCCATAGATGCCGGTTCGGCATTCACCCAGGATTTGACGGAACAAATGGGAGGTGGAGACATAGGCCCCATCGTCAGTCTCTTCACGGGCGATCTCCCCGAATCGGTGTCGCAGACGCCTCCGCCGCCGGATGAGGATCCTGCGAATCAGGCATCGGCGTTCACCGTACCGGATCAAGGTGGCGGCATGAGCAACGACTTGTATGTCGGCGGGCAGATCGTGGATGACGCCGCGCTCGTCGGCACCACGGGCACCACGGGCACCATCCACTGGACGACTTTCACCGACTACGACGAGCTGAGCCGGGTCATCGCGCGTCGCGGGAATAACGGTCAGAACGTCCGTTATACCTACGACAAGAACAACAACGTGCTGACGATCAAGGACTCCCTCGATCGCACTACGACGTTGACCTACGACGCGCTGGATCGCGTGAAAACCTCGAAGGATCCCAAGCTCGGAACCACGACCTTCAACTACAGCGATGCTGATCGTGTGATCAACGTCTACGATCCACGAGGCTTCTTGACGTTGTACTACTACGACGGTTTCGGCCAGCTCTGGAAGATCATCAGTCCGGACACGGGGACGACGAATTTTACCTACAGCTACGGGCAAGTGGCATCAATGACGCGTAGCAATGGAACCAGTTCCGACTACACCTACGACTCGCTGGGTCGTCTCAAGACGGAGACGACGGTCGATGGCGTCCATACCTACGCCTACGATATTTGCCCGACTGGCTATGGCAAGGGGCGGTTGTGCTCGATCACGACGCCGGATGGCGTGACCACTTTCGACTACACCATGACGGGGCGGCTTAAGCTGCAGCGAGAGCGTATCGACAACGTTAATTACGACCAAGCTTTCACCTACGACGGCATGGGCCGCCTGACCGGCATCGGCTACAGCGGCAATACGGCCGTAGGTTACGGCTACAGCGGCGGCCAGCTGACTGCGATGACGGCCAACATCAACGGCGTGGTCAAGAACGTGGCCACCAACATCAAGTACCTGCCATTCGGCCCGGAGACAGGCTGGACCTATGGCAATGGCATGGTCCGGACCTACAGCTATGACAAGGACGCGCGGCTCACGGGCCTGCAGTCGTTGAATGGATCGGCCGTGACGCAAGGGCTGGCCTTTACCTACAACGCCAACGACGTGATCACGAAGATCACGAACAGTGCCAACGCCACGCTGACGCAGACCTTCGGTTATGACGAACTGAGTCGGTTGACGTCAGTGACCGCGAGTGGTGCGAACCAGTCCTGGCAATACGATGCCAACGGCAACCGAACTAGCCACACCTGGGGCGGCGCCACCGACACGTATTCGGTTGGCACAACTAGTAATCGACTAAACGGAATCACAGGAACAAGGCCTGACAGCTATACTTTTGATGCTGCTGGTAACGTGAAGAGTGGATCGGGCGTGACCTATGCCTACGACGCCTTCAACCGGCTGAAAAGTGCGACAAAGGCTAGCGTAACGACTGGCTACGAGGTTAATGGGCTCGGCATGCGGATCGCCAAGACCCAGAGTGGTGCCACCTTGACTCGCTTTGTGCATGATCCATCTGGGCAACTGGTAGAGGAGATTACGCCAGGCAGCAATGTCACCTCTTACTACTTGCGTTTGAACGGGAAGCTAGTCGGTATGATCCGCAACGGAACTGTCTACTTCGTGCATGGAGATCAGCTTGGTCGCCCAGAAATCGTGACAAACGCTAGCAAGGCTGTAGTGTGGAAGGCAAATAACACTGCATTCGATCGCATGATTTCCACCGACACCATTGGCGGGCTAAGCCTCGGGTTCCCAGGGCAGTACTACGATAGCGAGACGGAACTTTGGTGGAACGGGTTCCGTAGCTATGACGCCAAGCACGGGCGTTATCTACAGTCGGATCCAGCTGGACTTAGCGCGGGCGTAAATACGTATGCCTATGTTATGGCGAATCCAGCTAATGCGATAGATCTGCTAGGTCTTCGAAAAGTTGTTGTGGCGATCTGGCATGGTCAAGCCTATCCATTCTCAGTGGGGCACGTATTCGTTGGTGAAACGAATGGCAATGTGATTTTGAGTCAGTTCCCACTACCTCATGCTGCTCATGGCCTCAATATGACCTACAGCTGGGCAGAAACACTTGTTGCTGAAGGCCGCCAGCCTGATAGTGTTTGGCAAGTAAACGTTCCTGACGATAATGCTTTCAACTCAAGTTCATCAGGTCTGCGTAATCGCCCATTCTGGGACGCCATCCCGCATGAGGGAGAAACCAACTGCTCCGTTGCGGCATTTTCAGCACTTCAGGCGGGAGGGGTCAATCTTTACGGAGGCAGTTTCTTGCCGAGCGCTGTTGATAATGCGCTGCAAGGGCAATTCCTTCTTGGAAACCCCAATATCACTCCATTGTCTGGAGTGCCATGGTGATGAAAAAGCTTTCGAAGCCAGGTTTACTTTTATCCAGTATGTTTGCGCTTATATTTTTTATCTGCCTTTATTGGGTGCATATCGGTCATTGGCAGTCTATTTATCTGATATGGATCGTGACTTTTCCGTTTTCTCTTGTATGCCATGCATTGGCAGGGTGGCTTCAAGCATCGCTGAGCATTTCCCATGAAGTTCGATCTTGGGTCGAAGCTAGCTTACTTGGCCTAACAGGATTGATCGAATTCTATTTCTTGGGATTCTTGTTGGAGCGTGGCTGGAAGAAACGCTAATCACGATTAGCTAGACAATGCGATAGGTAGCCTGGGATAGGAGCATGGACGCTCCGGAAAACACTCGAAGCGGGCAGCCTAGTCTGGTCGGTCCATGCAGCCGCGACCCACTCGGATTACGCGGGCAATGCCAAATCAGCATTCACACCGGAAAATGGCATTCGGCAGTTTAGTGTTGGCAAAAAACATGGTCTCCGCCATTTGGTATTGGGCCTTGGCCTGTGATGTGCTCGAAGAGCGGGCCGGCGGGAAGATGCAGATCGGTGGAGTAGGGCGAGCGTTGTTTGGCAGCCGCAGGCTAGACTCGTACCTAGAGAAGCCAAGAAGCGTGGTGGGTGATTGGCTCCTTGCCGCCGTTCATGCCAAGCGCTCTACGACATAGCGGGGGGGGGGTCTTCAATCGCATCACCCAACAGACGTTCGATGCTGAAACGGTAGCTGATTTATTGCCCATGCAACCGCGCAGGGCAGGTCGAGTGTCTCGAGTGACACATCAAACGCGATGTCGATGTTTGTGTGCGCTGCTATGTGGCGCGGCGTGATGGTCGAGAGGACGATGATGGTACGGAGCCACTGCTTGCTGATCTTGGACTTATCGCCGAAGGGCTAGCCGGCACATTTCGCTTTCGGCGGCGGCACAATCGTCATTGCCAGACGAAATATTCGCGTTTGCGTTATTGGAATTCTGGGAAACCAAACACGGCCGCACGGCGGGTAAAAAACCGATGCTGTGTAGGGCGGGTCTTGACCCGCCTTGAGGCCATCCGAAACCCCGCCCTCACTGGTGGGATTTTTGTTTAGGGGCCCGCCGTCTGCTGTTGCAATGCAATAGGTTGAGCTGAGCGTTGCGAAGCCCAACACAACTCGCATGGCATTGAATATGCAGCGTAAAACATCACGCATATCCCGCGCGACAAGTCTTCTAGATCCACTAGGGGCAGTTCAGATAGCAACACTTGCTCCAAGTCGAGAACCTCGATCGCCCGGCTCTTACGGTCCAGCGCATAAGCAAACGCCAAGCGAAGCATGGACTGCATGTGACGAATGGATCCCGGTAGGTTCGCAAGCATCTGGGCCGACTTCTCGGGAAGGGTCGCCTGGAACCGTTGTCCCCATCGATCTCCCCTGCGCAGGTCGTCGTAGACCCGCTGTGCAATCCGCAGGCGTTCGCTTCGCGTGGGCCAAGGAACATGGATCACCTTCATCCGCGATAGTAGGGGCCAACTAACAGGGTCAGGTTCACTTCCCGCCGCATTGAAGCCGGCGGTGTTCTGTTCCCTCGCAAAGCATTTCGTGCCGCGGCAACAGCGCGGCGATGATCGTGGAGCGGGACTACGCGCCTGAGACCGGGCGCCTGGGCTACCTGTGCGCGGGCACGGTCGGGACCAATGGTTGCGCCATCTTTGAGCCGGCTACAACTGGGACAAGGCCGGCAGTCCGCCGGTGGGCGTCGACCTGCTACCTAGAACACAATGAAACAACAGGTCCGTACCTGCGCTATTTGTTATTGATCCTTTGGTGGTGCTTCTGGGGTCGGCCGTGCATCGGAGAAAAGTTTACGGAATGCCGGCAATTCGTCTTCCTGCCACGGGATGTAGACGAGGTCGGTCACGTAGTGCGACTTTGCCAGTACACGAATGTATTTGATGCTGACGAATGCTGCGAGAACAGGGCCACGGTGACGAACGGCAATACGCTGGGTTGCCAAGTTCAGCGTCAGTCCGTGCAGGTCAAGCTTGTTGTCGCGCTGTAGTGAGCGTGTGGCTTGCTCGCCGATGAACTCGGAAATCATGCCGTCCAGGTTTGTTTTGCCCGGAACCGCCAGCGTGATGTCGGCGTATCGTCCCTCGACGGCGAGCTTGCCGCAGAGGTGGAAGGCATTTCGTAATGCGGCATTGGCGTCGCCAAAGATGGGGTTGTAGAAATACATGGCAGTGCTCGTGTAAAGGAAAGGGTTACGGATACCGCTGCGATTTTTACGGATTGTTGGCGTGCAGGTTGAGACGTGTGAGTGCTGCTTAAGCCTTCAACGGATCGACCTGGAGCTCTGGGTAGCGCTCGGTCAACACATGCGCGATCCGTGTCCGCAAGGACTCCGGCAACGGAGACCCGAAGCGGTCGCTCATCATGAAGGTGGGATTGGCACAGTTGTTCACAAGAACAGAAGGCCGACCACCTGCGGGCGGCGTGTACCAGCCGGGAAGCGCCAGGACCCCGATCACACGAACCGGCTCACCGACGCCGCTCGCCAGGAACTTCGACAGCCATTCGGCCTGGTAGCTCGCCTGCTCGACAGGCTTCCGTTCCCTGATGCCGCCGGGGTAAGTCAGGACCTCCCCGTCGTAAAGGACCTCCGCCGACTTCTTCCCCTTCTCCGGTGGCTTCTTCCGTGACTTGGTCTCGACCGCGAACACGGCGCTGCGTCCGATGAGGATGTGGTCGATATTGAACTTCCCGGCAGGGAAGTCGTGGAAGACCAGCGCGCCCTGTGCCTGCAACCGCGCCAAGCTCTGCCCGACGGCGAGCTCGGCCTCCAGCGCCTGGAAGTAGCGCCTGCGTGCGCGGGCATGGTGGATCAATCGCCACGCGCACCAGAGAAGGATCGCCAGACCGACTGCGGGGAAGATGTAATCCCCGATTCCGAACTGCATTTTCGACCAGTCGATATTGCGCAGGCGCGCCAGCAGCCATGCGGCAAGGATGATCGGCCCGACGCAGATAGCCAGGCCCGCGGATTCGTAAAAGCGGTCTTCATGCTTGGCGATCTTCCGGCGCAACCCCTCGCCGGGAAAGTTCAGCACCTTGTGCGTGATCGGCGAACGCCGCTTGTCGCGCAGCCGCCAAAATCGCTCGCCAAGCAATATCCCGAGGAGAAGCAGCGAAGGTACGAGGACTGCGCCCAGCAGGATCAAGGTTTGCATTGGTTATACCCGCGCGGAACTTGCACAAAACCTTACGCGATTCGCGATCTAAGGGCTGAGTGTGAAAAATTTACGTCGAGAGAAGAAACGGCACGGCGATAGTGAAATATTTACTTTGGTTGTCTAGTTTTTATGACCCGCTTATTCTTGATGCATGAGGCGTGAGTTCGTGCCTCTGGGGTTTTTTCATTTGTATGCTGAGCGCGTGCCTTGCCCGTGCACGTGCCGCAGTGAGAGGACGATATGTGGTCAGATGTCGATGCTAAACGGGATTACTTGAATTACCTGGAAGTGGCCGAAGCGGTCTCAGACATCCTTCTTGAGAGGAACATGCGCCCTGTATCGGTGGGCGTGTTCGGCACATGGGGCACGGGCAAGTCGAGCCTCTTGAACTTGATCGAGGCCCAACTTCGCCAAAGCGCGAAGGATGAGGTCGTCATTATTCGATTCGACGCGTGGCTGTATCAAGGCTACGACGATGCACGCGCCGCATTGATGGATGTGATCGCGCGCACTTTGTATGAGCTAGCTAAGGATGATGCAGGCCTGCGCGGCACCGCCATCCGGATGCTGGGTCGTGTTGATAAATTTCGGGCGCTGGGTGTGGGCGTTGAGTTGGCTGCTGCTGCATTTGGAATCCCCTTGTTCGGCGTGGCTACGCGCGCACTAGGTGCCTTGGGTGATGTGGTCGGTGGCAACGCCGATGAGGAGGATGGCAAGGCGCTGGTGGAGGGCGGCAAGAAAGTGGCCTCCATCGTTCGTCCGCGAAAAGAGCAAAGTCCGCCCGAGCAGATCGATGCCTTCCGCAAGGAGTTTGCTGAGGTACTGGTGGGGCTGGATAAGCCCTTGGTTGTCTTCGTGGACAACCTGGATCGGTGCCTGCCAGCGCAGACCATTCACACCCTCGAAGCCTTGCGACTGTTTTTGTTCATGGAACAGACCGCTTTTGTGGTGGCGGCCGACGAGGACATGGTTCGAAATTCGGTTAGCCAACATTTCAATGGCGCCAGCTCGCGTCACATCACCGACTATCTGGACAAACTGATCCAGATCCCCGTGCGTGTGCCGCGTCTTGGCATCACCGAGATACGCGCTTACTTGTTCATGCTGTTTGCTGATGCGGGCAATGTGTCTGAAGGCAATCTCAAAGCGTTACAAGGGGCCTTGGAGGACAACTTGCGACGGAGCTGGAAGACCGAGCCGCTGACGGTCGAGCAAGCCTTGGCGTTTTGCGACAAACCCAGTGATGCCCTACGTAGCAGCTTCGAGATCGCCGATCGCATGGCGCCCTTGCTAGTCAACTCCACCCATGTCCAAGGCAACCCGCGCTTGATCAAGCGATTGCTCAACACAGTGCGCCTCCGGGCTGGGATTGCTGCGCGGCGCAAGATGTCCGTCGATGAGGCCATGGTGGCCAAGTTTGCGCTTTTTGAGCGCTGTGCCGATGAGCAATCGATCAACCATCTCTATTCCCTGATAACTAGTGAGCCCAAGGGCAAGTCGGCCTTGATTGCCCAGCTGGAAGGCTTGGCCAACGATCGAGAAAAGTTCATGGGCAAGGCGCCCAAAGAATGGGAGAAGAGCATTGGTTTCATCTTCGATTGGTTCGGGCTGGAACCCAAGCTGAGCCACCAGGATCTGCGCTCGCTGGTGTATCTGAGTCGCGAGACGGCTGTGTTGCGCACCAGCGCTTCAGGTTTGTCGCCCACAGCGGTCGAAGCTTTGGCCGCATTGCGCTCGGCCAAGACAAGCTCCTCACCCGTGGCACTGCACGCGCTTCGCACGTTGCCCGCTGGCGAGCGGAGCGATGTCATGCGCGAGCTAGTCGGACACCTGCGCGGTCTCACTGATTGGAAGAAAAAACCTGACGGTTTCTTAGGCGCCACGCTTTTGGCGGATATGGACGTCGGTGCGGCCACGCAATTGGCAGTTTTTATCAGAAGCCTGCCCCCGCCGATGCCACCGTGGATGCACGTCATTGTCAAAGACGCCGAATGGTTCAAGGGGGGCGCGTAATGGGAACTTCAACTTCCAGCAAGGGGGCCAACAACCGCAGCCCCCTGGTGCCACCATGGGCCGATGTCGACGGTCAAGGGCCAGGTCCGAAACCTGAACCCAATCGCTTCCAGGGGTTTCGCACTTCGCTTGGCCGTTTTGTCGCCACCGGCGATGGCGATGAGTTGCGCAAGGGACTTCGCGCCTATGCGCGCACGTCCACGGGAGGCGCAGCGAACGGGCCTCGACGCTTTGGCGCCATGGCCCAAGCTGGCTCAGGGCTGTTCAATGCCATCAATACCCTGCGAACCAATCCAGGTGCCGCTCCTTTCAATTTGGGCGCTTTGGCGGGCAAATCCACACGCGAGCTAATCGATGCTCTGGTGGAGGCGCTGGTACCCGTCAATGGAGATGCCGAGCGCATCCGCATTGCTCTCACCGAAGCTTTGGCTATCTGCTTGGACGGAGTAATGGCTTTTGACTTCGCCACCATTACCGAGGACACCATCGTGGAGCTGATGGTGACTTACACAGCGCTTTGCGTCTTTGAGCAGATCGTCCTTGACTCCAATGAGGCCTTTACTAAAGCCGACTCGGCCGAGCGGGCGCGGGAGGCAGAAGAAGAACTGTGGGAACTGGTCCAAGCCACGACCGACAAGCATATGCAGTCATTGCTGCGAGGTCATGTGGGGCAAATGAGTCAAGTCGGCATGCAAGCGGCCCAACTAGCGGCGATCAAGGAAGTGTGGGCCGAGTGGGAGGGTTTTACGCCATGAATAGGATCATCGTCCATCCCGATCCGACTGTGTTGCCGACACCCACCCACACTCGCATTCCGGTTGAGCTCTACGGTAGCACTCCACAAGCCATTGGCGCTGGGACAGTTGGTGGACCAGTGCTTAACAAATTGTCCCGTGTGCAAAGTGCAATGGACTCAATTGCCTTTGATTTCCTCTCGTTGTCTTTGGCCATTACCGCAGCCGACACTTTCGCAGATCGAAGCGAAGCGCCGGACGGTTGGGCGCGCCAGATCGAGGTCAAGGTGGCGCTGGCCGATGCTAGGCGTTGGCAGCCCACCATTCCCATCCTAGAACGGGCGCTCGGTTTTCTCAGTGGCGATGAATGGAACTTTGAGATCACAGGCGGCGGCATTGATCCACCTGTACCACGCGATAGGGTAATGAACAAAATATCGTTGGACGGATGTGACAGCGTGTGCCTGTATTCGGGAGGCTTGGACTCGGCCATCGGTGTGCTGGATCTGCGCAGCCAAGGCCGCAACCCGGTACTGGTTAGTCATGCTTACCGCTTGGATGGCGGCCGCCAGCAAGAGTTGCTCACACATCTGGGCAAAGGAGTTGTCCGATTTGCGACCTCTGCTTCCCCGAAGGCCAAATTGGGCCGCGGGCACGATGTGCAAATGCGCACTCGAAGTATCAACTTCCTGGCGATGGGCGCATTGATGGCAGCATCGCTGGGGCGCGGGCGCACTACGCTGTTCGTACCAGAGAACGGCTTGATCGCGATCAATCCACCTCTGACCAACCGACGCATCGGGGCGCTGAGCACCCGCACTACGCATCCTTACTACCTTAACCAGATCCAAAAAGTGATGGATATTGTGGGTATCGACGTAGAGCTGGAGAACCCCTACGCCCAGATGACCAAAGGCGAGATGCTGAGTGGCTGCGCCGCACCCAAACGATTGGCCGTCATGGCCAATCGCACTGTCTCATGCGGAAAATGGAAGCGCACGGGTGAGCAGTGTGGGCGCTGTGTGCCTTGTCTTATTCGACGCGCGTCGTTTCACGCGGCAGGCTGGCCAGATCAGACCCCCTATGCATCCAAAGCCAAGAACTTACTGCAGTTTTTTAAGTACGAGGACAAATCAGATGACCTGATGGCTATGATGCTGGCCTCCGAAGCGCTTGACACTCTGGATATGGATGCTTGGGTGGCTAAAACTGGGCCCTTGCCGCTGGCTGCTGCGGATCGGCAGGCGCGCGTGGAGGCGGTGCATCGTGGGATGATAGAGGTCAAGGATTTCCTGACTTCCCAGCAGCTCATTTGATGCCCATACCGCTAGTCGACATGCACTGCCACCTGGATCTGTATCCAGATCCCCAAGCCCAGGTCCGTGCCATTCAATGCAGCGGCGCTTACGTATTGTCAGTGACCACGACCCCCCGGGCCTGGGAGAAGACCTCCGCTCTGGCCCAAGGCAATGCGCGTATCAAAACCGCGTTGGGATTGCATCCCCAGCTGGCCAGCGAAAGGGCGGGGGAGCTTGCGATTTTCGATCGGCTCTTGACACAGACCCGATATGTGGGCGAAGTCGGGTTGGATGGCTCCACAGAAGGTAAGGAAAGCTGGTGCGAGCAGATACGAGTGTTCGACCATGTGCTGGATTCATGCGTGCGAGCGGGGGGTAAGATTCTCACTTTGCACAGCAGAAGCGCCGCTGAGGCCGTTTTGGATGCCTTGGAGCGACACCCTGGTTTTGGGGTGGCGGTGTTGCACTGGTTCTCCGGTACGGCCAAGGAACTGGCACGGGCAATCGAAATGGACTGCTGGTTTTCGGTAGGCAGTGGCATGCTCAAAAGCAAAAAAGGTCAGGAGCTGGCAAGGCTTATGCCGCCCGATCGCGTATTAACGGAAACCGATGGCCCCTTCGCGCAGTTGGGCGGAAAAGCCTTGGAACCTGCCCAGTGCCAAGGTGCTATCGAGGAGCTTTCCAAGTATTGGGGCGTGGACGTGCAGGCAACACGCGAGAAGGTGGTACATTCCTTCCGGACTTTGATATCGCTGTAAAGATAGATGCCTCGTTGATGCGTTGATTGATGCTCACTCGCCATATGGCGCGTCTGTCCGCTCTCGGTCGGAAGCGGCTAATTGCAAAAATTTATCGAGGTTTTATCGTCCTTGCTTGCTTGTCTCGAAATTCCGAGTACGGCTTGGCAGTTTCACGCACCAATCGAACTTTAAGCGCATCAGGCTTCACAACCGACTTGCCGCTTCCGGAGACCCGACGCGCGTAATGCCGGCCAGCCGTGGAATCGGATGCATGCCCCAGAACGGCTGCGACCTCTGCCTTGGTCATTCCCGCTGATTTCATATTGGCTGCCACCTGATGCCGAAGGGTATAAAACGACGGTACCTTGTCCCGTTTGAGGGCGCGTTGCCCAGCGTCAGTGAAATATCTAGCAAGCCGGTCCATTGCCTTCTCTGGCTTGTATCGCTTCTCCAACGCGGCGATGTGCCCTGTCCAGGACAGGGCTAACGCCATCTCCTCCTCACCCAGTTCCAGCGAGACGCGACGCGTTTCGCCCAGCGCCCGTCCGTTGGTTGCTTTGCCGTTCTCGACCTGGACCGACACCGCACCGGGTCCAATCCGCTCGATATCCGCGTTCCACAATTCTTGCGGCCGGAAGCCGCCTCGAAAGAGGAGCAAGGCCGCGGCAGCCGTCGGACTCGCAAAGGCTGATTTCCCGGAATTTTTCTTCAGCTCGTTCAGGATGGACTGGAACATTGGTTCCGGACAGGCCTTCAATTTTCCCGCCGAGGTCTTGTTCGATCGCTTGAGGCATGTCGGCTGCGCCGATTCAAGCTCTAGCAGTGCTGCCGTGAAGAGATCTGCAAGCCGCGGGGTGAGGTCACTGGAGGCCTTATCGCGAGCAGCGGAAAGTGCGTAGCGAAGCCCAGCTCGGTACTTACGAAAAGTGGAAGTACGCAAAGTAAACGCGCGCGACAGTAGGTCCTGCACCATTAATCTTGGGATCGAAGATGGGTTCGCCTCAGAATGCAACCGTTTGCATCTGGCTAACTGACGGTTGATTTGGGCGACGTAATCAGCTTCGGTCGAAGAAGATTTTGAATTGGGTTTCGGAAGCGTCATTTTTGGTGTCCGCACGTTACTTGACCACTTGGTGTTACCCGGCGCAGGTGGTCAAGTAACGCTGCGGCAGTATGTGGAAACCAGAAATCCATTGTTCGGCGACGGCATCACCTACATTTGGCCAGCGCGGACTTCTCAGCTGGATCCGCATTGATACTTCCGGCCTGTTCTTCCACAAAACTTCTTCTGTGCCTAAAGCGCCAAATCGTTAATGCGTAGACCGATGCTACGCAGTGGCGCCACTACGTGGCGCAGGGAAAAAGTCGAAGTACTGGTCATGTCCTGCGCAAATTCGAGCAATAGGTAATTGACCGGTCTATCGCTCACCGAGCAAAACGCCCATGCATTTATTCGGCATTAAGAAGTTTTATTTCGTATTGCCTTCGCCAGTTTTGTCATATGCAGTAAGGCTAAATCCGTGTCTGAGAAAAAATCTCAAGCTGGCATTGTTTTGCAGACCCGCCAACTGCAGGCTTGCGGAAATGGGTGAGCGCGCTTATGAATTCCGCGTCATCTGGCGGATCGAGCCAAGTCGCCAACGTAGATGACGGGTGAAGGTCACAGGAGCCGGAAGGTTGCGCACGGCTCTTTGCTGAACACTCTTGGCCGCAACATCAAGGATGGCAGCGACCTCGCTCGGCCCAACCAGAAAGTCGTCATCTAAGCGAGAAAGTTTTTCCAACAACCCGTAATCCCTCATCGAGCATCCTCAGTGAAAATAGATCTCGACATCAATGGTTACATGTTCCTTCTGTGGCAATCGGGACAGTTAACGCGCGAGGAAGCGCAGCGGGCAGTAATCTTCTATCAGTTGGCTATTACTCTCGACGAGATGATTCGAGAGATCGACAACCGCAGCTTGAGCAGGGCACGCGACGTTCTTCCTCTCAGCTTCGGGACAGAACTGATACGAGACTTCTTGCGCATGACGTGCCACATCGCCGGTGCACAAGATCATCCCAATTGCCCAGTTTGGCAGCAGAGCGACGAGTCTCCCTGGAAGACATCATGTGCGCCTTGCAAGCGGCCCGCAGCTTCACGGGCAGTCACCTGCGCCCTGTTATTTCCATCTTCTGACAAGAAAGTGAACCCGAAGCTGCGCGTTCCAATAGAACCGAGCCCGGTGTCAGAAGACCATCTGAAAAAGTGGACCTCCGGTGCTCGGCCATTTCCCACCAATCGGGCTTTGCAGGCTTTGCGGTCTCTTCACCAGCTCGGGCAACTCGACGACTTTACCTACGGCCACGACGCATTCATGGTTCAGGCGACCACCGGCTTGGCTAAAAATCTGAGGGCAATCAGAAAGCATTTGACCCGTGCTTGGCCGAAGATGATCGAAGCGAACCGCATCATGATCGCCAGCTGGAATTTGGTCGACCACTGGTGGGAATCCCGCGTCATCGAAATGACGTGCGACGGCAACGCCATCATCGATCTCGAAACATACCCTCAGGCAATCGGACACGACTTCTATGAAATGTCTCATGGCTTGCCAAATTTCAAGCCCGTCAAATTGAAATCGGTGCAGGCACAGATAGAGATTCGGGTGACCCCTTGCCCACTGCCGGTCGATCCGGTTGAATTCCACTCGTACCCTCAAGGCTTGGCGCTTCGGCTCTTTATTCGACCGGCACCTACGGCCTGATTTCTGCTGCAATTTTGCTGCAACCAAGATCGAATCTGGCAGTACTTGATCGAAGATGGTCGAAAGTGATAGCTTGCAAATCAAGGCGTTAGCAATTTCGCTGCGTCAAACAAGCAGTAGAAATCCGGTTGACATGGTAGGGGTCACAGGTTCGAACCCTGTACCGCCCACCACGCATTGCGTGGACACCGGGACAACGACGAGGTGCGACATGGGAACTAGCTTCCGCCAGCGCTGATCTTGCCCGGCTCCCGT
>Ga0209023_10001390_pt1 | contig 32627 bp, 28 predicted proteins | sample LakOneMetagenome_FD_187468 | JGI IMG/M metagenome (GOLD analysis project Ga0209023, IMG submission 187468) | Freshwater and sediment microbial communities from Lake Erie, Canada (SPAdes) (version 2) | ecosystem: Environmental > Aquatic > Freshwater > Lentic | place: Lake Erie, Canada...
CTAGGGTTGGAGAATACGCGCTGCCATCAAAACTATAGGTTTCACCAGTGACTCCGGTGATTGTAATATCTCCAGTAGCTAGCGAACAAGTTGGTTGCGTTGGAGTTAAGACGGGCGCAGCTGGTGTAACTGGTTGCGTATTTAAAGTAATGTTAGAAACTGCCGAAATACAACCCGCTGCATTTTGGGCCGTTACCGTATGCGAGGAACTTGCTGGAAGTCCGTTGTAGACTAAAGTTGTTGTATAAGATCCTCCGTCAAAACTGTAGGTTTCCCCAGCAACACCAGTAATAGTAACTGTTCCAGTTGGATCTGTACAAGTGGGATGCGTTGGAGTTAAAGTTGGCGCACTAGGAGTAACTGGTTGTGTATTCAAAGTGATAGTCGAAACTGCCGATATACAACCCGCTGCATTTTGCGCCGTTACGGTATGCGTCGAGCCGGCGGCAAGGCCGCTGTAAACAAAGGTTGCGGAATAAACCCCTCCGTCAAAACTATAGGATTCGCCAGCCACCCCTGTGATTGTAATATCTCCAGTAGCGACCGTACAAGTAGGCTGTGTTGGAGTTAAAGTTGGTGCAGCAGGTGTTGCGGGTTGTGCATTCAAAGTAATGTTAGCCACAGCAGAAATACAACCCGCCGCATTTTGAGCCGTTACCGTATGCGAGGAACTTGCTGGAAGTCCGTTGTAGACTAAAGTTGTTGTATAAGATCCTCCGTCAAAACTATAGGTTTCCCCAATAACACCAGTTATAGTAACTGTTCCAGTAGCTAGTGTGCAAGTAGGTTGAGTTGGAGTTAAAGTTGGTACAGCTGGTGTAACTGGTTGCGTATTTAAAGTAATATTAGAAACTGCCGAAATACAACCTACAGCATTTTGAGTAGTCACGGAATGAGAAGATCCAGCGGCAAGTCCACTATAGACTAAAGTTGCAGAGTAAGCACCTCCATCAAAACTATAAGTTTGGCCTGCCACTCCAGTAATAGTTAGTGTTCCAGTAGCTAAAGTGCAAGTAGGTTGAGTTGTACTCAAAGTAGGTGCAGCAGGAGTAACCGGTTGTGTATTCAAAGTTAAAGTCGAAACTGCCGAAATACAACCCACAGCATTTTGAGCGTTTACGGTATGCGTTGAACCAGCAACAAGTCCGCCATAAACTAGCGTTGCAGAATATGCACCACCATCAAAACTATAGGTTTCACCAGCGACTCCCGTGATTGTAATATCTCCAGTAGCTACCGAACAAGTTGGTTGCGTTGGAGTTAAGACGGGCGCAGCCGGAGTAGCTGGTTGGGCGTTTAAAGTAATGTTGGAGACTGTTGAAATACAGCCTGCCGCATTTTTGGCGGTTACGTTGTGGGAAGATCCCGCCGCAAGTCCGCTATAAACTAATGTTCCCGAATAGGCTCCTCCATCAAAGCTATAGGTTTGCCCTGCCACTCCAGTAATTGTTATGGTTCCAGTAGCCACAGTACAATTGGGTTGCGTTGGAGTCAAAACAGGCGCAGCTGGAGTAGCTGGTTGGGCGTTTAAAGTAATGTTGGAGACTGCTGAAATACAGCCTGCCGCATTTTTGGCAGTTACGTTGTGGGAAGATCCCGCCGCAAGTCCGCTATAAATAAGTGTTGCGGTATAGGCGCTTCCATCAAAACTATAGGTTTCACCAGCGACTCCTGTGATTGTTATGGTTCCAGTCGCCACAGTACAAGTGGGTTGTGTTGGCGTTAAAGTCGGCGCAGTTGGAGTAACTGGTTGTGCGTTTAACGTAATATTAGAAACTGCCGAAATACAACCTATAGCATTTTGAGCAGTTACAGTATGTGTTGAGCCAGCAGCAAGTCCACCGTAAACGAGGGTTGCAGAATACACACTACCATCAAAACTATAGGTTTCACCAGCAACTCCCGTGATTGTTACCGTTCCAGTAGCTACGGAACAAGTTGGTTGCGTTGGGGTTAAAGTTGGCGCAGCCGGGGTAACTGGTTGCGCGTTAAGAGTAATATTTGTAGCAGTCGAAATACAACCTGCCGCATTTTGAGTAGTTATGGAATGAGAAGAGCCCGCTGCAAGTCCACTGTAAACTATGGTTGCAGAATAGGTACCACCATCAAGGCTATAGGTTTGTCCTGCCACTCCAGTAATTGTTATGGTTCCAGTAGCCACAGTACAAGTTGGTTGTGTTGGAGTTAAAGTTGGCGCAATTGGAGTAACCGGTTGGGAGTTCAAAGTAATATTTGTAGCGGACGAAATACAGCCCACCGCATTTTGTGTAGTCACATTATGAGAAGAACCCGCCGCAAGTCCGCTATAAACTAATGTTCCCGAATAGGCTCCTCCATCAAAGCTATAGGTTTGCCCTGCCACTCCAGTAATTGTTATGGTTCCAGTAGCCACAGTACAATTGGGTTGCGTTGGAGTCAAAACAGGCGCAGCTGGAGTAGCTGGTTGGGCGTTTAAAGTAATGTTGGAGACTGCTGAAATACAGCCTGCCGCATTTTTGGCAGTTACGTTGTGGGAAGATCCCGCCGCAAGTCCGCTATAAATAAGTGTTGCGGTATAGGCGCTTCCATCAAAACTATAGGTTTCACCAGCGACTCCTGTGATTGTTATGGTTCCAGTCGCAACGGTACATGTAGGTTGTGTTGGAGTCAATGTTGGCGCCGCTGGAGTAACTGGTTGCGCGCTAAGAGTAATATTTGAAGACGCTGAAATGCAACCTGCCAAATTTTGAGTAGTTACTGAATGGGACGAACTTGCAGCTAATCCGCTGTACACTAGAGTTGCAGAATACGCACCCCCATCAAAACTGTAGGTTTGTCCAACAATACCAGTAATGGTTACAGTTCCAGTAGCCACAGTACATGTTGGTTGCGTTGGAGTTAAAGTGGGAGCAGCTGGTGTAGCCGGTTGCGTGTTTAGCGTTGCATTGGTAACTGCTGATATACAACCAACCGCATTTTTCGCAGTTATGGTATGTGAAGAACCCGCTGTTAACGAGCCGTATACGAGAGTTGCAGAATACGCACCTCCATCAAAGCTATATGTTTCTCCAGCGACACCAGTAATGGTTATGGTACCCGTCGAAACGGTACAAGTTGGTTGGGTTATTGCAATTAAGGGTGCTGCAGGAACTGGAGGCTGCACATTCAGAGTAATATTTGTATCCGCTGAAATACAACCCGCCGCATTTTGTGTAGTCACATTATGAGAAGAACCCGCCGCAAGTCCGCTATAAACTAATGTAGCCGTATAGGCGCTCCCATCAAAGCTATAGGTTTGTCCTGCCACTCCAGTAATAGTTACTGTTCCAGTAGCCACAGTACAAGTGGGTTGTGTTGGCGTTAAAGTAGGCGCAGTTGGAGTAACTGGTTGTGCGTTTAACGTAATATTAGAAACTGCCGAAATACAGCCTGCCGCATTTTGAGTAGTTACTGTATGGGAAGAGCTAGCTGCTAATCCACTGTAAACCAGAGATGCAGAATAAACGCCGCCGTCAAAACTGTAGGTTTGTCCAGCAATACCAGTAATGGTTACAGTTCCAGTAGCCACAGTACAAGTTGGTTGCGTTGGAGTTAACGTGGGAGCTGCTGGTGTGGCCGGTTGCGTGTTTAGCGTTGCATTGGTTACTGCTGATATACAACCAACGGCATTTTTCGCTGCTATGGTATGTGAAGAACCCGCTGCTAATCCGCCGTATACAAGAGTTGCAGAATAAGCACCTCCATCAAAACTATACGTTTCTCCAGCGACACCCGTAATAGTTATGGTACCCGTTGAAACGATACAAGTTGGTTGGGTTATTGCAATTGACGGTGCTGCAGGAACTGGCGGCTGCGCATTCAGAGTAATATTTGTAGCCGCTGAAATACAACCCGCCGCATTTTGTGTAGTCACGTTATGAGAAGAACCCGCCGCAAGTCCGCTATAAACTAATGTAGCTGAATACGCGCCACCATCAAAGCTATAGGTTTGTCCTGCTACTCCAGTTATAGTCACTGTTCCAGTGGCCACAGTACAAGTAGGCTGAGTTGGCGTTAAAGTAGGTGCAGTTGGAGTAGTGGGTTGTGCGTTTAAAGTTATGTTGGTCGCATTTGAAACGCATCCAGTTGGATTTTTTGCAAGGACAGTATGTGAAGACCCAGCGGCCAGCCCACTATACACAAGTGTTGCCGAATAAGCGCTTCCATCAAAACTGTAAGTCTCACCAGCAACACCAGTAATGGTTATTGTACCCGTTGCTACGGTACAAGTAGGTTGAGTAATAGAAACTGTTGGGGCCGCTGGAGACGTTAAGATATTGCATGGATTGGCTTGACATGTTTGTGATCCCGATGAAAAACAGGTTCCAACTGCTCCAGATGGGGTGACAGTAAGTAATACGTTATCATTAGGAACTAACCCCGTTTGTGTATAGGTCAAAACATTTCCACTTCCTCCAAAAACCGTTGGGCCACCATTAATTGAATAGAAGATTACGTAAGTTGCTGCACCAGGAACTGCTGGCCAAGTAAAAGCGACTTGATTCAAAGTGGCTGCACCACAACTTATGGTTGGAGATAATAATGGGTTAATAGTTACCGTAACAGTAGTGGAGCATCCGCTCGCATTTGTATACGTAATGTTGGACGTGCCTCCTGAAATACCAGTCACTAAACCAGTAGGAGAGACTGTAGCTACTGCAGGATTTGAAGATACCCATGGAGTAATCGTCGCTGCAGTTCCATTTCCAGTCAGCTGAGAAGTTCCGCCAACACATTTTACCAAAGTTCCACTAACTATAGGATACGGACTTACAAAAACATTTACGGCAGCATTATTTCCTAGACTATCGGTATAGGTGATTGTAGTTCCTCCAAAAGGACCAACGCTAGTGACTAAACCAGTATTAGAAACCGTCGCCACTGCAGGATTGGAAGATACCCATGGATTCAACACAGCGGGTGTTCCGGAACCTGTCAATTGAGTAGTCAAAGGGCCGGGCAAGCAAATACTAAAATTACCAGTAATAGTTGCTAAAACTGATGAAGTGACACTAAATTTTTCTGCAATTTTAGAGTAGATTGAGGTGTTGTTCTTTGCGTTAAAGCTGTTGTCTTTTATTTTATAGAGACTTCTGCTTTTTATTGTTGTGGTGTCGGGCACAAAAACCAGTGGATTGTCCGAAACGAATGTATTGACTTCAGTATTTTTTTTGTGAGTAAGTTGCTTAAGTTGAAAAGTAGTAAAAGTGACCATACTCCTTGAATTAGAAGTATTAATCTTGCTTTTGGCTGAAGAAACGGCTTCCTGAGCCGATGCATTACAACTCAGTAATACAAGTAAAAAAAGATAAATATTTATTATGATTGATTTTTGAAGTCTAATTTCCATGCTTTATTTTATTGCTCCCGCAAGCCTTGAAGCTTAGCGGCTTTTCCCCTTTTTTTAGAGTTGTAAAAATTGTTAAATTTCCTTGAGACCTCTTTAAAAAGTTGTTAATTAATTTCAATTTAAAAAAAATATAAAATCCTTTATTCCTTTATATTTAAATAAGTTGCTCGCCAAATTTAAATTATTTATCCCAAAAATAAGTGAATCAGAAATATAAATTTTTACCTTAAGGTTATTTTAAGGACAAACTAATTCGCAACCTTCAAAAAGGACCAAAAAAAAGCCTGAAAACAAAATTGTTATCAGACTTAATTTATTCTTTCTATTGATCCTACAATTAGATATCGTCGAAATCTATATCCGTGAAACTAGTTGTTTTAGGTGCTTCTTCTTCCGTTTTTTCCGTAGCATATTCTTTTTTGAAATCCTTTTGATGTCTTTCAGAAATGACTTCTTCTCCTTTGTGATTTAAAACATAGGAAGTCATATCCTCTAGAATCTCGGCAAAAGCGGCAAAATCTTCCTTGTATAAATAAATTTTGTGTTTTTTGAAGTGGAAAGAACCGTCTTCTTCCGTAAATTTTTTACTTTCTGTAATCGTAATATAGTAATCATCTGCCTTTGTGGCTCTCACATCAAAGAAGTATGTTCTTCTTCCGGCTCTCAAAACTTTAGAAAAAATTTCCTCTTTTTCTAGCATATCATTTTCTCTCATAATCCTACTATCAATTAGTTTAGTGTTAATTTCAATCCAAAAATGATAAAAAATGTATTACAAAACAACATTTATGACAATTCTTTTTCTGAAAGTTGTTTCGCATATAACTCGGCATAATACCCTTTTTCGTTTAGTAATTGATTATGAGAACCTTGTTGGATGATTTTTCCTTCGTCGAGAATAATAATGTGGTCAGCATTCTTTGCGGAAGAGACGCGATGACTTACGATGATCGTGGTTTTGTTTTTGCAATAAGCTAAGAGATTGTTCAAAATAGTTTCTTCAGTTTCTGTATCAACCGCTGATAAACAATCATCTAACAACAATATGGGCGCATCTTTGATTACTGCTCGCGCTATAGAAACCCTTTGTTTTTGTCCTCCAGAAAGTGTAATCCCGCGTTCGCCTAAAATGGTTTCATACCCGAGATTAAAGTGAACGATATTGTCATGAACTACCGACATTTTCGCTGCTTCGATTACTTCAACATCAGTAGCGGTTTCCTTCCCAAACTTGATGTTGTTTTTTATAGTGTCCGAAAACAAAAAGGCATCCTGCGGCACAATGCCAATACTATTTCTTAAATCAAATAAATTGAGTTGACTGATCTCTTTATCGTCAATTAAAATTGCTCCTTCAGTTACATCGTACAACCTACTAATCAAAGAGAGTATACTAGATTTTCCAGCGCCAGTTTTTCCCAAAATGGCTAACGTTTTACCCGGATTAATATTGAAACTGACTTTTTCCAACGCTTTAATATGAGTGTCCTCATAGGTGAAACTGACTTCTTTGAATTCAATGGCACCTTTAATGATTGATGGTGTCGAATTTTTGTTTTGGATGTCCGGCTGTATTTTCAAAAACTCATTGATTCTCTTTTGGGAAGCTTCTGCTTCTTGCACCATCGAAGAAACCCAACCTAATGAAGCGACCGGCCAAGTCAGCATATTTATATATAGGATAAATTCCGCAATGGTTCCAATGCTTTTAATCGTGCCGTGAATGTACATCATGCCTCCAAAATAAATAACGACTAAGTTACTTACGCCAATTAATGCTAGCATTAACGGACCAAATAATGATTGTACTTGCGCCAATCCCATACTTTTGGCTTTGCTTTCTAAAGACAAGTCCATCATGTTTTTTTGGTATTGATTTTCTAAGGAATAGGCTTTTATTACTCGAATTCCTGAAAAAATTTCTTGCGTAAAACTGGAAACTTTAGAGAGATATTGCTGAAAAATAGTGCTTCGTTTGTTGATTTCAGAACTCAACTTGAATATGGCATAAGATAATAATGGAAGCGGAAGCAATGCATAAAGGGTTAAGCGAGGCGATACATTATACATATAGATAATGACAATAGTAAATCGAATGAAGGTGTTGATGGTGTACATTACGGCCGGACCAACGTACATCCGAACTTTTCCAACGTCTTCGCTAATTCGGTTCATCAAATCGCCTGTTCGGTTTTGTTTGTAAAAATTTTGAGACAAATTTTCATATTGCCGAAAAACTTCGTTTTTTAAGTCAAATTCGATGTGCCGAGACATCACAATCAAAGTTTGTCGCATCAAAAAAGTTAGAAAGCCAGCAATAATGGTTGTAGCCACAATTAGTAAAATGTTGTGAACCAATTCTTTTTGAATCAAAGACGAATCAACGGAAGATTCTTGAGAAAAATCTTCAATCACTTTAAAAGATTTACTAATCAACTTAGGAGTAAATAAAGAGAAGATTTGAGCCACTATGGTAGTGACAATTCCGATCAAAAAACTGTATTTATATTTGACAAAATATTTATTTAAATATTGTAATTCTTTCATTTTATTATGACAATCGGCTTTTATTTATAATATTTTACGTTAAAATTAAAATGATAAATCAATCACTATCGCCTTGATCGCGAAATCATTTAATTATTGTATTGCTAATTTATCGCAAAAAAAATACGATATTTTAAATTTTATGATAAATTTGTGTTGACTTTTTGACAAAGCTTCAAATTTAAACTTATTTTATGACTACAGAAATCGTTACCCCAAAAGAACTTCAAAAGATGGATCCCGTTTTTGGACAACTATCCTTTGACAATCATGAACAAATTGTTTTTTGCAACGACAAAGATACTGGTTTAAAGGCAATAATTGGAATTCACAATACAGTATTAGGACCTGCTTTAGGAGGAACAAGAATGTGGAAATATGCCAACGAATGGGAAGCTTTAAATGACGTTTTGAGACTATCCAGAGGAATGACTTATAAATCAGCTATTTCAGGTTTGAATTTAGGAGGTGGTAAAGCCGTGATTATCGGTGATGCTAAGACGGAGAAAACTCCAGAGATGATTACCAAATTTGGACAGTATATCAATTCGCTAAGCGGTAAATACATCACTGCAGAAGATGTTGGTACCACAACAGGCGATATGGATTTAATTCGAGATGTAACGCCTTTTGTTACCGGAATTTCTGAAAGTCGCGGCGGATCTGGAAACCCTTCTCCTGTTACTGCTTACGGTGTTTATATGGGAATGAAAGCTGCTGCGAAATTCAAATTCGGATCGGATAAATTGGATGGCAAAAGAATATTGGTTCAAGGAATTGGCCATGTGGGGGAAACCTTAGTAGATCTAATTACTAAAGAAGGTGCTTTGGTTCAAATTACCGATATCAATGAAGCGCGTCTTCAAGAAATGGAAGCAAAATACGGTGCAAAAATATACCACGGCGCCGATTTGTATAGCGCTGATGTAGATATTTACGCTCCATGTGCTTTAGGGGCGACTATAAATGATGCTACAATTCAGAAGATTAAAGCGCAAGTCATTGCAGGTGCTGCTAACAATCAGTTGGCCAATGAAAAAATTCACGGTCAAATTCTAAAAGAAAAAGGCATTGCGTACGCACCAGATTTCTTAATCAATGCCGGCGGTATTATCAATGTTTATGGTGAAATCGTAGGTTATGGCAAAGAAGAGGCAATGCGAAGAACTGAAAACATCTACAATACTACTTTAGAAATCTTCAGTTTCGCCGAAGCTCAAGATGTAACAACACACCAAGCGGCTTTGGCAATTGCTGAAAACCGAATCGCTGAGAGAAAAAAAGAACTCGCGAAATAATTTAAGGTTACAATATTATTTCTATTTTTGCGGAGCGAAAGAGTTTCTTTCGCTCCTTTAATTTTTAAAAGTTCTTAAGCAGTGTTAAATAGAAGACATATCCGAGTAAAAGTAATGCAGTCGATTTATGCGATGCATCAAAGTAACACTGACAATATTGAAAAAGAAGAAAAATTTCTGCGCTACAGCATAGAAGCAATTCAAGATTTATACTTGCTCATGCTATCTTCTTTAATTGAAATTTGTAAAAAAGAAGTACAATTTCTAGAAAAATCAAGTAAGAAACATCTTGCCACTTCTGAAGACAAGAATGCAAACACCAAGTTTGTTGATAATGCGATTTTCAAAATACTTGCAGAAAACAACTCCTTAAGTATAGCATTAGAAAATCGTAAAATTACTAATTGGACACAGAACGACGATTATATTTTATTGCTTTTAGCTGAAGTGAAGAAAAGTGACTTGTATAAGAAATACATGGCCACTCGCAAGTCTACTTTCGCTGAAGATCAAGAATTTATCGTTACGCTTTTTATGGAAGTCATTGCTTCCAATGAGAAACTATATGACTATTTGGAAGATTGTAAGTTGACGTGGGTGGATGATATTCCATTGGTGAATACGCAAATCATCAAACAATTGAGAGCCATAAAATCGGCGGATGATGAAAACTTTGCTGTTCCGAAATTGTATAAAGACCAAGAAGACCAAGCTTTCGTTTCTGATTTGTTTCGAAAAACAATTTTAAATGAAACTGATTTAGCAAAAGAGTATATTAATAAAACACCGAATTGGGACACGGACCGAATTGCCGAAATCGATACGATCATTTTGAAAATGGCCATTTGCGAGTTTTTGAAATTTCCATCAATTCCCGCTAAAGTTACGATTAACGAGTATTTAGAAATTGCCAAAGAATATTCGACACCAAAAAGCAGTATTTTTATCAACGGAATTTTAGACAATTTGGTTAAAGAATTTCAAACTAAAAATAAATTGAACAAAACTGGAAGAGGATTGTTGTAATTGCGAACATGATGAACTCAAAAAGATACCTAGCCGTAGTAGCGATCCTAATAGTCGTATGTTTTTCTTGTAGAAAAGGAACAGCGGTGACACAAAATGGAAACGATGGTAGCGGTAAATATCCGATAATGGAGTTTACTACCAAAAATCACGATTTCGGAGAAATAAACGAAGGAGATAAAGTTTCGTATGTTTTCGATTTTGAAAATACCGGTACTAAAGATTTGCTCATTTCAAACGCTTATGGTTCTTGCGGATGCACTATTCCAGAATATCCAACGGAATATATTAAGCCCGGCGCTTCCGGAAAAATTAAAGTCTCGTTCAATTCAGCAAACAAATCAGGATTGCAACATAAGACCGTAACCATTATTACTAATACTAAAGAAAAAAGAGAAGAAATCTCAATAGTAGCATCAGTCAATCCTAAAGCCGAGAAGGATTCCGGCATCATTCCAAACTAAATTTATTATGGGACAAGTACAACAATTTTTACCGTTTATTTTAATGTTCGTTGTCGTGTATTTCTTCATGATCCGACCACAACAAAAAAGAGCCAAACAAGAAAAACAATTTGAAGCCGACCTAAAAGTGGGTGATAAAATAATTACAAAAAGTGGAATTCATGGCAAAATTGCTGAATTGGCTGATGCCACCATTGTAATCGAAACTATGTCGGGCAAATTAAAAATGGAGCGCTCTTCTATTTCTATGGAAATGAGTGCTGCCTTAAACAAGAAATAAGAATACCTAATACGAAAAAGCCACTACTAGTAGTGGCTTTTTTTTTATCGGTAGTTGTCATTGAGTCCAAGGCCTGCAAGAATCTTAGGTTTTAATTTCTCCATACGTAACTGCTTGGTCTCTATTCACTTGGCGGTTTCTATATATTCTATCCATTCTCGCTGTTTGTAGGGTGCAAGTGTCTGAAATGCAGCAGCTAGGGCAGCGTCTGAATCCAATTGGTTTTGAAAAAAACCAGAAATTACAGTTTCCCTTTTTTGCGGTTTGAAACTTTTCCCTGCTTTTTCATTAGCAATAGCTTCTTCAATATACTTTAGAACATCAGTTTCAATAACCGCTTCTCGATCGGTAAACCGCCACTGGCGCAACGCTTTGGTTATGCCTTCTTGAGCATTTACCAAAACTTTTTTTTCATCTTTTAGGAATACCCCATTAAAAAACCAAATGGTAAAATAGTTCTTAAAGCCTCCAATCCCCAATACATTTTTACCTTGTAAAGTATAAATGACTCCGCCCCACTTGTTGGTTTCTACCAGTTCCGTTTTAGCAATGATGGCCTTCAATAGCTGCAATTCGACTTCCCAACTATTAATTTTATCCCAAGTGTGTTTTGGAGCTTCAGCCGACATTATTTTTTCTTTTTCTTGTCTTTCTTGTCCTTTTTTGTAAAATCGGTTGTGGCAGTTAATTCAGCAATTTTGATGATTACGTCCACCGCTTTTTTCATACTTTCTACCGGAACATATTCATATTTTCCATGGAAGTTATGCCCGCCGGCAAAAATATTAGGACAAGGTAATCCCATATAAGACAATCGGCAGCCATCAGTTCCGCCACGAATAGGTTTGATAATGGGTTTGATGCCCAAATCCTTCATTGCTTTTTCCGCCAAATCAACAATAAACATGACAGGTTGTACCTTTTCTTTCATGTTGTAGTATTGATCCTTGATTTCTGTAATGACGATAGCTTCTCCAAATTGTTTGGCGAATTTCTTATTGATTTTTTTGGTGATATCGTGGATTAAGTCTTTACGCTTTTTAAATTTTTTAGCATCATGATCCCGAACAATTACTTCCAAAATAGTTTCTTCAATACTTCCAGTTAAATGATGTACGTGAAAAAAACCTTCGTAACCTTTAGTTTCTTGGGGAACTTCTTTTTTCGGTAATTCATTGATGAAATCGTTGGCAATTAACATGGAGTTAATCATTTTTCCTTTGGCATAACCAGGGTGGACGCTTTTTCCCTTGAAAGTTATTTTGGCACTTGCTGCGTTAAAGTTCTCGTATTCTAGTTCACCAATTTGACTTCCATCCATAGTGTAAGCCCATGCCGCATCAAATTTTTCAACGTCAAACAAATCGGCACCACGGCCAATTTCTTCATCTGGAGTAAAACCTACTCTAATTTTCCCGTGTTTGATTTCAGGATTTTTGACTAGGTGTTCCATGGCAGAAACAATTTCAGTCAAACCGGCTTTGTCGTCTGCACCTAAAAGCGTTAATCCATCGGTAGTAATCAATGTTTGTCCTTTGTATTGCAATAAATCTTTGAAATACTTAGGAGATAAAATGATGTTTTGTTCTGCATTAAGAACGATATCTCTACCGTCATAATTTTCAATAATCTGTGGATTTACATTTGCACCCGTAAAATCAGGAGTTGTATCGTAATGCGAAACAAAACCAATTGTAGGCACTTCATAATCAAGATTGCTGGCCAAGGTCGCCATAACATAACCATTTTTGTCGATTGTTACATCAGTCAACCCAATATCCTTCAGTTCTTTGACCAATAATTTAGCTAAGACCAATTGTTTTTTGGTACTTGGTGTGGTAGTGGAGTTCGGATCTGATTCGGTATCGATAGTAACATAACTAATAAATCGGTCTATAAGGTGTTGCATGTGTTTTTTAGTTTTTTATAAAATGGAAACAAAGGTACGAATTGAATGAATGCTGCAATGTTAAGTTTTAGAAGGCATACGGAGTCTTCATTTTAGCTTATACATTTTCCCTCGATTCACGGTTAAGGAAAGATCGCGATTACTCTTGGTTGCAAATTTAATGGTGTCTTTATTCACTTCTCGTTTATCAATTTCAATGGGATTTTCATCAGTGCTTTTCCGAAGGAGTACTTTAAATTTTTCATACTTAATTTTTCCTTTGTAACTCACGGCATCTGGCATTTTTTGCACGAAAGTACTGTCTGAAAAGACAATCTCATATCCCTGTTGGCCTTTGTCATAAACGACTTTATAGGTTCCAACACATTTGGTTTTTTCTTGTTGGACCATTACGGAAATAAGTCCGAACAATAGTAAGAATAGTGATTTCATAAGATTTATTTTAACATAACGAAGTTACAGAAAAGAATCCATTTATTTTTTGAAATGGAACCGGATTTCAAGTCATAGCAATTCGGTTTCATTGGTCTAACAAGCGGCGGTGGTAATTGATTTGCCCCAAATGATAAGCCAAATGAGAGGTAAGATGCACTAAGAAAAAAGCAGTGGTGGTTTTTTGTTCGAAAACTAAAAGTGGGTATTCTTTTTGGAGGCTTTCTTCACTGACTTGTTGTAAAGAGGCTACCACTATTTGTAATGTAGTATCAATCTGGTGGAGCAATTCTATTTTCGGTACATTTTTTTGAGAAAATTCCAAGGGTCGGTTTCGAACGTAATTGGTCTTTCCCAATTCGGCACCAATATAAGTGTTCAAATTTCCCATTAAATGCAAACAGAGGTTTCCGGCTGAATTAGAGATAGATTTTTCAATCAACCACAACGTTTTTTCGTCTGTGTACGAATCAATTTCTACTTTTAATCTATTCAAATCTCGTTCGAAAAGCTGGGTTAATATAGGAATTAGCATAAATAGATGGTTTAGATTTTTGAGAGATGGTTCTGATTTGTTGACGGCTTTGGAAAATAAAGGAGAAGCAACAACACAAGAACCGCAACTAGAGACGAAGGTAAGGTTCCAAGCGCTAAGCCACCTTTAGCTATGGGCTTGGTCAAAAAATCACCAAAAGTAGCTCCGAAAGGTCTAGTAAAAACAAAGGCGACCCAAAACAATAAAATCTGATTAATTTTAGTGAAATAATGTAATCCAACGACCATTAGAATGATAGCACCCGTTAATGCTGCTCCATACAAATATTGTAATCCTAGATTGTCACTCAGAAAATCACCAAAAGCTGTTCCCAAACTATTTGAAAACAAAATGGCAATCCAATAATAACTTTCTTTTCCTTTTTGCGTGATAGGAAACACTTCAAGGTTATTGTATTTTTTGTGCCAAAAAAGTAATGTAACCAGTAAACAAATCAGCAAAAATAAACTTCCGAGTGCATAGCCAAAATCTAGGGTGCGATCCATAAAATCAGATAGCTCGGTACCTAATGTGGTAGTCCCGACTATAACACCCCAATAAAGCAATGGTATATGTTTTTTTGAATAGAGTTGAACGGTTAGGATACCAATAAAGAATACCAAAGTAATTGCAATAGCCTTAGCATAACCCAAATGCAAAGTCATCGAAATATAATCGCCCAATGTTTCACCTAGGGTGGTGGAAACAATTTTTTGCAACCAAAATAATAAGGTAATTTGGGCCACTTTATTATAACTCTTGTTCAACATTTTGATCTTGGATTGTTTTTTTTGAAGGCGAAGTTATGAAATTATTGAAATGCTATCGGGTATTTCATTCCGTTTAATTGAAGTTTTTCTCCTACAAAAATAGGAGATGGCGTTGGATATCCGCTTTTTGCACAAAGCTGAAATCGATTTCGTAGGATTTTACTTGTTACCGTAATGCTTTTTTGTTTTGTCATTTTCAATTTTTGTTTACTTTTGACTCCCAAATGAAAGCACTTGTATTTTATCTGTATTTGTTTTTCCATCTGTTAGGCGGAGGGCACTCGGCTTATGCCATTAAAGAAAACAATCAAGCAATTGCTACACAAACTCAAAATATTACCAAAAAACATCCTGTAAAATTTACCAATAAAAATCAGAGCAGTACCTTAATTGAAGATACGGATTTAGATTTGGAAGAGGAGCACGCCAGTAATGAAAACAACGAACTAGGTAGCGCTAATAATTTTTTTAAGGATAAAGATAAAATACATGACAAATGGTATGAAATCCATTTTGAACTATTCTTCTTCAATAAGTACTCTAAGAATAATAAAACTTTTGTGGCCTTTAACGGTCATTCTTCCCCTATTTATATAATTCAAAGAGTTCTAAGACTTTGATATTAAAGCATACATCCTTGTTGGGCTAGTTTTTCTAAACTACGCTTTGTGGTGTATAACAACCTTTCCTAATTAGTAGAATTTTACGAGTTTTTGTCTATAGGCTCCAATTTTCTGCATCCCTAAATTTTCTGTATTCACAGCGTTAAAGCGCTCCAATTTCATTTAGAACTATGAAGAGAAATGCCATTTTCACAGGCTTTATAGCCTTGTTGTACCTAACTAGTTGTACAACTAAAAAAGAAGTAAAAGAAGAAACGGGCAAGTTTACCGTCACTAACGCCGCCGTTATTGATACGTCTTTTACTAAAGAATATGTTTCCCAAATTCACTCGGTACGAGATATCGAAATTCGTGCTCAGGAAAAAGGGTACCTTCAAAACATTTACGTGGATGAAGGTCAGTATGTAAAAGCAGGTCAGGTACTGTTTCGAATCATGCCGAAAATGTATGAGGCCGAAGTTTTGAAAGCTGAAGCCGAAGCAAAAGCAGCTCAAATCGAGCTTCAAAATGCCAAGACTTTGGCGGACAAAAATGTCGTTTCCAAAAGCGAACAGGCAATGGCTCAAGCAAAATTGGAACAGGCCAAAGCCGAAGTATCCCTTGCGAAATTGCACTTGTCGTTCACCGAAATCCGAGCTCCATTTGATGGTACCATCGACCGCATTCCCAAAAAGTTAGGAAGTCTAATTGAAGAAGGGGAATTGCTCACAACCTTATCTGATAATAGTCAGATGTTTGCGTATTTTAATGTTTCGGAGCCAGAATATCTGGAGTATCAAAACAACGTGAAAGGTCGTGCCGAAAACAAAGTTAGTTTGTTATTGGCCAATAATGAGCCTTTAAAATACAAAGGTAATGTCGAGGTTATCGAAAGCGAATTTGACAATGAAACAGGTAACATAGCCTTCAGAGCTAAATTTCCAAATCCAGATAAGCTTCTTAAGAATGGAGAAACTGGAAAAGTGTTAATGACCGTGCCAGCTAAAAATGCTCTAATCATTCCGCAGAAGGCCACGTATGAAATTCAAGATAAGATGTATGTTTTTGTGGTGGATAAAAACAATGTGGTGAAATCTAGAGAAATCACAATTACTGGCGAGATTCCGGATCTGTATATCGTTAAAAGCGGAATACTTGCGGATGACAAGATTCTACTCGAAGGAGTTCAGCAAGTGAAGGACGATGATAAGATCAAATTCGACTATCAGAAACCGGAAGATGTTTTGGCTCATTTGAAATTGAAAGCAGAGTAGTCTTAACCCTAAAATCGTAAAAAACAATGTTTAATAAATTTATTCAGAGACCAGTATTGTCGATAGTAATATCGCTCATTATTGTCTTTTTGGGAGCATTGGCACTGATGCAGTTGCCTGTTACTCAATTTCCTTCAATATCACCACCAAAGGTGAATGTTACTGCGGAATATCCGGGAGCTAACAATGAATTGATGATTAAGTCGGTAATCATTCCGTTAGAAAGAGCACTGAATGGTGTTCCTGGAATGAAATATATCGCTTCCGATGCAGGTAATGATGGGGAAGCAACCATTCAAGTAATTTTTAACTTGGGAACGGACCCGAATCAAGCATCAATGAATGTCCAAAACCGTGTGGCGTCCGTTGTTAATAAATTACCACCCTTGGTAGTGCGTGAAGGGGTGAAGATTACTCGGGAAGAATCGAACATGCTTTTGTACGTGAATCTTTACAGCAAGGATCCTAAAGCGGATCAAAAGTTCCTGTTCAACTTTGCCGATATTAATTTGTTATCCGAATTGAGAAGGGTAGACGGGGTTGGTTTCGCCGATATTCTTGGAAATCGGGAATACGCCATGCGAATCTGGTTGAAACCCGACCGAATGTTGGCCTACAAAATTTCAGCAGACGAAGTTATGGAAGCGTTAAGCCAACAAAGTCTCGAAGCCTCACCGGGTAAAACAGGGGAAAGCTCTGGAAAACGATCGCAATCTTTTGAATACATTTTGAAATACGCCGGTAGGTTTACTACCAAAGAACAGTACGGAGATATTGTTTTAAGAGCCAGTCCAAACGGAGAATTACTCCGATTGAAAGATGTAGCGAACATAGAATTTGGTAGCTCTATGTATGATATTTATTCTAATTTGAATGGACGTCCATCGGCTGCAATCGTATTGAAACAATCCTACGGAAGTAACGCTAGCCAAGTAATCAAAGATGTAAAAGCCAAATTGAAGGAAATCAAATCGAGTTCATTCCCGAAAGGAATGGATTATGAAATTAGCTATGACGTTTCTAAATTCTTGGATGCTTCTATCGAGAAAGTAATTCACACTTTAATTGAAGCCTTTATATTAGTAGGGTTGGTAGTGTTTTTATTCTTGGGTGACTGGCGTTCGACCTTGATTCCGGCTATTGCGGTGCCAGTATCGCTTATCGGTACGTTCATTTTTATGCAAATTTTCGGAATTACGTTGAACTTGATTACTTTGTTCGCCTTGGTATTAGCTATCGGAATTGTCGTCGATAATGCCATAGTCGTAATTGAGGCCGTCCATGCCAAGATGGAAACGAAGAATCTCTCGGCACGAAAAGCTACGAAAGAAGCAATGCACGAAGTTAGTGGGGCTATTATTGCCATCACCTTTGTAATGGCAGCGGTATTTATTCCGGTCGCGTTTATGTCGGGTCCAGTTGGGATTTTCTACAGACAGTTTTCTATTACCATGGCAACTTCCATTGTACTTTCGGGATTAATTGCTTTGACATTGACACCAGCACTTTGTGCGATGATGTTAAGAAATACACACGGACAACCTAAAAAACAAACTCCAATTAATAAGATTGTAGGTGCTTTTAACAACTGGTTCAACGGAGTTTCTGGAAAATATAGAAACATCTTAGGGCTCATTGTTAACAGAAGAATCATCACATTCGGAATGTTGATTGCCTTTTGTGTTGGAACTTATTTCTTGAATGGAAGTCTTCCTTCCGGATTTATTCCGAATGAGGACCAAGGGATGTTTTACGCAGTAATTCAAACGCCTCCGGGTTCCACTTTGGAGCGAACCAATCAAGTATCTGAAAGTTTGCAAAAAATTGCAGAAACCATTCCCGATGTACAATCGGTTTCTTCACTAGCTGGCTATGAAATTCTAACGGAAGGAACCGGATCCAACTCAGGAACGTGTCTGATTAATCTAAAGACGTGGGACGAACGCAAGCATTCTTCGCAAGAAGTAATTACTGAGCTTGAAGAGAAGTCCAAAAATATTAAAGGAGCTACGATAGAGTTCTTCCAACCGCCTGCCGTTCCTGGTTATGGTGCCGCTGGTGGTTTTGAGTTGCGTTTGCTTGACAAAGCAGGTTCTGGCGACTACAAGAAGATGGAAACCGTAAGCAATGACTTTGTTAGAGAACTAAACAAACGCCGTGAACTTGCCTCCGTATTTACATTTTATAGCGCCAGTTTTCCGCAGTACATGCTTAAGATTGATAACGACTTAGCCCAGCAAAAAGGGGTGACGATTGAAAATGCTACCAACACACTTTCAACATTGGTGGGAAGTAACTACGAAATTAGCTTTATCAAATTTGGGCGTCAATACAAAGTGATGGTACAAGCTTCGCCTGAATACCGTGCCTTACCGGAAGATATTTTGAAATTGTATGTGAAGAATAACCGCGATGAAATGGTGCCTTTCTCTGCTTTTATGAAGATGGACAAAGTATACGGACTTTCCGAAATCACCCGACACAACATGTACAATGCCTCCGAGATTAGCGGTCAAGCAGCGCCAGGATACAGTAGTGGTGAAGCCATTAAGGCAATTAACGAAGTTGCCGAGAAAGCGCTGCCTCGTGGATACGGAATTGATTGGGCTGGTATTTCTAAAGATGAGGTGGGTCGTGGCAATGAGGCACTTTATATCTTCCTAATTTGTTTAGGATTCGTTTATCTAATTCTAGCCGCCCAATACGAAAGTTTCATTTTGCCTTTCGTTGTGATCCTGTCGCTCGTTGTGGGTATTTTTGGAGCCTTTTTATTCCTGAAAATCGCAGGTTTAGAAAACAATATTTATGCACAGGTGGCCATGGTAATGCTAATCGGATTACTTGGTAAAAATGCCGTATTGATTGTAGAGTTTGCAGTGCAAAGGCACCGAGCAGGAGATTCCGTTTTGGAAGCCGCAATTGAAGGTTCTGCCGTGCGATTCCGACCTATTTTGATGACATCCTTTGCCTTTATTGCAGGGTTGATTCCGTTAGTTTTTGCTACCGGACCCGGTGCTGTAGGAAACCGAACGATTGGTTCTGCTTCAGCAGGAGGGATGCTAATCGGAACTATTTTTGGGGTAATTATTATTCCTGGATTGTACTACATATTCGGAACAATTTCAGAGAAACATCAATTTGTTAAAAAAGAAGAAGAAAATCCATTAACCGAAGAAATCGATCACAATGTTTAAATTTAAGTCATACCACTATCTTATACCGCTAGGAATTTGCTTAGCGGTGGTAAGTTGCAAGGCACCGGCTGGAGCTGTTTCCACAACTAACGCACCCATTCCAGAGTCTTTCAGTGCTTCAAAAGACACCACCAATATGGCAACGCTACCGTGGAAAAAATTCTTTAAGGATAAAAACCTAGTAGCCTTAATCGACACCGCTCTTCAGAACAATCAAGAGTTGATGATTACGTTGCAGGAAATTGAGATTGCTAAGAACGATATCCGAGTACGCAAAGGAGCTCTTTTACCAACGGTAGGAGTTCGAGCGGGCGCTGGGATTGAAAAGGTGGGAAGGTATACTAGCCAAGGTGCTGGAGATGCTTCTACTGAAATCACTCCCGGAGTAGAAGTTCCTGAGGCGTTGACAGATTATACTTTAGCCGTATATGCCAACTGGGAAATCGATGTTTGGAAAAAACTCCGAAACGCTAAGAAAGCAGCCATAAGCCGCTACCTTTCTACTATCGAAGGTAAGAATTTTGTGCTGACAAACCTAGTAGCTGAGGTGGCCGATTCTTATTATGAATTACTTTCGTTAGATAGCCAATTGGCAATAATCCGCCAAAACATCCAATTGCAAAGCAACGCTTTAGAAATTGTAAAAGTGCAGAAAGAAGCCGCAAGGTCAACGGAATTAGCAGTTCAGAAATTTCAAGCGGAAGTTTTAGCCTCACAAAATAGGGAATTTGAAACGCTCCAACGAATCCAAGAAACGGAGAATCGTATCAATTTCTTATTGGGGCGCTATCCGCAAGAAATTGCTCGCGACAAAACCAATTTCTTGAGTTTGACTTCGGAGACAATTAATTCGGGAGTTCCTTCTCAATTGTTGGCGAATCGACCTGATATCAAACAAGCTGAAATGGAATTAGCGGCAGCAAAACTAGACGTTAAAGTGGCTCGTGCCGAGTTTTATCCATCATTGGATATCTCAGCATCGTATGGTTTGCAAGCGTTTAAACCGTCCTATTTATTTACATTTCCAGAGTCGATTTTGTATTCGCTAGCTGGAGATATTGCGGCGCCGTTGATCAATCGAAATGCCATCAAAGCCGAGTTCAAAAGTGCTAATTCAAGGCAATTGCAAGCTTTATATAATTACCAACGTACTGTTTTGAACGCTTATATTGAAGTGGCGAATCAACTTTCTAAAATTAATAATTTAGAAAAAAGCTACGCTCTTAAAACGAAACAAGTGGATGCTTTGAACCGATCGATTGATGTGGCGAATGATTTGTTCAAATCGGCTAGAGCGGACTATTTTGAAGTATTGATGACGCAACGGGATGCGTTAGAATCGAAACTCGAACTTGTTGAGACGAAGAAAGAACAACTCAATGCAGTAGTTCATGCTTATAGAGATCTTGGTGGCGGTTGGAAATAACCAAACATCAGTAACTAAAGAAGAGTCGGTCTATTGAGCCGGCTCTTTTTTTTGCTTCTTTCTAAGATTTTATCAGCACTTTTTAACAGTTGTAGTTTTCTGATTTGTAAATTATTAAGCTTAAAATTAAGTGAAACGATTTCATTTTCTTAATAACTATTTGCCCTTTTTCGTGCGATCGCGCTTTGATTCTTTTTCCTTTTGATTAGATTTGGACCAAAGTAATTGCAAAGTAAGAATTCAAAAGAAAGCCATCTTGAATTCTATTTCGAAAACAAAGATGAGGTAAAAAACTATGGGAATGTTTGTAATTAGCAAGCGGTTTAACGACGAATACAAGTTTATTTTCGCCTCAAGAAAAGGCCATACGATTTTTACTAGTATCCATTGTAAGCACAAATCGGATTGTGAATTGATGATAACAGCCATTCGTGAAAACCTTGAATTATTTGCTTTTACTAAAATCAAAAGCGCCGGAGGGAAATACTTTTTTAGGTTGTCCAAAGAAGGTTTAGTACTGGCCAATAGCCGAAAATATTCCACAGAACTTAGGCTTATTAAAGGGATCGATGAAATCACAAAGTATGTTTCCACCGCCGAAATCTTAGATTTTTCGGAAGACGAATTTGTGTTTCCTGATACCGATGTTGTTGCAGTTTAACTTTCTTAAAGCCTTGTGACGAGAGCAAGTCATTACTACGACTTTGTCAAGTAAATTATATCGAAATTACCAAATCGTTTAGTATTGGTGTAACCATCCCTTAATTTATTTCCTCTTATCAATTTACTAAATGCGTTACAATATCGAGTAATGGATGTTAAAGTAGGGGTCCTTTATTTGGCTGGATATTTCGCCAATAAACTAAATAGGTCTGACCAATTTACTTTTCCGTAATTCTTACCCATTCTAACAATAACAATGTCTTTTAAAGGATTAACATAAATAAATTGCCCTAATATTCCTTCGGCCATAAAATCGCCATCATTTGAAGGCAACCACCATTGGTACTGGTATTCATCAACGCTACCTTCTGTTGCATCAACTTTTGTGGATTCTTCTACCCATTTCTTGGATACGATTTGTTTACCATTCCAATTGCCTTTATTCAGATAGAGCCGCCCAATTTTAGCAAAATCTCTAGCTCGCGCATTGATACAACAAAACGTTTTTTCAATGCCTTCCTTTTTTTTATCGATACTCCAAGAGGCATCATATTCCATTTCGAGTGGTGTCCACAATTTTTCTTGAAAGTATTCCGTAATCGTTTTCCCTTTTAAGGCACGCTCCAAAACCAAACCTAGTAATTGAGTATTTCCACTGACGTATTCTGTTTCCTTGCCTGGTGTACCTTTTAATTTCAATTTTGAAATTTCACGATTCAAATTTCTTCCGTAATAAAACGATGCTGCTTCTCCAAATGGATTAATGTAACTTTCACTAAATTTTAAAGCCGAAGTCATTTGTAATAAATGCTTAACGGTAACTTTTTCAAAACCATTCTTTTTTAATTCTGGAATATAGTTTACGATTGGATCGTCAATAGTTCTTATCAGACCGTCATCAATTGCGCAACCAATTAAAATCGATGTAATTGATTTTGCCATAGAAAACGAAGGAATAATACTTTCTTCATGATATCCCTTAAAATATTTTTCATACTGAATAGTATCATTCTTTATGATCAAAAATGCGACAGTATTATTGTCTTCCAGTACCTTATCAAAAGCAACAGATTTACCACCATATTTCAATATAGCTGGATAGTTGCCTTTTAAAGTTGAATGGAACCTAAATTTAGTCTCATTACTTGTCAAGGGTCGCGATGGGAATTTCTTATAATCTTTTATGTCTGCGAAGTTGTACACCACAAATCGACCCAGTTTACAAGACGTAAAAACAATGGAAATAATAATTACAATCCCAATTCGATACCATTTTAATTTAGTCATTTTCAATGCGTTTATTGCTATTAGCAGAAGGACATCTGCTCAATTGCAAAATAGCATATTATTTTTTGATTATTTTTATAGTTTCAATACTATTATTTGACTGAAGGTGACAAAAATAGATCCCGCTTCTTAATGAGGAGAGCTCGACTTCGCTGTTTGATTTTTCAATACTTATATAAAGTAATTTTTTACCTGCGACATCAAATATTGTTGCGTTTGCAGGCAAATTTATTTTGTCTATACTAATTGTTACTCTATCTGTGAATGGATTTGGAAAAGCAATGGTTTTACTAGAAATATTATTTTTATCAGTAGAGAGTGCATCAGCATTATAATGAAAAACATACATATTTCTTGAACCAATGGCATAGAAACTTCCATCGCTAGCAAGCATGGTTGCTAAACCAGTTCCGGCATAAATGTTTGGCGTACTTAGCCAATTTTGAACACCAGTATTACTATATTGAACAATAGGCATTTGATTGAAAGAGGAATTAAACGGATCAGGTGTTGGTCCGCCTACGCCTGTGACTAGTACTTCACCTGTTGGCTTTGCCACGACATATTGTGGATACGAATCGCTAGAAGTTAAAGGAGTTGGCTCAAGGTATGGTGATGTCCAAAGTAATGTTCCGTTCGTGTCTGTTTGGAATGTTTGCCATTTAAGACCACTTGCAGTACCATATCCTATGGCACTAATTCGATTGTTTACGTAAGTCATTCGTGTTACAAAATTGTATCCACCAAAATCATAATTGTGACTCCACAATAAGGTACCTGCCGCGCTATACTTCACAAGTTTTGCATCATAATCCCAAGTAATCGGATTTACTTGATGATAAATACTGCTTAATACATATACATTTTCATTTTCATCAATTTCTACGTCAGCAGCAAGTGTCCCAATAGCATTAGCCGTCCAAAGTAGAGTTCCTGATGTATCCCAAACAAAAATTGGGGCAACATTTGGTGTTCCGCTGCTTGTTGCAACTACAATTTTATTGTTTCTAATACGCATACCGTTAAAATTCTTTGGTGCATTGATTGCACTAGAATTGGAAAAGATCAAATTCCCGTTCCCGTCTATCTTATATAAATAGGTTCCTCCTACTATTGCAGTTCCTATGTACAAATTACCAGTAGCGTCAACAACACTTCTACAATCAAAAGATGTCTGGCTATTAATAAGAACAGAGACAGGAATTACAGTTTTCCAAAGTAATGTTCCTGCTGGACTATATTTTATGGCAACAATGGCATTGGGATAATCAAAAGAAGAACCAATAGCATATTGATTGCCGACTACAAGAATGTTATTATCGGCATCACAATTAACCCAATTTGGTTTTTCATAGATGCTTTGTATACCGGATCCATCTTCAACTTCCCAAAGTAAGGCTCCTGTAAGATCATACTTTCTCGTGTACATTCGATAGCTTTGTAAATACCCGGTTACAACTAGATTATCTTGTGTGTCAATAGCACTCATAACAGACTTTTTTGAGTCTTGACCAGCATTTTGTTCCCAAGCTAAAGTATACTGTGCGGACGTATTTGAGTTAGAAAAAAGGAGCAGTGTAAAAAGTGCTAATTGGGTAAAATTTTTCATAATGTTTTGTTTATTTGTTCTTAAGTACTAGCTTATCAATAATTTAACAAATTATTTAAAATTAACCCTACTTATTTTTCTTAAATATAATATTGAGTTATTCACTTTTTGCTTTTTCCGAAGTTAAATAGATTTACAAAAATAGAGGGTGATGTTTATCATTAGAAAAACATTGATTTCTACGATAATTCAACGAAGATAATCTTGATTATTCGTTGCATTAGGTTTCTGAATCGGCTCGTTGGTTGTCAATACCGTCTTATCGCTATTCGGTTTTTGTAGCTTTTTAATTTATTTTTTTCTGATAGCGAAAAATGGACTAAAGAGAATAATAGTACAATTCACTGAAAATTCAGTGCTAGTAGGTATCGGATTTTTTAGCTGGTATTTATTTCTTCTTTTTTGAATTTAGATATTCTTCTCTAATTTTAAAAAGATCAATTTTAGAGCAGTCCTCTAGTAGCGATTTCAAAATTTCGAGAGGTATTTCTTTCTCAGTCATGAAATTGATACAACCTTTTTGGAAGCTAGCAATAGGTAACAGCGCTTTGTATTTTGAGTGTAAAGTTGGAACACAATAAATAGGCATTAGGTGTAGAGACATGTGATTTTTCACGCTAGAAAGCCCATATTTGAAAGTTCCTGGTGCATTGTAAAGTATCATTTCTTTCCCCATCATTTTTCCAACTTGAGCAGTAACAGTTTTATCAGCATCTAAAATGGCAAAATGAATTATTGACAATATGTTTTGTCGTTCCATTTCTTGCATTGCTATATGTTGTTCTATAGTCATCTTACTGTTTATTTTGATGTTTGGGCTTGCCTAAAATGTTTATTTGCTAAACAATTGCACCTACTTTTGGGACAATTCTTATTTAGTACCTAAAAACGAAATTAAGAAAATAAAAGCCCAATTCGCTAAGTATTTAGTAGAAGTACGTAGCCGCTAGTGCCGGTAGTTGTTTTACTTTCTATTGTTTTTGAGTTAACGCTTCCAATAATTTTTCTAAGTTATCAATCGACATGCTAAAGCCTTCTTTAAAGCCCATTTCAATCATCCGCTCTAAACGGGAAAGAGATTCATTGTAAATCGCAATGCTCACTTTTGTGATGCCGTTTACTTCACTGAAATTATAATCCCAATCAGAACCTGGCAATTCAGGATTCTCATCCATGTCAGCAAAAGCGTTATGCATTTTAAAATTGGTTTTTGGACTAATAGAAGTGTACTGTTGAATTGACCAGCGCTCCACTCCTTCGGGACTTACCATAGCATAAAATCTTCGTCCCCCCACTTCAAAATTCATATATTTTGTTCTGGATGTCCAGGGTTTTGGAGCGACCCATTGGTCCAGTAGTTCGGGTTTGGTAAAAGCGTCCCAAACTAGCGAAAGCTCCGCTGCAAATTCTCTGTTTATGAATACCGTTTTTGTTGTTTTGTCAACGGTAAAATCAAATAGTAAATTGTTTTTCATGATGTACCTTTTTTAAGTGTTGATAATACGTGGTCGAGTTGGTTAAAACGCACTTCCCAAATTTTGCGGTACTGTTCCAACCATAGGTCAATCTCTTTCATTTTTTCTATTTCTAAAGAGTAATAGATTTCTCTTCCTTTATATTCTTGCTTTACTAATTGGCATTCTGTCAGTATGCGTAAATGTTTAGAAACGGCTTGCCGACTGTTGTCAAAATGTTCTGCAATGGCATTAGGAGTCATGGCTTGCATAGCAATAAGCCCAATAATCGCTCGCCTAGTTGGGTCAGCAATGGCTTGAAAAATGTCACGTCTTATTTCCATTTTAATTTATTTGCTACTATATGGTTGTAAATATATATGCAATTATTTGGTTGCGCAAAGTTTTGTCAATTTTTTTTTAATTAGTAGGGAATAATGCAAAAGATTTGACTTTTAGCTGTAGTCATTTAGTTGCGCTTTTAGCTCAAATACTGGATAATATATGTGTGTTCGGGTAAGGGAATGAATTTTTTCCATTGCTTTGAAACGAATGAAATATAATAGATTTTCAAGTCAAAAAAAATTCGCAATAGCTTGCAATGGCTGTTACTAGGAGTTTTTCATTTGTATTCCACATCTATAATTTTACTTCCTTTAGTGGTAAGTATAATAATTTGATACGAATCAACAGGTTTTCCTTCTTTGGAAATTGCTGGTTTCCATTTTCGGGGCATTTTTTTTACCAGATCTAAAACTTGTTCTTGTCGTGAATCTGCTTTTCCTTCATACAAAAATTGAAAGTTGCCAACTTGCCCTTTGCAATTTACTACGAAGCTAATGGCAGTCCTGAACAGATAAATCGAATCATCAATAGAATTGGCGCGAAAAAATTTCTTTAATTCTTCAACTCCTCCGTCGTACGTCGGACTACAATCAGGAAAGTTTAAATCCATTCCTACTTTTTTTCTTAATACCCAATCATCAACAGTGTAATAGACCTTATTGGTACAAGTTTTAAAAGGATTTTGGTTCTGGGCAAGACAATAATTCGAAAAAATTACTAAGAAAAAGAATAGCGTTTTCATTGGATTGGTAGTATTAAGGTAACTGCTAACTTTTCGTCAATCAGGTGCATCGAATCAATTGAAGAATTAATTTCTTTTAAGACTATGGATATAGATTTATGAGTCTGTAAATCCATTTGCTTTGTAATTACTTCGCCGGTTGGAGGTCCAAAAAGCAAATCGTCGTATAGTAATTGGTCAAGAATCTCTACATCGCTTTTGTATTTCAAGGATTTTTCGTCGTTAAGAAGTACTGAATGCATGCTTTGATTTTTGTACGATTTCTAACAAGTTACCAGATAATGCTTATTACAAAATATCGTTGTGGCTTAGAGAACGAGTTTTTCTGCTTTGAAAAACAACTATAGGAATAAGAAGGGAGCAACTTCCAGAAAACCTAGCCATGAGACTTCGCATTTATTAAAAGTTGTCGCGTCTATGATTCCAAGAACTTTTTCCACTTCTCTTTGTTATTGATTAAGTCATCAATTTTGGAAGACAAATTATTGTTTTCAATATATATTTTAAGACCATTGATGGTAATGATTTCTACTTTTCCATTACTTACGATTTTACAACAAACTTCTTCATTCCAATTTTCTTTCCATATTTTTGAAAGTATAAAATGAGCAATAATACCTTGATTTTGGCTATCTAATATTCTAATCAACTCTGGCGTTGCTTCCTTTCCAATTTTAATAATTTTATTTCCGGCATCGCTATGAACTCTTGGTGACATTGTTTTCGCCAAGACTAAATAAGCGTCATTATTGTTTATCTTTTGAATCAAAGAATCTAGAACTTTTGCTTGTCCAAAACCATTGCAGCAAATAAATAACGCTATCAGGTGGATGGCATATTTTACATGTTTCTTCATTTATTTTCTTGATTTTATTTCGTTAAATTCTCTCCGATTATTCTGTTGTGCAAAAGTTACAGGTACGATAGTTATCTTTTGTGGCGGCCGACAAAAATAGCTTTTTCCACTAGTAGGAGCGAAGTTATGAAAAAGAAGCACACAACTTTACGAATAGCAGCCTGAAAATTAGGTGGTGTTAGCAAAGATTATTTGTTGTATTCATTGACAACGGTCATAATATCTTCATAAGTTTATTCCTTGTTTCTAATCTTATCTAAAATTATAGAATTATCTATGAAATATCGGCTACCGTATAATTTAAGATCTGCATTCCTATTTACTTGTCCAAAATTCTCAGGCAGTCAACGGCTGTTAGTTGCTGGCAATATTCCATAAAAAAACCGCAAACTTTCATCTGCGGTTTAAGAATATGAATTTTATTTTCTAATTAAAATGATTTGCAATAAAAACCGCAAGATTTTCATCACTCATCTTATTTGAAGTGCTTTCGGTTGAAAGCGCATTTTTGTATTGAGGTGTTTCGGCAAGAAACTTAATAAATTGTTCTTGAATTTGCCCCGTTCCAGTTAAATGAATTTCATCAATGTTAGGCATTTTGCTTGCAATTTCTTTGAAGAACTTATGCGTTAATCCAATTTCTTGATTGTTTGATGTTTTCTCGTTAGAGTTACTATCCGGCCCAGCATTTTTTACGTGCCCAATAATGATAAATTCTCCATTATCACTATCTTCCTTTCCTACGATTGTCGCGTTGTGTGAATCCATCCAAACACCGAACAGTTTTTTGTTTTTATCTGACATAATTTTACTTTTTATTAAAGGTAAACTATCTAAAAAGTAAATATTGATTTTTGTGTTAAGATTGTGATTATCGAATATTGCGCTCCGCTTGCTGCTAAAGCTCCCATCCTAACTGTTGCGGACTTAGGAACCGAGTTTTTTCTAGTAAGGAATTACGAAATTAGGAAAAAGAAATCAACAATTTACCGAAATCTTAGCCATGAGATTTAGCATTTGGTAGTGACAGGAAAACGTCTTCAACCCTCTCTTGTCAAAAGTTATATTTTTTGAGTTTCACCCTTATTTGTTGGCACAAAATAGATAAGAAGAATACAAAATAGCTGTAATGAGTTAAAAATATTTCTACATAAATGATAACCAAACCATTCATCTCTTAGGCTCGACCAGTTGCTTGGTATGGTTGTAGGTGTCCATGTTAGAAATAAATCGTTTAAAGGTCTGTTGCCTTGTAAAGCAACAAAAGTATTGCCTAAAAGGAGTAGGATTGCTGCTAAAATAAGAAAGCCTTTTGTTTTGCTCTTTTCAATAAAAAAAAGAATGGCAAGTAGGCTGTATAACGAAATCATAATAGTAAACATTATAGGTCCTACACTTCTCATTAATAAATCTACTGGACGGTGCATTTCAATAAATGTTGTTCCCGAGATTTTGTAACCAATGGGAAAAAAAATAAAATCGAAAACACCAGATGCACTCATTAATGAGGGCAAGGTTAGAATAAAAAGCATTGCATTTTTTAACACATTAAAAAATGGGTGTAGCGGTTTTCTACTTAGGTCCTTTTTTGCTGGTAAATAGTAGGTTATCAGAAAAAAAACCAATCCTAACATACCCGATAAACCATAAAAACCTATATATTTTATCCAATCATCTTTTAAGCCTATCCAGTTGGAAGGTAAATTATTGGGTGTCCAATTGATCATTTGGGAAGCAATCGGGTAAGCATATTGAATAACAATAAATACCCCAATGCAATTTGCCAACAATGAAAGAATAGCAAACAATCCTTTCATTTTCTGTTTATCTTTAAAAAATAAAAATATTTGAACGATGAGAAAAACCGCCGGGATTAAGTCTAAAATAATAACCCCTTTTAGGTGTACGTAGTGTTCTGTAATATGGAACCAATCTAAAAATGATTCAATAGATGTTGACCCTTTAAATACATCTTGGCCATTATATCCAATGGATACTGATAACCCTACAAGGAAAGTAGTAATGAACAGGAAAGTTTTCTTAAACATAATATTTAATTTTAAGATTTATCATTTGTTGCATTAAGCTATTGAATTCTCCAACTTTCTTGAATTCTTGTAACTAACGTTTCGCCGCTACTCGATTGTTGCGACTTCTGGAACGAGTTTTCTCCGTTACCAATAAACGAAATTAAGAAATATGACGTTCCGTTACTGAAAAACTTAGCAATAGCGCGTAACGGCTGTTGTGCGTTCGTGCTTCTGAGTTATTCAATATTATATTCTTTCTTTAAAAACACTATCATTCGCTTACTTAATTTTTGATGGTGCTTTAGCATATAAACATAATTTTCAAAAATGCTTTTTTGAAACGCTACTTGGCTGGCAAATTCAATTCTTAAATTTTCATCATCACTCAAATACTTTATGTCAGATTGTTGATTTATATAATCAGCATAGTTTGATTTGATTTTCGCACTCTTAAATTTGATAGCATACCGTACGTCAAATACTTTTGAAATAAATTGCAAATTGTTTAAAACAAATTCATCATAGGTAGCTCCTTGGACTGCTAAATAATCTATATTATTGTCAATCAGGTTTATACTGTCAACTACAGCACGGTTTCTAATTAAACGCATATTTCCACCATTTTTTAGTTGGCTAATGGTACTTTTATTAAAAGCCATAGCTGATAAAGAACCAATATTATTTTTTAACATATATGCTTTTTTAATATTGTCCGCATTATTATCAACGTTAGTCAATGCAATTACCAAAGAATCCAACTTATTGATTTGAAGTGTATCATTAAATACTCCATTAATTTTTTCATTATCACTTTCTAATTCTTTTATCATTGATACAACGAACTCTTTTTCACGGCTATGTTCAATAGTATGTTCCAATTGCCATTCAGCTAGAAAACCACAGAATACAGCTAAGAATAGCATAATAAATTCCCATACATATGATTTCCAGCTTTTTTTTCCTTCGTGATGGGCATGATGATGTACTTCCATATTTTCAGTTTCTTGATTTTGTGTATTTGACTTTTCTTCTTCCAATAGAGTATTTTCGTTTTAGTTGAGTTTATAGCATGACCCGTAACGTTTCGCTTGCAGAACTCGTTGCGGCTTAGGAACATAGTTTTTCCATTAAGGAAAAACGAATTTATGAAAAAGAAGCGAACAATCTAACGGAAAAGTAGCAATTGTGTGTAACCGCTGTTGTGGGAAGCCCCTCTTAACTTCACTTATTCTCTCTCATAAGATAAATATATTTCTGAAAAAGTTGTGTCAAAATTTTCAATTCAAAAAGTTTGACACAAAATCTGTTGCAAAATTTTCAGTTCAAAAGAAATTGCAACAAAATCTGTTGCAAAATTTTCAGTTTTAAAAAAATTGCAACAAAATCTGTTGCAAAATTTTCAGTTCAAAAAAAATTGCAACAAAATCTGTTGCAAAATTTTCAGTTCAAAAAAAATTGCAACAAAATCTGTTGCAAAATTTTCAGTTTTAAAAAAATTGCAACAAAATCTGTTGCAAAATTTTCAGTTCAAAAAAAATTGCCACAAAGTTCTGCAACAATAATATTCACATCAAATTTTCTGAGTTTATTTTTTGAGATTCTAATGTTTTAAACATTATCAAATACTAAGAGTTTTGGAAATAGAGTATCGATTTTATATCCTAGCACGGTTTTGGGGTTTCCCACAACGTTCCGCAGATAACTTTCGTGGCGGCTTTTGAAAAGCATTCTTTCCATTACCGAAAGCGAATTTAAGAAATTATAAGTACAGTCTAACGAAAACGTACCAATTGCGGTTAGCAGCTTTTAGCGGTTCGTTGTTTTATTTACATTATGCTTTTAAATTCTTTTATAAATCCATTTAGTTTTTTAAGTGTTTCACTATCGGTTAAATTATGTTGTTCATCAAACTTTCCTTTCACACCTTGAATTAATAATGTTGTTTCTTCCGTAAATTTTGACATTGCTGTTTTCATTATCAATTTTAATTCTTCATGACCTTTTTCTCCACTTGCAGATGCTGTAATTAATCCAATTGGTTTTTCAGAAAAAATAGTTGTTGCTATACACCATTCAATGGCATTTTTCAATCCACTTGGAATACTAAAAATGTACTCAGGCGTACAAATAATTATTCCGTCCGCTTTTTCAATTTCATTTCTTAATTCTATAATCGATTTTGGTGGATTATTAGCGGAAAGTTCAGGGTCAAAATGCGGTAATGATTTTAAGCTGTTAAAGACTGTCAACTTAAAATCATTTTTCGTCATATTTTCAATTTCATCAACAATTTTAAGGTTTGCTGAATGTGAACTAGCACTCCCAATAATTGCAAATATTTTTTTCTTTTCAAGCATTATTTTATAAATTATTGTTTTCTGTGGTTTGCTGTCTTGTCCTGAAATAGGTTGACTCTTTTTGTTATTAATTCAGGTTATAAGATTTGTATTCATGTTCTTGATTTCTGTGCGCAAACTCCGGCGTTTTCATTTCCAAGCTGTAATGTCTTCTTTGCT
>Ga0209023_10001391_pt1 | contig 32612 bp, 21 predicted proteins | sample LakOneMetagenome_FD_187468 | JGI IMG/M metagenome (GOLD analysis project Ga0209023, IMG submission 187468) | Freshwater and sediment microbial communities from Lake Erie, Canada (SPAdes) (version 2) | ecosystem: Environmental > Aquatic > Freshwater > Lentic | place: Lake Erie, Canada...
GGTGGCGGAGCGCGGGTCGGTGACGACGTAGCGTCCGCCGGAGTGCAGCAAACCGTGGAAGCGGCCGGTCGTCCCCTGCCCGAGGTCGACCCGCTCAACGAGGATCGCGCGGTAGCCGCGCATCGCGACATCGCGCAGGACACCCGATCCGGTGGCTCCGCCACCGATCACGATGACATCGGTCTCGAGCGTGTTCACGGGCCTTCCAATCTCGAAATGCTCTGTCGAGCATAGTCCTCACAACCCACCCTTGTGCAACCTGGACCGAGGAGTAGGCTCGATTTTGGCTTCGGTGTTATCTCCGGAGCTCACGCCGGTTTTGACCGGTAACACGCCTCTTCCCGAGGGGGGCGGGGGGCGTGCATCACACACGACCAAGGAGCGTTGATGAACCACATCTTCGTCGCTGAGCTCGTCGGGACGGCCATCCTGATCCTGTTGGGTGATGGTGTCGTTGCTGGTGTTCTGCTCGCGAAATCAAAGGCCGAGAATTCGGGCTGGATCGTGATCACCACGGGGTGGGCCTTCGCGGTCGCCGTGGCGGTGTACGCGGTCGGCCAGTTCCCGGCCGGTGCACACTTGAACCCGGCGGTCACGTTGGGTGTTGTCATGGCAGGTGACTCGGGGATCAATGCCTCCGAGTTCGTCCAATACATCGGCGGCCAGCTCGTCGGCGCAATGATTGGCGCGACCCTCGTTTACATCCATTACCTTCCACACTGGAAGGAAACCGCCGATCCGGGTCTGAAACTCGCGGTGTTCAGTACCGGTCCGGCAATTCGCAACACCGCGACGAACGTGATCTCGGAAATCATCGGCACGTTTGTGCTCGTGTTCGGTGTCCTGGCCGTCGGCCATCACTTCAGCGGTGGCTCGAAGGCGACCCCTGACCTTCAGACAGCGTTCAGCAACGGCATCACGCCGCTGATCGTCGGCATCCTGGTCTGGGGCATCGGCCTCTCGCTCGGTGGACCGACCGGGTACGCCATCAATCCTGCTCGTGACCTGGGGCCGCGCATCATGCACGCGGTCCTGCCGATCCCCGGCAAGGGCAGCTCCGATTGGAGCTACGCCTGGATCCCGGTGATCGGCCCGATCATCGGCGGCATCGTCGGTGGGCTGGTCTACCAGGGCCTCTACAAGTAGGTCAATCATGAAGAAACTGATCAATGCGACTGAGAACGTGGTCGTCGATGCGCTGGCCGGGATGGCCGCCGCGCACAGCGATCTGATTTCTGTTCACATCGCCCCCCACTACATCACCCGCGCCGACGCGCCTGTCAAAGGCAAGGTCGCGTTGGTGTCCGGCGGCGGTTCGGGACACGAGCCGATGCACGGAGGATTCGTCGGGATGGGCATGCTCGACGCGGCATGCCCCGGTGAGGTGTTCACCTCGCCGACACCGGACCAGATGCTCGAGGCCACCAAGGCCGTCGACGGTGGCGCCGGTGTCCTGCACATCGTCAAGAACTACACCGGCGACGTGATGAACTTCGAGATGGCGGCCGACATGGCCAAAGCCGAAGGGAGCAACGTCGAGGCCGTCGTCATCGATGACGACGTGGCAGTCAAGGACAGCCTGTACACCGCGGGGCGCCGCGGCGTGGGGGCGACAGTGTTGGCCGAGAAGATCTGCGGCGCGGCCGCCGAGGCGGGCAAGTCGCTCGCCGAAGTGGCTGATCTTTGCCGCAAGGTCAACGGTCAGGCGCGCAGCATGGGGATGGCGCTCACGTCATGCACCGTGCCGGCCGCCGGCAAGCCCACGTTCGAGTTGGGCGAGGGCGAGATGGAGATCGGCATCGGGATTCACGGTGAGCCAGGTCGCGAGCGCAAGTCGCTCGGCTCGGCCGCCGAGATCACCAAGCAGCTCACCGATCCGATCCTGGAGGACCTGCCGTTTGCCAAAGGCGACCGTGTGCTCGCCTTCGTCAACAGCATGGGTGGCACCCCCCTCATCGAGCTGTACATCGTCTACAACGAGCTTGCGAAGTTGCTCGGGCAGCACGGCATCACGATCGAACGGCACCTGATCGGTCCGTACATCACATCGCTCGAGATGGCTGGATGTTCGATCACGCTCCTCAAGCTCGACGATGAACTCGTTCAACTGTGGGATGCGCCGGTCCACACTCCGGCGCTTCGCTGGGGCGTCTAAACGATGAAAATGCGGAGGAGAAGATGAGCGTTGACGTCGGTGCGGTGATCGCGTGGATGCGGCGGTACGCCGCTGTCATCGCCGATCAAAAGGGTGCGTTGACCGAGCTTGACTCGGCGATCGGTGACGCAGATCACGGAACGAACATGGACCGTGGCATGCAGGCCGTCGTCGCGAAGCTGGACGGCGCCCCGCCGGCCGACGTCGGTGCGGCACTGAAGACCGTGGGGATGACGTTGATCTCCACGGTGGGTGGTTCGGGCGGACCGCTGTACGGGTCGTTCTTCATGCAGGCGGGCAACGCGCTCGCCGGTGAGGCGGAACTGACGCCGCAAGAGCTGGTCCGCGCGCTCGAAGCCGGTGTGGCCGGCGTGATGAAGATCGGCAAATCCACGACGGGGGAGAAGACGATGCTTGACACGCTCGTCCCCGCCGTCGAGGCGTTGCATGCTGCGGTTGACGGTGGTGCGTCCCTTGGTGACGCTCTCACCGCGGCATGTGAAGCCGGTCAACGCGGCATGGAAGCCACCATCCCGATGCTTGCCACAAAAGGGCGTGCCAGCTACCTCGGCGAGCGCAGTATTGGCCACCAGGATCCCGGTGCCACATCCAGCAATCTTCTCCTTCGCACCCTGGCGGACAGTTTGGGATAACTAAGGAGGCCGATATGGCGAAGTACGCAGCCGCGATCGACCAGGGGACGACGAGCACCCGGTTCATGGTGTTTGACCACAGCGGGGGCGTCGTCGCGATCGATCAAAAAGAACACGAACAGATCTTTCCGAAGGCTGGTTGGGTCGAACACGATCCGATGGAGATCTGGACACGCACCCAGGAAGTCATTTCCGGGTGTTTGAAGAAGAACAACATCGATGCGTCCGACATCGCCGCGGTTGGTGTGACCAACCAGCGCGAGACGACGGTGGTGTGGGACAAGAACACCGGAAAGCCGATCTACAACGCGCTTGTCTGGCAGGACACCCGAACCGACAAGCTGTGTGACGAACTTTCGAAGGACCAGGGGCAGGATCGCTTCCGGGCGTCCACCGGTCTTCCGATCGCCACGTACTTCTCGGGCCCGAAGATCGCCTGGATCTTGGATGCCGTGCACGGTGCGCGCAAGCGTGCCGAGGACGGCGAGCTCCTGTTCGGCAACATCGATTCGTGGGTCATCTGGAATCTCACGGGAGGCCCGGATGGTGGCGTGCATGTCACCGACGTGTCGAACGCGAGTCGCACGATGCTCATGGACTTGAAGACGCTTGCGTGGGACAAGTCGAACTGTGATGCGATCGGTGTTCCGATGGCGATGCTTCCCGCGATCCGCGCGTCGTCGGAGGTGTATGGCGAGGCGAAAGGTGAGCTTGCAGGCATTCCGGTCGCAGGTGACCTTGGTGATCAGCAGGCGGCCTTGTTCGGCCAAACGTGCTTCTCCGCCGGTGAGGCGAAGAACACGTACGGCACCGGTTGCTTCGTTTTGCTGAACACCGGCGAGACGCCCATGCAGTCGAAGAACGGTCTGATCACCGGGGTCGGGTACAAGATCGGTGATCGTCCAGCGTCGTACATGCTTGAGGGGTCGATCGCGATCACCGGTGCACTCGTGCAGTGGCTTCGTGACAACCTGAAGATGTTCGATTCGGCTCCGGAGATCGAGAAGCTGGCGGCGGAGGTGGAGGACAACGGTGGCGTGTACTTCGTGCCGGCGTTCTCCGGGTTGTTTGCGCCGTACTGGAAGTCGGATGCCCGCGGTGTCATCGCCGGCCTGACCCGTTTCAACACGCGGGCGCACATTGCGCGCGCCGTGCTTGAGGCGACTGCATGGCAGACCCGTGAGGTCGTCGACGCGATGGAGAAGGACTCGGGCGTGTCGCTGAAGGCCTTGAAGGTCGACGGTGGCATGGTTGCCAACGAGCTGCTGATGCAGTTCCAGTCCGATGTGCTCGGGGTCCCGGTCATTCGGCCGGTGGTTGCCGAGACGACGTCCCTGGGCGCCGCATATGCGGCCGGCCTGGCCGTCGGCTTCTGGAAAGAGGTCGAGGACTTGCGCGAGAACTGGCAAGAGGATGCTCGTTGGACGCCGAAGATGGACAAGGCGAAGGTGGCAACCGAGTACGCCATGTGGAAGAAGGCGGTGACACGCACCTTCGATTGGCTCGACTGACGCTTGACCGTCGGGGATGGGTCGAGCGCTGAGCGCTCGCCCACCCCCCCTCGCGCCAGCGGTGAGACGCTTTGTGAACACCATTTGGCACTCACCGAGTGCCAAATGGTGTTCACCGTCCCAGCACTGTCGCGCCAGGGGCGTCGTGTCCTTTGGACCCCTCGGACTCTCAGCACGGCCACAGGAACGGGCGAATCTTGAGGAAGTGCTCACAAAGCCTCGACCTTCGTTCAGTTGTGCATGCGGTGGCGGTTTGGCTCACTGTTTGGGTGCAAAAGCGACTCACTCCTTCAGATCCGGCGGACGCCCCCAGTCCTCACCGCGTACGGCGTGGTCGGTTTGCCGCGTGCTTCGTCGCGATCGCGTCAGTGTTCGTCGGTGCGAACCTGTCGACGGCTGCGGCCGCCGACGTCGTCGTGGCCGCGGTGGGCGACACGGCGTGTGATCCCCACAGCGCCTACTTCAACAATGGCTTCGGGATGATCGCGAACTGCCGGGCCCGGGACGTCGGGATCGCCATCGCGGCAGATCCCGATGTGGATGCCTTCCTGCCGATCGGCGATCTTCAGGAAGATTGCGGCGGATACAACGCATTCCTGCAGGCTTATGACGTGGAGTTCGGCAATCTGCTGGGCAAGACGTACCCGGTTCCCGGGAATCACGAGTACCGGGATGCGGCGGATTACCCGCTTGGGACGGACTGTTCAGCGGCACTTCCATTGCCGCAACAGCCCGCCGCCGACGGGTATTTTCGCTACTTCCAGGAGGCCAGGACCGCTGGCGACCTGCCACCGGACTTGCCGGCGGACGCGACGAATCCGGTGAAGGGGTTCTACACCTACGACATCGGTTCGTGGAACATCATCGCGATAAACACCAATGACATGTGCGCGTCGGTCAAATGTCGAGGTTCGGACGCCGCCACGGCATTCAAGGGTTCGGCGCAGGAGCAGTGGCTTCGCACCCATCTGGCGGAGAACAAGAACCGTTGCGTGATGGCCTATCTGCATTATCCGCGCTGGTCATCCAACCTTGCGGCGGCAAACACCATCACACCCGACCCGACCGATTCCGACGTGTCGCCGCTTGTGGCGGGGATTTGGGCCGACCTTTACCAGGGCGGCGCTGAGCTCATGCTCTCTGGTCACGCCCACAACTACGAGCGCTTTTTCCCCCAAAATGCGGCTGGCGGACGTGACGATGCGTTTGGCGTGCGGCAGTTCGTGGTGGGTACCGGCGGCGTCAACTTGGAGCTCAACCAGCCGTCGATCAGAAATAGTGCGGCACGGATGGATCCGCGTCGTTTCGGGTTTTTGCGTTTGACGCTCCGCGACGGCAGCTTCAGCTGGGCGTTCAAGGGCATCGACGGGACGACCGCTGATCCAGGCGGCGCTGATTGCCATGGTGCTCCGCCGTCGTTGGTCGTCCCTGCGGCGGGCGCGACGGTTACGACAGGCACCACATTTACGGTGTCCGCTCGCGTGCCTGCACCGGGTGCGAGTGACCATGTGGACTTCTATGCGGGAGCGGCCAAGATTGCGGCGGCGGACAAGGCCGGCGCGGAATGCCACACCAACATCCTCACCGATCCAGTGGTCTTCTACACCAGCCCGTTTTGTGTGTACTCGGCAACCGCTGTCGTCACGGGTACGGCTGGCGGACCGACTGCCATCCGCGCAGTGGTCAACTCGACGGACCCTGCGACTGCGACTGCAACGACCCAGGTCTCGACTCCGGTGACACTGCGCAACCGATTCACGGGGATTGCATCCATCAACGTTGATTCCGGCACCGGAGCCCAGGTCGCGTGGTCGGCCGCAGGTTCGCTTCGCGAGGCGTCGTACTCGCAGAGTCGAACGAGGATCGTGTATTCGGGCTCGGCGGGGTTGGTCGTCGCCGACGCCAGAGGGACCAATCCCCGTCTGTTGCCGGGAACCGCCGGGGCCCGTCAGCCGGAGTGGGCATCGGCCGATACCCGCATCTTGTATCTCACGCCGTCAGGGATCTTTGCGATTCCTGTGGGCGGAGGTCAGGCAAAGCGTCTCGCGGCTGGGAGGGTCGCCAACTTCGACGTATCGCCGAGTGGTGGCAGGGTCTTGTACCAACTGCGTGGGGCGAGCGGCCGGTCGGACATTGTCGTGAGCGGCGTGAACGGTTCTGGCAGGCGCAACGTGACTCGAACGCCGCTCGTTGATGAAACTCAACCGACGTGGCGGACCTCCACCCAGATTGCGTTTGTCAGACGGCCTTCGACCTACGTGGTCTACGGGATGGCGCTCCGTGGCGGTGTTCAAAGCCCGATTACGAGTCGCGCAATGAACTGTCAGCAGCCGGCATTTTCCCCTAGCGGAAATCGTCTTGCCTGTGTGACGCGAACGAGTGCGACGCGGTCGATCATTCGAGTGATGACCGCTCGGGGAACTGGGGCGCGGGTGCTCGGCATCCGCTCGCCATTGCCACTCGAGCCGGTGTGGGGAAGCGACGTGCTTCTCGCGTATACGACCAACTGATGTCTCGTCCGGTCGCCGACCGGCGTCGAGCACGAATGAAGCAACACCATTTGGCACTCGGGGAACGCCAAATGGTGTTGACGGCCCGACAGCGGCCACGCCGGCCCGCGGAGGAACGTGCCTGCCGTTCACCTCGCGTGGATGCGGGCGGTCCGAACACGGTCGGTGCCATCAGCAACCGGTCGTGGCCATGCACATCGAGACGCCCGAATGCCGCGCAGTAGCATCGTGCCGGACGCTGTGAATCCAGGCACGCGAGGATCGCGTGACGGTTCGACGACGGTCAACTCAGCGCTGAAGCCGTTCCTTGAAGCGCTGCTTCCCAGGGGAGGGTCCGCCGTACTTCGAAATCCAGTCGTACCAGGCGTTGATTGATCCGATCTCCATTGCGATGCGAAGCGCCTGAAGGGCCACCGCCCCGACGATCGCAAACTTTGGATGCGATGGGCGTGTTGGTGCGAGCCAGCGTCCGTCCGCATACCACCGTCGAATGGTGCGTACGCTCGGCGGCTGGTGATCACCCCACGTCGCCGGGTCGCGAATCGCCGTGATGACCTCACTGATCGGCTCGCCAGCCGCGAAGCGTCGTTCCGCTTCTTTTCGTTCGCGCTTCCAGGCGTGACTTCCGGGCAGCTCTGTCGCAATCATCGTCTCGCGAATGCGGCGTACATGAGCGCCGAGTGCCTTGACGCGCGTGCGATTGAGGACTCCATTTGCAAGCCAGATCGCGCTGAGACGCCGCACGAGTTCGCGCCCTCCGTCTTTGCGCATGTACCCAGCGTCCCCATGACGAGCGCAGAGATGCACCTGAACGCCGTATGAGAGGTGCACCGGGAGGATCTGATCGCCACCCATGCAAAGCGCGCACCTTGCCACCAGCTGGCGGTCGCTCATGATCTGGCTCGATCAATACCCATGACCGTGAGCATGCCCACTGAACATCAAACACAGCTGTATCAAACGCAAAATGTCTGTGTCACACCCGTGCCAAATTGCCACGCTCTCGATGCATGGCGGGTCGATAGTGTGTCGCGCCGTCTCCGAAAACGCATATGGCGTCGCCCGAGTGCCAAACGCGTTGTACTCATCGGCCACGCTGCAGCCGGCGATCGGTTGTCTGTTCCGCTACCCGGGAGAGAGCGCTCGGACGAGCGACTCGATCTCATCGGGATCTGTTTGCCAGCTCGTAACGAAGCGTGCCACACCGGGGTGGAGCTCGAAGTACGCGACGCCTGCCGACTCCAATGACGCTTGCAGTTGGTCCGTCAGTTCGACGAAGACGAGGTTGGCCTGAACGGGGTGCAACGGAGGTGCGCCCATGTTCGCGAAGGCACTCGCCAGTGTCGACGCCGTCGCGTTCGCGTGAGCTGCATGGCGCAACCACAGCTCATCGTCGATGAGTGCGAGAATCTGTGCCGAGAGGTAGCGCATCTTGCTTGGGACGTGTCCCGCGCGTTTGGTGCGGTATCGAAGCTCCGCGCTTGCGTCGGGATCGAAGCTGACAATCATGTCCGCGTTCATGCCGCCGTTCTTGGTCGCCCCAAACGACAACACGTCGATCCCGGCGTGCCACGTCAGGTCTGCAGGTGAGCAACCAAGACTGACGACCGCGTTCGCGATCCGGGCCCCGTCCATATGGCTGCGCATCCCTCGAGTCCGGGCCGCTGCGGTGAGCTCCCGGATGCGCTCGATGGGTGGAACGGTGCCAAGGTCCGTTGGACAGACAAGGCTGAGCGCCTGCGGCTGGGACTGGTGCGGATCGCCCCACCAGGTGTCATCGAAGACGGTCTCAAGCGCCGTCGGATCAATCGTGCCGTCCGGGCCATCCACCAGCCGGATCACCGCACCACCGGACAGGTGCGTTGTTGCTCCAGCCTCGTGGTTGGCGATGTGCGCCGACTCATGGCAAAGCACCGAGCCCCATGGCTGGCAGATCGACGAAAGCGCGAGTGCATTCGCAGCGGTACCCGTCGACACCGGGAATACCTCTGCCGTTGAATGTTCAAACAACACGCGAACACGCTCCCGAAGGTGCGCCGTGAGCGTGTCATCGCCGTAACTTGCCTCGCGTGTCTGCCCAGCTTGCGTGAGGGCATCGAGCACCTGTGTGCAAGCTGCGGCGGTGTTGTCGCTGCGAAGATCAATCATTCGGTCACTTTGGCAGATCCGCGACTGTTCGCTCGTTCCACCGTACTTAGGGCGGAGCCGCGGGTTGCTTCCAGTCACTCAGCGACTGGCACGAGGGCTTGTTCGATGGGCCGCCCTCGACGCGGGATTCAAGCATTGACCACGACTTTGGGTCCTAGGTCGCTGGCAAACACGTCCCACGCGTGAGCGCGTGCTGAATACGTACGGTTTCGGTGAGGGTGCCGTCGATATCGCGCTCCAGCACTCGCACTGGTCAGGACGTGCCAGCGGCCCATGTCCACCGACGAGGTGTGGACATGGGCCAAAGCGGTGCCAATGCCATTTGGCACTCGGTGAGTGCCAAATGGCGTTAAGGCGCCGTCGCGAACGTCATCGTGAAGCCCTGACCGGGATCATTGCGCGTGAAGTGCACAAAGCGATCGTTGTTGCCTTCGTTCCACGCGATTCCGTCACGTTTCGCAAAATGCAGCTCCATGTTGACCGACATCACAAAGTCGTTTTCGTTGGTCCACAGGTCCAGTCGGCTGTTGATCAAGCGCCCTGAGAGCAGCTTCGGTCCGGATGCGCCAGTCGGCACCTGCATCGACGCGGCCAGGTACGTGTTGGCTGCCTCACGGTACGTACCCTGCGCCCATGCGTTCAGAAACGCTGTGATCTCCTGCCGCGCCTGCGTCAGGCTCGCCTGCCGCTGGCTCGGGGTTGCCGATACTGCAAGCAGTTCATCTGCCGCCTGCGTGGACGCCACGGTGAGCGTCTCCGACGGGGACGGAAGCGAGATGGCAAGCGGCGGGTCAGTCACCTGAACGGACACCTCTTCGACCTGCGCGTCGGCACTCGACAAGCCGTTGCGCGTGACACGCTGGCGCACCAGCCGACCACGCCGGTCGACCCACAGATCGGTGACCTCGGTGACCGTGTCGATCGTCTGCGTCGCCCGCAGATGCGTTGTTACCTGCCCGCCCACCGTCTCAGTGCCCACCGTCGTCGGGGTGAGATGCGACGGCTGCAGCCGTCGTGTCAAGTCGGCTACTGGTGATTCGAACTCAGGGGAGTACCGTCCGTACGTCTCTTGCCAGTCCGTCGACTGTTTCGCACGAATCCAGGCCTTGCCGCCGGTCGCTGCCCGCTTGGCGTCAGGGACCTTCATGTAGATGGCCTGTTCGGTGAAGATCTGCACCGGATACGGCATACGCAGAGCGGCATTTGTCGACGACAGCTCGGTGATCCGTGCGATGTGGCGGGCGTAGTCGATTTCGTGACGCGATCGAACGGTGCCACGCACCCCACCGAAGGTTCCGGTGTTGGTGTAGTGGTACACGATCGAATGCAGCGGGCCAGATGCCGGAGACGCGCCTGGCGAGCGGACGAAGGTGGCCACGAGGATGGCCACCGCCGCGGCCGCGGTACCTGCCAGCGCGAACGCCCAGCGACGACGGGGCCGCTGACGGCGTGGCGTCTCGTAGGAACGTCGATCGGATGCACGTTGCACGACGTCACTCCAGCCACCCTCGACGATGCCGGGGGTGTCGAGCTCATCGGCCAGACGTTCAATGCGGTTGTCAAGTGCTTCGCTCATCGTGCGACCTCCGTGGCGCCGAGGCGCTTCTCCAATTGTGCATGTGCTTTCGACAAGGTGGCCGCAACGGTCCCGGGACGCATCCCGGTCGCCGTCGCGATGTCCTCGTAGCTCAGGTCGGCGAAGTGGCGCAGAAACACCACTTGTCGGCGACGTTCAGGCAGCTCACGAATCGCTGCCCACAGAACGGGGTCATGGGCCGGAACGTCGTCGGCGGGAATGCGATCGTCGAGCGGCTCGGTGATGTGTCGACGGTGAACGCCTCGTGCCTCATTCAGGCAGATGCGCCACGTCCACGCTTCAAGCGAACCCTCGCCTCGAAATTGGCGCAGTGATGCGATGGCGCGCGCAAAGCCTTCCTGCAGCGCGTCATCTCCTGCTTCACGGCTACCGGCGATCGCCGCAAGGGTCCGGCGGAATGCGCTGTGGCGCAGGTGGTACAGCCGTTCGAGGTCGGCTACGGTTGGTGTGTTCATACCCAATCGATGGATGAGCGGAACGTTTTCTTTATTGGGCGGCGCATTTGCTCGAATCCATGGTTACCGTATCCGGGTGCATGCTCTCAGCTTGACCGGACCCCAGATCGCGGCACTGCGTTTACAGACGCTCGGTGTTGCCAACGGGCGGCCCGATATGACGCCACGGCAGGTTGCCGAGCGCCTTCTCGCGACCCAGGCACAAGACTTCACCGCCTCGCGGTGGGCGATCGGATGTCGGGCCGACGTGGACGAACCCGCAGTTGTCGCTGCGTTTGACCGCGGTGAGATCGTTCGATCGTGGCCGATGCGGGGTACGGTCCACATCACCCAGGCCGATGACATCGGCTGGTTGCTCGACCTGACCGGAGTTCGCGCGCTCAATCCCAAAACGCTTTTGCGACGGTGGACCAATCTCGGTATCGACGAGGCGTTCCTGGAACGGGCACGAGACGTCGCGGTGACCCTGCTGCGAGGAGGCGGGCGTGCCACGCGGTCCGAGTTTGGCGAAGCGCTCATGGCAGCCGGCGTCGACGTAAGTGGACAAGTGACGTACCACGTGGTGTGGTACCTGGCCCAGACCGGCACGATCGTTCTTGGACCGGTGCGCGGGAGCGACCATGAGTTGGTTCTCCTCGATGAGTGGGTGTCGACGCCGCGGCGTCTGACACGTGAGGATTCCCTGCGCGAATTGGTTGTGCGGTATCTGGACTCGCATGGTCCTGCATCCATCGACGACATGGCGTGGTGGTCGGGGCTCACCAAGGCCGATCTGCGTGCGGGCATCGAGGCGGCGGGCGACGGGTTGGCCCGGGTCGGGCACGCAGCTCGTGGCAGCGAACTGTTCATCACGGCGGATGCGCTCGATCGATACAACCCCGATCCGGTGCTGATTCGTGCGACGACGTTCGCGCTGGCACCGTTCGACGAACATCTGCTCGGGTACGCCAATCGCGAGGACGTGCTGAGCGCGGAACACTTGCGTGCGGTCGATCCCATGCGAAACGGCGTGTTTCGTGCCACGATCGTTCACGGCGGACAAGTGGTTGCAATTTGGAAGGCGACGCGTCGAGCGCGTGGGGTTCAAATTGACGTGACGCCGCTGGATCGGCTCTCACGGGCGGCAGTGAAAGGGATCACGACGGCGCTCGATCGCTGGAGCGTATTTCGTGGGCAGGAGCTCCTTGCCGTCAACGTCGCGGACTGATCGCACCCCGCGCGGCAGGAGCGGACGGGGCAACATGTCGACGTCGCTCGGCTTTCACAGGCTCGAGCGGACCAAATGTGCCATCTGGCACTCGGCGAGTGCCAAATGGCAGCGACCCGCCAACTGTGCGTCCAGCATGCGGGATGGGTCACCATCACGCGCTTCACGATGCGCCAGGTCGCTGAGAGCCCTTGCCCTCTGAGGGTCGATGGGCAATGGTGTGCAACCCCCCTCCCAAGGACGCCTGAGATGTCACACCACGAAGACCACACCCCAGATGGTGGCCTCAGCATCGATCTGAACGCCACGTTCAGTCGACGTCGCGCACTGCAGATGCTCGTCGGCGCCGGCGCGGTGGCGCTCCTCGGCGTCGGGTGCGGGGACGATGGCGGTGCGGCCGACACAACTGCCGCCACCGCAACCCCCACCCGGAGCGACGGCGCGGGAACGGCGAGCGCCGCATGCAACGACCCGATCCCCGAAGAGACTGCCGGCCCTTTCCCCGGCGACGGATCGAACGGACCGAACGTCCTCAACCAAGAAGGTGTCGTACGTCGCGACATCCGCTCAAGCTTCGCGGGGATGAACGGCACCGCGGACGGAGTTGCGCTCACCGTCATCCTGGAGCTCCTCGACGCCAACGACGGATGTACACCGCTGAACGGCGCCGCCCTTTATCTCTGGCATTGCGACCGCGACGGCGGATATTCGCTCTACGCGTCAGGCCTTGAAAACCAGAACTACCTCCGGGGAATGCAGGTCGCCGACACGGAGGGCACCGTCACCTTCACCACGATCTTCCCGGGCTGTTATCCGGGGCGCTGGCCGCACATGCACTTCGAGATCTACAAAAGCAAAGCGGATGCGTCCGGCGGCGCACAACCGAAAGCCACCTCTCAACTTGCCCTCCCCAACGCGATGTGCGAGACCGTCTACCGGCGCTCGGACTACGGCAACAGCGCGAGCAATCTCGCGCAGCTGTCACTGCAAAGCGACAACGTCTTCGGCGACGACGGTGCCATTCACCAGCTCGCCCGGATGTCCGGTGCCCCTGACGATGGACTGACTGCACGCCTCACAATTGCCGTGTAACACCGCTCAGCGCGGCCCCGATGGGCCAGCCGTCAAACGCTGCCTCGTGGCTCATGCGACGGAAAAACAACTGCAAGCATCGCGATCGTCGAGGTCGCGAGTTGGACGTCAGTTGCCGGAGCCGTGATCAGCGCGGCACAAACCCATTTGCCGCCGTCGCGACGGGACGGCCGGTTGAACCCACCCAGACGTGGAAGAACGCGGTCAGGTCCTGCCCGGAGACATCCTGTGCGAGCTGGCGAAACTGTTCGGTGGTCCCGGTCCCCCAGCGTCGCTCGCTCGTCCAACGGCGCAGAAGTGTCGTGAATGCCGCGTCGCCGATGCGGTTGCGAAGTGCGGCCAGTGTCATCGCTCCTCGGACGTAGACAGGGAGAGCGAACAAATTCTTCGGAAGTGGATTGGCGACCGTAATACGCCAAAACCGTCGGTACGGAGCGGCGGCCTTGTAGACGTATCGCAGTTGGGCGGTTGTCGTCACGCCGCCATGCTCTTCCGCATACCACCACTGCATGAACTGGGCGAAGCCTTCATTGAGCCACACATCCTTCCAGCGCGCCGGTGAAACCGAGTCGCCAAACCACTGATGGGCGTTCTCATGCACGACGACCGCCAGTGTTGGCGGGACGCTGCCGTACACCGGACGTGTTTGCGTCTCGAGCGCGCCGATGGTGAACACCGAGGACGCGATGCCGCCTGCGGTGGAGAAGGGATACGGGCCGAGCTTTGTCGCAAGCCAGCGAATCACCGGTTTCGTCTGCCGAAGTTGCCGCATCCGAAGACTCCGGTAGTTCGGTCGATACAGCGACGAGACGGCGTAGCTGAATCGGACGCCGTTGACGACCTCGCTGTCGAACCGGAATCGCCCGATCACGAAGAATGCAAGGTACGTCGCCATCGGCTCAGGTGACTCGAAGTGGTATGTCGTCAGCCCGCCGCCGGCGGCTGTCGGCGGTTTGCTCACGGCGCCGTTCGCGAGAACTGGCCACGACGTGGTGATGTGTTGGGTGAACGTCGCCTTGTCGCGGGGATGGTCGTTTGACGGAAACCACCATGGAGCGATATGCGGCTCCCCGACCGCGGCCACCTCAAATCCGTTTTGCAGCCAGTTGTGCTCGTTCAAGTATGAGCGCAGCGCTGGGCGATCACGGTAGGTCACAATCACCGTGAACCGCGTGCCGGAGAGGATCGGCTGCGCCGGTACGACGGTCAGCTCATGCGGATGCGGCTTGGTGAACTGCGCATCCTGTCCGTTCACCCGCACGGTCACGGTCCGCAAAAGAAAGTCCAGGTTGAACGCACTCAGATCCTGGATGGCCACCGCGGTAATCGTGGTTGTGCCGGAAAGCACCCCGGTTCGCAGGCTGAAGCGTGTTTGGATGTCGTAGTGCTCGACGTCGTAGCCCCCGTTGCCGTCAAGCGGGAAGTACGGGTCGCCGATACCGCTCGCCCCCGGCGTCGGCACGCCGCTGGCAGGTGCCACCGCGATCAGCCCGATGAGCCCGATCAGGGCTGCAACAATCCAGCGCAGGAGCGGATGCAAGTCACGGTCGGCATCAGTCATCGGTCGATTCTCGCACGACGACACGGTGAACAGGTGCGGTTGACCGCACGGCGCCGTCGGCCGGGCCGTCAACCGCACCGGATGAGCGTCTAGCGGATCGGCGCCGACGTCGGTGTGACCGGCGAGGGCAGCTGCGTGTCGCCCATCAGGGCACGGTCCACGGCTGCAGCACAGGCGCGACCCTCGCTGATGGCCCACACGATCAGGCTCTGGCCACGACCCATGTCGCCACACACATAGACGTTGTCCTTGGATGTCGCCCAGTCGGCGTCACGCTTCACATTGCCGCGCTCGTCCAGGTCCACGCCAAGCTGGGTGAGCATGCCTTCCCGCTCAGGGCCGACAAAGCCCATCGCGAGGAACACCAACTCGCAGGGGATCTCCTTCGCCGACCCTTCGATCGGAGTGAACGTCATGCGCCCGTCGATCGTCTCCATCTTCACGTCGACTGTACGAATGCCGCTCAGGTTGCCCTGCTCGTCACCGACGAACTCGGTGGTGGAGATGGCGTACACCTGCTCCACGCCCTCCTCGTGCGCAGACGAGGTGATGTGCATGAGCGGCCACGTCGGCCACGGGGTCGACTCCGCCCGGGTGGCGGGCGGCTTCGGCATGATCTCGAGCTGGGTCACACTGACCGCACCCTGGCGGTTCGCGGTACCAAGACAGTCTGCGCCGGTGTCGCCGCCGCCGATGATGACGACGCGTTTGCCGTAGGCGTCGATCGGGTGCGCGGCCAGGTCACCGGACTGCACCTGGTTGGACAACGGCAAATACTCCATCGCCTGGTGGATGCCCTTGAACTCACGGCCGGGCATCGGCAGATCCCGCCATGCGGTCGCACCACCTGCGAGCACGATGGCGTCGTAGTCGCGCTCGAGCTCGTCGATCGACACGTTCACGCCAACATTGGCGTTGGTGCGAAACTGCGTGCCCTCGGCTTCCATCTGCTCGAGGCGGCGGTCGATGACCCACTTCTCCATCTTGAAGTCGGGGATGCCGTAGCGAAGCAGGCCGCCGATCTTGTCTGCGCGCTCGAACACGACAACCTCATGGCCGGCACGCGTCAGCTGCTGGGCCGCGGCGAGTCCGGCAGGTCCGGATCCGACAACCGCCACACGCTTGCCGGTGGCCACGGACGGCACCACGGGCGGCAACATGCCCTCGTCCCACCCACGCTCGGCGATGCTGACTTCGACCTGCTTGATCGTGACGGCAGGCTGATTGATGCCGAGCACACATGCGGCCTCGCACGGGGCGGGGCACAGGCGACCGGTGAACTCCGGGAAGTTGTTCGTGGCATGGAGCCGGTCGACGGCCTCGGCCCAGCGACCGCGGTACACCAGGTCGTTCCAGTCCGGGATGATGTTGCCGAGCGGGCACCCCATGTTGCAAAACGGGATGCCGCAATCCATGCACCGCGACGCCTGCGTGCGCAGCTTGTGCGTCGGGAACGGCTTGTACACCTCATGCCAGTCGCGCAGGCGCTCCGGGACGGGCCGCCGGGCCGGCAGCTCCCGGGTGTGCTTCAGAAAACCGGTCTGATCTCCCATTCGTTCCCTCCTACGCCGTAACGGCCGCTTCGGCGGCGGCTTCGGCCAGCACGCGCTTGTAGTCCCTGGGCATCACCTTCACGAACTCGGTGATGGCGTTGTCGAACCGTCCCAAGATGCGCTCGGCCACGGCCGAGTCGGTCTCCTCGCTGTGACGCTCGATACGGTCGCGCAAGAACGCGACATCCTCGTCGTCCAGCGGGTCCAGGTCGACCATCTCCCGGTTGACCCGCGCGGGGAACTCCCCGGCCGGATCCCAGACGTAGGCGATACCGCCACTCATACCGGCTCCGAAGTTGCGCCCGGTCGGTCCGAGCACGACCACACGACCGCCGGTCATGTATTCGCAGCCATGGTCGCCCACACCTTCGACGACTGCGATGGCCCCGGAGTTGCGCACGCAAAAGCGCTCGCCGACCATTCCGCGCAAGAACATCTCACCGGCTGTCGCCCCAAAAAGAATGACGTTGCCCGCGATGATGTTCTCTTCGGCGATGTACGCCGCCGTCGGAGCGGGACGGGCGACGATGCGTCCGCCGGAAAGGCCCTTGCCGGTGTAGTCGTTGGCATCGCCGAGCAGCCGCAGCGTCAGGCCACGCGGCGCGAATGCGCCAAAGCTCTGACCGGCCGACCCGGTGAAGTTGATGACCACGGTGTCATCGGGGAGCCCCTCACCCCAACGGCGCGAGATCTCCTGGCCGACCAGGGTGCCGACGGTGCGGTTGACGTTGCGGATCGGCACATCGATGTTGACGCGCTCACGGTTGTCCAGGGCGGGAGCCGCCTTCTGGATCAACTCGATGTCCAGGGCGAGCGTCAGACCGTGGTCCTGCCCCTGAACACAGCGACGTGCGTCACCCTCGGCGGGCTCCGGCATGGCAAGGATGGGCGTCAGATCAAGCTTGGACGCCTTCCAGTGATCGATGGCGGCGCTCATGTCCAGCAGCTCCGCGTGGCCGATCGCCTCGTCCAAAGTGCGGAAACCAAGCTCAGCCATCAGCTCGCGCACCTCTTCGGCGATGAATTCCATGAAGTTGACCACGAACTCCGGCTTGCCGGAGAACCGGCTGCGAAGCTCGGGGTCCTGCGTCGCGATGCCGACCGGACACGTGTCCAGATGGCACACGCGCATCATCACGCAGCCGGACACCACGAGCGGTGCGGTTGCGAAACCGAACTCCTCGGCGCCGAGGAGCGCGGCGATCATGACGTCGCGGCCAGTCTTCATCTGACCGTCCACCTGCACCACGATGCGGTCGCGAAGGCGGTTCAACAGCAACGTCTGCTGGGTCTCGGCAAGACCGAGCTCCCACGGACCGCCGGCATGCTTGATGGAGGTCTGCGGCGACGCGCCGGTGCCACCGTCGTGGCCGGAGATCAAGACCACGTCGGCGTGCGCTTTGGAGACGCCGGCGGCGACGGTGCCGACACCGATCTGCGCCACGAGCTTCACATGGATGCGCGCCTCGGGGTTGGCGTTCTTCAGGTCGTGGATCAGCTGCGCCAGATCCTCGATCGAATAGATGTCGTGGTGCGGAGGGGGTGAGATCAGGCCGACACCAGGGGTGGAGTAGCGGACCTTGGCGATCCACGGCCACACCTTCTTGCCGGGCAGCTGTCCACCCTCGCCGGGTTTTGCGCCCTGCGCCATCTTGATCTGCAGGTCCGTCGCATTGACCAGGTACTCGCTGGTGACACCGAAGCGTCCGGAGGCGACCTGCTTGATCTTGCTGATGCGCCAGTCGCCGTTGGCGTCCGGGGTGAAGCGGTCCGTGTCCTCGCCGCCCTCACCGCTGTTGGAACGCGCACCGATGCGGTTCATGGCGATCGCGAGGTTCTCGTGCGCCTCGGCCGAGATGGAGCCGTAGCTCATCGCGCCGGTGGAGAACCGCTTGACGATCTCACTGACCGATTCGACCTCTTCGATCGGCACCGGGGTGCGATCGGCGGTCTTGAATCGGAACAGGCCGCGCAGCGTGGCGAGCTTGGTCGACTGATCGTTGACCAGCTGGGTGTACTGCTTGAAGATCTCGTACCGGCCGGTGCGCGTGGCGTGCTGCAGCTTGAACACCGTCTCCGGGTTGAACAAGTGGTGCTCACCCTCGCGCCGCCACTGGTACTCGCCGCCCGGCTCGAGGCCGCGGTGCGCGAGCTCCTCCGGACGAGCGGGCCATGCCCGCTTGTGGCGCATGGCGATTTCCTGTGCCACCTCGTCCAGGCCGATGCCCTGCAGGCGGCTGACCGTGCCGGTGAAGAACTCGTCGACGAAGTCGCTCGCCAACCCGATGGCCTCGAAGATCTGGGCGCCGCCGTACGAGGCGACCGTGCTGATCCCCATCTTCGACATGACCTTCAAGACGCCCTTGTCGACAGCCTTGATGTAGTTCTTGACCGCCTTGACCGGGTCGGACAGGTCCGTCTGGTCGTGGGCGATCATGTCTTCGATGGTGGCGAAGGCCAGGTACGGGTTGATGGCACCCGCGCCGAAACCGATCAACAAGCAGACGTGGTGGATCTCGCGGGCGTCCCCACACTCGACAACCAGGCCGACGCGGGTGCGGGTCTTCTCGCGGATCAGATGGTGGTGGACCGCGCTCGTGGACAACAGCGACGGGATCGGCGCCAAGTCCTTGGTGGATCCGCGGTCGGTCAAGATGATGACCTTGGCTCCTCCGGCGATCTCGCGCGACGCGGCCGCGCGGATCTCGTCAAGTGCGATACGCAGCCCCGCTGCGCCGTCGGCGACCTTGTACAGGCACGGGATGACGACGCTCCGGAAGTCCGGCGTCTCACGCTGGTGCTGAAGATCCTTCAGCTTGGCGAGCTCGTCGTTGGTGATGACCGGGTGGTCGATGGCGATCTGACGACACGACGTCGGTCCGGGCGCAAGCAGGTTGCCTTCGGGGCCGAGTCCGCCGCCGAGCGCGGTGACGACCTCTTCACGGATTGCGTCGAGCGGCGGGTTGGTGACCTGTGCGAACAGCTGCTGGAAGTAGTCGAACAGCAGGCGTGAACGGTCGGACAGCACCGCCACGGGCGTGTCGGTGCCCATCGAACCGGTCGGTTCGACGCCGTCGCGCGCCATTGGCTCCAAAATGACCTTGAGCTCTTCGGTGGTGTAGCCGAACGTCTGCTGCTGGCGCAGCACGTCCGAGTGCGCCTCGAGCTCGTGATGCGTGGTGGCAAGATCGTCGATGTGGACGACGTTGTCGTCCAGCCACTTGCCGTACGGCTGGGCGGAAGCGAGCTCCGTCTTGATCTCGTCGTCGCCGATGATGCGACCGCGATTGGTGTCGATCAGCAGCATGCGTCCCGGCTGGAGGCGCCCCTTCTGGACGACCCGCTCGGGCTCAACTTCGATCACGCCGACCTCGGAGCCCATGATCACAAGGTCGTCTGAAGTGACGACGTAGCGCGAGGGGCGAAGACCGTTGCGGTCGAGGACCGCACCGATGACGGTGCCGTCGGTGAAGGCGATTGACGCGGGGCCGTCCCACGGCTCCATCAAGGTGCTGTGGAAGCGGTAGAAGTCCCGACGACCCTGATCCATCTCGGTGTGACGCTCCCAGGCCTCCGGGATCATCATGAGGACCGCATGGGGCAGGGAGTATCCGCCCATGTGGAGCAGCTCGAGCACCTCGTCGAAGGACGCGGAGTCGCTGGCGCCGTTTGCGCAGATGGGGAAGATGCGTTCGATCTCGCCCGGAATCAGGGACGACTGCAGCAGGGTCTCGCGTGCGCGCATCCAGTTGCGGTTGCCCTGAACCGTGTTGATCTCGCCGTTGTGGGAGATGTAGCGGTACGGGTGGGCGAGTGGCCACGACGGGAACGTGTTGGTCGAAAAGCGCGAGTGCATCAGTGCAAGCGCGGAGTCGACGCGCTGGTCACGCAGATCCGGGAAGAAGTCCGGCACCTGCTGTGGGGTCAACATCCCCTTGTAGACGAACGTGCGCGTGGAAAGGCTCGGGATGTAACAGCCACCCGTCTCGAGTGCGCCGGCGGTGTTCTCGATGCGCTTGCGCACGATGAACGCGCGGCGTTCAAGTTCGATGCCGTTGCCTTCGCCGGCGATGAAGATCTGGCGGAAGCGCGGCATGACGGCAAGCGCCTGTGCGCCGACGTCGGACGCGTCGGTCGGCACGTCGCGCCAACCGAGCAGACGCATCTTCTCGTCGGCGACGATGTCTTCGATGAGCTTCGTGACCTTGCGCGCCTGCTCGTCGTCATTCGGCAGGAACACGAGGCCCGTGGCGTAGCCACCTTCCGCGGGCAGGCCGAAGTCGACGACACTGCGGAAGAACCGGCTCGGCATCTGGATCAGCGCGCCTGCGCCGTCACCCGTGTTCGGCTCGGCTCCACGCGCGCCGCGGTGGTCCAGGTTGATCAAGGCCTCGCAGCCCATCTGGACGATTTCGTGGCTGCGGTGGCCTTTCATGTGCACGACGAAGGCGACGCCGCAGGCGTCGTGTTCGAAGCGCGGGTCGTACAGGCCCTGCCGCATTGGTGCGTGTGAAGCTGACGTGCTGATCGTGGGTCCTCCGGGGCGCTTGAGGAGTGCCGGGCTCACGGCGGAACGGTAAAGGCTACCGTTTGCACCGCCAACGAGCCTTAAAAGGCCGGTTCAAGGATGGAAAGTGCGGGGTTTTCCCCTGCACCTGGCCAAATCGGGGCAATTATCGCATTCACGCGGCTGTCGTGCGGTGGACCGATGCACCGGGATTCGGGGGTGATTGCCTGCCACGCGGCCAATTCGATCGACGGCCCTGTTTTGGTGAGGCGTGCGAGCATGCGTGCATGGCCAATCTGTTGGCGGACAACCCGCTGCTGGTGTTGTTCATCTGCCTGGCGATCGGGAGTGCTGCGGGGAGCATTCGGGTCGGTGGGCTCACGCTCGGTCCGGCCGCCGTCCTGTTCGCCGCGCTTGCGCTCTCGGCCTGGGATCAACGGTTGGAGCTGCCGGCGGTCGTGGGATCGTTGGGGCTTGCGATATTCGCCTATTGCATCGGCATCGCCAGTGGACCCGCATTCTTCGGATCCCTGCGTCACAACGTGCCGATCGCCAGCGGTGTGGTCATCATCGTGGCCGGGAGCGCTGTTGTCGCCGCAGCGATCGGCGGGGCGCTTGGACTGTCGCGGGCCGTGACCGCCGGCATCTTCGCAGGCGGGCTCACCAACACCCCGGCGCTCGCCGCTGCTACGGAGCGCCTCGGCGACGCCGCCGGGCCGACGGTCGGGTACTCGGTGACGTATCTCGGCGGTGTCATCGTGATGCTCGGCCTTGCCGCGTGGGCGCTTCGTCGTCCCACCAATGACGTGGATGTGGCCGAGGCGCCGCCTCTGGTGGCCAGAACGCTTGAGGTCACGCGCGACGGGCTCCCGGTGCTTGGTGACCTGGCCGTTGCTGCGGACCGGCCGGTCGTCTTTTCGCGGATCAAGCATGGCGAGCAGTTGGAGGTGCCGCGCGACGACATGACGCTTCAATCGGGGGATTTGCTTGCCGCCGTTGGTCGGGCCGACGACGTGGCGGCGATTTCCGACATGGTCGGTGGGCCTGCGGATGAGCGACTGACGCTCGACCGACGCTCGCTGGACATGCGCCGGATCGCACTCTCCAACCGGCGTCTTTCCGGACGTTCGGTGGCGGAGCTCGGGTTGGAGCGCTTCGGGGCGCGGGCCACACGTGTTCGCAGGGGCGACGTCGACCTGATGGCGGCGCCCGACATGCTGGTGCATCAGGGCGACCGGATTCGCGTGATCGCGCCGCGTGAGCGATTGTCCGACGTGGCCCGCCATCTCGGCGACAGTGAACGCGGACCCGGCGACCTGAACCCCATCGGGTTGTCCATCGGCTTGGCGGTTGGTCTGCTTGTCGGACTCATCCCGATCCCCGCCCCTGGTGGATCGATCACGATGGGTGCGGCGGCCGGGCCGCTCATTGCAGGGCTCGTTTTGGGCCGTATGGCGCGCACCGGCCCGATCGTGTGGTCCTTGCCGTATACGGCCTCGCAGCTGTTGCAGCAGCTTGGGATCCTGATCTTTCTTGCAGTTGCCGGGTCACGGGCGGGTGGAGGGTTCGTCGATGCGCTGGGTGGTGATCAGGGGCTTCGCATCCTGATTGCGGGTCTCGTGGTGACGGTGCTTTTTGCGGCTGCGCTGGTGGTCCTGGCGCGCGTTGTGAAGATGGATGGGGCGCCGCTTGCCGGCATGATCGCCGGCGCCCAGACCCAGCCGGCCGTGTTGGCATTCGCCAAGGAACGAACGAACGGCAACCACCAGGTTGAGCTCGCCTATGCGGTGATCGTTCCCGCGGCGATGATCGCGAAGATCGTTGCCGCCACAGTGTTGGTGGGTGTCGGGTAGCGGCCCTGCGTCAACGGGGCGACTACTTGGGGAACGCCGCTCCACAGCTGTCACAGAAGCGGGCGTCGGCGTCGTTGCTCATGTTGCACGTTGGGCAGGACTTTGTGCCATCCGGCGGGGGCGTATCAAGCGCGATGCCGAGGTCGGCCAAACCGTCCTTGACGATCGGAAGTCCCTCACCGGCGGCGTACCTGGCCGCCGCGCCACCAAACCCGAAGTTGAGGAACACCAGCGCTACGAAGAGCAGTCCTATCCCTCCGAACATCAGAAGGACGTTGGGTTCCGGGGCGTCGAACGACGTCGCGGACATCTGTCGCACAAAGCGAATGATCATCGTGATCGCTGCGCTCAACGCACCGAGTCCGAGGATGCGAAACGTCCAGCGAAGTTGCGACTGGTACCGGTACCCGGAACTCATCGGAGCAAACTCCTCGTGTTCATGCGGCAGGCCTCGCTCACAACCTACCCTGCAGTCCTGGCGGGGAAACGTGGCCGAGGGTTCGCTACCGTTCTCGGCATGGGGACCGTCGCACCAGTTCGCCCGCCGTCAGAGAAGAAGCAGACCGATGGGCCGGGCTCGGGCGGCGCAGGCGGCAACCCGGTGAGCGTGATCGTCTTGAACGACAACCACAACACGTTTGAGGGCGTCGCCGCGGCTCTTGCGGACTACATTCCCGGCGTCGACTACGTCAAGGGCATGGCGCTCGCAACCCGGATTCACAAGTCGGGTCAGGCAACGGTCTGGCGGGGTGACTTCGAACGGGCGGAGCTCTACTGGGAGCAGTTGAAGGGGCGCGGGTTGACGATGGCGCCGCTCAACTAAGTCAAAATCATGCGAATTGCAGGGAGAATAGTTAACCGTTCTGGTGTCAGACACCAGAACGGTTAACTCCAATCGGCGGCGATGGACGGCCACACCCGCCGGTTCCGACCCGCGACTCAGCTCGTCGTCAGCGCCCTCGCCGTGAGGGTGACGAACGTGTCGACAGCCACGCCGAGTTCGCTCAAGCCGACCGTCCGCGCCGCGAGCGTTGCCCGCAGGCGCGAGCGTTCGGCCGGCGCCAAATCGAGCAGATCCGCGATGGCCCCTTCGGTGTGTCCAAGCACACCGACCTGCAACAACACGCCCGCCGCGCGACGCACCTGCGACAACCCCACGAGCTTGCGACCATCCACCATGACCTCCCATGGGGACACGCCGGCGTAACAGGCAAGGGCGGCAAGCTCTGGATCATTCATGGATCGGGCGACATCCGGTGGCACGGCGACGACATCGCGCACGCCAAGTGACCGCACCGACTCGGCGATCAGCTCGCCAAGCCACCGGTACGAGGCCACCACGTCGGGCGACCACAGCACGTGGGACCGGGGAATCGCCACGTCCAGAGCCACAAGCCCCGGGGTCCAAAGCACCGGACCGCCACCGGACCCCCGGCACACCACCTCGATCCCGGCCGCCCGACACGCCTGCGCGTCGGCCTGCACCCGTGTCCCCCGGCTGAGCACGAGCGCCGACTGCTCAACCCGCCACCACGTGGCGGTCGGACGCGTCAGCCCGTCAAGCAGCCCAAGGCCGTCGTCAAGGGCGGACTGGGCCGTGGCGTGGCGAATACCAAGTGCACGCCACGACCCCATGTCATCCACTACTCGGTGTCGGGAAGCGGGGTACGCTCGGACGCCGGCAGGAAGGCTTCGCGGATGATCCGCTCCTGCTCAACCTTGTGCGTCTGCGGGTATCCCTCGGCCGGGCTGGAACGCGAGGAGCGTCCGCAGTACCCGAGGCTGATGCCGTGCAGCAGGCTGTCGATGCGCCGACGCAGGAACGTCCACGCACCCATGTTGCGCGGCTCTTCCTGAACCCAGGTGACCTCTTCCAGGTTGGGGTATGCCGCGATGACGGCTGCCATCCGCTCCTTCGGGAACGGGTAGAACAGTTCGAGACGCGCGATCGCGACCTCGTCGGTTGCGCGCCCGGCGGACGAGAGGAGGTCGTGCGAGACCTTGCCCGAGCAGATGAGCAGACGCTTCACCTTGTCCCGGCGACCCTCTGCGGCACCGTCATCGATGACCGTTTGGAACTCGCCGGTCGCCAGCCCATCGAGCGTGGCCGCCGCCGCCGGAGAGCGCAGAAGGCTCTTCGGTGTGAAGACGATCAACGGTCGCAGCTCGCTGGAAAGGCCCTGGCGACGCAGCAGATGGAAGTAGTTGTCGGCCGTCGACGGGTTTGCGACGCGCATGTTGTCTTCGGCGCACGCCTGCAGGAACCGCTCGATGCGTGCGGAGGAATGCTCCGGCCCGTTGCCCTCGTACCCGTGCGGCAGGAGCATGACCAGGCGGCTGCGCTCGCCCCACTTGGCGCGCCCCGACGAGATGAACTGGTCGACCATGATCTGGCCACCGTTGGCGAAGTCGCCGTACTGGGCCTCCCACATGACCAGGGCTTCGGGAGCCAAGGTGGAGTAGCCGTACTCGAAGCCGATGACCGCGGCCTCCGAGAGCGGGCTGTTGAACACCTCGAAGCTCGCCTGTGCATCCTGCAGGTGCTTGATCGGCGTGTAGGTGGTTCCGGTGAACGGCATCCACTGCTGCTCGCTGACGTCATGCAGACGCAGGTGGCGCTGACTGAACGTACCGCGCTCGGCATCCTGGCCGGTCAGACGGACGGGCACACCGTCGGTGAGCAGCGACGCCATGGCGAGCTGCTCCGCGTGACCCCACAAGATCCCGGTTCCCTCGTTGACCGCTTCGCGGCGCTTCTCCAGTTGGGGAATCAGCTTCGCGTGAACGGTGAAGTCCGACGGCCATGACAGAAGCTGCTCGTTGAGGCTGCGCAGCTTGTCGGCGGGGACGGACGTGGTGATCGTCGTGACGCCGCTCTTGGTCGGGCTCTGGTGCGGGCTCGACTGGTCGCCCTGGGCGGCCACGAGTGCGATGACCTTCTGGCGCGCTTCCGCGAACTCGGCGTTGATGGACTCCTCCATCTTCGCCACGTCGGCCTCGGTGACCACACCTTCGTGGATCAGCTGCTTGGCGTACACCTGGTAGGGCCGCGGATGATCCTTGATTGTCTTGGTCATCACCGGCTGGGTGTATGCCGGCTCGTCCGCCTCGTTGTGGCCGTGGCGGCGGTAGCCGACCAGGTCGATGACGATGTCGCGGTGGAACTTGTTGCGGAAGGCAACCGCCAGGCGGACCGCGGCGATGCACACCTCGACGTCGTCGGCGTTCACATGGATGATCGGGATGTCAAAGCCCTTGGCCAGGTCGCTGGCGTAGCGCGTGGAGCGCGAGTCCTGCGGGTCGGTGGTGAAGCCGATCTGGTTGTTGGCGATGATGTGGATGGTGCCGCCGGTGGTGAATCCGTCGAGGCCGTTCAGGTTGAGCGTCTCCGCCACCACGCCTTGTCCAGGGAATGCGGCGTCGCCGTGCACCACGACCGGGACTGCAAGGCTCGGGTCGTACTTGGCGTCGCGGCCTGCGCGAATGGTCTGGCGGGCGCGGGTTCCGCCCTCGACCACGGCGTTGACCTGCTCCAGGTGACTCGGGTTGGCCGCCAGGGTGATGGCGACGGGGCGGCCGGCAACGGTGGTGTAGCTGCCGGTTGCGCCAAGGTGGTACTTGACGTCGCCTGCGGTGGAGATCCAGTCCTCGGGGTCGGCCACCTCGGTCATCCCTTCGAACTCGCCGAGGATGGACTCCACGGGGCGTCCGACGACATTCGTGATGACGTTCAAACGACCACGGTGGGCCATGCCGATGACGATCTGGTTGGCGCCGCTTTCGGCGCCCAACTCGATCGTCTCGTCGAGCATCGGCACGAGGGCGTCGACGCCCTCGATGGAGAAGGTCTTCTGGCCGATGTACGCGCGCTGCAGGAACCGCTCGAACAAGTCGACGCGAACCATGCGCTCCAGGAGCTTGACGCGCTCGTCACGGGGAAGACCGACGCGGATGAAGCCACTCTCGATCTCCTGTCGCAGCCAGCGGCGCTGGTCGACGGACGAGATGTGTTCCACCTGGTAGGCGATGGTGCCGCAGTAGGTGTCCTTCAGCAGCGCGAAGACGTCCGCGAAGGTCTGGCCCGGGAAGCCGGACTTGAACAGGTCCGCGGGAATCTTGGCCATGGACTCCGGCGTGAGCGCCGAGGAGGGCTCGAGCGACGGGTCGCCGACCGGCGGGTAGCCGAGCGGGTCCAGGTTCGCTGCAAGGTGGCCGTAGGTGCGGTGCGCCTTCAGCAGACTGATTGCCGCAGCGGCGGTCCGCAGGGTCTGGTCGTCGACCGGGCCGGCGGTGGGCGACGTGGCCGCTGCCGCGGCCGCAACGGCGGTCGAGGTGGCGAGCGTCATCGTCTTCGGCGCGTCGAGCGGCGGGACGGTGACGCCAAGGCTGGCGGCCACGTCCTCGTAGAAACCGTCCTCACCCTGCAGGTACAGGTCGATCTGGCGCAGAAACGCGCCACTCTCGGCGCCCTGAATGACGCGGTGGTCGTAGGTCGACGTTGCCGTCATGACCTTCTGGATGCCGAGCGTCTTCGCGTCCACATGCTCGAACCCGACGGGCAGCGCGATGGAGCCGGTGGCGATGATCGTGCCCTGGCCAGGCATCAGGCGCGGTACCGAGGCGACCGTGCCGAATCCACCTGGGTTCGTCAGGCTGACGTAGGAGTTGCGAAGCTCGTCGGGCGAGACGTTGCCCGAGCGTGTGCGCTTCACCAGATCGTCGTATGCGTCGACGAATCCCTTGAAGCCGAGCGCCTGGGCGTTCGAGACGACTGGAACCAGCAGCGAACGGCTGCCGTCGCGCCGTTCCACGTCGACGGCCAGGCCGATGTTCACGCTGTCGCGGACGACCTTGTGCGGCTTTCCGTCGATCTCCTCGAACGCGGTCGCCATGACCGGGAAGGCCTCGACCGACTTGACGATGGCCCAGGCCACAAGGTGCGTGAACGAGAGCTTCCCGCCGTCGATCGCCTTCAGCGCGCTGTTGAGCTGCGCCCTGCGCGTGTCCAGGATGCCGACCGGGATGGTGCGGAAGGTGGTGGCGGTCGGGATCGCGCGGCTGTCGTCCATGTACCGGGCGAGCGCCGCCGGCGGGCCGACGAGCTTGACGCGCTCCTCGGTGCCTGCGGCGGCAGTGCCGGCGTTCGCGATGTCGGCGGCTTCGATACGTCCGCGCGGACCGCTGCCGGTGACCGTGTTCAGGTCGACGCCGGCTTCAGCGGCTGCGCGGCGGGCCATCGGCGATGCGAGTCCACCGCCGGTGGCGGCTTCGGCGCGGGCGGGGGTGGTGCTCGACGCAGTGGACGGGGCGGGAGCAGCACTTGGTGCTGCAGCGGTCGCTCCTTCCGCCAGGCGGGCGAGAAGTCCACCGACCTCGATGGTGTCTCCGGGCTGGGCGACGATCTCGGTCAGGACGCCCGCGGCCGGCGAGGGGACGCGAAGGTCGGCCTTGTCGCTCGTGATCTCGGCGATTTCCTCGTCGAGCGCGACTGCGTCGCCCGGCTGCTTCAGCCACTCGACGATGGTCGCCTCGGTCACCGACTCGCCAAGGCTCGGCAACACCACATCGACGACGGGCGCGTCCGCGGCCGGTGCCGGCGCGGGGCCGGACCCGTTGGTCGACGGCGCCGCAATGGTCGCGCCGACCGGTGCCAGCGTGCACAGGGTGCCGCCGATATCGAGCGTGTCGCCGGGTTGCGCAACGATTTCAGCGATCACTCCCGCCTGCGGCGAGGGGATTCGCAAGTCGGCCTTGTCGCTCGTGACCTCGACGATTTCCTCATCGAGGGCGACCGTATCGCCGGGCTGCTTCAGCCACTCGACCACCGTTGCCTCGGTGACGGACTCCCCGAGGCTCGGGAGGGGGACGGGAATATTGGATTCAGACACGGATGTGCTCGTGGTTCGGATTCTTGGGCGTACGAGGCCGCTCGGCCTAAGCCGACAGTTTCGCCCCGTAACTTATCGCGCCTGCTATCGGTAGGACGGCGTTCGGTCTTGACCGGACGTCATCGGGCAAGTTGTGAGGGCCACCAGGTGCGTTTGTCCAGATCGAGCACCCCCGCCGGAACCAGAATTGATCGAACGATGAGGGTGTCGAGCAGAACGCCGAACGCTACGATGAACCCGATTTCGGCGAGCGCCACCAGCGGAAGGACCCCCAACACGGCAAATGTCCCGGCCAGGACGATGCCGGCCGATGTGATCACCGAACCGGTTGCGGCAAGGCCGCGCAGCGTGCCTTCACGCGTCCCGTGGCGCTCGGATTCCTCGCGCACCCGGGCCATGAGGAAGATGTTGTAGTCCACTCCGAGCGCGACCAGGAAGATGAACCCGAACAGCGGGAACGACGGGTCGACGCCGGGGAAGTCTGCGATGTGTTCGAACACCAGGATGGCCACGCCAAACGCGGCGAAGTAGCTCAGGATCACCGTCGCGATGAGCAGGAGTGGCGCCACCACGGCCCGTAGCAGCAGCATCAGGATCACGAAGATGACGGCAAGGACGATCGGTGGAAGCAACTTGCTGTCGCGTGCCGACGCGGTTCGCAAGTCGTATTCGACGGCGCTCGGCCCGCCGACGAACGCCACGCCTGGGCCGACCTCACGGCTGATCGCCGTGCGCATGTCCGCGACGGTGTCATAGGCCTCCCGGGAATACGGGTCAGGTTTCAGGACCACGTCGATCTTGGTGCCGGGGGTCCCCACCTCGGTTCGCGCCAAGGCGGCGACACCCGGGACGGCCTGGATGGCCCCCCTCACGGCGGCGACCTTCGCAGCATCGGGAATGACGACCACGGTTGGTGCACTCGAGCCGGCAGGGAAGGCCGTCGCGATGAGCTTCGAGGCGTCGACAGCTTCGATGTCGCCGATGAAGCCGTTCGAGGAGGTGAGCCCGTCGTTGTATTGCACCGCGCCCGCCGCCATGGCGAGCAGGGCGAGCGTGACGACCATCCACACCGGACGCGGCCGGCGGGCGATCCACTCGCCGATCCGGCGAAACGGTCCGCGCAGCGCAAGTGGCGCACCGCCCGGCTCCACCCGGGGAATGAGCGGCCAAAACACCCATCGGTCGACGATCACGAGCAGGACCGGCAGCAACGTGAGCATGGCGATGGCGGCGATCACGACACCGATGGCGCCGATGATGCCAAGTCCTTGGGTGCCGTTGACCTGCGCCAACGACAGACACAGGAGTCCGAGCACGACAGTGCCGGCGGAGGCGACGATGGCCGGCCCGGCCTGGACCAGCGCAACGCGCATCGCCTCATGGCGATCGTCGAAGTGATGCAGCTCTTCGCGATAGCGCGAGACAAGGAGCAGTGCGTAATCGGTCCCCGCGCCGAAGACCAGTACGAGCAGGATGCCCGCCGATTGGCCGTTGACCGTGAGTCCGGCTTGGGTCAGCAGATATCCCACGGCGCGAACGGTGGCCTCGGCGCCGAAGACCGACAGCAGCGGGATGAGCCAGAAAATCGGGCTGCGGTAGATCAGGATGAGCAGGACGAAGACCAGCAGCCCCGTGGCGAGCAAGAGGGTTCCGTTGATGTTGGCGAAGACCTTGACCGCGTCGGAGGAGAAGCCGAGCGGCCCGCCCAACTTGGCAGTCAGGCCGGCGGGCAGATCCGCGACCGCGGTGCGCAGTGCGTCAGCCGCATCGAGCAGCTTGTCGCTGTCGCCGCTTGCCAGATACGGGACGATGAGCAAGGCGGCGGCGCCGCTTTTCGACGTGACCGGCGCGAGCGGGGTGCCTGCATTGTCCGGCGGGTTCGCCGCGATGCGCTTCGCGGCGGCGGCGATGGCGGCATGGTCGGCGGTTGTCAGCCCACCCGGGCGGGCGAACACGATGACCGCCGGAACCTGCTCGCCGGACGGGAACTGCTTCTCAAGTTGCGTCACAATCAGCGAGTCGGTGCCGTCCGGCAGGAAGCTCGCCGACTCGTTCTTCTGCGCGCCCTCGAACTTCGCACCCAGCGGACCACCGGCGCCAATAATGAGCAGCCAGGCGAGAAAGACGATCCATTTGCCGTGACGGGTTGCGGGGAACGCGAGCAGGCGACGCAACGGGACTCCTTGCAGTGAACGGACACCGGACGCGAATGATGCCCTGATTGTCCGCCGTAGGACCCGCATCGCCCGACGATGCATCGCTCATGCGCGACGCATCATCGGGCGGGACGGCTACCCCACGTGGACCGCGCCGCCTTCCTTGCCGGCTTCGGCAAGTTCCGGTCCGCGAAGGACGGTGAAGACGACGAGCAGCGACAGTGCCGCGAACCCTGCGGCCACCCACATCGATCCGCCGAACCCGTCGCTGAGGCGCTGGCGGATGTCCTCCGGCGGCTTCAACGGGTCGAAGTCTCCCGTGATTGCGCTGGCCACCGTGGACAGAATGGCGATGCCGAACGCGCCGCCGATCTGCTGGGACGTGTTGATGAGTCCCGACGCCAAGCCTGCGTTGGTCGGCTCGACGCCGACGAGCGCCGCGATCGAGATCGGCACGAAGCAGAACCCAAGCCCCACGCCGATCGTCATGAAACCGGGGAACAGCATCGGCCAGTAGGTGGTCGTCGTCCCGATTTGCGTCAGCCAGATCAGGCCTGCGCCAAGGAGCGTCATACCGATGATGAGCGCGGTACGGATGCCGATCTTGGTTACGAGCGCCTGTGCCGCTCCGGATGCGAAGATCGCCGTCAGCGCGATGGCCAGATACGCCACGCCGGTGTGGATCGGCTTGTAGTCCAGGACTTGCTGCATGTAGAGCGACAGCAGCAGGAAGATGCCGCTGACGATCGTGCCGAGGCCGAGCCCGATCATGTTGGAGCCCGTCGCGACCTTGTGCTTGCCGAAGAACGTCAGCGGTACGAGTGGATGCTTCGATCGCTTCTCGACGAGGTAGAAGGCGATGTGCAGGACCACCGACAGCACGATGAGTCCGACCGTCTGCACACTCCACCAACCGGCCTTCTCGGCTTGTGTCAGGGCGTAGACGAGGACCATGAGCGCTGCGGTGATCAGGAACGCGCCGGCCGCGTCGAAGTGGCGATGGTCACCCTCGTTGCGGCTCTCCTGGACGAAGAAGAACGCCATCACCAAGGTGATCAGCGCGATGGGGATGTTGATGAAAAAACACCAGCGCCAGTCGGCCTTTTCGGTGAGCACGCCGCCGACGATCAATCCGATCGCGGCGCCGGAGCCGGCCACCGCGCCCAGGATGCCAAGCGCCTTGTTGCGCTCGGCGCCCTCCTTGAATGTGACCGAAACGATGGAAAACACTGATGGCGACAGCATCGCGGCCGCGATGCCCTGCAGGATGCGCGCCGTGATCAGCATGCCCGGTGAGGTGCTGATTCCGCACAAGAGCGAGAAACTCGCGAACGAAATCAGGCCGGCGATGAACATCTTGCGCCGACCGAGGATGTCGCCCATCCGCCCGCCGAGTAATAGGAAACCGCCGAACGTCAGCGCGTACCCCGAGAGGATCCACTGCAGGTTCGACTGTTCGAACTTCAGGTCGGTTCGAATGTCGTTCAGGGCGACGTTCACGATTGAAACGTCGAGGACGACCATCAGGTACGACACGCTCAGTACGGCAAGCGCCATCCATCGGCGGTTCTGTGTGGCGGGCAAGCTCGACTCCTCGGGGGCGGATCGACGGTTCAGATTGTGAGCACGCTACTGACTTCACCGCACGACAAGCCCGTTCTTTCCCCTGAAATCATTGAGCTCATCGAAGAAAACCCGGACTAGTGCTGCGTGGTCAGTGCGCGGAGAAACGCGGGGCGCGCACCGATGGTCGCGATGAGGCGTCC
>Ga0209023_10001392_pt1 | contig 32591 bp, 29 predicted proteins | sample LakOneMetagenome_FD_187468 | JGI IMG/M metagenome (GOLD analysis project Ga0209023, IMG submission 187468) | Freshwater and sediment microbial communities from Lake Erie, Canada (SPAdes) (version 2) | ecosystem: Environmental > Aquatic > Freshwater > Lentic | place: Lake Erie, Canada...
CCCGCCGCACGCGCGCATCGTGCTCGCCACGCGGCCGGTCGATTTCCGTAAAGGCCCAGACGGACGGACGGCGCTTGTGCGCGACGCTGGCAGCGATCCCTTCAACGGCGCCTTGTATGTTTTTAGGGCCAAGCGGGCAGACCGGGTGAAGATCGTGTAGTGGGACGGCACGGGCCTGTGCCTGTTTGCCAAGCGGCTTGAAGCGGACCGTTTCTTCTGGCCGAAGTTGACGGCTGGAACGGTTCGCCTGTCCGCGGTGCAGCTCGCCGCACTCGTCGAAGGGATGTATTGGACGCGTGTCCGCAGTGCGCCGCTGACAAAGCCTGAGAGCCTGGGCTGAAGCTGCGGCATATTGATTCAGGCGTGAGATAGGGGCACCACAGATCGCCGATTTTGTGATTGAGTCACGGGCATGGAAGGCGATCTCCACGAGCTCCCGGATGACCCGGCCGCATTGAAGGCGATGATCGCCGACATGCGGGCCTCGCACTCTTCGCTCGAAGCGGAAGTCGCGGCGCTGAGGTCTGCCGGCGCCGATGCGCAGGCGCGGATTGATCGCCTGCAGCTCCTCCTGAAGACCATTCAGCGCGCGACCTATGGGCGCAGCTCCGAGAAGCTCGACGAGAGCCAGTACGCCTTTACCTTCGAAGAAGTGCAGACCGGCCTGGGCGCGGTCGACGCCCAGCTCCAAAAGTCGCACCCGACGCCCGCCCGCAAGTCTGGCGGCCGGCGCCCGCTTCCGGCCCATCTCGAACGGGTGGAAGAGGTCATCGAGCCCGAAGACCAGCCCTGTTCGTGCGGCGCCTGCGCGCGAGTGAAGATTGGCGAGGACGTCAGCGAGCGTCTCGACGTCGTCGCGCCGAAGTTCCGGGTGATCGTGACGCGGCGGCCCCGGTATGCCTGCCAGTCTTGCCGCGAGAGCATTGTCCAGGCCCCAGCGCCCGCCCGCCTGATCGAGGGCGCCATCGCGACGGAACGGCTTCTGGCCAGCATCGCCGTCTCCAAGTACGCCGACGGCCTGCCGCTGTATCGGCAGGAGGGGATCTTTGCGCGCGACAAGGTCGAACTCGGGCGCAATCTCATGGCCGGCTGGATGGGTCACGTCGGCTTCCACCTCGAGCCTCTCGCAAATCGGCTCTTCCAGATCATTCGCGCCGGCGACAGGATTTTTGCCGACGAGACGACATTGCCGGTTCTCGCGCCCGGACGTGGGCGAACCCGAACGGGCTGGCTGTGGACCTACCTGCGCGACGATCGACCCTTTGGCGGAGCCGGACCGCCGATCGTGATCTACCGCTTCGAGGACAGCCGGGGGGCCGGATGCCTGGAACGTCATCTGGCTGGTTGGCGCGGCATTCTCCAATGCGACGGCTATGCCGCCTATCGCAAGCTGGCGGAAGCTGATCGGCCGGGCGGACCGGCGACGCTGGCCTGCTGCTGGACGCATCTGCGGCGCGAGTTCTACAAGCTCCACGTCCAGGGCGTGTCGCAGACCGCGACCTGGACCGTCGAGCGGGTCGCCGACCTATGGGCCGTCGAGGCGCAGGTCAAGGGCAGTGATCCGCAAACCCGTCTCGACGCCCGCCGCCGCGCGTCAGCCCCGATCGTGGAAGAGCTCATCACCCGATGGGAAAGCGAGCTGACGCGGATCTCCGGCAAATCGAAGATCGCCGAGGCAATCCGATATTCGCTTTCGCGTAAAACCGAGTTCCGCCGCTTTCTCGACGACGGCTGCGTCGAACTCGACAACAACACTGTCGAACGTGCAATCCGGCCGATTACCATCACCCGGAAGAACGCGCTGTTTGCCGGTTCAGAAGCCGGCGGCAGCACATGGGCGACAATCGCCTCACTGCTTGCGACCGCGCGTCTCAATGACGTCGACCCCAACGCGTGGCTGACGCAAACCCTCGAGCGCATCGCCGCCGACTGGCCCAACAAAGATATCGACGCGCTCCTGCCGCAGAACTTCAAGCGCTCCTGACGGTTCGCGTTGGACGCTTACTCTTGATCTCCATCGCCTCCGACGGCTCCTGCCGATCGGCGCTGTCGAGCTGAATGAGATACCGGGCCACGCTCTCTTCGATTTGCGCCATTCGCCGCGCCATCTTGGCATGCGTAAAGTTCCGATCGCGGTTGTTCACGGCCTTGAACTTGCTGCCGTCGATCGCGACGCTTGGCGTCCCCAGGAGACCCATCTGACGGCAGAGCGCGATGAACCTCGCGCAGACTTGGCGGATCGCCACGCCATTGGCCTTCCTGAAGTCGCGATCGTCTTGTGATCGGGCGCCAGTCGACCTGTGAGCCACATCACCTCGACGTTGCGCCCGGCTTCACGCTCCAGCCGCCGGCTCGATTGAACCCGGTTGAGATAGCCGTAGATGTACAGCTTCAGAAGCACCGAGGGATGATACGAAGGCCGACCGGTCTCCTTCGCGACAACTCCGCAGAAGCCCAACGAATGTAAATCCAGCGCTTCGACGAAGGCGTCGATCACGTGAACAGCGTTGTCGTCAGCGATCCAATCTTCGAGGCATTCCGGCAGCAGCGTCAGCTGGGATCGGTCCGCTCCTTCTACGAAACGCCCCATCGCCATCTCCTGTCGGCAACGGAGCGATTCTACCTGACTCGCACGTTTTCACACAGCCAGGGTCAAGAGCAGCCAACTACGGCTTTGCGTGCAGCGCGACTGCATGACCCTTCTCTGCCGTTCCGAATGTCCGCTTTTCAGCACCCCCTGAGTGGCGGCTTTCGGTTTGCAGCGTGGCGACCGTTGTCGGTCGATAGTCCCTGTTGGCTTTCGACCGGAAAGCGGACGACCGGTCAACTTGATTCCTGACTCTGGCGCGCGGCTCGGCATGCCCGCCTTCAGATTGCACTCACCTTTCTACTGCTCCGCTTTCCTTCACCAATGCCAACCAATTTGATCCGATCGTTTGGTAGCGGACGTCGTTCGGAGGAGCGAGCATGAGCAGTTTGATTATCTGTCCGAAGTGCGGGCGAGAGTTGGCGACCGTTGTTTCGAAGGCGGTGCGTCCAACGAACCTTCCAAATCGCACTCATCTGCAGGCCTTTGCCTGCACAAAATGCGGGTCGGTGATTTCGGTCCAGATGACAACGACCAGCGCTTTGGAACGCGCCTTCCATGAGTTGTCGATAAGGCGTTGTCGGTAGCGTCGCCGCCTCGCAGGAAGTGGTCGCGCGATGGTTGGCGCTTTGCCCCAGCAGGCAACATGTCGATCTGCAGTCGAAACTAGCGCGAGTCGACTGAGTAAAGAGTTCAAGCAAAACGCGTCACTCGTTTCGTTCTGTGGAGCCTCAATATTCGAGCACAAATTCTTTCCTGCCAGGCTGATCCGTCACATCGACACGAGTGACCTGGCGTGGCCAGTTCGTCGTGAAGCGACAACCGGTTTTGGAATGGGCTGCAATTGCGATTACCAGGACTTTCGAAGGTTGCCTTGGCGCGAGGCGCAGCGGCTGCTCAACGCGGAGTTGAGCTTTGTGTTGCAGATCGAGAAGGCGCGCCGTCCGGAAGCGACCTGTCGCGCCATCGACCGCGAGCTTTTCGAGACCTCTGTGCTGCACAATCTGGACCTCGGGATCGCGTCGTCGGTCGTTGCTTTATCAGCCGCTGGGTGCGTGCCGTTTAGCAGTTGTAACGCCGGTGCGTTTGGCGGCTTCCACCCCGAGCAGTTCCCGTGTGTGGCGTTCTGCGCGCGGCCCGAGACCTGTGTGCTCCTGCTCGAATGCGGTACCAGCGCGAGCATCGGGCTGGCGGATTCAGATCGGGTTCTTGTCGCCTACGCCGAGGACATCCGTGGGATGCTACGATTTGCCGCCAGTCTCATCGAGCGTCGCCGGCAATTTTCGGCCGTCCACAAGTCGAGGCCAAGAGCCGGGCGCGCTGCTGGGGTAGTTACGCCCGATTTTACTCGGGCCGCGTTAGCTCGCTCAGGCGATCGTTCATCAGGGCGTTCTCTAGCAAAAGATCGGCCAGAAGTTTCTTCAAAGCCGAATTTTCGGTCTCTAGCTGAGCTGCGCGTGCCGCATCGCCGACGATAGTTGACGGTAAGGCCTTCGCCCGAAGCCGGCGAGGGCGCTTCTTGCGAACGGTGATTGTTGGTGAAGGTGTTTCTAGATGATCGGCAGTCGTCATGTTGATGCTCCTTCTTTACAGGCCCATCGCGTCAGAAAGCTTCTGGCCGATCAGGTTGGTCCCGCGCCGCAGCGGGTCGGCATCGAGATGCGCGTATCGAGCCGTCGTAGCGGGCTGTGAGTGGCCCAGCAGCTTGCCAACAATTGGCAACCCGAGGCTGGCGCCGGCGCCGATGGACGCGAAAGTGTGCCGCAGGTCGTGAATCCGAACGCCCACGAGGCCGGCGTGCTGCTGGATCGCGTGCCATGCCTTCTTCAGGTCTGAGCGTGGACGCGCAGGATCAGAGCCGCCAGGGATCACGAAGCGTCCCCGCCGCTCTGCTCGCTCAAGAAGCGAGAGGGCAGGGGAGTTCAGTACGATCGTCTTACGACCTGTCTTGCTATCCGGAAGGAGCAGTAGGCCGCGCTCCATATCGACGTGCGACCACTCCAGATGCAGAATTTCGCGTAAGCGCGCCCCAGTCAGAATGAGGAGGCAAAACGCCAAGATCACTTCCGGCGGCAGCACCGTGCGCCGGTTCTCCTCCCTCGGGAGATGCTTGCTGGGCGCTGCATTGGAGTCGAGCCGCCAGGGGAGCCCATCCGTTCCCGCCAGACGCAAAGTCTCGCCGAGCCGCCTCAGTTCATCAGTTCCGAGATATCGTTCGCGCTTTTCCTCCCGGAACCGCTCGAGCCCGCCCGCCGGGTTCGTGCCCTTCGGGACCAGCCCGCGCCGCCCGGCGAACCCATACATGCTAGCGACGATCGCCACGATCCTGTTGGCTTGATACGGCCGATCGCGCAGCGTCAGATGAACTTTGGCGATCTCGCCGGCCGTAATCGTTTCGGCCTTCCGCTTTCCGAACTGCGGCAGGAAGTAGCTCTTCAGGACCGCCTCGTACCCTGCGCGGTCCGAGCCTTTCGCTTTGCGCGTACGTGATCGTTGAGGAACGCCTCGACCAACTCGGCGCACGTCACTGCCGCTCGCGACTGCTTGCGCTCCAGCGCAGGGTCCCGCAGAAACCGCTCCGAGCGTCGTGCTCGCTCTGGTCCGCGCCTCGTCGGGGGTGATCGCACCGTGGCGTCCGAGTACGACGAAGCGTTTAGGGGCTGAGGGGCCAGCATTCCTAGGCCGGTATCGGAGAATGTATGTCTTCGTCCCGCTCGGCGCGACGCGCAGCCCGAACCCTCGAAGCTGACTATCCCAGATCGAATAGCGCTCAACCTTTGGGAGAGCTGCGTCGACAACGCGCTTTGTGAGCTTGCATGACGCCTCTGCCATTCTTCGCCCCTAAGGCCTCTCTCCGGGTGACCAAATGGTGACCAATTGAGAAAGATACTGTAGGGCAACGCGGGCGAACGGAAGGGTATAAAATTCAATAATATCAGCTATATATACATGTTCCGGGATATTGCGGGACAACCCGGGATAAGCGCCTCCCATAACTCTTAATCAGCGGGTCCTAGGTTCGAGCCCTAGTGCGCCCACCATCGATCCAGACACGTGACGCTAGAGAGCGCGGACGAAGCGCGATCGTTGCGCCGCGTCCGCCGTTTGCGCCGTCTGCCTCGCGGCGGCCGGCTATTCCTCCTTGAAGCCATATTCCGGCGTGCCTTGCGTCGCGCCGTAATATTTGTACGGCAGGAACTTGCCGGACATGGTCATCTTCACGCGGTCGCCCTTGGGGTTGGGCAGGCGTTCCATCTGCATGTCGAAGTCGATGGCGGACATGATGCCGTCGCCATATTCCTCCTCGATCAGCGCCTTCCACGCCGGACCGTTGACCATCACCAGTTCGTAGAAGCGGTAGATCAGCGGATCGGTCGGCGGCATGGGCGTGCCCTGGCCCCGATAGGGGACTTCGTTGAGCATGCGCTCCTCGACCACGCTGAGGCCGAACAGGTCCGCGGCCTTTTTCGCCAGCGGCTTCACAAGCTTCATCTGGCCGAGCAGGGCGCCGACGACGAGCAAGTCGGACATGCCGCCGATTTCGCCGCAGATGTATTTCCAGGTCCAACCCTTCTCGCGCTTGATGTCGAGGATCTTCTCGGTGAGCTGTTCGCGCTTCATTTGTCTCTCCTTCAGGCGTTGATCTTCACGAGCCGCACGGCGCCATTATCCGGGGGATTGGGCGCCATCGGATCGACGATGGGGGGATGGCGGCGGTCGTAGCCCGCCGGCAGATTGTCGCGGAACGTGCGCGAGCGTTCGACCAGGAAATCGATGAGGTGGTTGCGCACGGGGTAGAAGAACGGGTGCTTGTGCAGGTCGAGCCGCTTGCGGTCGCGCGGCAGCGGGTTCTTGACGATTTCCGCGATCATTGCGCCGGGTCCGTTGGTCATCAGCACGATCTTGTCGGCGAGAAAGATGGCTTCATCGACATCATGCGTGATCATGAAGGCGGTCTGGCCGCTTTCCACGCAGATGCGCCGAACTTCGTCCTGCAACGTGCCGCGCGTGAGCGCGTCGAGCGCCGAAAAGGGCTCGTCCATCAGAAGAATCTTGGGCTCGATCGACAGCGCGCGGGCGATGCCGACGCGTTGCTTCATGCCGCCTGACAATTCCGAAGGCTTCTTGCCCTCCGCGCCGGCGAGGCCGACGAGCGCGATGAATTTGCGCGCATGTTCGGCGATCTTCGCGCGGCTCCATTTCGGCCAGCGCGACGATACGGCATAGGCGACATTGCCGAGCACGCTGCGCCACGGCAGCAGCGCATGGCTCTGGAAGACCACGGCGCGGTCGAGAGAGGGGCCGTCGATCGCCTTGCCGTCGACGACCACGACACCGTCGTCGGGCGCGTCGAGGCCTGCGAGAATGTTGAGCACGGTCGTCTTGCCGCAGCCGGAATGGCCGATGATGCAGACGAATTCGCCGCGCTCGACCGAGAGCCAGAGATCCTCGAACACCGCCGTCACGCCGTCCCTGGAGGGATAGCGGCGTGAGATCGCCTCGAAGGAGATGAAACGTTCGCTCATCATCTCACTCCGGATAGGTGGCGGCGCGACCGGCGCGCGCGAGCAACTGGTCGAGCATCATGCCGACAAGGCCAATCACCAGGATCGCGATGATGACATTGGTGATCGACAGGTTGTTCCACTCGTTCCAGACGAAATAGCCGATGCCGGTGCCGCCCACGAGCATTTCGGCGGCGACGATCACCAGCCAGGCGATGCCGATGGAAATGCGCATGCCCGTGACGATGGTGGGCGCTGCCGCCGGCAGGATGACTGTCATAGCGCGGCGGAAGGGTCCGACCTCGAGCGTGCGCGCGACGTTGATCCATTCCTTGCGCACGGCCGACACGCCGAAGGCCGTGTTGATCAGCATCGGCCAGACCGAGCAGATGAAGATGACGAAGATCGCGCTCTTGCCGCTGTCCTTAATCGTGTAGAGCGCGAGCGGCATCCAGGCGAGTGGCGATATGGGCTTGAGCACCTGGATGAACGGATCGAGCGCACGGCTGACGAGCGGCGACATGCCGATCAGAAAGCCGAGCGGTATCGCCACGATCACCGCCAGCAGATAGCCGCCGGCAACGCGGGCGAGCGAATAGAGGATCTGCAGGCCGATCCCCTTGTCGTTGGGCCCCTTGTCATAGAAGGGCGCGCGCAGGTGCTCCACCAGCTTGGCGCCGATGTCGAGCGGGCCGGGCATGGCGGACTTGCCCTGCGTCGCGGTCACGCCCATCAGTTTCGCATATTCGGGGTCCATCGCCTGCGTCGCGCCTGTTCCCTGCGTCGCGACCTGCCAGACGCTGAGAAACAGGACGAGAATCAGGATCGACAGCGCCGTGCTGCGCCATCCCTCCGACATGGTCAGCTCCGCTTGATCGCGAAGCTGGCGACATAGGCGTCGGGCTTCGTGGGATCGAAGGTCTTGCCCATGATCGAGAAGGTCTTGGAAGACGCCGCGGGCGGCGTCAGCCCTGCATCCTTCATCGCCTTGGCGGCGTCGGTCGTCAGGAACACGTCCTTGGCGATCTTGGCGTAATCGACATCGCCCTTGATCTGGCCCCAACGCTTCATCTGCGTCAGCATCCAGACCGCGAAGCTCTCGTAGGGGAAAGGATCGAAACTGATGCGGTTGGGATCTTTCTTCACATTGCCGAGGCCGTCCGCATAAGTGCCGGTCAACACCTGTTCGAGCACTGTCACCGGCGCATTCACGTAATTTGCCGGCGCGATGGCTTCGGCGATCTGCTTGCGGTTCTCGGCCTTGGACGCGAAGGCGGTCGCTTCCACGATGGAACGGAGCAAGGCCGCGTAGGAGTTCGGCTGCTGCGTGATGAATTCCTTGCTGGCCGCGAAAGCGCAGCAGGGATGGCCGTCCCACAATTCCTTCGACAGCGTGTGGACGAAACCGACGCCGTCATAGACCGCGCGCTGCACGATATTGTCGGGTGCCAGAAAGCCGTCGATGTTGTCGGCGCGCAGGTTGGCGACCATCTCCGGCGGCGGCACGGAACGGATCTGCACGTCCTGATCCGGATCAAGGCCGTTCTCGGCGAGGTAGTAGCGCAGCAGGTAATTGTGCATCGAGAAATCGAAGGGCGAGGCGAACTTGAAGCCCTTCCAGTCTTTCGGATCGCGCTTGTCCTTGTGCTTTGTTGCAAGACAGATCGCCTGGCCATTGATGTTCTCGATCGCCACGGTGGCGAAGGGAACCGCGGTCGAGCCGAGGCCCATCGAAATAGCGAGCGGCATCGGCGAGAGCATGTGCGCTGCGTCGTATTCCTTGTTGATCGTCTTGTCGCGCACGACAGCCCAGCCGGCGGTCTTCACGACTTCAACTTCGAGGCCTTGCTTGGCGTAGAAGCCCATGGGCGCCGCCATGATGATCGGCGTCGCGCAGGTGATCGGGATGAAGCCCACCTTGAGGTTCTTCTTTTCCGGCGTTCCGGTCTGCGCGAACAGTTCCGTCGCGGTCGCGATCGGGAAGATCGAGGCAAGCGCGGCCGCGGCTGTCGACGCGCCGACGGAAGAGAGAAAGGCGCGACGGTTGGCGTCGTTGGGGAACATGACGCGCATGAGCGTCGTCTCGACGATATTGCGCATGGCGCCTTCATCCTCGAGCGGTTTGGCGGGCGCGTCGACCGCAGTTGCAATCCGGTGTTCTTCCGGGCTCGCATGCGCGCCGCACACGCATCCCTTCAGCGATGTGCTGGCGTCGAACGGCTTGCGAAACAATGTCATCCCTCTTCTCCGTCGCTCGTTTATCCGGCCAAGTTCTTCGTGCGGTTTTCAACGGGGCGCGCCGGGCCCCCGACCGCTTTGCAAGCAACGCGCCAGAAAAAGAGGCGGCGCCTGGCGCCCAGACAGGGGCGCCTGTTCCTCATGCCGCCCTCGTGAGGGCAGATTGGACAAAGTCGAGGCGGTCCTGCCCGAAAAACGTCTCTTCGCCGACGCGATAGAAGGGCGAGCCGATTGCGCCCGCCGCGATGGCGTCGCTTGTGTTGGCTTCGTAGGCGGCCTTTGCCTCGCCGCTCCCGGCATAGGCCATGACGCCAGCGACATCGGCGCCGCATTCATCGAGCAGCACGGCGATCGTGCGCGGTTCGGCGAGATCGAGGTCGCGCGCCCAGACGGCGGCGAGCGCGGCCGAGACGAAGCGGTCGACCGAACCATTCATGATGGCCAGCGCGACGATCGTCAGCGCGGCGCGAGACCCGTCCACTGGCCAGAAACGTGGCCGGTCCTGCAACGGCAGGCCCCGGCGCTCCGCCCAGAGCCGCATGTCGCGCATGCGCCAGGCGCGCCGGGCTTCCGATTGCTTTGCCGGCGGCGTGACGCCGCAGGCTTCAAACACCTTGCCGATATCGACAGGCCGTTGGCGCACCTTCACGCCAGCCGCGCGCGCGATTTTCAGCATCGTGTCGTGGCCGAGATAGGCATAGCCCGAGACCGGCGTGAAGAAATGCTCGATCCCGGGCTTCATGTCAGGCTGCCTTGGCCGCAGCGATGGGCGCGCCTTCCTCGATCGGCAGCGACTCGTCGCGCGACCATTCGTTCCACGATCCGAAATACATGCGCACGTCCTTCACGCCCGCATTCTTCAGTGCGACGAACGTGTTGGAGGCGCGCGCGCCCTTGAAGCAATAGAGATAGACAGTGGACGCCGGCGTGATGCCGACGGTCGCGCATTCTGCCAGGATCTCGTCCTTCGACTTGAAGCGCGGACCTTCGGCCGTCGGCTTCATCATGCGGTACCATTCCAGCCAGACGGCGCCGGGGATGCGGCCCTTGCGCGGGCAGTAATCCTTGCCGTAGGGCGAGGACGAGTCGCCGATCCATTCATCGACATCGCGCACGTCGAGCAGCACGATCTTTGGATCGCCGACAGCGGCGAGCATTGTTTTCGCATCGATGAGAATGCCGCCCGCCGCCGGATCGATGGCGAAGCCGCCCATCGCGGGCGCAGGCGTCTCGGTCGAGACCGGCATGCCCGCCGCCTTCCACGCATCGAGGCCGCCGTGCAGCACTTTCGCGCTGGGATAGCCGAGGAAGGTAAGCAGGTAATAGCCGCGGCAGGACTGGCCGAAACCGGAATTCATCGACTGCTCGTAGACGACAGCCGTTTCCTTGCCGGTCAGTCCGGCCTTGGCGAAGGCGTCCGCAAATTTCGCCTTCAGTTCGCTCATGCCGTCGGGCGTCGACATGGCGAGATAGGTGAAGATCTCATGCACATTCACGGCGCCGGGAATATGCCCGGCCGCATAGGCTTCCGGCGCGCGCGTGTCGATCACGACGGTCGGATTGGATTTCATGAAAGTCGCGAGTTCCGGGGCGGCGATCAGAACTTCTGTCATGAGGGACTCCGTTCGCTTGCAAACCGGCCGCCGACGGGGCGGCCGTTACCGGCGGGCTGGCCGGATCTCAATGCGCGGTATCGGCGAGCATCTTGCGAAGCTGCTTGGTCGCGGGCGTAACGATGGCGATGAACCAGGCCTCGCGCAGGCGACGCTGCGCGCGATGGGCCGCGACATAGCCGCGCGCGCCGCAATGGAGCATGGCCGCATTGGCGGCCGCGACGCTGGCGTCGCCGCCGGCGAGCCGCAGCTCGATGATGCGCCGCCAATAGGACATGTCTGTCTCGTAGGGCGTGCGGGCGAGATCCATGATCTCGGCTTCCATCTTGCCCAGCGCGTCCTCGAAATGTTCGGGCTGCTCCGGCAGGTAGGAATTGACGTGGCCGAGCGCTGGCCTGACTTCGCGCATCATGGCGATGCAGTCGCGAATGAGGCCGAAGGCCATGCCGAACTGCAGCAGCAGGAAGCCGGCGCGCACCTTCTTCACATAGCTCATCGCCTCATGCGACAGGACCATCGTGTCGGGAATGAAGGCGTCGCGGAACTGCACCGCGTAGGTGCCGGTGCCGTCCATTCCCAGGAATGGTTCGCAGGCTTTCAGCGTCACGCCGGGGCCGGCGCAATCTGCGAGCAACATGACGCGTTGGCCGTCTTCTTCGACTTCGCAGATCGAACCGAAGAGATGATCCGGCCCGAGATTGGATACCCAGGGCAACACGCCGCGCACGAGATAGCCGCCCTTCGTGCGCTTGGCTTTCAGGCGCAGCTGCTCGATCCCGTAGAAGGTCTTCATGGGATTGGAGAGGCCGGTGCCGCCGAGCTGCTGGCCTGAGCCGATGCGCGGCAGCAGGCGCGTGCGCAAGTCGACATTGTCGGTGTTGAGCACGTACCAGCCGAGCGTATCCTGGCACCAGGCCATGAAGCCGGTCGACGTGCAGGTCTGCGAGACGATCGACATATTGGCGATCGCCTCGCGCAGGTCGGCCTTGCCGTCGGGCGCGAGATGCGTCGACCACGCGCCCGCCTCGCCGAAGGCGCGAATCGTGTCGGCAGGGTAGAAACCCTTGTCGATCTCGGCGACCTGCGCGCTGAGTTCGGAGGTCGCGATCTTGCGCACCGCGTCGCGGATGGCCGTGGCGCCGGACAGCGCGGGCTTGTCGATTAAAGCTTCCTGAAGCGCCATGGCCGTTCCCCTCTTGTGGCTTTCGATCAGAGGCCGATTTCGAGGTTGACCGGACGGATGAAAGTGTTCGCCACCGGCGACCATTTGGTTACATGTGCAATGAGTTTTGCGATCTCGTCGGCGGAGACGCCGTCGCATTCCATGTCGACCTTGATGCGCACATCGGTGAAGCCGACCGGCTTCTCGCCGAGATCGCCCGTGCCCCAGACGCCGGTGATGTTGAGATCGCCCTCGAGCGCGAGCTCGAGCTTGCGCACGGTCCAGCCGCGATGCACGGCATTGGCGTGCAGGCCGACCGCAAGGCAGGAGCCGAGCGCCGCAAGCGAGGCTTCCGAGGGATTGGGCGCGGTGTCGTCGCCCAGCAGGCCCGGCGGCTCGTCGACAATGTAAGGCGCGAGGTTGCGGATGTAGTTGGCGTGACGGAACTTGCCTTCGGCGACCGTCTTGCACTTCAGCGTCTTGATGACCTGCGGATTGGCCTTGCCCGAGGCAATCAGGCCTTCCAGGCCGGCCTTGTCGATCGGCGCGAGACAACCAGTCGCGACAGGGGCGAGACATCCGGTGAGAACGACTTGTTCCTTGACCTCGGACATTTTTTTCCTCCATTTGGCAGTGTGAAGACGGACCGGTCTGTCTATTGCATGGAGCGTGCCAGAGGGATGGCGGAGGCGAGGGATGCGGATTTCCGGCGGGTTTTCGGAGCGGGCGATTTGCTTCGTCGCTGGCGGCGCCTGCTGGAACGTCATTCTGCCTTGCGATCGAACGGGACTTGCAGAAAGGAACGGCGCCCATGACGGCTGAAGTCTGCGCAATCGACACCGCGCTCGATGCGCCGCCGCGCGAGCGGCTGATCGGCGCGGCGACGCGGCTGTTCTGCTCGCAGGGCATTGCCGCCACCGGGATTGATACGGTTTTGCGCGAGGCGGGCGTCGCCAAGATGACGCTCTACAAGATATTCGGCTCGAAGGACCGGCTCGTGGAAGCCGTGCTGGAAGCGGAGGGCAGGCGCTGGCGCGACTGGTTCCTGCCTGCGCTGATGGCGGGCAAGGCCGCGCCAAGACGCAAGCTCGACCGTATCTTTCCGCTGCTGCGCGAATGGTTCGAGCGCGACGACTTCTTCGGCTGTCCCTTCATCAACGCGATCGGCGAACACGACAAGAGCGACCCGCGCCTGCGCGCGCTGGCGTTGCGCCACAAGGCCGCGGTGCTGGACGCGATCGCCCAGCTTGCCCGAGAGGCCGGTTGCGCCGACCCCGTCTCGCTGTCGCATCAGATCGGCCTGCTGATCGATGGCGCGATCGTCGCCGTGATGATCACGCGCGATCCGGCGCTCGCCGACGTCGCGGCGACAGCGTGCAGCGCGGTGATCGATCGCGCACTGCGCAAGGGCGGCGCGCGATCGGGCGGGTGATCGTCGCCCTGCGGCCGGGAACGGTTTGGCCGCAGACGGGTTCTCGTCTTCACAAGAGCCCGGGACATCATGAGAATTGCGCAGATCGCACCGCTGATGGAGGCCGTTCCGCCTCGGCTTTATGGCGGCACGGAGCGTGTCGTGTCATGGCTCTGCGAGGAACTCGTTGCGCTCGGCCATGACGTGACGCTGTTTGCGAGCGCTGATTCCGTCACCTCTGCGAGTCTCGTGCCCTGCGTTCCCGGCGCCTTGCGGTTGAACGCCGCGATTGCCGACTGGATTCCCTATTACATGATCATGCTCGATCGCTTGCGGCGGATGGCCGGCGATTTCGACGTGCTGCACTTCCATATCGACGCGCTGCACTTTCCGCTGTTTCACGGCGAAGCGCCGATGACGTTGACGACGCTGCACGGCCGTCAGGACATGGTGGAGTTGCGCGACCTCTACGCAAGCTTTCCAGACATGCCGCTCGTCTCGATCTCCGCGAGCCAGCGCAGGCCCGTGCCGGACGCGAATTTCGCCGCGACCATCCATCACGGCCTGCCGGACACACTGCATCGCCCGAACTTTGATCCCAAGGGTGGCTATCTCGCCTTTCTCGGCCGTATCTCGCCTGAAAAGCGCCCGGATCGAGCGATAGCCATTGCGGAGGCCGTCGGCCTGCCGCTGAAGATCGCGGCAAAGGTCGATCGTCAGGATCAGCGCTACTGGACGGAGACGATTGAGCCGCTGGTGCGCGGCCGCAATGTCGAATTCGTCGGCGAGATCGGCGAGCAGGAGAAATCGGAATTTCTGGGCAATGCGCTGGCCTTGCTGTTTCCGATCGATTGGCCTGAACCGTTCGGGCTTGTGCTGATCGAAGCGATGGCCTGCGGCACGCCGGTCCTCGCCTTCGATCGCGGTTCGGTCAGCGAGATCATCCGCGACGGCATTTCGGGCCGGCTGGTGACGTCGGTCGAGGAAGCCGTCGCCGCCATGCCCTCGCTTCTCGCGCTGGATCGCGGGCGCGTGCGGCAGGCGTTCGAGAGCGCATTCACTGCGCGGCGCATGGCGCTCGACTACGAGCGGCTCTATCGCGGCATTGTCGCGCGTCCGCAAATGGGCCGCGCGTTACGGGATGAGCCGCTCGCAAGCTAGGAGATCGATGTGCCTGCTTCCGACGCGCACCCGCGGGACGCACAGGACGAGATTGCGCCCAACACTATTACGGGCAGTCTCGACCAGCAGTCCGCAACCTCGTCCACCGGTGAGAATCGTACGCCGCGTACGCTCTATGCGCTCAAGAGCGGCGATCTTTTCGTCGTCGCGGATTCGCATGGCGACATAGTTGGCGACGGCGATGGGCTCTTCCTGAACGACACGCGTCTGCTGTCGTGTTTCCGGCTGAGACTTGCGGGCCGTGCGCCATCGCTTCTGTCTGCACGCGTGAGCGCGGACAACATGATCTTCACCAGCCACCTCACCAACACGCCATTGCCGCCGATCGGTGACGCGGCCTTTCCGGAAGGCGTCGTGCATATCGAACGCCAGCGCATGCTCGGCGAAGGGCGGATGCACGAACGCATCGCGCTGACCAATTTCGCCGCGACGCGTATTTCACTGCCGCTCGAACTCGAAATGGGTGCCGATTTCACCGACATGTTCGAAGTGCGCGGCATGACGCGCGCACGGCGCGGCGCCTCCCTGCCGCCACATGTCGACGGGCATTCAATTGTGTTTTCCTACGAGGGGCTGGACGGCGTAACGCGGCGGTCCGTCCTTGTCGCGTCGGCGCCGATCGCGGCTTTCGATGGGCGCATTGCGTGCTTTCCCGTCGTTGTCGAGCGTGGCGAAAGCCTCGTGCTTCATCTGGAGGTTTCCGCCGGCAGCGATGCCTCGCCCGCGGAGCCACGCTGGCGCCAGGCGACCGCGCGCGCGCGCCGCGCGGTACGGACGAAGGTCCACACAGGCGCGAGCCTTCGCGTGGGCAATCCGGTGTTCGACGAGTGGCTGTCGAAGTCGCGCGCCGATCTCGCGCTGCTGCGCACCAACCTCGACACCGGGCCCTATCCCTACGCGGGCATTCCCTGGTTCTCGACGCCGTTCGGGCGCGACGGACTGATCACCGCGATGCAGGCGCTGTGGTTCGATCCATCGCTTGCGCGCGGGGTGCTTGCCTTTCTCGCCAAGACGCAGGCGACGGAGACGTCCGCGTTTCGCGATTCGGCGCCCGGCAAGATCATGCATGAGATGCGGCGCGGCGAGATGGCCGATCTCTGCGAGATACCGTTCGGACGGTATTACGGGGGCGTCGATTCCACGCCGCTGTTCGTGATGCTGGCCGGCGCCTATGCGCAGCGCACGGGCGATCTCGCTTTCATCGAAACGATCTGGCCGGCGCTCGAACGTGCGCTCGGCTGGATCGAGGGAACAGGCGATTCCAATCGCGACGGTTTTGTCGATTATGCACGCGGACTGGGCACCGGGTTGGCGAACCAGGGCTGGAAGGACAGCAACGATTCCGTCTTTCACGCCGACGGCTCCGACCCCTCCGGGCCGATCGCGCTGGTGGAAGTGCAGGGCTATGTGTTTGCCGCCTATCACGCGATGGCCGATATGGCCGAGATGCGCGACGACACGGATAGCGCGGCGCGATATCGCGAGCGCGCCGAGACGATGCGCGCTGCGATCGAGCAGAGCTTCTGGCTCGAAGACGAAAAATTCTATGCGCTCGCGCTCGACGGGCAGCGCCGGCTCTGCGCGGTGCGCAGTTCCAATGCCGCGCATCTTCTGTTCGTCGGCGCGCCGTCGCGCGAGCGCGCGCGCAGTGTGATCGACGAGTTGCTCGGCAGCGCCTTTTTCAGCGGCTGGGGCGTGCGCACGCTGGCGACGGGCGAGGCGCGCTACAATCCGCTCTCCTATCACAATGGTTCTGTCTGGCCGCACGATACGGCGATCGCCGCCGCCGGCATGGCGCGCTACGGCGAGCGCGACGGCGTGGTCCGCATTCTCTCGGGCATGTTCGAGTCGGCGGTGCGTTTCGACATGCGGCTGCCCGAACTGTTCTGCGGCATCGAGCGCAAGGGCGCGGGCGATGCGCCGGTCGCCTATCCCGTCGCCTGCACGCCGCAGGCCTGGGCGGCGGGTTCGGCCTTCATGCTGCTGCAAGCCTGCCTCGGCGTCACCATCGACTTCCGACGCGGCATCCGTATTCGCCAGCCACGTTTGCCAGCGGGTGTCGATCTCCTGACGATTGGCGATCTTCAGGTGGGCGGCATGAAACACACGCTCACGTTCCAGCGCGTCGGCCCGAAGGTGGTCGTGTTCAGCGACCAGCATTTCAACGGTGCGGTTCCGCTCGTCACCAGCTAGTCAGGTCCGCACGATCGCATCTTCTTCCGCAGCCGCGCGGTCGGGCGTGTCCTCCTGCCAGCGGACGGAGCCGAGCGGGCGCTCGAGCATCCGTCGAATGCGCACGGGTTCTTCGCCGATGTGGAATTCGAGCGCGCGCGCATGCAGGGTTCGTTCGGAATCCGTTGGCCTGTTGCGCTGGCGGAGATAGTCGAGCCAGGTCGGGCAATGGTAGCGCTCCGTCCACAATTCGGGATCGGCGATATCGCGCGCGATCGACCAGCCATAGGCGCCGTTGCGCTGGCGCGAGTGCTGCACCTGTTGCATCAGCGCGTAGAACAGGCGCGCGCGCTTGGGATCGACGCGATATTCGATCTCGACGACGATAGGGCCGCTGCGGTCCGTCAGCTGCAGCCGCATTTCCGGATCTTCGAGCCATTCGGCCGTCAGTTCGTTGGCTGCGCGCACTTGCGGCATGCGCAGCCACAGGCCGAGCAGGGCCGAGAGAACGAGGCCGGCGCTGGAGATCAGCAGCGCTTCCGATACGCCAAAGGCGTTGGCGGTCGCGCCCCAGATCCAGGCGCCGAAAGCGATGCCGCCGGCAATCGCCGCCTGAAAGGCTGCAAGCGCGCGGCCAGCAACCCAGCGCGGCGCGGATAGCTGGATGCCGACGTTGAACAAGGTGACCGAGGCGGTCCAGCCTGCGCCGGAGACGAGCAGGGCGAGGCCGGTCACCCATTTGGAATTGCTGGCGGCAACGACAGCGACGCCTGCGCCCATTGTGATGACGCAGAGCCGCACCGCGCCCTCAGCGCCGACCAGCGAGCGCAGGTTCGACACGTTGAGCGCGCCAAGAACGGCGCCGAAGCCGAAGGCGCCGAGCATGAGACCGAAGTCGCGCGCATCGCCATGCAGCAGGTCGCGCGTGACGATGGGCAGGAGCGCGGAGACTGAGCCGCCGACGACGCCTGTGACGATGGTGCGCGCCAGCACGATGCGGATGGAAGGCGAGAAGGTGATGTAGCGAACGCCGGAGATAACGGCGCGCGCGAGCCGCTCCGGCGGCAGGCGCGCAGGCTCGAACGGCCGTTTCCACAGGAACAGCACGACCATCAGCGGCAGGTAGAACAGCGCATTGGTGGCAAATGCCGCCAGCGCGCCGAGCGCCGCGACGATGGCGCCGCCGATGGCCGGGCCGAAGCTGCGCGCGAGATTGTAGCTGATGCCATTGAGCGCGACGGCTGCGGCGAGGTCCTTCGGCGGCACCTGTTCGCCGACGGAGGCCTGCCAGGACGGGCCGAACAAGGCCATGCCGCTGCCGATGAGAAAGCAGAAGACGAGCAGCAGCGTCGGATTGAGAAGATGGAACCAGTCGAGCGCCGACATGGCGCAGGCGCCTGCAAATGCGATAGCGAGCGCGATGATGCCGACAATGCGGCGGTCGAACATGTCGGCGATGGCGCCGGCGGGGGCGGAGACCAGCGCGATCGGCGCCATCAGGCAGGCCTGAACGAGCGCCACCATCTGCGGCGACGAGGTCATTTCCGTCATCGCCCAGGCCGCGCCCACGCCCATGATCAGCAGGCCGAGATTGGAAAGAACGCTCGCGATCCAGATGCGCCGGAACACGGCATGGCCGAGCGGCGAGAAGATGCTGCGGCGCTCCGGCGCGGCTTTTGGTTCAGGTGTGCCGGTCATCGACCGCGAAGCTCAGGGTTTGATTTGTCCTGCTGCAATGTAGCGCAAGCCACGCGCCTATCGAGAGCAAATCGGCGCCTTCGTCACTGGGCTTGCGGCGGAGCCACTGTCGCCTCTGTCTGGCCGCTGGCGGCAAGGCCGCGGGCGACGAAGCCGGAAGCCTTCATCTCCTCGATGAAATCCCTGATGTAGCGTGCTGCCTCGGCGCGGGGTTTTGGCGTGGCCACGGCCTGGCTGATGGTCATGAAGCGGCCGGGCAGCATGCGCGTGGCGGAATGCGCGCGCGCATAGGCCTCGAGCGGCTGTCGGACGCCTGCGCAGACGTCGAGATCGTCCTTCAGAAAGAGGTCGATTGCGGCGGCCGATGTCGGCGCGCGCACGATCTGCGCCTGCTTCAGTTCGCGCGTGAGAAAGAGATCGTAGGTCGAGCCGCGGCCGGCGGCGACGCGGATGCCGGCGCGATCGACATCCTCCACCTTCTGCAGCGGCGAACTGGCGCGCACGAGATAGGCGCCCTCGATCAGGACATAGGGAGGCGAGAAGGCGATCTCCTCGGCGCGCTTGGGATCGATGGCGAGGAAGGCGACGTCCCAGCGATCCTGCTTCAGCGCATCGACCACGAATCCCGCGCCGTCAAATCCGACATAGGCGATTTCGACGCCGAGACGTTTGGCGAGTTCGCGCGCGAGATCGGCGGAGATTCCACGCGGCGCAGCGCCGTCCGTCGCGCGCTGCGCGAGAACGGGGTTGCCGTAGTTCATAGCGGCGCGCAGGCGGCCTGTGGGCGCGAGTTCCTTCAGAAGCGCGGGCGAAACGTCCGCCGCGCGGGCAAGGCTCGCGCAGCACGACAGCGCCAGCACAGCCAGCGTCGCCGATAGCGCGCGCCCCATGCGCATCACTGCGTGCAGGCGGCGCTTGCCGGCAGGAAGGCTTCGGACGCCTTGATGGCGCGCACGGGGGCGTAATAATCCCACGGCGCCTTGCTCTCGTCGGGCTTCTTCACGCGGTAGAGCATGAGGTCGTAGAGGACGCGGCCGTCCGCGCGCATCGTGGCGGGTTTGCCGAAATAATCGATCGGCGCGGCGCGCATCGCCTTGTTGACGGCGACCGCCTCGTCCGTGCCGGCCTTGTCGACCGCGCGCAGATAATGCGCGACGGCTGTGTAGATTTCGGCGTGGTTCTTGGACGGCATCATCTTGCGCTTCTCGAAGAAGCGCTTGGCGAAGGCGCGCGAGGCGTCGCTCTGGTCCCAGTAGAAACCGCTGGTGACGTTGAGGCCCTGCGCCGTGTTGAGGCTGAGCGCGTGAATGTCCTGGATGTAGACGAGGAAGGCGATCAGAGCCTGCTTGCCGTCTGCGCCGATCTTGAATTCATGCGCCTGCTTGATCTCGTTGACGAGATCGCCGCCAACGCTCGCAAGCCCGATCTTTTGCGCGCCGGAGGTCTGCGCCTGCAACAGCAGCGAGGAGAAGTCCGGCGCGTTGACCGGGTGCTTGGCCGCGCCCAGCACCTTGCCACCGGAGCCTTCGATCACTTCCGTCGCGTCGCGTTGCAACGCCGCGCCGAAGGCGATGTCGACGGTGACGAAATACCAGCTCTTCGGGCCATCGGCGGAGATGGCCTTGGCGGTGCCGGCGGCGAGCGCATGGCTGTCGTCGGCCCAATGGGTCGAGACCGGCGAACACCATTTGGAGGTGAAATCGCTAGTGGCCGATGCCGTGATCATGACAGTCCGGTTCTTTTCCTTCGCCAGTTGCTGCACGGCGGCGGCGATCGGCGTGACGGGCAGATCGACGACCGCGCTCACGTTCTCGGTGTCGAACCAACGTCGCGCGATGGAAGAGGCGATGTCGGGCTTGTTCTGCGTGTCGGCGTGGACGATCTCGACCTTTCGGCCCTTCACCGATCCGCCGAAATCGGCGACCGCCATTTCCGCGGCGAGGATGGAGCCGGGGCCGGCGGAATCTGCATATGGCCCGGATTCGTCGGTCAGGACGCCGATCCGCAGCGGCCCCGTAGTCTGCGCAAGAGCGGGCGCTGCGGCGGAAAGCGCGGCGAGCGCGACGAAAGCGGACAAATGAGTGCGGACCGACATGGCTCCTCCCGGAGATTTCTGGCGCCGCCTTGGCTGGCGGTCTGGCGCAACTATAGCTCGAATTGGCGGGCGCGCTATTTTGCTGCGCCCTGTTTCGTCGTGCCCGGCTTTGCCGCGGCCGTGGCTATGGCCTGGCGCAGGACAGCGCGGTCGCCGATGTGGTTGGCGAGAATGAGAATGAGCTTGCAGTTCATCATTTCCGCCTCGGCGTCGGTCATGTCGCGCTGGCTGTCGATCAGCTCCTGATAGAAGCCGTCGGGATCGGGGATGTTGGGCGAGAGGTTGATCATGATGCGTCTCTTGTTCAATCTGAAATCTTCATCCTGAGGAGCGGGCGAAGCCCGCGTCTCGAAGGATGGCAACGCCCCCTGCACCGGCCATGCTTCGAGACGCGCCTTGCAGGCGCTCCTCAGCATGAGGGCGCGGGGTGTGGCTCACGCTGCGCAGGCGCGGGCGATCGCTTGCACGATCTTCTTTTCGTCAAAACTGCGCCAGCGCGCGGCGACATGCTGGTCGGGGCGGATCAGATAGATAGTGCCGGGCCTCGCGTCATAACGCTCGGCCAGCAATCCCTTCGCGTCGGTGAAATCCACGCCCACGGTTTTCACCCTCGCGTGAATCCTGTTCCATGCCACGTGGCCCGCTGGCGGTTTGTCGCCGAAGGCGATGATTGTAAAGCCGTCGTCGAGTTGCTTCAGAAACCAGTCCGGCCTGCCGTTCGCGGATACGGGGGCATCGGCGCAATTCACGCCCGGTGCCATCTTGCCCGTGAAGGCCTCTTCGTCCGGCGTATTGAGCGAGGAATGAACATAAGGCGTTGGCGTCGAGAGGCGGCCGGAATTCACGAGCGGACGCGCAAACGCATAGTCCTCCGAGAGTTCCAGCACGGCGTCGCGGAAGCGGCGGCTGACATTCGTCTTCGGCGTGATGAAATCGGTCGAGCGCGTCGAGTTCAGGAGATTGTCGTCGGCGGCAAAGGCGCGCTCCTCGTGATAGCTGTCGACCAGCGAAACGGGCGCTGCGCCCTCCATCACCAGCTTCAACTTCCAGCCGAGATTGTCGATGTCCTGCACGCCGGTATTGGCGCCGCGTGCGCCGAAGGGCGAGACCTGATGCGCGGCATCGCCTGCGAAGAGCACGCGACCGTAACGGAACTTGTCGATGCGGCGGCAGGCGAACTGATAGACCGAGACCCATTCCAGTTCGAATTCGGCATTCTCGCCGAGCATGGCGCGCACGCGGGGGATGACCTTTTCGGGCTTCTTCTCTTCCTCGGGATCGGTGTTCCAGCCGAGTTGGAAGTCGAGCCGCCAGACATCGTCCGACTGCTTGTGCAGCAGGGCCGACTGGTTGCGATGGAAGGGCGGATCGAACCAGAACCAGCGCTCGGTCGGGAATTCCGCCTTCATCACGATATCGGCGATGAGAAAGCGGTCCTGGAAAAAGTGACCGCTGAATTCCGCGCCGACCATCTTGCGCGTGTCGGAATTGGCGCCGTCGCAGGCCACGACCCATTCGGCTTCCATCTTGAACACGCCGTCAGGTGTCTCGACGGTCAGGATGGCGTGGTCTTCTTCCTGATGGATGGAGATGACCTTGTGCTTCCAGCGCAGCTCGACGTTCGGCAGCGCCTTGCTTTCCTGAATCATGAATTCTTCGAGATAATATTGCTGCAGGTTGATCATGGCCGGCATCTTGTGGTCGGCCTCGGGCAGCAGGTTGAACGTGTAGCGCAGGTCGTCGCCGAAGAAGACCTTGCCGACGTTCCAGCTCACGCCCTTTTCCACCATGCGTTCGCCGCAGCCGAGTCGGTCCCAGATTTCCAGCGGCCGCTTGGCGTAGCAGACCGCGCGCGAACCGACAGAGACGGTGTCATTGTCGTCGAGCACGATCGTGCGGATGCCGCGCTTGCCGAAATCGAGTGCGGCCGTGAGGCCGATCGGACCCGCGCCGATCACGACGACCGGATGGCGTACGACGGCGCCTTCGCGCTGTTCCTTCGACTGGACGTAGGGAAATTTCGGATAGGTGTAGGTTTGCATCATTGCTGGCGCTCCTCCCCGAAGCGTCATGTTTCACACCCTATCTTCATCCTGAGGAGCGGGCGAAGCCTGCGTCTCGAAAGATGGCCGGGTCAGGAAGCGTGTTTTTGCCATCCTTCGAGACGCGATGCTGCGCATCGCTCCTCAGGATGAAGTGTCGGGGGCGATTTTTCACGCCTTGCCGAATTCCTTTTCGTGCAGCCAGGCGGTGTGGCGCGGCGGCTTCTTGGTTACGGCCCATTCCTCGATCATGTCATGGGCGACCGACTTCATGCGCGCCATTTCTTCCGGATTGGTGGTCCAGGTCGCGACTTCGAGACGATGTCCCGAGGGGTCAAAGAAATAGATCGACTTGAAGATCGTGTGATCGGTCGGGCCGACGACATCGAGGCCGGCCTTCACCGCGCGGTCGCGAATTTCCTCGAGTTCGGCGAGTTCCTTCACCTGGAACGCGATATGCTGCGTCCATTCCGGCGTGTTGGGATCGCGGCCCATGGGCGGCGAGTTCGGCAGTTCGAAGAAGGCGAGAATATTGCCCATGCCGGCGTCGAGAAAGATATGCATGTAAGGATCGGGCGCCTTGGTGGAGGGCACGTGATCCTCGGCGATCGCGCCGAGCAATTCCATGCCGAGCACGCGGCCATAGAAGTCGACCGTCTCCTTGGCGTCGCGGCAGCGATAGGCGACGTGATGGATTTTCTCGATTGACATGGCCGTTCTCCCTGAGCGATCCTCATATAGTAACAGATGTTACTAATAATGCAAGCCGGGCGATCCGAAAAGTTTCGGGCCGCGGTGTTTTGCGATGCAACAGAAATCGTGCATTCTGGCCCAATCCGGCCGGCGGGAGTCGGCGGCGGCCGACGGGGAGCGATCCGGTAACAGATGACGGGAAGCGCCGAGCTAACATCCGCGATGCTGGAGCCCCTGCGGGGCGCCGCCGAGGAATCAGAGCTCGCGCGCTCGCTCGCCTATCGCCTCGTCGTTCTGGCAGAGCGGGTCTCGCGCGCGATCGCCGACACTTATGAAGAGACGTTCGAACTCACGCGTCCGGAGTGGCGCGTGCTGGCTGCGCTCGCGGCCAACGGCGCCATGGCCGCGAAAGAGCTCGGGCCCTATTCGACGCTGGACAAGATGCAGGTGAGCCGCGCCATCCAGGGCCTGGAGGCGGCAGGCTATGTCGAGCGGCGGCAGGACGAGAGCGACAAGAGGTCGAACATCCTGCGGCTGACGCCCGGCGGCGCTGCGCTCTACCGGCAGATCCGGCCGCGTGTTGCGGCGCGCGAGGCCGAGATTCTGGCCGCGCTGAGCCCGCAAGAACGCGTCGCGCTGGGCGACATGATCGGCCGCCTGCGCGAGCAGGTGGAGACTCTTGGCGCAATGCGCTGAGGCGGAAGGGAACTGCTGATGGCGAGCGAAAGCCGGGGCGTGCAATCGATCGAGGTCGGCGGGCGCATCCTGTCCGCGCTCGCGTCTGCGGGACGGCCACTGATGCTGCGCGACGTCGCTAACCTCGCCGAGGTCGCGCCCGCGCAGGCGCACGCCTATCTCGTGAGTTTTCGCAAGATCGGCCTGGTGGAGCAGGATGCGCAATCGGGTCTCTACCGCGTTGGGCCGTTTGCGCTCCAGCTTGGCCTCGCGCGTCTGCGGGCAGTCGATGCGCTGAAGCTGACAGGCGCCGCGGTGCCGGGCTTTGCCGGCGAGATCAATCTGATGGTGACGGTCACAGTCTGGGGCTCGTTCGGGCCGACGATCGTGCAGGTTCTGGAAGGGACGCGGCAGGTGCACGTGAATCTGCGCGCGGGCGCGGTCTATTCTCTGACCGGCACGGCGACGGGCCTCGTCTTCGGCGCCTTCCTGCCCAAGGCGACGGTGCAGTCGCATCTTGATAGCGTGCGCGGCGAGGATCACACCGGCCGCATCGGCGCCGAGGTCGATGACGAGGCCTTCGGCAAGGCGATCGTCGACGTGCGGCGGCGCGGCTATGCCGTGGCGAAGGGTTCGCCGATCCCCGGCGTCAATGCGCTGAGCGCGCCGGTTTTCGATCACAGCGGCCAGTTGCAGCTTGTCATCACAGTCATCGGCCCGGCGGCGTCGGTCGATATCGCGCCCGAAAGCCCGCTCGCGCGGCGATTGCTCGCCTTCACCGGCGGCCTGTCGAAACAACTCGGCTACGACGTGCAGACGGACGGTTCGCCGTTCCTGCGGGTGGTGAAGGGCTGATTCCGAAGCGATTTGTGGCGCAGCCGACAATGAGGGCTACAGAATGCCCAATCGCATAAGACAAATGGTTTCGCTATTTGCAAATTTGACTTGAGTCCAGGGCATTCTCAGGTTATGAATTCAATGCGGGCGAATTCCTACGCTATTTGCGTAAGCGCTTCCGCGACATTCGAGAGGTTCGCAGGCCACGCGCCCGAACCCGCAGGGAGACAGCGATGACCGGCTTCGCCAGCACCAAGGATCTTGCCGACAAGATCGTCAGCTTCGACGAGCTGGGCGAGGGCCTGTACGGCTATACCGCCGAGGGCGATCCAAATTCCGGCGTGGTGATCGGGCCCGACAGCGCTCTGGTCGTCGACGCGCAGGCGACGCCTGAGATGGCGACGGACGTGATCGCGCGCGTCGCCAAAGTCACCGACCGACCAGTGAAGCATATCGTGCTCACGCATTATCACGCGGTGCGCGTGCTGGGCGCATCCGGCTATGCGGGCGCCGAGATTATCGCTTCCGATGTCACCCGCGGGCTGATCGTCGAGCGCGGCAAGCAGGATATGGACAGCGAGATCGGCCGGTTTCCGCGCCTGTTCCGCGGCAAGGAGAGCATTCCAGGCCTGACCTGGCCGCATGTTGTCTTCCACAAGAAGATGACGCTGTGGATGGGCGAGCGCGAAGTGCAGATCATTCACGTCGGGCGCTCGCATACGGCTGGCGACACTGTGGTCTGGCTGCCGAAGGAGCGCGTGCTCTACGCGGGCGACACGGTGGAATTCGGCGCGACGCCTTATTGCGGCGATGCGCATTTCAAGGACTGGCCTGCGACGCTCGCCGCGATCCGCGCGCTGAAGCCCGTGAAACTCGTGCCCGGCCGCGGCCGCTGCCTTGTCGGCGAGAAGGAAGTGGCCGAGGCGATCGCCGGCACCGACAGCTTCACCTCGGATCTCTACGCCATTGCCCGCAAGGCCGTCGCCGACGGCAAGGATCTCAACGCGACGTACAAGCTCGCCATGAGCGAGATGAAACCCAAATATGGCCATTGGGTCATCTTCGAACATTGCATGCCGTTCAATGTTTCGCGCGCCTACGACGAGGCGAAGGGCCTCGACCATCCGCGCATCTGGACCGCGGAGCGTGATGTCGACATGTGGCGCGCGCTGGAAGGCGCGCAGCCGATCAAGTCAGCCGAAGTGCATTCCTGAACAAGGGAGGGAGCGCCATGACGAAGCCGTTCAAGACCGACGCTGCGTCAAGACCCGCGACCGCGACGCCCGAAGGCTACATGCCGGGCTTCGGCAACGGCTTCGAGACCGAGGCGCTGCCGGGCGCGCTGCCGATCGGACGCAACTCGCCGCAGCGCTGCGCTTACGGGCTCTACGCCGAACAACTCTCCGGTTCGCCGTTCACCGCGCCGCGCACAACCAACGAGCGCTCGTGGCTCTACCGCATCCGCCCGACCGTCGCGCATTGGGGCGCGTTCAAAAAGATCGACTCCGGTCAATGGCGCACGGCGCCATGTGCGGAAGTGGAGATTGCGCCTGCGCCGCTGCGCTGGGACCCGATCCCGCTGCCCGACAAGCCGCTGTCGTTTCTCGACGGCGTGCACACGATGACGACTGCCGGCGACGCCGGCGCGCAATCGGGCATGGCGACGCATGTCTATCTCGTCACGCGCTCGATGCAGGACGAATATTTCTACAATGCTGATGCCGAAATGATGTTCGTTCCGCAGGCGGGCGGGCTTCGCCTGCGCACGGAATTCGGCGTCATCGACATCGAGCCCGGCGAAATCTCGGTCATTCCGCGCGGCGTGAAAATCTGCGTCGAACTGCGCGACGGACCGGCGCGCGGCTATCTCTGCGAGAATTACGGCGGAGCCTTCACCCTGCCGGAACGCGGACCGATCGGCGCGAATTGTCTCGCAAACCAGCGCGATTTCTACACGCCTGTCGCCGCTTACGAGGATCGCGAGGCGCCGTCGCATCTCGTCGTGAAATGGGGCGGCTCGCTTTGGCGCGCCGAGATCGGCCACTCACCGCTCGACGTCGTGGCATGGCACGGCAATTACGCGCCGTATAAATACGACCTGCGCCGCTTCTCGCCAGTCGGGCCGATCCTCTACGATCACGCCGACCCCAGCATCTTCACCGTGCTGACCTCGCCCTCGGAAACGCCGGGAACCGCGAACATCGATTTCGTGATTTTCCCCGAGCGCTGGCTGGTGGCGGAAAATACGTTCCGTCCGCCCTGGTACCACATGAACGTGATGAGCGAATTCATGGGGCTGATCTACGGCGTCTACGACGCCAAGACCGGCGGCGGTTTTGCGCCGGGCGGCATGAGCCTGCACAACACGATGCTGCCGCACGGGCCCGATCTGCGCGCTTTTGAAGATGCGAGCGCGGTCGATCTGAAGCCGCATAAGCTGACGGGCACAATGGCCTTCATGTTCGAGACGCGCTTCATGCAGCGCGTGACGAAATTCGCCGCAGAGGCGCCGCAGCTGCAGAAGGATTATCAATCCTACGGCGGCGCGCTGGCCAAGCATTTCGATCCTACCAAGCCCTGATCCAATCTTCGTGAAGGACGTCATGCCGCAGATCGACGCCACACATGCGCGCGAGCTCGAAAGCTGGGTCGCGAGCGCCAATGGCCATCCAAATTTTCCAATCCAGAACCTGCCATTCGGCGTGTTCGCGCCGCGCGGCGGTTCGCCGCGATGCGGCGTGGCAATCGGCGACGACATTCTCGATCTGCGTGCGCTGGCCGAAGCCGACCTGCTAGACGGCGCAGCGCAGACAGCATGTGCGGCTTGCGCCGGGCCAACGTTGAACGACTTTCTCGCGCTCGACCCTGATGCGCGAAAGGCGCTTCGCGCGGGACTGAGCAAGCTTCTTTCGAAGGATTCGACGCCGCATCCGGGGCTGCTGCATCGCGCTGACGAATGCACGCTGCTGCTGCCCGCCAAGATCGGCGACTATACGGATCTCTATGCCGGCATTCATCACGCGACCCAGGTTGGCCTGCTGTTCCGGCCGGACTCGCCGCTGATGCCGAACTACAAATGGGTGCCGATCGGATATCACGGCCGCGCATCGTCGGTGCGGCCGAGTGGCGAGAGCGTGCGCAGGCCGAACGGCCAGCGCAAGGCGCCCGACGCTTTCGCGCCGACATTCGGCCCGTGCGAGCGGCTCGATTTCGAACTGGAAATGGGCGTGTGGGTCGGCGGGCACAACGAACTCGGCGCGCCCGTGCCGATCGCAGGGGCGTCCGACCGTATTGCGGGTTTCTGCCTGCTCAACGACTGGTCCGCGCGTGACGTGCAGGCCTGGGAGTACCAGCCGCTCGGTCCGTTTCTCGCCAAGTCGTTCCACACGACGGTCTCGCCGTGGATTGTCACGGCCGAAGCGCTCGCGCCGTTCCGCGCGCCGGCCATGGCGCGCCCTGCCGAGGACCCGCGGCCGCTGCCTTACCTCGACGATGCGACGGATCAGCAAGAAGGCGGGCTCGGCCTCGAACTCGAAGTCTATCTGACGACGGCGCAGATGCGCGCCAAGGGTCTCGCGCCGCATCGCCTGTGTCTCGGCGATGCGCGCAATCTTTACTGGACGCCGGCGCAGATGGTGGCGCATCACGCGTCCAACGGTTGCAATCTCGGCGCGGGCGACCTGCTGGGCACGGGCACGATCTCGGCGCCGCAGAAGGGCGCCTTCGGTTCGCTGCTCGAAGAAACGAATGGCGGCCGGGAACCGATCACGCTCGAAAGTGGGGAGACGCGGACGTTCTTGCAGGACGGCGACGAAATCATCATGCGCGCGCACGGCAAGCGCGCGGGCTTCGCGTCGATCGGCTTCGGTGAATGCCGTGGCGTGATCGCGCCGGCGCCGACGATCTGACGCATAGCCCAACACGATGACAAGAGGCGCGAAGCGCCCAACCAATAAACCGGAGGAAATGATGAAGAAGATTGCTCTCGCATGCGCCTTGTCCGCGCTGATGACATCAAGCGCGCTCGCGCAAAGCGCCGAGCCGTTGCGCGTCGGCGTTCTGACCGACCTCACCAGCTGGGGCCGTGACAATTCCGGTCCGGGTTCGGTTGAAGCCGCGAAAATGGCGGTCGAGGAATTCGGCCCGACCGTGCTCGGCCGCAAGATCGAGATTATGTCGGCCGATCATCAGATGAAGCCCGATGTCGGCATGTCGGTCGCGCGCTCCTGGATCGAGCGCGACAATGTCGCTGCTATCGTCGACGTGCCGAATTCGGCGATCGGCATCGCCATTCACAATCTGGCGAAAGAGAAGAACAAGATCGCATTGCTCTCGGGCGCCGGCTCCAGCGCGATCACCGACGAACTCTGCAGCCCCAACACTGTGCATTTCACCTACGACACTTATGCGCTCGCCAAGGTGACGGGCGCCGCCATCGCCAAGGAAGGCGGCAAGAACTGGTTCTTCATCACCGCCGACTATGCTTTCGGCCATCAGCTCGAACGCGACGCGACCCGCTTCATCAAGGAATATGGCGGCACTGTCGTCGGCGGCGTGCGACACCCGACCAATACGGCGGATTTCTCCTCGTTCGTTTTGCAGGCGCAAACCTCGAAAGCCGATGTCATCGGCTTCGCCAATGCGGGGCAGGATACCGACAACGCCATCAAGCAGGCCGGCGAATTCGGTCTCGGCAAGGATCACAAGCTCGCCGGTCTCCTGATGTTCGACACCGACGTGCACGCGATCGGCCTCAAGGCCGCGCAGGGCACGTATATGACCACCGCATCCTACTGGGACATGAACGATTCCACGCGCGCCTGGTCGAAGAAATTCATGGAGCGCAACAAGATTGCGCCGTCCATGATCCACACGGGCGTCTATGGCGCCGTCTTACATTACCTGAAGGCAGTGAAGGCGGCGGGCTCCGACGACACGGCGACCGTGATGGCCAAGATGCGCGAAATTCCGATCGAGGACACGTTCGTGCACGGCGGCAAGCTGCGCGAGGATGGTCGCGTGCTGCGCGACATCTATCTCGCCCGCGTCAAGAAACCAGAGCAATCGAAGGGTCCGTGGGACTATCTGGAGATCCTGCAGACGGTGAAGGGCGAGGACGCGTTTCGGCCCGTGTCCGAATCCAAGTGCCCGCTGCTGAAGAAGTAAGAGTTAGTCATGAGCGACATGCAGGAATACGATGTCGTCGTCGTCGGGTCCGGCTGCGGCGGCATGTCCGCCGCCGTCACCGCGGCGCATGCGGGGCTGAAGGTTCTCGTCGCCGAGAAGGGCGAGAAATTCGGCGGCACGACGGCGCGCTCCGGCGGCTGGCTGTGGATTCCCGGCACGTCGCTCGCCAGGGCCTGGGGCATCGAGGAGAAGGAAGGCGAGGCGCTGACCTATATGCGCCACGAGGCCGGCAATGCCTTCGACAGCGCGCGCGTGGAGGCTTTCCTCGCGCGCGGGCCGGAGGCGGTGGATTTCTTCGTCGCCAAGACCTCGCTGAAGTTCGACATGCCGCTGGTGTTTCCCGACTATCACGCGGAGGCGCCAGGCGGCACGCAGGGCGGGCGCTCGATGGTCACGCGTCCGATGGATGCGCATGAACTGGGGCCGTGGTTGCCGAAGCTCGGCGCGCCGCTGCCGGAACTCACCGTGTTCGGCATGATGCTCGGCTCCGGCAAGGAGATCGTGCATTTCATGCGCGCCGCGCGTTCGGTGACGTCGGCCGCCTATGTCGCGAAGCGCCTGACCAAGCACGGCATCGACGTCTTGAAGAACGGGCGCGGCATGACGCTGACCAACGGCAATGCGCTCGCGGGTCGGCTGGCGAAATCGGCCTTCGATCTCGGCGTGGAGCTGCGGCTGGAATCGCCGGCGCGCGAATTGATGGTCGAGAATGGCCGCGTCGTTGGTATCGTTCTGGAGACGGGAGGCAAGCGCGTGTCGGTGCGCGCGAAGCGCGGTGTCGTGCTTGCCTGCGGCGGGTTTCCGCACGACAAGGCGCGGCGCAAGGAGCTGTTTCCGCATGCGCCGAGCGGCGCGGAACATTATTCGCCGGGGCCGGAAACGAATGTCGGCGACGGATTGCGCATGGCGGAGGCTGCCGGCGCGGTTGTCGATTCCAACCTGCCGCATGCGGCAGCCTGGGTGCCGGTGTCGATCACCACGCGCAAGGATGGATCGAAAGGCGTGATGCCGCATTTCATCGATCGCGCAAAGCCGGGCGTGATTTCCGTCACGCGCAACGGCAAGCGGTTCGGCAACGAGGGCGACAGCTATCACGACTTCGTGCAGGCGATGAACGAGGCCTGCGCCGACGAGCAGGAGAAGACCGCGTTCCTGATCTGCGACCATCGCACGCTGCGCCGCTACGGGCTCGGCTGCGTCGCGCCGTTCCCGATGCCGCTGAAGCATCATCTATCGACCGGCTATCTCAAGCGCGGCGCGACGTTGCGCGAACTCGCGCAGCAGATCGGCGTCGATGCAGGCGCTTTGGAAGAGACGGTGCAGGACTTCAACGGACCGGCGCGAGAAGGCCGCGATCCCGCGTTCGGCAAGGGGTCGAAGGCCTACAACCGCTATCAGGGCGATGCGCTGCACGGGCCCAATCCCTGCATCGCGCCGATCGAGAACGGGCCGTTCTATGCGATCCAGGTGGTGATCGGCGATCTCGGCACCTATGCCGGTCTCGTCGCCGACGAACAAGCGCGCGTGCTCGACCGCGACCGCAGGCCGATCCCCGGCCTCTATACGGCAGGCAACGACATGGCGAGTATCATGGGCGGCAATTATCCGGGTGCCGGCATCACGCTCGGGCCGGCGCTGACCTTCGGTTATATTGCGGGCCGGTCGCTCGCGGAGGCCGCAGCGTGAGCGCGGTCTTCTCTGACTGGATTCTCGAGGGGCGCGTCGCGCTAGTGACAGGCGCGGGGCAGGGCAACGGCCGCGCCATCGCGCTCGGCCTCGCCCGGCACGGCGCGACTGTGGTCGTCACCGACATCGACGGCGCCAAGGCTCAGGCGACGGCCGATCTCATTCGCGTCGAGCAGCGCAAGGCGCTGGGCCTCGCGCTCGACGTGACCGATCCTGCCGCCTGCGCCGCGCTGGCCGCGCGGGTGCAGAAAGAGGTCGGCGACATCGGCATTCTCGTCAACAATGCCGGCATCATCATCCGCGAGACCATCGATTCGCCGCGCGCAGTCGAAAACTGGCGCACGACGATGGACGTCAATCTCAACGGCGTCTTCAACGTCACCCATGCCTGTCTCGCGCAGCTGCGGGCGACGCGCGGATCGATCATCAATTTGGGCTCGATCGCGTCCTTCGTGGGCGTGGCTGATACGCTCGGCTATTCGCCCTCCAAGGGCGGCGTGAAACTGCTGACGCAGGCGCTGGCCCGCGAACTCGGCCGGGATGGGGTGCGGGTCAATGCGTTGGCGCCGGGGGTGATCGAGACGCCGATGACCGAAACGACCCGCAACGATCCGGCGCGACTTGCCGGATTTCTGGGGCGCACCCCGCTCGGCCGGGTGGGGCAGCCGGAGGAGCTTGTGGGGGCGGTCGTGTTTCTGGCGTCGGATATGGCTTCGTATATTTCTGGCGCGATTTTGCCGGTGGACGGCGGATTTCTGGCGGCGTAATGGGCATTTTCCCTTCTCCCCGCGCGCAAACCGGGTGCTCC
>Ga0209023_10001393_pt1 | contig 32540 bp, 30 predicted proteins | sample LakOneMetagenome_FD_187468 | JGI IMG/M metagenome (GOLD analysis project Ga0209023, IMG submission 187468) | Freshwater and sediment microbial communities from Lake Erie, Canada (SPAdes) (version 2) | ecosystem: Environmental > Aquatic > Freshwater > Lentic | place: Lake Erie, Canada...
CGGCCGCCATGGCGGGTGCCGTCTCCGGCTTGACCATCAGCGCGCGCATGCCGTCCGGCACGAAAAGCACAAGGTTACGGGGGCGGTCGTTCTGCGCGAAAGCCTTCTCAGCGAGAATTGTGGCGTTCGATAAGGTGAGGGCACAGGTGGCCATAAGTAAAATTGTGCGGCGCATGGAATTTCCCTTGTCTGAGCCAGTTTTTTGTTAAGGCAGTAAGCCGGAGGCCAGTACAGATGTAGTTTCCCTGTGCAACGGAATTGTTACAATCCCCCGCACGTGCCAAATAGACGTTACTGGCGACCATTGGCCCCACTCTCAAGACAAGAAGATCAAGCAAAATCTCATGTTCAAGAAAATCCTGATCGCCAATCGTGGCGAAATCGCCTGCCGGGTTATCAAGACCGCGCGCCGCATGGGCATCAAGACGGTGGCCGTTTATTCCGATGCCGACCGCGATGCGCTCCATGTCGAGATGGCCGATGAGGCGGTCTTTATCGGTCCGCCACAGGCCGCCGAGAGCTATCTCGTGATGGACAAGATCATCGAGGCATGCCGCCAGACCGGCGCGGAAGCGGTGCATCCAGGTTACGGGTTTCTTTCAGAGCGTGAAGCGTTCCCGCGCGCGCTGGAAGCGGCGGGCATCGTGTTCATCGGGCCGAATCCCGGTGCTATTGCCGCGATGGGCGACAAGATCGAATCCAAGAAGGCCGCGGCGAAGGCAAAGGTCTCGACGGTGCCGGGTCATCTCGGTGTGATCGAAGACGACAAGCATGCGGTCAAGATCGCCGACGAGATCGGCTATCCGGTCATGATCAAGGCGTCCGCTGGCGGCGGCGGCAAGGGCATGCGCATCGCGCATTCGCGCGATGAAGTCGCGGAAGGCTTTAGCCTCGCAAAGGCGGAAGCAAAGGCGTCGTTCGGCGACGACCGCGTGTTCATCGAAAAGTTTATTGTCGATCCGCGTCACATTGAGATTCAGCTTCTCGGCGACAAGCATGGCAACGTGATATATCTCGGCGAGCGCGAATGTTCGATTCAGCGCCGCAACCAGAAAGTGATCGAAGAAGCGCCATCGCCGCTGCTGGACGAAGCCACGCGCCGCAAGATGGGCGAGCAGGCGGTCGCGCTCGCAAAGGCGGTGAACTACGATTCCGCAGGCACGGTCGAGTTCGTCGCCGGTCAGGACAAGAGTTTCTACTTCCTCGAGATGAATACGCGCCTTCAGGTCGAGCATCCGGTGACCGAACTCATCACCGGCATCGATCTGGTCGAGCAGATGATCCGCGTGGCCGCAGGCGAAAAACTCAGCATCGCCCAAAAGGATGTGACGTTGACCGGCTGGGCCGTCGAGTCGCGCGTCTATGCCGAAGACCCGTTCCGCAATTTCCTGCCGTCCATTGGTCGGCTGGTGAAATACCGTCCACCCGCCGAGAGCAAGGTCGGCGACATCACCGTGCGCAATGATACCGGCGTGCAGGAAGGAGGCGAGATTTCGATCTACTACGATCCGATGATCGCTAAGCTGGTGACGCATGCGCCGTCACGGGCTGCCGCCATCGAGGCGCAGTCGCAGGCGCTTGATGCGTTTTATGTCGACGGCATTCGTCACAACATCCCGTTTCTGTCGGCGCTGATGAATCATCCGCGCTGGCGCGAAGGCAATCTCTCCACCGGGTTCATCGCTGAGGAATTCCCCAAGGGCTTCGGGCCGCGCACGCCGGAAGGTGAGACCGCGCATCGCATGGCCGCCGTCGCGGCTGCGATTGATCTCATTCTAGGTGAGCGCAAGCGGCAGATTTCGGGGCAGCTCAACGGTCGCGCCATCGTCCGCGAAAGCCGCCGTGCGGTCTGGCTGGATCGCAACGAGGTGCTGCTCGAAGTCGCGCGAGACGGTGAAGGCATTGCGGTCCGCCTTGTTGGCGCTGACGGCAATCTCGGACAAGCGGTGAAACTGGTTTCAAGCTGGAAGCCGGGCGATCCGGTCTGGCAGGGCACTATTGCCGGCCATCCGGCAGTTGTGCAGGTCCGTCCGATTCAAAACGGCTTCCGGCTCGCCTATCAGGGCTACGAGTTGCCGTTGCAGGTGTTCACAGAGAACGAAGCGGCTGCGGCGCGGCTGATGCCGGTGACCTCATCGGCGGACACCGGCAAGAAGGTGCTGTGCCCGATGCCGGGTCTCGTGATTTCGATTGCCGTCACAGAAGGACAGGACGTGAAGGCGGGAGAAACGCTCGCTGTCATCGAAGCGATGAAAATGCAGAACGTGCTGCGCGCCGAGCGCGATGGCGTGGTGAAGAAGATCGCCGCGCAGCCGGGCGCGACGCTCGCCGTCGATGCACTGATCCTCGAGTTTGCATAATGACGCCGCAGGATAAACGCGAGGCGTTCCGCGCCATTCTCTCGGGCAAGGACGTCGTCCGTCCGGGGTCGGTCTATGACCCGATTTCCGCGCGTATCGCGGAAGACATCGGCTTTGAACTCGGTCTGCTCGGCGGCTCCGCCGCGTCGCTGACGATCCTCGGCGATCCGGACCTCGTGCTCATCACGCTGTCCGAATTGGCGGAGCAGGTTCGCCGCATCTGCCGCGCGGGAAATATTCCGGTGCTGGTCGATGCCGATCACGGCTACGGCAACGCGCTCAACGTCCGCCGCACGGTGCAGGAATTGGAAGCCGCGGGCGCTGCTGGTCTGACAATAGAAGATACTCTATTGCCGCAGGCTTACGGGCAGGCGAAGCCGCAGTTGATTTCACTTGATGAAGGCGTCGGCAAGATGAAGGCCGCGATCGGTGGCCGCTCTGATCTGTCGCTGGTGATCGTGGGCCGCACCGGTGCGGCATCGATTTCAAACATCGACGATACCGTCGCGCGCGCGAAAGCCTATGAGGCCACTGGCGTCGATGCGCTATTCTTCACTGGCTTGAAAACGCGCGCTGAACTGCAGGCCATCGCAGCGGTGACAAAACTCCCCATCATCATGGGAAGCGCCGACGGAGAACTGGCCGACACGACATTTCTCGCCAGCCAGCGTGTGCGTGTCGCCAATCAGGGCCATGCGCCTATCGCAGCCGCCACACAAGCCGTCTATGACACGCTGAAGGCCTTGCGCGATGGCGTCGCGCCGAAAGACCTTAAGGGATTGCCGTCCGCAGACGTCACCAATCGCGTGATGCGCGATGTGGATGCGAAAGCGCGCATCGCCGATTTTCTCGGGTTGAAGAAGTAACCTCGCCGGAGGCCGACGTGAGCGATGTCGTTCGTCACATCATCGTGCGCGGGAAAGTGCAGGGCGTTGGCTATCGCGCATGGCTCGCGGACGAAGCCAAGGTTCGCGGACTTGCGGGCTGGGTGCGCAACTGCGAAGATCACACGGTGGAAGCTGTGCTGTCAGGTCCGGAATACGATGTGCTTGCCATGATTGATGAGTGTAAGCGCGGTCCCAACATGGCGCGCGTCAGCGCCGTGGATCAAGAAGCGGCGAACGCAGACATGATGACGTTGCGGAAATCCGGCGAGCAGTTCTCGATTCTGCCAAAGGTTTGAAACCGCTGGCTCGCGTCGCTCGCGCGATAATCAATCGGCCGGATTCTTCGCCGGTCCGAAAATTCCCTCGAACGACTGTTTCAGCGCGATATCGACATCCGGCATTGTAACGGGCAGGCCGAGATCGACCAGACTGGTGACGCCATAGCGCGTATCGACGATGCCGCAAGGCACGATGCCGGAAAAATGCGTCAGGTTCGGTTCGACATTGATCGAGATGCCGTGCAGCGTCACCCACTTCTTCAGGCGGACGCCGATGGCCGCGATCTTGTCTTCGCGCGACAGGCCTTGATCCGGCCGCGCCACCCAGACGCCCACGCGGTCTTCGCGCCGTTCGCCGCGCACGTTGAAAGCGGCGAGGGTGCGGATGGTGAACTCCTCCAGAGCGGCGACATAGGCCCGCACGTCGGGCCTGCGGCGCTTCAAGTCGAGCATCAAATAGACAACCCGCTGGCCGGGGCCGTGATAGGTGAATTGCCCACCGCGCCCGGTGGCGAACACCGGAAATCTCGCGTCGATCAGGTCTTCCGGCTTGGCGCTGGTACCCGATGTGTAGAGCGGCGGATGCTCCAGCAGCCAGATCAGTTCGGGCGAATGACCGGCGGCGATATCCGCCGCCCGCTTTTCCATGGTTTCGAGGGCCACCTGATAGGCGACGGGCGATTCTTCCACCAGCCACTCGGTCATAGGGCCGGAACGGGCAAAAAACGACGTCAGCGCAAGGTCTTCGCGGCGCTCCTGCAGGGCATTAACCATTGGGTAACCATAACCGTGGTGTTCTGGATGCATCATTCATGTGTAGGTGCAAAACGGAAGTGCCAACTCTCGATAAAGTCTCCGTCGATCTCATGGTGGTTCTGGGGACCACTTCTATGCCTGTGCACCAGGTCATGAGGCTCAGCCGTGGTGCGATCATCGAACTGGACGCCACCGAGCAGGATGAGGTCAAGGTGCTGGCCAATAATCTTCCTGTCGCCAGCGGTGTTGTGGTCGTGAACCGCAACCGCATCGCGGTCGAAGTCAAGCAAATGCTGCCCCGGACGCCTGATCAAAGGTAGCCGGAATGGGCCTCCGCGGAGGCTTGTACCCCCAATCCCGATTTGTTACACGGGCGCCGGTTGATCCCGCTCCGGGTGCGAATCTGGGGCCGATCTTTTAGCGCTCGTGGCGGAATTGGTAGACGCGCTGCCTTGAGGTGGCAGTCCGTAACAGGGTGGGGGTTCGAGTCCCTCCGAGCGCACCACCTCACAAAAACAGATTTGAAATCATTCAGATTTCTCGTCTCCCGCCGCCCGGCGTGGGGGCGTAGTCCGACCGTCGTACTCTTTTTGGACTGGCGAGCGCGCTGGGAGTTAGTCCTGTTGATTTACCGAAGCCTCGAGGTATCGCAATCAAGCGATAGAGGATGCGTATGCTCAGAGCTCATTCAGGCTCGCGTCCGATGCATCGCAATCGCTTGCCGCCCGCGCGGTGCAACGCCGACGGCGCTATTCTTTAGCTCGTCACTTTATTGCCAATCTCGCTTGCACCTATCGTGCGTTTGAAAGTCACGCATCCAAGGCGTAACTGGCCAATCCATCCTGGATCATCTTTACAATTTGATCTCTGACAGGATCGCGTGTGTCCCGCGCCCAAGCGATGCCGAGAGGCAATCTATACTCGCCTGAAGCTTCCAGAGGGACAAAGCAAACACCGCGCGACGCGATGCGCGAGGTCCAACGAGGCACGATTGCAACGCCAAGGTTTTCCGCCACCAGCGTAACAATGGTCTGTTTCTCCTCGGCATACTGAACAATCTGAGGCTCCAGCTTTGCCTCTGCGAAGAGCCTTATCGTGAGATCATGGCTATGGGGGCGCGAACGGCGCTCAGCGACGATGAGAGGTTGGTCGGCGAGATCCTGAATTGAAATTCGGGATCGTCGCGCAAACGCATGATTTTCAGGGAAGGCGACAACTGGAGTTTCATAAAAAAGAAACAGAAACTCTAGCCGAGAGTCATGGGCCTCGGGCGGTCGAACGAGAGCAAGGTCAATCCCTCCTGATATCAACATGGGGAGAAGACGAATCGTTTTGTTTTCGAAAAGCCGAACCTCAAGATCGGGTTGTTGAACGCGAAAATCCTGAAGGAGACGAGGCACCAAACCAATAGCAGCACTATCGATGGAGCCGAGGCGAAGGGTCACCGCTTGCTTTTTATCGCCTGCACGCAAACGCGATTTCAGGCTCGCAGCGTCAGCCAACAATGACCGGGCATGTTCAAGCAAAAGTGCGCCGTCTTGAGTCAACGCAACGCTGCGGGTGGTGCGGTCGATCAGTCTCGTTCCCAATTCCTCTTCCAGCAGCTTGATATGCCGTCCAAGTGCTGATGGCATCATCCCCAGCTTCTGAGCGGCGCGTCCAAAATGCAGTTCCTCCGCTGTCGTGACGAAGCACTGTAGTTGTTGCAGGTCCATGCGCTTCTCCCACGCAACCATACGATTTTTTCTTATAGAAACTCAAATAGCTTCACGATCTGGCGCTGCGGCACAATTTGGCCACCGGAAGTGTAGCGCACTTACAAGACGCTTACGCCTGTGCAGCGTAGCGTTGAATGTTTCTCTTGAGCGTATCCAGCAAGTTGTCTCTCAGCGCATCTCTTGAACTGCGAATCCATACGGCAGCTAAGGGCAATCGGCCCTCAGTGGCCTTTTCGAGGGCCAACGGAAGGAATGAGACGCCGTCGACCTCCATCTGACAGCTCCACCTCGGCACAATGGCTATTCCCAGTCCAGCCGAAACGAGATCGACGACGGCATCCCTTTCATTGGCAATGCGCGCGATCCCCGGTTGGTAACCGGCATTCTCAAAGAGCCTTATTGCAAGGTCATGGCTGAGCGGACGCGAGCGGCGGTCCGGAAGGACCAAGGGTTGATCAGCGATATCCTCGATGGAGACTCGCTTTCGGCGAGCCAGATGATGAGACTTGCAAACAGCTACAACGGGAGTTTCATCGAAGAGAGTGCGACAAACGAGGCTATTAGCAATGCTTTTCGGCGGCCTAATGAATGCGATGTCCAATCCCCCGGATTGCACGCGAGGCAGGAGTTTCACCGTTTTGTCTTCGATGACCCGCACGTCAACATCTGGCCGCTGCTTTCGGAAATCACTGAGCAGCATCGGTAGCAACCCGGCTGCCGCACTATCAATAGCGCCTACACTCAACTTCGAAGCCTTAGAACGTGCAATTTTTCGGAAGCGAGATTCAAGTTCGTCGGCTTGCGTAATAAGCTTTCGCGCCTCACCGAGCAGCTTCCTTCCTTCGTCATTCAGCGACACAGCGCGCGTCGTTCTCACAAACAGAGTCGTGTTCAGCCCTTCTTCGAGTTGCCGAATGAAACGGCCGAACGCGGACGGAAGCATGTTGAGTCTTTGTGCGGCGCGACCGAAGTGAAGTTCTTCGGCGGCTAGTACAAAACATCGAAGTTGGTGCAGGTTCATAGAGCCTTACTACACCGTCGATTATTTCAAATGTTTATATAAATACGGTACGAGCATTTGCGCACGAAAAGCGGTGCATCAGGTGTTGGCACGCATAGCTCTCCCAAGCTGAAACATCGATAGATCAGCGCGGATTACATGCTCATTTGCGGAGCGAAATCATCGTAGGCAAAACGCGCGATCTGAATTTGCAAAAATTCCAGATGCTTTTCTGCGCTGCCGATTGTTGCAATTTTTTATATAGAACTCTCTATATTGAACGGTATTTTGATCGACCATACGGTTCCGCACCAAATAAAAAACAAAACTTTGGGACGGAGACGTTTGATGGCCAGCGAACTGGAAGTTCGAACCTTGCGCAAAATCACGTGGCGCATCGTTCCGTTTATTATGCTTCTATATTTCATCGCCTACATTGATCGCGTGAACATCGGGTTCGCGTCGCTCACGATGAACAAAGACCTGGGGTTTTCGTCAGCGGTCTTTGGGTTCGGTGCAGGAATATTTTTCGTCGGATATTTTCTGTTCGAAGTCCCGTCTAACATCATTCTCGAAAAGGTCGGGGCGCGGCTTTGGATTGCTCGCGTCATGATCACCTGGGGAATCATTTCTTGCATTTTTGCTTTCATCAAAGGTGAGACCAGTTTTTACACTCTTCGTTTCTTGCTCGGCGTTGCTGAAGCCGGCTTTTTCCCAGGAATCATTCTTTATCTGAGCTACTGGTTTCCATTTCGCAGGCGCGCGCTAGTGACGTCCTTCTTTATGGCAGCCGCGCCAATTTCGACCGTCCTTGGATCACCACTGTCGAGCGCTTTGCTTGAGTTGGACGGAATGGGCGGCCTTCATGGATGGCAATGGATGTTCATTCTTGAAGCTATCCCGGCGGTCATCCTCGGCGTAGTCGTTCTCTTTTACATGACCGACCGTCCAGAAAAGGCGAAATGGCTCGCAGACGATGAGCGCGAGTGGCTCGTCAATGAAATGAATGCCGAGCACGCAAGCAAGGGTGCCAAAGCGCATCACAGCATCTTGGCAGGCTTGACAGATTTGCGTGTTCTTGCCCTTGCGCTGATTTATTTCGGTACTTCAGCCGGGCTTTACACGCTGGGCATTTGGGCGCCGCAGATCATTCGGCAATTCGGGCTGTCAACAATGGCGGTCGGTCTGCTCAATGCTGTCCCGCCTGCCATAGCAATTGTCGCGATGGTGCTTTGGTCGCGTCACTCGGATAAATCCGGCGAGCGCACATGGCACGTCGTGATCCCGTGCATAGCCGCCGCAGCCGGACTTGTTCTCGCCGGTCTTGCGGGTTCGGTCGTGGCTGTCGTCATGGCACTTTCACTTGTGAATATCGGCATCAGTTCTGCGAAGCCGCCATTGTGGGCGATGCCGACAATGTTCCTCTCTGGCTCAGCAGCAGCCACGGGCATCGCGGCCATTAACTCCATCGGCAACCTCGGGGGTTTTGCCGGCCCATGGGTCATCGGTTGGGTGAAGGAGACGACAGGCAGCTTCACAGGCGGTCTGTACGTTGTCGCGGGGCTCCTCTGCGTCTCGGCGGTCGTTACGCTTCTCCTTGCGGGGTCGCAACGCAGCAGAGCAGACGCGGCGCAATCCGCGAAAACATGATCATCGTATCCCCTTAAGTCACTTTTCAATCAGGAGACGTTCTATGAAAACTTACAGTATTGCCGCCATGGGTGGTGATGGTATCGGACCAGAAGTAGTCGACGCAGCTGTTAAAGCTCTCAAGGTTTGTGCTGAGCGGGACGGCGGCTTCAAGCTGGACTTCAAAAACTTCGACTGGGGATCCGATTACTACAAGAAACATGGCGTCATGATGCCGGAAGGCGGCGCCGATCAACTTCGTGGTTTCGACGCTATCCTCTTCGGCGCGGTGGGTGCGCCGGATATCCCGGACCACATCACGCTGTGGGGTCTGCGGCTGGCAATCTGCCAGCCACTCGATCAATACGCCAACGTTCGTCCGACACGCATTTTGCCCGGCATCACCAGCCCGCTGCGCCATGTTTCAGGCCCAGAGCTCGATTGGGTGATTGTCCGCGAGAACTCCGAAGGCGAATACTCCGGTGTCGGCGGCCGCGCGCACAGGGGACTTCCCATCGAAGTTGCGCAGGACGTTTCGGTTATGACACGTCCGGGTGTGCTGCGAATCATCCGCTACGCATTCAAGTTGGCTCAGTCGCGCCCGCGTAAGCTTCTTACGGTCGTGACCAAATCCAATGCGCAACGTCATGCGATGGTCATGTGGGACGAAATTGCCGCCGAGGTCGCCAAGGAATTTCCTGATGTGACGTGGGATAAGATGCTCGTCGATGCCATGACGATGCGCATGGTGATCAAGCCACAAACTCTCGACACCATCGTCGCTACCAATCTGCATGCCGACATTCTGTCGGACCTCGCAGCGGCACTCGCTGGCTCCCTTGGTATTGCGCCGACTGCCAACATCAATCCCGAGCGGGATACGCCGTCGATGTTCGAGCCAATCCATGGCTCCGCCTTCGATATTACCGGCAAGGGGATCGCAAATCCCGTGGCGACGTTCTGGACTGCATCGATGATGCTGGAACATCTTGGCGAAAAGGCTGCCGCGGCACGTCTGATGAAGGCTGTCGAGCGTGTCACTTCGGACCCAAAGCTGCACACGCCCGACCTCGGGGGCAAGGCAACCACGAAGCAAGTCACCGACGCCGTCTGCGAAGAACTGCGTGCTGCAAACGACTAAATTTTGCGCGACGCTACATAACAACTCTCGTTCCGCGCCGCGGCGCGGAACGACTCTTCGAAGGCGTAAAGGTAGCCGCGATATGTTGAACGACCCTCGTGAACTGCTGCGCGCTATGTTCGATGCGGCAGTCAATGCCGCGTCACCGGCGCTGCGCATCCCACGTCACCTGCCGGCTCCTCCACGAGGAAAAACGGTCGTCATTGGTGCTGGAAAAGCAGCGGCGGCGATGGCGAAAGCTGTGGAAGATAACTGGGCTGGAGAAATCAGCGGCCTTGTCGTGACACGCTATGGCCATGCAACGCATTGTAATAAAATTGAGGTCGTAGAGGCGGCCCATCCCGTCCCAGACGAAGCGGGCCATAAAGCTGCGCAGCGCATCATTGATCTCGTTCGTCCTCTGGGACCAGACGATCTCGTACTTGCATTAATTTCTGGCGGAGGTTCGTCCCTCCTTACGCTTCCCGCGGAAGGTTTGACACTTGCGGACAAGCAGGCGGTGAATGCGGCCCTTCTGCGTTCCGGCGCTGCAATCGGCGAGATGAACATCGTCCGCAAACATTTGTCGGCAATCAAAGGTGGCCGTCTGGCTGCTGCCGTGCACCCCGCGAAGCTTGTAACGCTGGTAATCTCAGACGTGCCTGGCGATGATCCCTCGTTGATCGCATCTGGTCCAACTGTGCCGGATCGCTCAACCTTCGCCGATGCGCGTGCTATCTTGCAAAAGTACAAAATTGCTGAACCGCGCGCTGCTTTACGCCATCTCGATCTCGCCGCAGACGAGACACCCAAGCCGGGCGATCCCCGGTTGCTAGCAGCCGAAACAATCACGATAGCTGCGCCACAGCTTTCGCTTGATGCAGCAGCAGCGGTTGCTCGCAAAGCCGGTCTCACACCAATCATTCTTGGCGACGCGCTCGAAGGCGAGTCGAGAGAAGTAGGGCGTGTGATGGCCGGTATTGCTCGGCAGGTGCTGCTGCGCGGTCAGCCCATGCCGGCTCCTCTTGTGCTTTTGTCCGGTGGCGAGACGACAGTGACAATCCGGGGAACCGGACGCGGCGGACGCAATGTCGAGTTTTTGCTTTCTCTGGCGATCGAGCTCGACGGACTTCCGAATATTTATGCTCTCGCGGGCGACACTGACGGAGTGGATGGCGCTGAGGAAATTGCAGGCGCGATTGCGATGCCGGATACACTGCGCCGAGCGGAGGAGAAGAACATCAACGCCAAAGCTTCGCTCGCCAATAATGACGGCCACGGATTCTTCGAGGCACTTGGTGATCAAGTAATTACCGGACCGACGCTCACGAACGTCAATGACTTTCGCGCGATCATCATAACTTAAACAGATGAAGGGACGGCCGCCGGGCCGTAAACATTGCATGCGCCGCTACCGTAACGCCAAGATAGTCGCCACACTCGGTCCGTCCAGCTCGACGCCAGAAATGATCCGCAGCTTGTTTGAAGCGGGCGCTGATGTCTTTCGTCTGAATTTCAGCCACGGCACGCACGAGGATCACAAGAAGCGTTATGATATCATTCGTTCAATCGAAAAGGACGTCGGCAGGCCGATAGGCGTTTTGGCTGACTTGCAAGGTCCGAAGCTACGTGTTGGAACCTTTGAGACGGGCCGCGTCATCCTCGTAACGGGCAACACATTCGACATCGACCTTGACGATGTGCCCGGAAATAATCATCGCGTGACCGTGCCGCATCCCGAGATATTTGCGGCGCTATCGCCCGGCGTCATCCTGTTGCTCGATGACGGAAAAGTCCGCCTCAAAGTCGAAAGCTGCGACCGACGTCAAGCTCGCACGCGGGTCGAAGTAGGAGGGGTTCTATCGGACCGCAAAGGCGTCAGTGTTGTCGGCGCTATCTTGCCGTTATCTGCTCTGACGGCAAAAGATCGGATCGATCTCTCCTACGCTTTAGAGATGGGCGCGGACTGGATTGCACTTTCATTTGTGCAACGTCCGGAAGACGTGGAAGAAATGCGCGGGATCGTTGCCGGACGCGCCGGGATCATGTCGAAACTGGAAAAGCCGTCCGCCGTCGAACACCTCGACGCAATCGTACGGCTATCTGATGCGATCATGGTCGCGCGCGGAGATCTCGGTGTTGAAATGGCGCCGGAAGAAGTCCCGCCGATTCAGCGCCGCATCGTGCGCGCATGCCGTCAGGCAGGAAAACCGAGCATCGTCGCCACGCAGATGCTCGAGTCGATGATTAGCGTTCCAACGCCAACCCGCGCAGAAGCTTCAGACGTCGCCTCGGCCATTTATCACGGTGCCGACGCAGTGATGTTGTCGGCCGAATCGGCAGCAGGCCAATTTCCTCTGGAATCGGTCACGATGATAAATCGCATCATCACAGTGGCCGAAAACGACCACACTTACTACCGACCGATGACGGATGCGGCTCGACCGGCTTCTGGCGCTACCATTCCAGATGTGATCTGTGCCGGGATACGCGAGGCGACGCGATCTCTGCCTGTGACAGCCGTCGTGACATACACGACCTCTGGATCGAGCAGCATGAGAACTTCGCGAGAGCGGCCATCTGCGCCGATTCTCAGCATGGCAACGACCACCCAAATCGCGCGGCGACTTGCATTGGGGTGGGGGCTGCATTCCGTAGAAACTCCACAAATAGCATCGGTCGATGAGATGAGCGTTCACGCTTGCGAAGTTGCGATCCGGGAAGGGTTCGCCAAGAGCGGTGAAATTATCGTGGTTGCGACCGGAACACCAATTGGCGTCTCGGGTACAACGAATACACTGAAGATTTTGACTGCTTAAAAACTGCGAGGCCACGATGGTTGCAATCACCTCAATTAAAGCGCGTGAGATCCTGGATAGCCGTGGAAATCCCACGGTCGAGGTCGATGTGATGCTCGAAGATGGATCAATTGGTCGCGCTGCGGTCCCGTCTGGCGCATCAACGGGTGCGCACGAGGCGGTTGAATTGCGCGATGGCGATAAAAAACGCTATTCCGGAAAGGGCGTGCGAAAAGCTGTTGACGCGGTCAATGGTGCAATTGCCAAGGCGCTCATCGATCAAGCGGTCGAAGATCAAGTCCGGATCGACCAAATCATGATTGATCTCGACGGTACACCGAATAAAGGCCGTCTCGGCGCTAACGCCATACTTGGGGTTTCGCTGGCTTGCGCAAAAGCCTCAGCTCTGTCTCACAAGTTGCCGCTCTATCGCTATGTGGGCGGCACTTCAGCGAGGACGCTGCCAGTCCCAATGATGAATATCATCAATGGCGGTATGCACGCTGATAACCCCATCGACTTCCAAGAAATCATGATCATGCCAGTAGGGGCGAAAAACTTCGCTGAGGCATTGCGCTTTGGCTCGGAAATCTTCCACACTTTGCGATCAGAATTGAAGCAGGCCGGACACAACACAAATGTCGGTGACGAAGGTGGTTTTGCGCCCAACTTACCCTCGGCTGATACCGCTCTTGATTTTGTCATGAATGCGATCACGAAGTCTGGTTACAAGGCGGGCAGTGACGTCATGTTGGCGCTCGATTGTGCGTCGACCGAGTTCTTCAAAGGCGGGAAATACGTTTATGAAGGCGAGAACAAGACTCGCTCACGTTCAGAGCAAGCAAAGTATCTCGCCGACCTTGTTGCACGATATCCCATCGTCTCGATTGAAGATGGAATGTCAGAAGACGACATGGAGGGCTGGAAGGAACTGACCGATCTCATCGGGAGCAAGTGCCAACTTGTCGGTGATGATCTGTTCGTTACCAACGTCAAACGATTGGCCGATGGCATTAAGGCTGGCCGCGGAAACTCGATTTTGATCAAGGTCAATCAGATAGGCACGCTGACCGAGACGCTCGCCGCCGTCGAAATGGCCCATAAGAACGGTTACACAGCCGTGATGTCGCACCGTTCAGGCGAGACTGAGGACGCGACGATCGCCGATCTTGCGGTTGCCACCAATTGCGGGCAAATTAAAACCGGATCGCTATCGCGGTCAGACCGCGCGGCGAAATACAATCAGCTCATCCGCATTGAAGAGGAATTGGGCGCATCCGCAGTTTACTCAGATCAAGCAGATCTGCGGAGGTTGATGCAAAGAATTTAGAACTAAGTCTTGCGAGCAAGCGATCAAAAATTGCGGGAGAAGATCGGTTCGAATAGCAGGCTAATCTAGGTTTTTCTCTTCCGAAATCCGGTATCCGATACCTGGCTCCGTGATGATGATGCGTGGATCATCAGGACTCGCTTCGATTTTTTGCCGGAGCTGACCGATATAGACGCGAAGATATTGCGTGTCTGTCGTATGGGCCGGACCCCATACCGCGGTCAGAATCTGGCGATGGGTCAGAACTTTTCCTGCATGCCGCGCGAGAAACGACAAAAGCTCGAATTCCTTTGGCGTGAGCTTGATCTCAGCGGTTCCGCGCAAGACGCGATGCCGGACGATGTCAATTTCGATATCCGAGACGGCCAGCACAGGATTCTCGTCATGCCGTTGCGCCCGGTTTCGTGTGGCTGCGCGCATTCGCGCAAGCAATTCGCCGACACTGAAAGGTTTGTTGACGTAGTCATCTGCGCCGAGGTCGAGCGCGTCGATTTTTTCAGCTTCGCGGTCACGCGCCGATAGAACAATGATCGGGACGTCGGACCATTCGCGAACGCTCTTGATGACGTCCTTGCCGTCGCCGTCCGGGAGGCCGAGGTCGAGCACAACGATGTCCGGCGCTTTTGATGCGATCTGGCGTTTCGCGTCGGCGACGGTTGTTGCGACTTCGATTTGATAGCCGTTGGCTTCCAGCGCCGGACGCAGGAATTTCAGGATCGCAGCTTCATCGTCGACAACGAGAACACGCGCACTCATGCTTGCTTCTCCGCTGACGCGAATGTCAGGATGATGCGAGTCCCATATCCATCCGATGCGGGACTTTGCGCCGCCACGGAACCGCTGTGCGCTTCCATAATGCCCTTTGCGATTGCAAGGCCCAGCCCGGTGCCTTCGCCCTTGTTTGCGCTGGTATCGGATGGCGACCGCCCGCTGACGAATTTATCAAAAACGTGAGGCAGAATATCGGGTGATATTCCCGGACCGTTGTCCTCGATAGCCAACTCCAAGCCTTCAGGCGATATTGTCGCATTAAATACGATTGTCGCCGTCTCCGGCGTGTACTTGATGGAGTTACCAGCGACGTTGGCGATCGCCTGCTCGATGAGAAGTGCGTCCGCTCGGATGAGCGGCATGTCGTCGGGGAAAACAATCTTGAAAGTCTGCTTCGCGCCACGACGCCGCGCCGCCGTCACAACGCGATCCACGATTTCGCGAAGATCGAGCCAGTCCTCGCGCAGTTCGAGCGCACCTGCGTCGATCCGTGTCATCGAGAGCAAGTTTCGCACCATGCCGTCGAGATGTTCCACCTCCAGCTTGATGTCACCGAGCAAATCTTGTCGTGATTTGACGTCGATCTTATCGCCATACTCTAGAAGACTTGTTGCAGAACCGAGAATGGAGGCGAGCGGCGTGCGGAAGTCATGAGATATGGAAGCCAGCACGGTATTCCGGACCCGCTCGGCCTCCACGGCGGATTGCACGGAAACCATTTCCTTTGACAACATTCCACGTTCGAGTGCCGCAGCCGCTTGCTCGGCGAGGGCCTCGAACAATGCGCGCGTTTCTGAATCCATCGTACTTGAATGATTTAATGCAATACCCGCGACGCCAATCACGCTCTGTGACGTACGCACCGGAAGAAAAAACCATGGAATGAGAGGGAGAGTCGAGGTGCGGTATCCGGCGGGTTCGCCGCGCTCGAAAGCCCAGCGTGCCGCCGACAGCGATGCGTTGTCCAGCAAATCCTCCGGCGGCCATGCAGCCTTCAGAATGAGTTCGCCCCCTTCATTGAGCAACAGAATGGAAGGCTTTCCAAGGCTGCTGTAAATTTCGCTGACGACGCCTTCCGCAATATCGTTGACGCCGGCAAGGCCAGACAACCGGCGCGTGAACTCGTAAAGTCGCCGCGTCGCGCGGACCCGGACGGCTGCGTATCGCGCTTGCGTTTTCACGCGCCCCGCGAGAGCGGACGTAATGATAGCCACGGCTAGAAAAATAACGAGCGCGAGAAGCTCGTAAGGTTCTGCGATTGTGAAGTTGTAGAGTGGCTCGATGAAAAAGAAATTGAAAGCGAAGAAAGATAAAATCGAAGAATAGATCGCGGGCCACATGCCGAACGAGACGGCTGGCAAAAGCACAGCTAGCAAGAAAATCATGGACAGGTTGGGCAGGGGCGTGAACGACGCAAGAGCTCTGCCAATCATGACCGCAGCCGCGACGCCTGCAGTCGACAATGCATATTGCCAGCCATTGAATGACCAGCCTGTCGATATGGAGCGCTTTCGCTTTTCCGGCGGGACGGTGTTGCCGTTCACGACGTGGACGGCAATGTCATCTGCTCGCCGGATGATCTCGCTTTGCAGTGAAGGTCGCAAGAATTCCGGCAAGAGGCGCGGTGGAGCTCTGCCGACGACAATCTGAGTGACGTTTTCAAAGCGGCAGAAGCGCAGGATTTCCGCAGGCAGGTCGTTACCGATCAGTGTTTTCGTCTCGCCGCCGAGCGTTTGAGTGAGCTTGATAGCGTTGTCGACATTCGTGCGGGCGTCATCGCTGAGTTGTTGACCAGGCCGTTCGACGGTGACGGCGATCCAGGGTGCGTCCATGAGATCCGCAAGGCGCTTGGCTGTCCGGACTATGGCGTCCGAGCCGTCATCGGATCCCACGCAGGCGAGAATGCGCTCGCCCGCCGCCCAAGGCCCCTCGATGGCGTGAGCTTGCATGCGCGACACAAGATCGACATCGATGCGCTCGGCGGCGCGCCGCAAAGCCAACTCGCGGAGTGCGGTCAGGTTTTGCGGTTTGAAGAAATTTTCGACAGCGCGGGCTGCAGTGTCCTGAATATAGATTTTGCCTTCGGCCAGACGCTTGAGCAATTCGTCCGGAGGAAAATCCACCAGCACCAGATCGTCTGCTTTGTCGAAGACGGTATCGGGCACGGTTTCGCGCACACGCACTTTAGTAATTTTCTGAATGACGTCGTTCAGCCCCTCAAGGTGCTGGATATTCAGAGTGGTCCAGACGTCGACGCCGGCTGCGAGCAATTCGTCGATATCCTGCCATCGCTTGGGATGGCGGCTGCCGGGTACATTGGTATGAGCGTATTCATCGACAAGCAGGAGACTTGGATTTCGCGCCAGCGCGGCGTCGAGGTCGAACTCCTTGACGACCTGATTGCGATAAACGACCGGCTTGCGCGGAAGAATATCGAGGCCTTCGACAAGTGCCTCGGTTTCACGGCGACCGTGAGTTTCCACCAAGCCGACGACAACTTCGCGGCCTTCGTCAGTTGCGCCCCGTGCAGCACTCAGCATGGCGTAAGTTTTGCCGACGCCCGGTGCCGCCCCGAGAAAGATTTTCAGGCGGCCACGGGCTTCTTTGTTGGCCAGCGTCAACAAAGCGTCCGGGGAGGCGCGTTGACTTGGTCGCGATGTCTTCGGCTGCTGAACGGGCATGCGGGTCCTTGGCCCGAAATATTAGGGCTTAATTGCCTCAAGCGCGAGGTTCAAAGCCAACACATTCACGCGCGGTTCGCCGAAAATGCCAAACATGCGTCGTTCGGTCTGCGCGGTGACTGCTGCCTTAACCTTGTCTGGGCTCAGGCCGCGTGCCTTGGCAACGCGCGCCACCTGGCTCAATGCGTTCTCGGGCGAGATATGAGGATCGAGGCCGCTCGCCGATGTCGTGACGCTATCGGCGGGGAGTGCGCCCTGCATACCGTTCGCACGATTTGTCTCGATGTCGCCTTTGACGCGGTCGATGAGCTTTTGCGACAGGGGTCCGAGATTCGATCCGCTGGAATTGCCGGCATTATACGGCGCATCGACGGTCTTGCTGGTATCGGCGGGATCAGGGGCGCTGGTGGCAGATGGGCGCGAGTGAAAATATTTGGCGTCCGCAAAATTTTGGCCGATCAGATCTGACCCGACGATCTTTCCTTCTCGCTCGATCAGGCTGCCGCCAGCGAGCCTAGGCATTGTGGCTTGGGCGACGCCGGTCACGGCAAGTGGATAGGCAAGGCCTGTCAGCACAACGAACAGAGCCAGCATCACGAGCGCGGGACGAAGATGAGACAACATGGAAGCCTCCTTAAGCCAGATGCAGTGCGTTGATAACGACATCTACGACCTTGATCCCGATGAACGGAACGATCAGGCCGCCGATCCCGTAGATGGCAAGATTTCGGCGAAGGAGAGCCGCAGCACCGACGGGCCGATAGGCAACACCCTTCAAGGCAAGCGGGATGAGCGCCACGATGATCAGCGCGTTGAAGATGACGGCTGAGAGGATCGCGCTTTGGGGCGTGCCCAGATGCATGATGTTGAGCGCGTTCAGCTCCGGATAGGTTGCGATGAACAGCGCGGGAATGATCGCAAAGTATTTCGCCACATCGTTGGCGATGGAGAAGGTTGTCAATGATCCACGCGTCATCAGCAGTTGCTTGCCGATGCCGACCACCTCGATCAATTTCGTCGGATTCGAGTCAAGATCGACCATGTTGCCAGCCTCGCGCGCGGCCTGCGTGCCGGTCTGCATCGCGACACCGACATCGGCTTGCGCGAGAGCGGGGGCGTCGTTTGTTCCGTCGCCGCACATGGCGATGAGACGGCCTCTGGATTGCTCCTCGCGGATGTAGCGCAGTTTGTCTTCCGGTGTTGCTTCGGCAATGAAGTCGTCCACGCCGGCTTCCGAGGCAATGGCCGCGGCCGTGACCGGATTGTCACCCGTCACCATCACGGTGCGGATTCCCATGCGGCGCAGTTCGGCGAAGCGCTCCTTGATGCCGGGCTTCACGACATCCTTGAGATGGATGACGCCAAGCAAGCGGTCGCCATCAACGAGACCCAGCGGCGTTCCACCGGAGCGCGCGATGCGCTCGTGCGCATTCCGGAAAGCGGCAGGCTCCGGCTGGTCGCGGCCGGCGCATTCGCGAGCAAATTTCAACACTGCATCGATGGCGCCTTTGCGTAGGCGGCGCGAGCCGGTATCGATCCCCGAAAGCCGCGTCGCCGCCGAGAACGCGATGAATTTCGCATCGGGCGACGCCTGTTGTGAGGCAATGTCATATTTCTCGCCGGTAAGCGTGACGATGGATCGGCCTTCGGCTGTTTCATCGGAGAGGCTCGCCATCATGGCGGCCTCCGCCGCCTCGCGCTCGGTGACACCGGCAGCGGGAATGATCTCGCTCGCAAGGCGATTGCCGAAAGTGATCGTACCGGTTTTGTCGAGCAGCAAAGTATCAACGTCGCCTGCGGCCTCAACGGCACGCCCAGACATTGCGAGCACATTGAATTTAAGCAGACGGTCCATGCCCGCGATGCCGATGGCCGACAGCAATCCGCCGATGGTGGTCGGAATGAGTGTGACAAGGAGGGCGGTTAAGACCGTGACCGAAAGCACTGCGCCGGAATAGCTTGCCAGCGGCCAGAGGGTGACAACGGCAATCAGGAATATGAGCGTCATGCCCGACAGGAGGATCGACAGCGCCAGTTCGTTGGGCGTCTTCTGGCGTTCCGCGCCTTCGACCAGCGCGATCATGCGGTCAAGAAAGGAAGACCCAGACGCAGCCGTCACGCGGATGATGAGCCAATCGGAGATCACCGTGGTGCCGCCGGTCACGGCGGAGCGGTCGCCGCCGGACTCGCGAATGACCGGCGCGGACTCGCCGGTGACAGCGGCTTCGTTGACGGATGCGATGCCCTCAACGATCTCGCCGTCCACCGGAATGATCTCTCCGGCATCAACGCGGACAAGATCGCCCACTTCGAGATCGGATGCCGTTACGCCTTCGTAGAGTTCGATATTGTCGGGCATGAGCAATTTCTTGGCGCGCGTTTCAGTGCGGGTCTGACGAAGCGTGTCAGCCTGCGCGCGGCCCCGGCCTTCGGCGATAGCTTCGGCGAAATTGGCAAACAGCACGGTGAACCACAGCCACACGGCGATCTGGCCGCTGAACCAGCCGGACCGTGCGTGAGCAATATCGGCGGCGAATGCGATCGTCACGACAACGGCAACGACTTCCGTCACGAAGATCACCGGGTTCTTCATCAGATGCCGCGGGCTGAGCTTGCGAAACGAATCGAGGATCGCGCGCGAAACGAGCGCGGGATTGAGAATGGAGTTGTTCGTCGCTGTGCGTGCCATGACGGTTCGCTTTCAATCGATAAGACTGGTCGGATTAGAAGGTTTTGCCGGCGAGCATCTGGAAGTGCTCGACGATGGGACCGAGAGCGAGCGCCGGAAAGAACTCAAGGCCGGTCACGATCAGGATCGTGCCGACAAGCAGCGCAACGAACAGAGCGGTGTGCGTGGGGAAGGTGCCTTCAGAAGCTGCGATGCGGGTTTTTCCAACGAGCGATCCGGCAATTGCCATGACCGGCACGACATAGGCGAAGCGGCCGAGCAGCATCGCGAGACCGAGCGTGATGTTGTACCAGGGTGTGTTGGCGCTGAGGCCGGCGAAGGCCGAGCCGTTATTGCCGGCTGCCGAGGAATACGCATACAGAATTTCCGAAAGGCCATGCGGTCCCGCATTTGCGAGGCTTGCCAGCGCCGTCGGCAGAATTGCGGCCGCCGCTGCGAAGCCGAGGATCGACAGCGGCAGGATAAGCAGCGCCAGCATGGCGAGCTTCATCTCCTTGGCTTCGATCTTCTTGCCGAGATATTCCGGCGTGCGACCAACCATGAGTCCCGCGATGAACACGGCCACCACAGCGAAAACCAGCATGCCGTAGAGGCCAGAACCGGTGCCACCGGGCAGCACTTCGCCAAGCTGGATCATGACCAGCGGCACAAGTCCGCCGAGCGGTGTGAACGAGTCATGCATCGCGTTGACTGCGCCGCACGACAGGCCGGTTGTAATCGCGGCATACAGCGCGGACATCGCCGTGCCGAAGCGGACTTCCTTGCCTTCCATGTTGCCCATCGAAGGATCGACGCCGAGCGAGGTCAGCAGCGGATTGCCCGCCGCTTCCGCCCAATAGGCAACCGCGACACCGGCAATGAGAATGGCGAACATCGCGGCGAGGAGGGACCAGCCCTGACGTGTGTCGCCGACCATGCGGCCGAACGTATAGGGAAGTGCTGCGGAGATCAGCAACATCGCCCAGATCGAGATCGCATTGCTGATCGCGGTGGCGTTCTCGAAAGGGTGTGCGGCATTGGCGTTGAAAAAGCCGCCGCCATTGGTGCCGATTTGCTTGATGGCTTCCTGGCTCGCGACAGGGCCGAGCGCGATGGTCTGCTTGGCACCTTCAAGTGTTGTCGCATCGACCGAGCCGAGCAGTGTCTGAGGGAGGCCGGTTGCGATGTAGGCGAATGCGACGACGATGGAGAGTGGCAAAAGGATATAAAGCGTTGCGCGCGTCAGATCCGTCCAGAAGTTGCCGACTGTTGCCGCACCCGAACGGCCAAGCGCGCGTACGAAGACCAGCGCGAGCCCGATCCCGGTCGCCGCAGAGAGGAAATTCTGCACCGTCAGTCCGACCATCTGAACAAGATGGCTCATGGTGGTTTCGCCGCCGTAAGACTGCCAGTTGGTGTTCGTCACAAAGCTCGTTGCGGTGTTGAATGCGAGATCGGGAGGCACCGCGGAAAATTCCTGCGGGTTGAGCGGCAGAACGCCTTGCAATCGCAGCAATCCGTAGAGAAATACAAAGCCTGCAGCGTTAAACACCAGCATCGCAACCGTGTAGTTTCGCCAGCCTTGTTCGCGCGATGGATCGACGCCCGCTAGGCGGTAGAAGCCGCGTTCAACGGGACCGAGAACGGGGGTGAGGAAGGTGCGTTCGCCGTTGAACACGTTCGCCATGAAGATGCCGAGCGGCTTCACGCAGATCAGAACGAGAGCAAAGATGGCGATGATTTGAATCCAGCCGATGACGGTCATGGCAGACGTTCCCGCAGATGATGCGTGTTCAGAAGCGCTCCGGATGGAGCAGGGTGACGAGTAGATAAATGCCGAGCGCGACAGCGACGGCGAGGCCGAACACGGGTTCCATGGCGCGCTCCTACATTCGCTCAGCGGCGGTTGTGTAGAAGATCATCGAGGCGAAGAACGCGAGCCCAAGGGCGAGGCAGATAACATCCAGCATGGTCGTCTCCCGATTCTCTGGAGAAGACCGATACCTATGAGCATCGATGTAAGGGATCGATTGGGAATAAGCGGGTTGAATATAAAGGAGTTATAAATGTGGACCGTAGAGGTGAGATCCTGGCCGGGCTTGCTCTCTTTGAACTCCGACCGCTGCGCGCTTCCGCGCAATTGTCTTAAATGTCAGATCATGCTCAACCTGCTAATGAGCTGAGATTGCGGATATCGATATTGACGAAATTATTTGAGGGTTGAGTGGCGTCTCTGTCTGATCTGTACGATTTGCACCAAGGGAAAACGTCCGATAAGTGGGCGTCTTATTTAGCTGCTTACGATGTCATCTTTCGAGACTTCAAAGATGGCAACATCTCTCTGCTGGAGATAGGCATTCAGAACGGCGGCTCACTCGACATCTATGCAAAGTATTTTACGCGCGCTTCCCATCTGATTGGCTGCGACATTGAACCGAAGTGTAGTCTGCTGCGGTATGACGACCAGCGTATCCGCGTTGTTGTCGGGGATGCGGACAGCAGCGAAGCGCAAGACGCAATATTTTCCATTTCTAATAAGTTCGACATCATCATCGATGATGGATCGCATTTGCAGAAAGACATCATTCGTACCTTCGCGCGGTATTTTTCGCAGGTTGCACTCGGTGGCATTTACATTATCGAGGATTTGCATGCGAGCTATTGGGCTGAATATGGAGGCGGTCTTTTTCATTCGCAGTCATCGATCGCGTTTTTTAAGCGCCTCGTCGATGTCGTAAACGGGGAGCACTGGAATAACGGAGTAAGTCCGGGCCTGTTTTTGCGCGCGGAGTTTTCGTGCTTCGATGTCGATCTGGATGATGCTTTGTTAGAGCAGATTCATTCAGTAACGTTCCAGAATTCCATTTGTGTGATCCGAAAGAAAGCTGCCGGGTTGAATCGTCTTGGCCCCCGTAAGGTTGTTGGCAAGGACGATTTGGTTTTCGATAAGACAATGCTTATTGCGAATAGCTCATCGGTCCCCGATCAAACCGTAACCGCATTGTCAGCGCCTGATGTGGAAGTGGTTGCATTCGCGCCGCCCGCCAGCGCTGGTTTGACACTGGTGCCAGCCTCGAAAATCGTCGCAAATCTCAAATCGTTATTTACACGGCGAAAACCGAAAGACGCGGATGCGTGGAGTGCCACCATTCCTGCGCACGGCTATGCTTGCTGGAGCGCAAGCGATCTGGATCTCGCCTGCGAAATTTTGAACGTAAAGAGAATTGCACCGGCGACTGCCGGACCTCTAAAAAAATCAGTTGGCGCGGAAGTCGTAGATCATGTCGGCACACGAAGTTGGATTAAACTAAGCGGGACGCCGATTGGTGAGGATGATCCGTTACGAGCCCTGGAAATCGAGGCGGGCACGCTTACCGGAATTCCCAAACCCCAAATCATCAGACATGAAGAATGGACGAGCAACGGCACACGTTGGGGCGTTCTCCAAATGACTGTGGCGCCGTCGCCGGTTGTCGAGCCAGTGCAGTGGGCGCAAAATAACGCGAGCGAAGTCTCGGATGAATGGATCGGGTCATTCGCTGGCGCGATCAGAAATTTGAATAGAGTTCACTGCGACAGAGTATATGCCAGTCCGGATAAAATCAGGCACGTGATATTTGCGAACTTTGGCCGCGACGTCGACTTGCGCGTTGAAGAGTGGCGGGCGTCTTGGGTCGAAACGCATTGGGCTAATATCACAGGCCCGAATTTAATGCTGCTCGATTGGGAGCGATGGGCGCTCGCACCGCGCGGGTTCGATGCAGCGTTGCTGTTAGCATATTCCTGTATCTATCCGGATCTGGAGAAGAGAATTCGGGCCGCATTTTCCGATGATCTCACCTCGCCGCCGGGCATTGCCGGTCAATATGCGGCCTATGCGCATATTCTAGAGGCTATAAAATCTAATCTCGTTCATCCGGCACTTCGTGAACCCATCTTGAAGTTGGCGATGAGGCTGCCGAAAAAGTGAATCGTGCTCAACCTAATTAGCGAATACGCAGCTCCGCTGGTGCATCGCTTCGACTGCCTGTCTTGATGGTGCGGAACATCTTGTCGTCGGGTGACGGTGGGGCGCTGTCGGGGATTCTGGCAACGCTGTCCGGTTTGCTGACAGCCGACATTATCGAGTGAGCGTATTGCTCTCCGATCCGCAGCATTGTCGGCGCGTGAAATACGCCAATTCGCCGCGCTTGCGTTTGCCGCAGCATCCAGACCGATCGTGCCGAGCGCGGCATGTCGCGCGTGGGTAGTTCTGTCGCGCTGAACGTGAACGTGTCCAATGGAGATTTAGCAGCAACCACAGGCGGATGAATCCAGTGCGGCACCCACTGCGCCGGTTCCGTCGCGGTCTTCGGGCGGTCGGGCGTCGCCGCGACGACATGCACCACGCGATAGCCGCGCTCTTTGAGCTGTCGCAGGATCACGGGAAGCGCTGCTTGTGTCCGCGCCTGAATGTCATGGAGCAGCAGGACGCCTTTGCCCTTCGCCTCCAGACGCGAGATCGCGAAGTGAACCACCTGCGCCGATGAAATATGCCGCCAGTCGTCGGCGGGGAAATCGGCGCTCCAGGTTATGAGGCCGCGTTTGCTCAATTCAGCTTCGAGAAGATCGCCACGGCGCAGGCCGGGAATGCGGAAGAACGGTGCAAGCTGCGACGGGTCGGCTAACGCGCCGCTGACATGCGCGATGCCATCATCGATTTCCGCGGCCATGCGCTCAGGCGGCAGGTCGCCGAAGTAAAACGGATGGCTCTCGCTGTGAGTGCCGATGGTGTGTCCCGCGTCGTAGACGCGACGGACATCCTGCGGAAATTCCTTTGCCATGCGGCCGACCATGAAGAAGGTCGCCTTCACGCATTGCGCGGCGAGAATATCGAGAACTGGATTGGTGTGCGCGGGCAGTGGGCCGTCGTCGAAAGTCAACACGACCTCGTGATCTTCCAGCGGCAGCGTCTCGCCATATTGCATCGTGCCGATAAGCGTATGTTCCTTGGGATCGACCACAATGGTGCGGGAGGTGCCAAGCGCATTCGGATTGCCGGAGCAGTCGTCGGCGCGGGCCGTGGTCGCGCCGAACGCAGCCGGGGACATCAGGATCGCTAGCGCGGTCAGGGGCGCAGCTAGGCGAGTGGCGGTCATTCGGCGCATGGAAAACCTGCAAGCGTGGCGCGTTAGGGGCGTGATTAGCGCCGGGGCCGTGAACGGCGGCTTAATAGACAGCGCGCGCCAGAGGTCACTGCGCATTCGGCAATCTTTCAGTCGGGCTTTGCGTCGGCCGAGCGGCGACGAGGTGAACAACTTTGTAGCCGTGCCGCTTCAGGTATTGCAGGAAAGCAGGCAGCATCCTCGCTGTCTGCACCTTAGGGTCGTGGAGCAGGATGATGCCCTTTCCAGCCTCTTCAAGACGCCCAGTGAGCAGGTGCAGCTGTTGATCAGGCGTCATCGGTTCCCAGTCGCTTGCCCAGAGATCGGCTCCGAACACAGCGATACCGCGAACATCGAGGCTATCCAGCAAAGCGGGTGTCGAAGCGAAACCCGGAAACCGGAAGAACGGTGTCGATGGAGCGAGCCTTGCCTCGCCGGTGAGTGCCTTTTCGTCCGCGGCAATGCCTCGGTCGATTTCCTCCAGTGCTGTCGTCGGATCGATTTTATCGAGTGCGGGATGCGACCACGTGTGATGGCCGATGCTGTGACCGGCGGCGGCGATCTTCCGGACCATTTCGGGGTTGCCTTCGGCATTTCGGCCGATCAGGAAAAACGTCGCGCGGACGCATTCGGTCTCCAGCGCGGCCAAAACGCGGTTCGTGGTGGGCGGGAAGGGGCCGTCGTCAAAGGTGAGCACGACCTCCTTGTCCGCCAGCGGCAAAGTTTGCGGGAAACTCTTGAGCCCCACCCGCGGATATTCCTTGGGATCGATCGTCATGACGCGGGACGTGCCTAGCGTGTCCTTCCGGGGGCATTCGGCGGCGTGGGCGGCCGATGCCGATGCTGCAAGAACGAGCAACAAGGCCCTGAAAACGATCATGACAATTCCCGGACGCACGGAATCGTGTGCGCCAAATATTTAGCATTGCCTTCAATGGTGTCGATTGGGTAATGCCTGAAACGCACACGCAAATCAGCAGACCTCCCTTGAACCCGCGAGGCTCCGGCATGGCCGATCATCAAGACCTCGCCGAGGCGACAGTTTCTCACGATTCCTTGCTAGCGCTGCCGATGCGGGACGGTGACGACCAACTTCGCCCCGAATTCGTCGCCCGGATTTCGGAAGCGGTTCAAGGCAACGATTCCGAGTTTCTATGCGCGATCGTCACTGAACTCCACGAGGCCGACCTCGGCGACCTGATCGAGGCGCTCGAGCCAGAACTGCGGCCACGGCTCGTCGAACTGACGGGTGCCGCCTTCGACTTCTCGGCGCTGAACGAGGTCGATGACGCAGTCCGTGAGGAAATCCTCGAAGAACTGGAGCCGGAAACCGTCGCGGAAGGCGTTCGCGAACTGGATTCGGACGACGCGGTCGAACTGCTTCAAGACCTCGACGAGCAGGACAAGGAGGATATTCTCGAGAAGCTGCCGCAATCTGAGCGCGTCGCGCTGGAACGCAGCCTCGACTATCCCGAAAATTCCGCCGGCCGCCGCATGCAGACTGAGTTCATCTCGGTCCCTGAAGACTGGACCGCGCTAAAAGTCATCGAATACATGCGCGACACGCCGGAATTGCCGGATCGCTTTTACGAAATTTATGTCGTCGATAAAGACCGCCAGCTGAAAGGCGCGGTGCCGCTCGACGCCCTGTTGCGGGCGAAGCGCCCCGGACCGATCCTGAATTTGATGGACGAGGACCGCCGCCGCGTCTCCGATCACGAGGATCTGGCGGAAGTCGCGCGGATGTTCGGCAAGTACAACCTTGTCGCCGCGCCGGTGACGGACATCGATGACCGCCTCGTCGGCGTCATCACCATCGACGACGTGGTGGACGTCATCGAAGAGGAGGCCGAGGAAGACCTCAAGGCGCTCGGCGGTGTTGCCCGCGACGAAGAACTGTCGGACTCGGTGTGGACCATCGCCAAGGGCCGCTTCAACTGGCTGCTGGTCAATCTCGCCACGGCGTTTCTGGCATCGGGCGTGCTCGGCCTCTTCGAGGGCGAGTTGCAGAAGATGGTGGCGCTTGCGGTGCTCGCACCCATCGTCGCCAGTCAAGGCGGCAATGCCGCGACCCAAACCATGACGGTGGCGGTGCGCGCGCTTGCCACCCGCGAACTCAGTTCGAGCAACGCCTGGCGCGTGGTGATGCGCGAAGGTCTTGTCGGTCTTTTGAACGGGGTGGCGTTCGCCGTCATCACTGGCGTGGCTGCCGCGATCTGGTTCAAGACTTCGGGCCTTGGCATCGTCATCGGTCTTGCGATGATGTGTAACCTCATCGCCGGCGCGCTGGGCGGCATCCTGATTCCGATGGCGCTGGAGCGGTTGCGCGCCGATCCCGCTGTCGCGTCCGGCACGTTCGTCACCACGGTCACCGACATCGTCGGCTTTTTCGCGTTTCTCGGCATCGCGACGCTGTGGTTTGGGCTGAAGTAGCGAAAGTCAGGGTTTCAAGGCCGTTTGGAAAACATCCAGACGGCCTTGTTTTGTTAACCGCTGATTAACCACACGGGCCGACCCTCTGGATTAGAGAGGGTATTGCTCATGCAACGGCTTCGGTTGAAGGCTGACGGACGGATTGTGCGATTGCTGGACGGGCGCGAAACGCCGCTTGTCCCCGAAGCGCCGGAACTCGCCGATCCACGTCAAACTGTCGGGCCTGCCGTGCGTGACCTGCGACTCCGCTCGAAGTTGACGCAGGCCGAATTCGCCGCGCGTCTTGGCGTTCCGCTGGAAACCATCCGCAACTGGGAACAGGGCAAGCGTTCGCCGCGCGGACCGGCGCGTGCGCTATTGACCGTGATCGCTCATGAGCCTGATATGGTCTTCGCGGCACTCGCACGCCGCGCGTAACTGCTGGACCACAACATGCAGACCGTTGAAGCGAATGGGGCCAGCATCCCGGCCATCGGGCTGGGAACCTGGGAACTGCGCGGGCGCGCCTGTGCCCGCCTGATCGAGCAGGCACTTCGCCTTGGCTATCGCCATATCGATACCGCGCAGATGTACGACAATGAGCGCGAGGTGGGCGAGGGCGTCCGCGCATCAGGGCTCAAGCGTGCAGACGTCTTCGTGACCACGAAAGTCTGGACCACGCATTTCGCGCCGAATGATCTTCTACGCTCGACCAAGGAAAGTCTCGCGCGGCTGCGCATGACTGAAGTGGATTTGTTGCTACTCCATTGGCCCAACCCGCAGGTGCCGCTGGAAGAAACGCTCGGCGCGCTGGCGCAGGCACAGCAGATGGGCCTCACGCGGCATATCGGCGTGTCGAATTTCACAGTGGCCTTGATGGAAGAGGCGGTGACCAAAACATCGCTGCCGCTGGTCTGCAATCAGGTTGAGTACCATCCATATCTCAATCAGGACAAAGTGCTCGCGGCCTGCGCAGCGCACGGCATGGCGCTGGTGGCGTACAGTCCCGTGGCCAAGGGGCGCGTGAAGAATGCCGAAGCTCTGAACCGGATCAGTGCGCGCTACCGCAAGAGCGCCGCGCAAGTCTGTCTGCGCTGGTTGATCCAGCAAAACGTGGTCGCTATTCCGCGCACATCCAAAGTCGAGCGCTTGTCTGAGAACATCGACGTGTTCGATTTCGAACTGGACGACGCAGAGATGGCCGAAATTTCCGCGATGGGTACGCGCGCGGGCCGCATCACCAATTTCGGATTTGCGCCGGACTGGGACTGAGCAGCTTATTCCAGGGCGATCATGTTTTTCTCGATCTCCAAAATCGCAGGCTTCTTTCTCGTCCCGTCGAACGCGGTCGTCATGCTGTGCGCGGTGGGTGCACTTTTGCTCGCGACAAGATTTCGCAATACAGGCAAACGCCTTCTTGTGACTGGCGCCCTGCTGCTGCTCGCGCTCGGATTTTCGCCGCTGTCAAACTTGATGCTGTTGCCGTTAACTGAGCGCTTTCCGGCATGGAGCGGGCGCGCTCCGGATGGCATCATCGTGTTGGGCGGCGCGATCAATTCGGAAGCCAGCCAAGCGCGAGGCTCGCTGGAGATGGATGCCTCCGGAGAGCGGATCGTGACCATGCTGCAACTGGCGCGCCGCTATCCGGCGGCCCGCATCGTGTTCAGCGGCGGCAGCGACAACCTGATCGATACGCCGGTCTCCGAAGCGCCGATTGCGGGCGATCTCCTGGAGGATTTCGGTACCGCGAAATCGCGCATCGTGCTGGAAACCGAGTCACGCACGACCGCAGAAAACGCGACCGCCACGCGCGCGCTCATTTCGCCCAAGCCGGGCGAGCGCTGGCTGCTGGTGACATCGGCGTTTCACATGCCGCGCGCCATCGGCGCGTTCCGTAAAGCCGGTTTCGACGTCGAAGCCTATCCGGTGGATTGGCGAACGCGCGGATGGCAGGATGCTTGGACGCCATTCAGGGCAGCCAGCACGGGCCTCGCTCGCATGGATGTCGCCGTTCACGAATGGATTGGGTTATTCGTGTACTGGATGACTGGCCGCACCGGCGAACTGTTTCCGGGACCGCGCGCGAAGCAAAACTAATCGTGTCGAGGCAAGCCGAGGCGATAGACGCCGCGGAAATCGCTCGGGTCTGCCGGCTTGCCCTTGCGGTAGATCACAAGGCGTCCGGCCTGTGCGAGTTCGACCGCTGACTTGCGGATCGGCACCAGCAGCGCATGCCAGTCGGTGCCATCGGCGATAGCGTGTGCGATCTCTGGCGCACTGAGAGTCTTCGCATCGGCCTTTGCAAGCACCGCGAGGATAGCTTCGTCCAGCGGCATGCCATCGAGCGTTTTCGAATCGGATTTGTTCATGCCCATGCCATGACGCATTCAGCGCGCGGCAGCAAGCACAGAGCTATTTCATCATCGCCCGCCAGGCGTCGGAATCGAATTGCCGCCGCCAGATCACAATGACCACGGCCGTGGTTGTTGCGATCAACACCCAAGGACTGATGAACCAGCCGAGATAGCCAAGTGCGAACAGGAACGCGCGCTGTCCGCGGTTGAAGTGGCGGCCCGCTGACTGGAACAGTCGCGTCGTGCGCATCACATGCGATTGCGCTTCTGGCGTGTCGCGCTTTTCCGCGAACGGCATCGCGCCGAGCATGATCGCCACGTAGTTAAACAGGCGATAGGCCCACGCAAATTTGAAGAACGCGTAGACAAAGATGAGGGTGAGTCCAACGCTTTTCAGTTCCCACATCGCTGGCGAACTGCGAATCCCGAAGGGGAGTGTTGCCAGGACCGACATCGCTTCTTCAGTGGAGCGTAGCAGCGTCAGCGCACCGCCGATTGCCAGCAGCGTTGTGGATGCGAAAAAGGCCGTGCCGTTTTGCAGCGAAGCCATGATCTGCATGTCCACCATCCGCACCTCGCGATCGAGAACGCGCCGCATCCACACTTCGCGATAGATGCTCATGCGCGCGTTCAGGCTCGCGCGTCCATAGGCGGCGCGCTCAAGCGCGACGGCGTAGGCCGTCCATGCGAGCACGAAGAATATCATTGCAAGGATGTCGGCGGTGCTGAACAGGTTCACGACTCAAAGCCTTCCGGATGTTGCCGCAAGATAGAACAGGACGGCGACGAGTGCGACGTGATTCGCGCACCTGTTGCACCGGTTGCCTGCGACAATCCCGGCATGTCAATATTCCGGCGTAACGGAGATTGCGGTTCGATGGCTTTGACGCTTGTTATCGGCAACAAGAATTATTCCTCATGGTCGATGAGGCCGTGGATAGCTCTCAAGGGCGTGGGAATTGCTTTCAATGAGATCGTCATTCCGCTTTACACCGGCCCCGCCGACAAGCAGCGCATTCTCGACGTCACTCCGTCTGGGAAGGTGCCGGCCCTGATCGATGGCGACCTGACGGTCTGGGATTCGCTGGCGATCATTGAATATGCCGCCGAGCGTTTTCCGGAGCCGCGGCTGTGGCCGCAGGAGAGGGCGCAGCGCGCCCATGCGCGTTCGGTGTCGGCGGAAATGCATTCGGGCTTCATGGCGTTGCGCAACGAATGTGGCATGAACATTCATCGCCCCATTGGCGCGAAGCTGTTGTCCGATGATGCCAAGGCCAACATCGCACGTATCCAGGACATCTGGACCGATTGTCGTGCGCGATATGGCGGGCAGGGGCCGTATTTGTTCGGCACTTTCACAGGAGCGGATGCGATGTTTGCGCCGGTCGTACACCGCCTTCGCACCTATGACATTCAGGTTAGTCAAGCGGTTCAAGAGTACATGATCACAATGCAAAACAATGCCGCGTTCCGCGAGTGGACAGACGCTGCGCTCGCCGAGACTCTCGTCATTGAAAGATTTGAGACAGATTGAGCAAAGGCGATCCGCTCGCGAAAATGTGCCTCGGATCGTCTTGACGCTCGATTGCGAAGCGCGCTTGGTTCCCGCTAGGCGTCATTTCAATTGAGGATTCTGCGATGGGTATTCTGGACATGCTGACCAGCGTGATGGCCTCGAAAAGCGCAAGCGAGCTCGAGTCCGCTGTCATCCCTGTGGTGCTGAGCGAAGTTCTCGGCAATGGCAGCCAGGGCGGGTTGTCCGCCATCGTTGCCAAGCTCCAGCAGGCGGGCCTCGGCGATCAGGTGAAGTCCTGGATCGGCGATGGCCACAATCTGCCGATCAGCGCCCAGCAGCTTCAGGAGGTGCTCGGCAGCGACACCGTCAAACAGCTCGCCAGCCGATTTGGCATCCCCGTGGATCAGCTCTCGACCGTGCTGGCGCAGGTTCTGCCGCCCGCCGTTGATCAGGCTAGCCCGAAAGGCACGCTTCCGCCGACCGCCTGAGCCCAAACTGCTAAAGCACTGAAGTTCCCGCTAGAATCGCTAGATGGCCGTCCCCGGCCAAAATGCGGCATTGCACCCGCTTGAGCGGCGTATAGACCCCTCAAAGGCACCCATACAGGGCCTCTGAATTCATCTAAGATATTGAAAAACAAGTACTATTTCGCAATTACCCATGAGGCGGTTTATCTGGCCAAAAGTGGTTGTGGCGTGCTATACGCATGGCGGGCGCCAAACGAGCCGGGCCAACGGCAAGGTCGCCGAAATACGCGTATCGCGTGATGGAGCAGGGTGTTGAAGCACAAGTTCGTCGTGGGTGAGACCGTCTATTTCACAGCAAGCAATGTTGCGCGGCCTGCCGCGAGCGGAACCTATGAGGTGATCCGCCTTCTGCCGACCGACGGGGACGATTGCCAATATCGCATCAAAAGTTCGACCGAAGCGTTCGAGCGCGTGGCCAAGGAAAGCCAACTGGCTGTTGATTGACGGAATTTCGCCGCGGTTGCGGCGCTTGGTCTGGTTCGTCTTAAAGGGGACCGTTTATGAACCGGGCGTGGGCAACGTCGATCGAGAATTTCTGGCATTCGCCTAACCTGCCGATGTGTCTGACAATCGCAGCCGCTGGCTTTTTCG